>ERZ1066138.335-NODE-335-length-15855-cov-8.136329_pt1 | contig 15855 bp, 17 predicted proteins | sample MGYA00382785_ERZ1066138 | MGnify/ENA primary metagenome ERZ1066138 (study PRJEB33369, sample SAMEA5778368) | biofilm metagenome | biome: Industrial cooling water; feature: Water cooling tower basin; material: Biofilm | place: United Arab Emirates | collected... | reverse complement strand
GCGATAAAGCTCCTTCGCCTGATGCTCGTGGATGTTCATGGCGCTCCTAGGCGTTCTCTATTGTGGATGAATGACGGCGTGCTTAATCGCGGACTTGATCCTCCGGCCACCCCCGAACGGGCCGCCCGGGCCTACCCTGTCGGGCATTGCGGCGATGTGGCTGGGACCGCGGATCAGGGTTCGGGAATTAGGCGCCCAAGGGCGGGTTGACCTGCACGCAGGCGTCCACGAGACCCTTCACGCTCTCCACCGACCGCATCAGCATCTGCCGCTCGGACGAATTGAGATCGATTTCCACGATCCGCTCCACCCCGCCCGATCCGATGATCACCGGCACGCCGACATAAAGTCCCTTTACCCCATATTCTCCATTGAGATAGGCGGCGCAGGGCAGGACGCGCTTTTTGTCCTTGAGGAAGCTCTCGGCCATGGCGATGGCCGACGCTGCGGGGGCATAGTAGGCCGATCCGGTCTTCAAAAGCGCGACGATCTCGCCACCGCCCTTGCGCGTCCGGTCCACGATTTCGTCGACCCGCGCCTGCTGAATCCAGCCCATTTTGACCAGATCGGGCAGCGGCACCCCGCCGACCGTCGAATATCGGACCAGCGGCACCATGTCGTCCCCGTGCCCGCCCAGCACGAATGCCGCCACGTCTTCAACCGACACTTTGAATTCGTCAGCCAGGAAATGCCGGAACCGGGCCGTATCCAAAACACCGGCCATCCCGCAAACCATGTTGCGCGGCAAACCTGAGAACTTTTGCAAGGCCCACACCATCGCATCGAGTGGGTTCGTGATGCAGATCACAAATGCATTGGGGGCATATTTCTTGATGCCCGCGCCGACCTGCTCCATCACCTTCAGATTGATGCCGATGAGATCGTCGCGGCTCATTCCCGGCTTGCGCGGCACGCCGGCCGTGACGATGCAGACGCTGGCACCCTCAATGTCCGAATAGGCATTGGTGCCTTTCAAATGGCAGTCGAAGCCATCCACCGCGCCGGACTGCGCGATGTCGAGCGACTTGCCCTGCGGAAGTCCCTCAGCGATGTCGAACAGCACCACATCGCCAAGCTCCTTGAGCCCGATGAGGTGGGCCAGCGTCCCACCGATCATGCCGCCGCCAATCAGGGCAATCTTCGTACGCGCCATCGCAAACCAATCTCCCCAGTCAATCCCGCGGTTCAGCCGCGGACCCGAATTTCAAATGCGTGACCTTTGCCCTGCCATTCCGCAGATGCGAAGGCAACCTGTCCGTTCGTAGGCCGAAACCAGCGTCCCCTCAAGCCATAAGGGAGGCCCAGGCGGCACTGCGGCCGGCGCGGACTCACGGATCCATGCGCGCGGCTACCCGTTCCGTGAGGTACGCCTCGCTGCGCATCTCCATCAGCCGCGACGCTGTCCTGACAAACAGATCAGCGCCGTCCCCATCCAAGTAGAGCTTGTCCGGCTCTGCCGCAGCGGAGGCGACCAGGAACGTCCCACGATCATAGAGTGTATCTATAAGCGTAATGAACCGGCGCGCCTCGTTGCGCCGGTCCGGCGTGAGCAGCGGGATGTCCTCGACGATGATGGTCGGAAAAGTCCGCGCGATGGCAAGGTAGTCCGGACCCGCCAGCGGCTGCGCGCACAGATCGGCGAACGAGAACCGCGCGACCCCGGCCGCCGCCGCGGGCACCTTGATCATCCGCCCGTTGCATGCGACCTCGGCCGTCCCGCTCTCGCCCGCACCGGCAAGTCCTGCCCAGATCGCATCGATCGCTGCCTTCGCGGTCGCATCGGCTGGATGAAAATAAAGCTGCCGCCCCTGCAGCTTGTCGAGCCGGTAGTCTTTTTCCGCGTCAACGTGGAGGACCTCGAGCCGCTCCTCCAGCATAGCGACAAAAGGCAGGAAAAGCTGGCGATTGAGTCCATTCCAGTAGAGCCGGTCCGGCGGCACGTTCGACGTTGCGACCACCACCACGCCCCGTTCAAACAGGGCCTTGAAGAGCCGTCCGAGGATCATCGCATCCGCGATATCGGTGACATGAAACTCATCGAAACACAGTAGCTGAGCTTCGCCCGCGATCTCCGCGGCAACATACGGGATTGGATCGCCGTCCGTCGTCGCCCGTCCGCGCGCAATGCGCTCGTGAGCCTCCGCCATGAACTGATGGAAGTGAACGCGCCGTCGCGGACTGAACCCCACGGTCAGGTGGAACAGGTCCATCAGCATTGTCTTGCCGCCGCCGACCGCCCCCCAAATGTAAAGGCCGCGCGGAGTAGGGGGCGTGCTGCGCTTCGTGACGCGAAAGATGGAGCGTCGCGATCCGCGTTCGGAACGATGCTCTTCGAGCAACGTCGCAAGCTCATCGAGACGCTCGGCGATGCGCGCTTGTGCCGAATCGTTTTCGATCTGGCCCGCTGCTACTCTTTGCTGATAGTATTGCCAAACGCGGCCCGGCATCCTGCACCCTTTTGTACGTTGCACGAGCTAGCCTCATTCTCGTCACGCGGAGCAAGCACCTCGTGACGGTATGCCCCACACACGCGCTTGCGGAGTGTGGGCGGCAAGTATGCCCCACACCCGCTTGCGGAGTGTGGGCGACAAGACCACCCCACACCCGCTTGCGGAGTGTGGTCAGCAAGAGCGCCCCACCCCCATGCGGAGTGAAGGCCACAACAGATCCCCTCCCCGGCTTGCCGAGTGAGGGTAGCAACAGAGTCCCACACCGGTTTACCGAGTGTGGGCTTCAAGAGCCCCACACCGGTTTACCGAGTGTGGGCTTCAAGAGAGCCCCTCACCGGTCCGCTGGTGCGAGACACGTGACGTGCAGCATACCCGGCCCAACCTCAGAGCCGTTTCGCGGTCTGCATGTCGGGCAGGGATCGAAGCAGAGATGCCGGCTGCGGTTACGCGCAGAACGCCATCGAAGCGATGCGCAAGTGAAGAACACGCTCCGGCACGCGACAGTGCACGGCGCGCGATCGAAAGGTGATGATGACCTGTGGATGAGTGAGGTTACGGGAGAGAATGCAGTCACGAATTCCATCGAAAGAAGAGTCGCCTGACAGGCTTCACTTCAGTTGAATTCGCCGAATGGCAATCTAGCCCCCCGGAATCGCTCAAAAATTGCGGCGTTTCCGCCACACTTTCCGCAATTGGACAAAAATATCGATGTGAAATCGAAATTCGATGTCAACAAAATCATCGAACTTGCGCATATTTTTTTCGTGATCGAAATGATTCGATCTTATTCCTAGAGGGAGAGAGAACTATGGCTAAGGCAGCAAAGAAGGCAGTGAAGAAGGCTACGGCGAAGCGCGCTCCGGCGAAGAAGGCCACCAAGGCAGCGAAGAAGCCGGCCAAGAAGGCTGCAAAGAAGAAGCGCGCGGCCTAAGGCCAGCGTTTCTAGCTCTGCTCCCGGTTGGGCACCGGGGCGCAGGGCCGGTTCACAAGACCGAAATCTTTCAAGGTCGATGGCTGCGAGATGCGCCATCGACCTTCTTCATGTCTGCATATCCAACTTGCACGAGTTGATTGCGCAATTCGCAATCTCAATTCTTCGTCCATCTCGCGGATCAAACCCGCCGCTGCACCATGAGTTTCTTCAGTTCGGCAATAGCTTTTGCCGGCGAAAGCCCCTTTGGACATGCCTTCGTGCAATTCATAATTGTATGGCAGCGGTACAGCCGGAATGGGTCTTCCAAGTCATCCAGCCGTTCGCCCGTTGCCTCGTCACGGCTTTCGATCACCCACCGGTAGGCTTGCAGCAGGATAGCCGGCCCCAGATACCGGTCTGAATTCCACCAGTAGCTGGGGCAGGACGTCGAGCAGCACGCACACAGGATGCACTCGTAGAGGCCGTCCAGCAATTCGCGATCCTCGCGCGACTGCTTCCATTCCTTCGGCGGCGTCGGCGTATCCGTCTTCAGCCACGGCTCGATGGACCGGTGCTGCGCGTAGAAGTTGGTCATGTCGGGCACCAGGTCCTTGACGACCTGCATGTGCGGCAGCGGATATACCGACACCGGCCCTTTGACCTCGTCGATACCCTTGAGGCAGGCAAGGTAGTTCGTGCCGTCGATATTCATCGAGCACGACCCGCAGATGCCCTCGCGGCATGAGCGGCGGAACGTCAGCGTCGGGTCGATCTCGTTCTTGATCTTGATCAGCGCGTCCAAGACCATCGGTCCGCACTGATCCTGATTTACCCAGTACGTGTCGACATGCGGATTGAGCCCATCATCCGGCGTCCAGCGATAGATGCGGAATTCGCGCCAGTTGCCGTCGCCAGCCGGCGTGTTCCAGGTCTTGCCCGGGGTCAACTTCGAGTTCTTGGGAAGCGTCAACTGCACCATGGGCCGGTGTCGATCCTCGCGGTTGAGCAAAAAATCCAATGAGCCCCGAAGAATTGGAGCGCCGGGCACACCCTGTCAACGCAGCCGAAAGGCCGCCGGATGCGGTTCTTTGCCCACATTCTCGCTCAACAGGCCCGATGTCGTTCCACTTTGGTTGAACCCGTTAATCCGGCCGGTACTTCTTAAGCTCGCGTACGAGCTGCGTCAGCCGCTCCGCGATCTCGGCGCCGCCGTCTACGGCCACCTTCAGCGTGGCTCTGTTCTGAATAAGCTTGTTGAGCCGGTCCTGACATTCTCCGAACGCGAAATAGAGCGTCTCGGGCGCATCCACCTCGCCGTCCTCCACCGCGCACATCACATCGAACGCATTCTGCGACGCCAGTACCAGCATCGACGCGACGTCATTCATAAGTTGGTGAAACAGCCGGCTTCCGTCTGGCCCCACGCGCGGCCCATGCACGCCGAATTTTAAGGGCGACGACCCCTGCGCGCCCTCTCCGGCAAACAGCCTGGGATTGCGCTGGAAGCGCCGGAATATCTCCGAAAGCCCAAGGCAGCACGTTTCCAGTTCCCGGATAGCTGTGGCCGCCTTCCGCCTGGCCTTCGAGCGATCGGGCGTCCGCTCCTCGGCGGTCCAGTTGATTGCTGCGATCGACGCAATAGCTCCCAGCGCCGCCAAAGCAGGCAGGACGGCCGTAAAGGGATCGGGCGCGATCCGGCTGTCCGTTTCACGCGGCTCGCTCGTTTTGGCGGGCACTTTGCCCTTGTCGCTGCCTTTGCGGGTCGGAAGGGCCACGCGCACTCCGGGTCGCCTCTGCTGTGCAACGCTTCCCTTAACCCAGCTGGCGTCGCGCCGCTACCCACGGCGAACGAACCTTGCGTGAGCATATCCGTGGAATGCCCAGGAACGCCCCTGTCCCGGCTCAGTAAACGCGCGCCTTCGGCTCGATATACTTGATTTCGTTCGTCAGCGTTCGCGTGTGCACCGGACGGCTGTCGAGGCGCACCTGCCGCGTATCGTAGTCCGCGAATGCAAGCGTGTGCTTCATCCACTGCACATCGTCGCGCTTGGGGAAGTCCTCGCGCGCGTGCGCGCCACGGCTTTCCTTGCGGTTGGCCGCGCCGCCCACGGTCACGGCAGCCTGCGCGATGAGGTTGTCGAATTCCAGCGTTTCGATCAGATCGGAGTTCCACACCAGTGAGCGGTCGGTCACACGGATGTCGTCGACACCCTTCCAGACCTCAGCGATTTTTTTGACGCCCTCTTCCAGAATGGGTCCGTCCCGGAACACCGCGCAATTGGCCTGCATCGTCTTCTGCATCTTGAGGCGCAGCGCGGCTGTCGGCGTACTGCCGTTCGCGCCCCGGTAGCGGTCCAGACGGTCGAGCGCCTTGTCCGTAGCCGCTTGCGGCAGATCCGGCTGGCCTGCGCGGCGCTCCACCGTATCGGCGCACCTGAGCGCTGCCGCCCGTCCAAAGACGACGAGGTCGATCAGCGAATTCGAACCCAGCCGGTTGGCGCCGTGGACGGAAACGCAGGCCGCTTCTCCGATCGCCATCAGGCCGGGCACAATCGTATCCGGATTGGAGCCTTTCAGCGTCAGAACCTCGCCATGATAGTTCGTCGGGATACCACCCATGTTGTAATGCACGGTCGGGATCACCGGGATCGGCTGACGCCGCAGATCGACACCGGCGAAAATCTTCGCGCTTTCCGTAATGCCCGGCAGCCGCTCGGCCAGGATTTTCGGATCGAGATGGTCAAGGTGCAGATAGATATGGTCGCTTTCCGGACCCACGCCCCGGCCCTCGCGGATTTCGATGGTCATCGACCGCGAGACGACGTCGCGCGAAGCAAGGTCCTTCGCATGGGGGGCGTAACGCTCCATGAAGCGCTCACCCTTGGAATTCGTCAGATACCCCCCCTCGCCGCGCGCACCTTCGGTGATCAGCACGCCGGCGCCGTAAATGCCGGTCGGATGAAACTGCACGAATTCCATATCCTGCAGCGGCAGGCCAGCGCGCAGCACCATGGCGTTGCCGTCGCCCGTGCAGGTGTGGGCCGACGTCGCCGAGAAATACGCGCGCCCGTAACCACCGGTCGCCAGGATGGTGCGCTTCGACCGGAACCGGTGAATGCTCCCATCTTCCATGTTCATGGCAACGACGCCGCGGCAGGCGCCTTCATCATCCATGATCAGATCGAGTGCAAAATACTCCACAAAGAATTCCGCCGAATACCGCAGCGACTGCCCATAGAGCGTGTGCAGCATCGCATGCCCCGTCCGGTCGGCCGCAGCGCACGTCCGCTGCACCGGCGGACCTTCGCCGTATTCGGTATAGTGCCCGCCGAACGGACGCTGATAGATCTTGCCCTCTTCCGTCCGGCTGAACGGCACGCCGTAATGTTCCAACTCATACACGGCTTCCGGCGCGTTCCGGCACAGGTACTCGATGGCATCCTGGTCACCGAGCCAGTCCGAGCCCTTAACCGTGTCGTACATGTGCCAGCGCCAGTTGTCGGGGCCCATATTGGCAAGTGACGCGGCAATGCCGCCCTGCGCCGCCACCGTATGCGAGCGCGTCGGAAACACCTTCGTCACGCACGCTGTCTTCAGACCGGCCTCGGCGCATCCGAGCGTTGCCCGCAGACCCGCGCCACCAGCACCCACCACGACCACATCATATGTGTGATCGACGATTTGGTACGCCCGTCCATTCACGGACGCCTTGGCCGCTGGCCCATTCGCCTTCCCAGCCATGCTGCGTTCAAGCTCCGAAATAGAGTTTCAGGACGGCCAGAATGCTGGCCGCGCCCACGGTTGCCGCAAAGAAGGTGTTCAGCATCAAAAGCGCAATCTTCACGGCTTCGCCGTGCACGTAGTCTTCGATGATCACCTGCATCCCGAGCCGCATATGGATGGCGGCCGACAGCACCAGAAGGATGAGTGGTAACGCAATTTCGGGGCGCTTCAATTCCCTCACAACGGTCGCATGATCGGCGCCAGCCAACGAAACGAGAATGATGACCGCCGCCACGGCGAGAACGAGATTGGAAACCGCCGTCACCCGTTGCTTCCAGAAATGATCGGCGCCTTCCTTCGCGGAGCCGAGGTAGCGCACTTTTTTGAGTGGCGTCCGCAGCGACATATCCGTCAACCTCCCAGCGCGCCGAGTGCGAAATACCAAACCACCGCGGTCAAAAGCACCGACAGCACGCCTGTGCCCCACGATAAGAGATCGATGGTCTCGTGGTCGTATCCCAGGCCGAAATCCCATATGAAATGCCGGATGCCGCCGAGCGCATGGTGGATGAGAGCCCACGTATAGCCGGCCAGAACGATCCAGCCCGGCCAGGTATTGAGATATCCGCTGAGCGTGTGAAATGCGTCCGCGCCGGACGCGGCTGCTACGAGCCATGCCGCCAGAATGAGCGTTCCGAAATACAGCGCTGCCCCGGTGATCCGGTGCAGGATCGACATCACCATGTTGATGAGCGGACGGTAGATCTGGAGGTGCGGTGACAGCGGGCGCTGGATATGCGCTCCACGACCCGTTTTTGCATCCGGCATGAAAGCCCTCGGGATTTGCACGTTCCGCCTTCTAGCCCGGCCCGGCCCGCGCCGCAATTTGCCAGAGGGGCGCAGACCGAAGGTATTGAGTGCGCCAGCCGCGCCAGTCTGCCGAAGCCGAAGCCAATGATGATCTGTCTGGCGTCAGTCGTGTCAGTCGCATCGACAATTGCCTCGGTAAGGCTCGTTCCAGACCTGCCACCGAGTGTGACCTTACCTCGGCAGCACGACCCAGGCATCGAAGTCCAGGATGACGCCGTCGGCATAGTCGCCGCTCTCAGTCTTCAGCGGGAAGGCCGCGCAATCCTGATTCTTGACGGCAACCAGTCGTATGCGCAGCGCACCCACATCCGTCCGGCCGGGAATCTCGGACTTTTCGAGAATTTCCGACCAGGCGTAAACCGTATCGCCAGCGAACAACGGAGCGACATGCCGGCCGCCGTTGATGGCCGCCAAATGGAAGGCATTGTTCAGCCCATTGAATGACAGTGCGCGGGCGAGCGAGATGACGACGCCGCCGTAAATGATCCGCTTGCCGAACCGGCCCTTAGATTCCGTGTGTTGGTTGAAATGCACCTTGGCGGTGTTCTGGTAAAGCCGGGTCGCCATCTGGTGCTCGGCTTCTTCGATCGTCATGCCGTCGACGTGATCGATCTTTTCGCCCACCTCATAGTCGCCCCAACGGTAGGGGCTTCCTGCCAGGGCCAAATCGTAGGCCGCGCTGTTGATCGCGGGCACCGCCGACCCCAGCTCCGAAGGATCGATCCGGTCCGGCAGCTTCGGCACCACCGCCTCGCCGACGGGCGAATTCTTGTCGCGCTTCCGCACCATCACCCAGCGGACGTATTCGAGAACCACTTCGCCCTTCTGGTTGCGCCCCGTCGAACGAACGTAGACCGTACCGGTTTCCTTGTTGGAGTTTTCCTTAAGACCGATGACTTCCGAGACGGTCGCCAGGGTGTCGCCCGGATATGCCGGCCGAAGGAAACGCCCGCCAGCGTACCCGAGATTTGCGATCGCATTGAGCGAGATGTCTGGCACCGTCTTGCCGAAGACGACGTGGAACGTCAGCAGATCATCGAGCGGCGCGCGCGGATACCCAATTGCCTTGGCGAATTGGTCCGACGAAGTCACCGCAAATCGCGGCCCGTAGAGGCTCATGTAAACGGCGGCGTCGCCCTCCGTAACGGTCCGGGGCGTTGCATGCGTCAGGATTTGCCCGAACGTATAGTCTTCAAAGAAGTTGCCCGGATTGGTCTTCGTGGTCGTCATGGCGCACCCTCGTCTCGCAAGGTCGGAATTCGATCGGAAAATCAAGGTTTCCCGACGCGATTAGAGAGTCTCGCCCTGACTGTCCATCGGCAATGCCGTCGCCGATGCCATCCTGCGCCGCGCGCAAGCGTCGCAGCGCTCAGAACCAGTCGTCGATCTCGCGCACTGCGTGCGCGATCGCCGCCGTCCGCCGCGCCATAACCAGATGCAGCCTCTCGACCATTTTGCCATCAACTGTGATGACGCCTTTGTGCGCATTGGCCGGCTGAGAGAAGGCATCGATGATCTTGCGCGACCACTCCACCTCTTCGTCCGTCGGCGTAAACACCTCGTTGCAAGGTCCGACTTGGGATGGATGGATCAGCGTTTTACCGTCCATGCCAAGCGTGCGGCCATGCTCGCACTCCTTGCGGAACCCGTCTTCGTCTTTGAAGTCGTTATAGACGCCGTCGATGATGTCGAGACCGAAGGCCCGCGCGGCCACGATCGTCAGGGCCAGCCACGGCACAATGGCAAAGCGGTTATCGAGGGCCCGCGCCCGCGACTCCTTTAACAGATCGTTGGTTCCAAGTACGAAGCACTCGAGCCTGTTTTCCGGATCCATGGCCACCGCCGCGATCTCGCGCGCGTACAGGATCGCCTGCGGCGTCTCCATCATCGCCCAGATGCGCGTCCGTTCCGGTGCATTCACCGACTTCAGGATCTTGGCGGCGCTGATGATGTCGCCGGGGTGCGCCACCTTGGGAATGAGGATCGCATCCGGAGCCGCCTCCGCAGCCGCCAAGAGATCGGCCGTCCCCCACACCGTTTCCAGCGCGTTCGTGCGGATCACAAGTTCGCGCCGGCCGTATCCACCCTCGCGCACCGCAAAGCACACCCGCTCACGCGCCTGAACCTTCGCTTCCGGTGCCACCGAATCTTCCAGATCGAGGATCACCGCGTCGGCCGGCAGCGACTTCGCCTTCTCCAGCGCTCTGTTGTTGGCGCCCGGCATATAGAGCACGCTGCGGTGTGGGCGGATGTTCGTCTTCATCGAAAGTGCGATCCGGACCTAATTGTTGCACCGCAACAATACGCGAGGCCAACCCGGTTCACAAACGGCCTTTCGGCGAATACCGTCCATAAACTGGGAGAGCATTGATCGTGGCACGAATTGTTGCACTGTCATCGTTCGTGTCGCGTGGCCACGTCGGGCTGCGGGCCTTGGTTCCAGCACTTGAACGATGCGGCCACGACGTGATCGCCCTGCCGACCGTGACCTTTTCCAGTCACGCGGCCTACCCGCACGTCGCCGGCCACGCGCTCGAACCCGGACAATTGGAGCGAATGGCCGCAGCCATCGACGCGAACGGGTGGCTGACGGCCGACATGGTCATCACGGGCTACCTCCCTTCACCAACCCACGTCACTTTCGCTGCTGATCTGGTCGATCGCATCCGCCGCCGGTCGCCGGGGGCGACATATGTTTGCGACCCCGTCCTCGGCGACGAACCTCGCGGACTATATCTGCCGGCTGAGACCGCCGCGCTCGTCAAGACCGGCCTGCTCCCGCGCGCCCAGGTGATCACGCCGAACGCCTTCGAACTCGGCTGGCTGGCCAATCGGTCCATCGCCAACGTCGACGACGCGATAAAGGCAGCAAAAGCACTAAATATTCCCATGGTTCTGGCGACCTCCATAGCCGCCGGCCCCGGTCACCTCGCCACGATGTTGGCCAGTGGCGGCGGCGCGGTACTGACCCGCGTTGCCCGGCGGGCGTCGGCGCCATCGGGCACCGGCGATCTACTTACAGGGCTGTTCGCCGGCCTACTTGCCAGCGGCTCCGCCGCCCAGGAAGCGTTGGCAGTTTCGAGCGCTTGGCTGGATGAAATCCTGACCACGAACGCTGACAGCGATGACCTTTCCCTCGACCGGCTCTATGCGGCCCCTCCGACCGGCCTCTTGGTCGCACCCGTGTAGAGCCTAGGAACGCTTTCATGTCGGCTTGACAATGCCGGTCAAACGCCAACCTATCCCGCGGAATGACACGCCACTCGATCGAACGGGATAACTGACGATGTCTTCTTTTCCTGAATCGCTGACCGACCGCTACCGCCGCTTCAAACACCGCATCTACGTGCCGAACGCCGACAGCTACGAAGAGCTGGCCACCTTTGGCCAGAACCCCGAAATCATGGTCGTTTCGTGCTGCGACAGCCGCGTGGACCCCGAGACGATCTTCAACGCCATGCCAGGCGAATTGTTTGTCGCCCGCAACGTGGCCAACCTCATCCCGCCCTACGAACTGGGTGGCAAGTTTCATGGCGTCAGCGCCGCACTCGAGTTTGCCGTGTTGAACCTGCGCGTGAAGCACATCGTCGTGGTGGGACACGCCAACTGCGGCGGTGTCAAAGCGGCCCTCGATCAGTCCGCCGCCATCCAAACGGAATCGATGTTTATCTCGCGTTGGATGTCGATGCTCGACGAAGCACGGCTATCGGTCCTCGCCGCCAACCAGACCAAATCGCAAGCCGAAAAGCAGGAAGCGCTGGAAAAGGAAGGCGTCAAGTTGTCGATCAAGAACTTGCGCTCGTTCCCGTTCGTCCGCGAGCGCGAGGAAAAGGGCAAGCTGAACCTTCACGGCGCCCACTTCGATATCCGTACGGGAACCCTCTCGGTTCTCAACCACTCGCGCGGAACGTTCTTTCCACTCTAAGGCGCGAAGTCCGACCGTTTCAGCTTGCCGGCGGCACAGCACTTTGCGCTTTGCGAACCGCCGGCAGCACGCGTTCCGCCACGCTTTGGCTGGTCAGCGGCCCGACGTGCTTGTAGGCAATCCGCCCTTGCCCATCGACGACGAATGTTTCCGGCATCCCGTAAACGCCCCACTCGATTGCGCCGCGGCCCTTCTGGTCGACGCCAAGTGCCCCGAACGGATTGCCATAGCGGCCGAGGAACCGTCGCGCATTCTCGGCTTCGTCCTTGTAATTGACGCCATAGAGCGTGACACCCGGCTCCTTCGCCAGCTCGACCAGCAGCGGATGCTCCTCGACGCAGGGTGCGCACCACGACGCCCAGAAATTGACGACCGTCACTCGTCCTTTGGCAAGATCGGCTGCGCTAAACCCCGGAACGCCGGCCTGGCCGTCCAGTGCTGGGAAATCGGTCGCCGGCGCCGGTTTGCCGATCAGCGCCGACGGCAGCTTTGACGGATCGCCCGACTTCAAGGCGAACTGAAACAGGATTGCGACAGCCAGAAAGATCGCCAGCGGAACGAACACCCACGCCCTGCCGCTGCGGCCGCCGGCCACGCCGTCAATCTGCTCGGTCATCGTCTCAGATCTCCTTGGCCGCCCGCGACCGGCGCGACACGCCCCGGGCTTCCAGCTCGGCGAGCCGCAACTTGAGCCGCGCGCCGTCCCACACGAGCCAGCCGATGACGCCCACCAGCACCGCCGCATAGATCGCGTACGAAGCCCAGATGAATGCCGCGTGCGGACCCAGATCGATCATTGAACTCACTCCGCCGCCGCCGATGCCGAAACGCCTCGCGCGCGATCCACCTCCGCCATCGTCAGCGACTTCACGCGCCGCCGCAGGATCTCATTGCGTATGCCCTTCATGTGCAGCGCAAAGAACAAAAGCGAAAACCCGAGCGCGCTGATCAGCAGCGGCCACAGCAAATCCGGATGGATCGTCGGACCATCCATGCGGATGACGCTCGCCGGTTGATGCAGCGTGTTCCACCAATCGACGGAAAACTTGATGATCGGCAGGATCGATACCCCGACAAGCCCGAGCACCGCGCATAGCTTGCCGGCCAGTGCTTCGTCTTCGATGGCCGAACGCAATGCCATCAGGCCGAAATAGAGAAACAACAAAATGAGCATCGAGGTCAGCCGCGCATCCCACACCCAATAGGTGCCCCACATCGGCTTGCCCCACAGCGAGCCCGTCGCCAGTGCGAGAAATGTGAACGCCGCACCGATCGGCGCTGCCGCCTTGGCCGAAACATCAGCCAGCGGGTGCCGGAACACGAGATACCCAAAACTCGAAACCGCGATCAGTGCATACCCCAACATGCCGAGCCACGCCGCCGGCACATGGATGAACATGATCTTGACGGTCTGCCCCTGCTGGTAGTCTTCCGGCGCCACGAAAAACGCGAGGTAGAGGGCATAGAGGATCAGAGCGGCGGCCGCTCCGGCGAACCAGGGCATCAGCGTACCCGACAGCTGCATGAACCGCGTCGGGTTCGCGAGCTTCTGGGTCAAGGTCTGCTGCGGTGTGGTGTCGATCTGGCTCATGGCGCTGACTTAGGGGTTTTGATCCGCGCGTGCAACGCTGCGGGAAGGCCGTATGGCTAATATGTCATTGTGTCTGGAAGCGGATCGCCGCCGCCGCCGCCAGCGGTCCGATCACCAGCGAGAACAACGATATGGCCGCCAGGATCAGGAACGATGCCTGGAAGCCCGATGGACCACCGGTCGCCGCCGAGATCGCCGCAATCCCGAAAATGAGCGTTGGAATGTAAAGGGGCAAAACCAGGAGTGCGAGCAATAGCCCGCTCCGCCGCGCCCTGAGCGTCAGCGCGGCCCCGGCGGCACCCAGAAAACTGATTGCCGGCGTCCCCACGAGCATGGTCGCGACCAGAACGGGATAAGCGCCAAGATCCAGATTCAACAAAAGCCCCAGCACGGGTGCCAGCAACGCCAACGGGATGCCGGTCGAAATCCAGTGCGCGAGCGCTTTCGCGGCCGTCGCCAATTCAAGCGGTAGATCCCCGGTCGCGATGACGTCCAGCGACCCGTCCTCGTCATCCGCCTCGAAAATCCGTGGCAGCGACAGCAGGGCGGAAAGAAGCAACGCGATCCACAGCACGCCGGGTGCAATGCGCGATAGCAGGTTGAGATCCGGCCCGAGCCCGAGCGGCATCATCGTCACGACGATGAGATAGAACCCGAGCGCCGTGCCCACCGCCCCGCCTTCGCGCACCTGCAACAGAAGATCGCGCTTCAAGAGCGTCCAGAATGCGCTCATGCGGCCGCACTCCGCACACCGATCTCGAGCCGGCGCTCCGACACCAGACCGAGCGGAATATGCGTCGCCGCCAGCAGCAGCCCGCCGCTTGCGAGATGATGGCGGACACATTCCGCCAAGAGCTTGACCGATGCGGTATCGAGCGACACCGTTGGCTCATCCAGCAGCCACAGCGGCCGTCGCGTCACAATGAGCCGCGCCAGACACGCGCGCCGCTTCTGACCCGCCGACAGATATCCCGCCGGGATCGACGCCAGCGGTTCCAGATCGAACGCCGCGAGCGCATCATAGATGGCGGCATCGTCCGCCGTGCCGCCACCCAGATAAGCTGCCCAGAAACGCAGGTTCTCCTCGACCGTCAGTGACGGCTTCAGTGCGTTGAGATGTCCGATGTAGTGGGCCTGCGCGGCGATGTCCTTCTCCGCGTCGCCGCCATCCAGATTGATTGTCCCGCCCGCGGCGCCGATGAGACCGGCCACCGTGCGGATGACCGTCGTTTTGCCCGCGCCGTTCGGACCCGTCAGCACCAGCGCCTCGCCCGCCTCGATCGCGAACGACAGTCCATCCACAATACGCCGCGCGCCGCGATCCACGACGAGATTTTTAACCGACAAGCGCACTAGGAAATCCATTCAACGTGCATGGCGGCCGGCTCCCCGCGGGGGAGCAGCCAATGCACAACTAAGGTGCACTAAAGAGAGGCGGATTGCCGCAAAATCGCACGCGCGCCGTGGCTGGTTCTCTCTGATTTGCGCCTATATAAAGGCGTTGCCTTTGATTTCGCCAGTGCAAAAAAATGAGCAGCTGTGGCCCGCGCGTTCACACTGCTCCGCTAAGCCTGCCTGCCGCCGCGCACCGGCGATGGATCGTTCACCATTGAGCTTCCGAGGAGACGAACTTTGAGCGTTGTCACCGCACCTCTTTCCCTCGACAGCTTCAAGTGCCGCAAGACGCTGACCGCAGGCGGCCAGACGTACAGCTACTATTCGCTCCCCGAAGCGGAGAAGAATGGCCTCCCCGGCCTCTCCAAGCTCCCCTTCTCCATGAAGGTGCTCATCGAGAACCTGCTCCGCTCGGAAGACGGCCGCACGGTCTCCAAGCAAGACATCATCGACGCCGTCAAATGGGTCGACGACAAGGGCAAGGCCGGCAAGGAAATCGGCTTCCGCCCCGCCCGCGTGCTGATGCAGGACTTCACCGGCGTCCCCGCCGTGGTCGATCTCGCCGCCATGCGCGACGGCATGCTCCAGCTTGGCGGCGACCCGAAGAAGATCAACCCGCTCGTCCCCGTCGACCTCGTCATCGACCACTCCGTCATCGTCGACGAGTTCGGCACGCCCAAAGCGCTTTCCGACAACGTGGCCCTCGAATATGAGCGCAACGGCGAACGCTACACCTTTCTCAAATGGGGCCAGGGTGCCTTTCAGAATTTCCGCGTCGTCCCGCCGGGCACCGGCATCTGCCATCAGGTGAACTTGGAATATTTGGCCCAGGTCGTCTGGACCGCACCGTCCGCTGACGGCACCATCGTTGCCTATCCCGACACGCTCGTCGGCACCGACAGCCACACGACCATGGTCAACGGCCTCGCCGTTCTCGGCTGGGGCGTCGGCGGCATCGAAGCCGAAGCCGCCATGCTCGGCCAGCCGC
>ERZ1066138.334-NODE-334-length-15870-cov-7.500917_pt1 | contig 15870 bp, 14 predicted proteins | sample MGYA00382785_ERZ1066138 | MGnify/ENA primary metagenome ERZ1066138 (study PRJEB33369, sample SAMEA5778368) | biofilm metagenome | biome: Industrial cooling water; feature: Water cooling tower basin; material: Biofilm | place: United Arab Emirates | collected... | reverse complement strand
AATGCCCGAGGTCGAGGTCGGTCTCCGCGCCGTCGTCGGTGACGAAGACCTCGCCGTGTTGATACGGGCTCATCGTGCCTGGATCGACATTCAAGTACGGGTCGAGTTTTCGCAGGCGCACGGAGTATCCGCGCGCTTGGAGAAGCGCGCCGAGGGCGGCGGACGCGAGGCCTTTTCCGAGGGAGGAGACCACGCCACCGGTAATGAAGATGTACCGTTGCATGGGATTTGACGCTTACACGAGCAGGCGCACGATTCGAAGCGGTTTTATGGCCACATCCACGGGAGGTTAGCGCATCCAAGTTCGAGTTGTGTGCCAAACAGATTTGGCCGCGTTGCCGTCACTGCGGGGTGCGGCCGCACGCCTGCGCCAATTGAGCCACGAGGCCGGCCTGGGTTTCCGGCGGAATGGTCTCGGTTTGCAGCTCGGCCAGCAGGCTGGCGGCTGTTTCCTTTGACGGCCGGCTGGCCGGATCGGCAGCATCGGCGGTACGGGCATAAGTGACATCGACCTCGACGACGCGATAATCGGTGGGATTGATTGCGCGCTTCACACCGCGTTCGGTGACACTCGTTTGGCCGCAGTGCGTCGAATAAGCAGGTTCGCCGGTCTTGAACGACTTCTTGTGCTCTTCGGCTCCGTACTGCGCGGCGCGGGCCAGCGCGATCTTCAGCAAGCGCTCGTTCGGGGTGGAGGCCGAACCGGTCGCCTTCACGCGGACAGTGTCGCCACCGCTGCTGCCGCTGGACACCTGATAGCCCTGCGGCGCGACAGCGTTGGCTTCTTGATAGGACGTCACGCTCGGCAGTGAGCCGGGGGTCAGAAGTCCGCCGGGTCCGCCTGCGGCACAGGCCTGCATCAAGATCGCGACCGTCGGAGCAGCGATCAGTCCCTTTATGCAGCTCACGCGCGGCATCACGCCCTCCCCTCCGGCCTTCGCGACATTGGCCGGGTGCGGCGTAGAAGTCTATCGCCAGAGATCCAGGCTGCTTCGATTAGCGAAGTTTGTCGAGGATGCCGCCGCGCGGTGCATCGCCGGCCGGTGCCGCAGGGGCGTCGCCAGAGGCGGCGGGGGCGGCCGGAGCCGTGGCCGCCGGCCGGTCAAGGACCGAGGCCGGTGCTGTGTCACGCTGCGAGACAATGGTGAGCAGCAGACTCGTCGTGAAGAAAGCAGCGCCGAGCGCGGCGGTCGCGCGGGTCATGAGGTTCGCCTTGCCGCGGCCGGCGAACATGCCGCCGCCACCGCCGATGCCCAACGCGCCGCCTTCCGATTTCTGCACGAGCACAATGCCGACCAGGCCGGCAGCGATCATGAGATGGATGACGAGGAGAACAGTCGACATTGCTTGGAACCTTCTGGCCTGGGCAGGCCGCGTTTGGAAAGCGCGCTGTCTAGCTGAAATCGCCGTCGGCGGCTAGGGGCTTACGGGCGCAGGAGCGGTGGGCCCTCAAGCCATCATGGTGCTAGGCCCGTCCCGCCGGATGCAGGCACCGAGATTCCCGGTGCGGCGTGTTGGAGTTCGTCGCCGGAGAAGGGGGCGGGCGGCCGGTAGGCATCATCAGCCTTGGGCTTTTTTTGAGCCTGGGGTTTCGGTTTGGCCGGTTTGGGGGCGGCTTCTCCCGCCGCGTCGCCCGTATCGGCCGTCGTGGCGGGCGCCGACTTGGGTTTGGATTTCTTTGTGGATGCAGGCTTCTGGTCCGGCTTTGCCTCGGCGAGATCGCCCGACTTTGCCGCGGTCTCGGGCTCCTTGACGGGCTTGGGCCGCGGGCAGCGAAACAGGATCTGTTCCTGCAGTTCGATCCAGCGGGCGACGCGATTCAGGCGGTCGGTCGGCAGGTTGGCACGCGCCCATTCGGGACCTTGCGCCATATCGGCCGCGGCCCCGGCGGTCTCGAGTCCCGATTGCTCGGACTTGGCGCGATCGCACTCGTCCGGCGTCATGGGCAGCGCCCACGTCTGCGCGGTCATCGCTGCAAGACTTGCCAGTGAGAGGCCCAGAATGCGCGTAGATCGGATCATTTGGGGTCCGTGGCTCACGACTCTAAAAAAGTTATGGCGCGAAAAAGTTATGGCGCGACCGCGCAGGAGCGGCAATGCCCGGATTTACTCGTAGGCCGCGATGATACCGAGGAAATCGGCAGCCTTGAGGCTAGCTCCACCGACGAGAGCGCCGTCGACGTTGGCGATGCCCATGAGTTCGGCTGCGTTTTGCGGTTTCACCGACCCGCCGTAGAGAATTCTGATCAACCGGCCGTCATCGCCGAACCGTGTGAGAAGACGGTCGCGGATCGCGGCGTGGACCTCTGCGACATCGTCCACGGTCGGCGTCAAACCCGTGCCGATCGCCCAGACCGGCTCGTATGCGACAACCGTGTTTTCCGAGGACGATCCCGGCCCCAGCGACCGTTCGAGTTGCCGGACCACCACGTCGAGTGTCTGCCCGGCGAGCCGCTGTCCCTTCGTTTCGCCAATACAGACGATAGCCGTCAGGCCTGCCCGGTGGACAGCTTCCTGCTTTTTTCTGACCACGTCATCCGTTTCGCCATGGTCGGCACGGCGCTCGGAATGGCCGACGATGATGGCCGTGGCGCCGGCGTCGCCCAGAATTTCGGCGGACACGTCGCCTGTGTGCGCACCGGAGGCCTGCCAATGGCAATCCTGCGCTCCGATGGCGACGGGGCTTTCCTTAAGTATTTCGGCCATGACCATGACGAGCGTTGCCGGTGGACAGACCAGAATGCCGGCAGCCAGCGGTTCCGAACGCGCCGCCAAAGCATCGGATACGGCCTTGGCTTCGGCGAGAGACCCCCGCAGGCCGTTCATCTTCCAGTTGCCCGCAACCAGCGGACGCGGCCGGGCACCCTCCCCCGTCATACCGTGACCTCCCTCGCCTCTTGCTTTCGCCAACCGGGTGGGCTTCATATCACGCCGAACGCCCGCGTCACGCGCGGGATTTCAAGGTTTCAACTGCCGGCGGATCTCCATGATCGGCGCGCGCCCGAAGAGGCGCATCCGAGGCCGCCGCGCGATTCCAGGACAGCACACCGATGTTGGACGCACTGAGACGTGGCTCGACGGGACTCGTCGCCAAGCTGCTGTTGGGTCTGCTGATCATCAGCTTCGCCGTTTGGGGCATCGCGGATGTTTTCACCGGCTTTTCGAGGGGAGCCGTCGCCAGCGTCGGGGATGCCAAGATCACCGTGTCCGACTTCGACCGGGTGCTCAGATCCGAACTTGACGGCATCTCGGCCGAGGCCGAACGGCGGATCACCATGGAGGACGCGCGCCAGCAGGGCATCGACCGCCTCGTGCTCTCAAAAATGATCGGACAAACGGCGCTGAAGGAATACGCACGGGAAATCAACCTGGGGCTGTCGGAAGAGCGGGTTGTGCAGAACCTCTTCAACGATCCGGGTTTCGCGGGACCGGACGGCAAGTTTTCACGAACGGGTTTCAATGACCTGCTGTCGCGCCTCGGGATGAGCGAAAGCATGTTCCTGTCGCTTCGCCTCGACGACGATCTCAGACAGCAATTTTCCAGCGCCGTGCTAGGCTCGACGGTCGTTCCGCAGGCCATGCTCGACATCAACAACGCCTTCAACAATGAAACGCGCGACATCGAGTTCTTTAAAATCGACGCTGAAAAAATGGCCGCTGTTGCCGATCCGGACGAAGCTAAGCTTCTGGCCTACTACAACGATAACAAGGCGTCGTTCATGACGCCGGAATTCCGCAAATTCAATGTGCTCGTGGCGAGCGCGGCGGACTTGAAAAAGGAAGTTGCCGTCACGGATGAGGAGATCAAGGCATCGTACGAGTCTGAAAAAGAAACGTACGACACGCCTGAGAAGCGTCGCGTGCAGCAGATTGCGTTCAAGGACAGGGCGGCGGCCGAGGCCGCGCGCGAGGCCCTCGTCAAGGGTACGAAAAACTTCATGGATGTCGCCAAGGAGACCGGCGCCCAGGAGAGCGACGTAAACCTCGGCCTGATCGCCAAGTCGCAACTGATCGATCAGAAGATTGCGGATGCCGCCTTCAAGATCGAGCGCGATGCAATTTCCGAGGTGATCGACGGGAGCTTTGCGACCGTCCTCGTCCGGGTCATCGAAATTTCTCCCGGCCGCGAAAGCACATTCGACGAGACCAAGGAAAAGGTACGCGACAAGCTCGCGACCGCAAAGGCGACGACTCTGCTGCAGGAAAAGGTCGATCTCGTCGAGGAAGGCCGCAACGCCGGCAAGCCGAAGCAGCAAATCGCCGAGGAATTGAAGCTGCGCTTCATTGAAGTTGCAGCCTCCGACCGGGACGGCAAGTCGCCCGATGGCAAAGCGGTACTCGACATTCCCACGCCAGAGATCGTCACCCGCCTTGCCGCGCGCACCGAGCCCGGCACCATGGCTGAGCCGATCGAAATCGGCTCGGATGGCTATGCGTGGATCGAAGTGATCAGCATCGAGCCGCCGAAAGAGAAGCCATTCGAAACGGTGAAGGCTGAGGTAAAAACCGCGGTTACGGACAACGAGCGGCGGGCGAAGGTTAAGGAACTTGCCGACAAGCTTGTCGAGCGGCTCAAAGCCGGAGAAGATTTCGCGAAGGTCGCCGCTGATGGCGGAGGAACGCCGGACAAGGTCGAGACTGTCAAGCGCAACATGGTTCCGCCCGGCCTGACGGAAGAAGCCATAGATGTTGCCTTCTCGCTGCCGCAGGGCGGGGCCGGATCGGCTCTCACGGTCGATCGCGGTTCGCGCGTGGTGTTGAAGATTGCGAAAGTCTCACCAGCCGGCGACCTGCCCGCCGCAGACAAGGACAAGCTCGTCAACGATCTGCGCCGGGGTCTGCAAAACGACCTTCTGATCGCCTACGTCACAAGCCTGCAGAACCGGCTTGGCGTGTCGATCAATGACCAGGAAGTTGCGCGCGTGACGGGCGCCGACGTGACGGCGAACTAAGCAAGCCGAACCGGCGCAGGCCGGCCGGAATTTCGCGAGAGGACGACTGCCGCGTGAGCACGCATTCCGCCAGGTCCGGTGCCAGCGAGGCGCTTCCCGCCTTCGATGCGTTCGCCAAGACCTATGCGGCGGGCAGTCCGCAGGTTGTCTGGACGCGCCTCGTGGCCGACCTGGAGACGCCGGTTTCGGCCTATCTCAAGCTCTGTTCAGGGCGGCCGATGAGCCTCCTCTTGGAGAGTGTCGAAGGCGGGGCTGCGCGTGGGCGCTACTCGATCATCGCGTTCGAGCCGGATGTTGTCTGGCGCGCGTCGGGCGACACGGCCGAGTTGTCGACCAATCCGATGGCGAAGAAGCCCATTTTCCAGAGTGAAGCAGAAGGAACGCTGGCATCCCTGAGGTCGCTCCTTGCCGCGTCACGGCTCGAGTTGCCGCCCGATTTGCCGCCGATGGCGGCCGGCGTGTTCGGCTACATGGGCTACGATACGATCCGGCTCGTCGAGCATCTGCCGAATGTCAATCCCGATGCGCTCGGGGTGCCCGATGCGGTTCTCATTCGCCCCACGGTCGTGGTCATCTTCGACAATGTGAAAGACGAGATGATCGTCGTGACGCCCGTGCGTCCGGAGGCGGGCGTGAAAACCGACAAGGCCTACAAGGCGGCAGCGAAGCGGCTGAAAAAGGTGGTCGAGGCGCTCGACGCGCCGCTGGCTCATGCGGCGCCCGCGTCGCGAAAGCTCGTTGCGCCCGAGCCTACGTCGAACACGACGGAAGCCGAGTATCTGGCGATGGCCGCCCGCGCGAAGGAGTACATCCGCGCCGGCGACATTTTCCAGGTCGTGCTGTCGCAGAGATTTTCGGCGCCGTTCGCGCTGCCGTCGTTCGCGCTCTACCGTTCGCTGCGCCGGATGAACCCGTCGCCGTTTTTGTTCCATCTGGAGCTCGGCGGGTTCTCGCTGGTGGGATCGAGCCCGGAAATCCTGGTGCGGGTGCGCGACGGGCGCGTCACCATCCGGCCGATCGCGGGAACCGCGCGGCGGGGGGCGGACGAGGCGGAAGACAAGACGCTCGCGGCGGCGCTTATTTCCGATCCCAAGGAGCGTGCCGAGCATCTGATGCTGCTCGATCTGGGCCGTAACGATATCGGCCGCGTCGCGGAAGTAGGCAGCGTGGAGGTGACGGACCAGTTCGTCATCGAGCGCTACAGCCATGTCATGCACATCGTGTCGAATGTCGTCGGGCGCCTCGATCCGGCCAAGGACAGCGTCGATGCGCTGATGGCGGGCTTTCCGGCCGGAACCGTTTCGGGCGCGCCGAAAGTGCGGGCCATGGAAATCATCGACGAGCTGGAAAAGGACAAGCGCGGCCCTTATGCGGGCTGTGTCGGGTACTTCACGGCCGACGGCGAAATGGACACGTGTATCGTGCTGCGGACGGCGCTGGTGAAGGACGGAGTGCTGCATGTGCAGTCGGGCGCCGGCATCGTCTATGACAGTGTGCCGGCGAGCGAACAGCAGGAGTGCATCAATAAGGCCAAGGCGATCGTGCGCGCGGCGGAGGACGCCATCCGGTTTGCTTCCCGCGGCAAGAAGGGCAGCGCACGCGGCAACGGCGGGCCGTTTGGCTGAGGGCTTACAAGCGATGCTGACACTGGCCCTGCTGCGCCACGCCAAATCGAACTGGGACGTGCCTGGCGCGCTCGACATCGAACGGGATCTGGCGCCGCGCGGGCTGGAAGCGGCTCCGCGGATGGGCGCGGAGATCGCGCGGACCGGATTTTCGCCCGATCTCGTATTGTGCTCGAGCGCCGTGCGCACCCGCATGACGTATGATCTGGTGGCCCCATACTTCGCGCCGCCGCCGCGCGCGGTTCGCTATGAGGACCAGCTCTATATGGCAGGCGCTCGCCGCCTTCTGGACCGCATTCACGATATTTCCGACGACGTGAAATCGGTGCTGCTGGTGGGCCACAATCCCGGGTTTCACGAACTCAACATCGCGCTGATCGGCGATTGTGCGCCAGAGTCGGAACGGGCGGCGAAGAGCAAGTTTCCCACCTGCGCGTTTGCCATCTACACGTTCGATACAGACCATTGGACCGACGTTGCGCCGCGCAAGGGCCGCGTCGTTCACTTCGCCACGCCGCGACGGTTGAGCGAGGCGCGGTGACGTTCTTTTATTGCATTTCGAAGTAAATTTTTTCACGGAAGTTCGCGCATGTTTAGAACGCATCGCAAAGCAGTAGCCGTCATGTTCTTGATTGGGATTTCTATTTTTAGTGTCGCAATTTTCATAAAGTACGCTGGGGTCGTCGCTGCCTCAATTCACTACGGCGTCGTCGACCAGAAACTCAAGGAAAGTTGGCACGTTGCCAAGGCGGCAGTGTCTTCCACACTAGAACGATTACGGCCTCGCGAACCGCTTAGAATCGAGGACGCTAACGAACGCAATAGTCTACCGCTGTATAGAACTATTGCTGCGCTCACGTCCGACTTGATGGCTCCTCATGTGCCATCGCCAAGCGCGACCGCTTGGCATCGCAGCTCATCGGACAATACCTCTGCTAAACATGCGCACGCCAGTCTCATAACAAAGGAAAACGTTGACAAGCTACAGATCGCTTGGACCTACAGCACGCCGATAGCATCCGCCAATATCCAAGCAACGCCGGTCTATACCGGGCGCGCCGTCGTTTTTCCTGACGCGCGTGGCGTGATCGTGGCCCTCGACCCTGCAAATGGTGGAACGCTATGGCAATTCGATCCTAAGATTCCGCGCCCTGCGATGCGCGGTCTGGTCTTTGTTCCAGCCCACGGTGATCGGGTGGGACTAATTTTCTTTGCCGCTCGCGGCCGACTGTTCGCCTTGGAGGCTGATAGTGGGGTGCCTCACTCCCGCTTTGGTGGCGGGTCGGTGGCGGTCGGATATGATGTCAAAGCCGCACCAGCGATCTGGCGAAATTTCGTCATCGTCTCGAGCGCGGCGCTCGCGTTACATGCCTTTGACATAACATCGGGTCAGCCTGCCTGGACGGTCACGACACAGCCGGGCGACGGCACCGAGGAAGCTCGAAGTTATTCGGGTGGTATGAACTGGGGCGGCTTCTCCGTCGACGATCGCCGCGGATTTGCTTTTCTTACTACGAGCAATCCTAGTCCGGTTGGTTATGGCGGGCGACGACCGGGACGGAATCCCGGGACGAGCGCAATTGTGGCCGTGGATCTTGTTGGGCGCAGGATCGCTTGGGAATTCCAGGAAATTGCGCACGATCTTTGGGATCTGGATATCGCAGCGGCCCCAGTCCTAGCTACGATCCTCAGAGAGGGCAAACCGTTCGACGTCGTGGTCGCCGCGACAAAGGCAGGAAACATTATCGTTTTGGATCGCGTCAAAGGACGCCCGGTTTTCGACTACCGGCTGCGCCGTGCTCTGGCATCAACCGTTCCCGGTGAAGCGACGCATCCGTACCAACCTGATCCAGAATTGCCCGAACCAGCCGGCCGTTTTGAGTTCAGCATTGCCGATGTCACCGACATCGGGGAACGCAACCGGCGATCGGTGATGGATCAACTGACAGATGCCACATTCGGATTTTACGCCCCGCATGTTCCAGAGCGGCTGACAGTCTTTTTCGGACTGCACGGCGGAACTACACACTTCGGGCCCGCGCTTGACCCTAGCAGCCAGACTCTTGTTGTCGCGGTGAACCGGGAGCCCTCTTCATTTTCGATCACGAGTGTAACGGAAGTTGGCGATTCAGGCAGTGATCAACAGGAAGCAAGTTCGGCCTTCAGCCGGCACTGCGCGTCCTGCCATGGCCGGCCAAGCCATCGCAACACGATGGGCCCGTCATTGAAGAATGTCGCCCGTGCAATGACTAGGGGCGACATTGAACGCATCGTGCGCAGTGGCTTCAGAACCATGCCAGCCATTCCTAATATTTCAAAACGCGAACTGACGGAAATTTTAGACGCACTGTTTGCACTGCCAAAGCAGAAGTCCGAAGCAACTCTATCCAGCACTCCGCGCAGCACGGACTACGTTCGCACGCCCTACACGAAGCTCAAAGACTTTGAAGGCTACCCCGGTTCAAGGCCGCCCTGGGGTGTGCTCCACGCCGTTGATCTCAATTCGGGCCGAACACGATGGACGGTGCCACTTGGCCATTTCGAGGAGTTGCTCGGCCGGGGACTTCCAGCGACAGGTACGCCAAATTTTGCGGGCCCAATGACAACTGCATCGGAATTGACTTTCGTATCCGGCACCAAAGATAGACTGATCAGGGCATTTGATACGCGATCCGGGACCCAACTATGGGCTCACCAATTGCCACACATTGGATCAGCAACCCCGATGACCTACATCCACAAGGGCCGCCAGTACGTCCTCATTCCGTCAACCGGAGGAGGAACACTCGCGATTTACGACCGCACGGTGACTACGGGCAGCGATTTCGTTGCGTTCTCGTTGCCGCAATGAGCCCGATTCAGACCGCTAACGTGCGGTTTTGAATTCGTCGTTATTGAGTGCTGCCGAGTGACGCGTTAGGGTCAGCGGGGATATGGGCGGAGTGCCTTCGCCAGAGGATGATCCATGCTTCTGCTGATCGATAACTACGATAGCTTCACCTACAATCTCGTGCACTTTCTGGGTGAACTGGGGGCTTCGTGCGAGGTCTACCGAAACGACAAGATTTCGGCGGACGATGTCTTGAAGCTGAAACCGAAGGCGATCGTGCTGTCGCCGGGGCCGTGTACGCCGAACGAGGCGGGCATCTGCCTCGATCTCATCGCCAAGGCGGGCCCGCATATTCCGCTGCTCGGCGTCTGTCTCGGGCATCAGTCCATCGGTCAAGTGTACGGCGGCAAAGTTATTCGCGCGCCGGAACCGCTGCATGGCAAACTTTCGACAATCCGGCATTTTGACAAAAGCGTATTCAAGGGACTTCCCGAACGGTTCCAGGTGACACGGTATCATTCGCTGATCGTCGAGCGTGCGAGCCTGCCGGACTGCCTCGACATCACGGCGGAAACCGATGACGGCATCATCATGGGGCTAATGCACAAGACGCACCCGGTGCATGGCGTGCAGTTTCATCCCGAGAGCATTGCCTCGGAACAGGGACATGCGCTGCTGGCCAACTTCCTGAAGCTTGCCGGCATGACGCCGAAGCGGCGGGCCGCTACTCCGCTGCCTGCGGCGTGAGATTTCGGTCATGACCGCAAAACCTGCGTTCGACGCCAAGGTTCTGCTCGGTTCCATCGCCGGCGGCCGGCAGCTCACCGAAGAGGAGATCTTCGAGGGGCTCGACCGCATGACGGAGGGCGAGGCCACGCCCGCGCAGATGGGCGCGTTCTTGATGGGTCTGCGGATGCGCGGCGAAACGGTGGACGAATTGACGGGCGCGGCGCGGCTCTTGCGGGCGCGGATGCTGCCGGTCTCCGCACCGGCCGATGCGGTGGACATCGTCGGGACGGGCGGCGATGGGCTGAAGACGTACAATGTCTCGACGTGCGCTGCGCTGGTCGCGGCGGGCGCGGGGTTGGTGATCGCCAAGCATGGCAACCGGTCGGTGTCGTCGTTGTCGGGAGCCTCTGATGTGCTGACCGCGCTCGGCGTGAAGATCGACCTCAACCCCGCGCAGATCACGGATGTCGTCGAGAAGACCGGCGTCGCATTCCTGTGGGCGCCGATGCACCATCCGGCCATGAAGGTCTGGGCGCCGGTGCGGTCCGAACTGGGCTTGCGCACGCTGTTCAATCTGATGGGCCCGATCTGCAATCCGGCGAACGTCAAGCGGCAGGTGGTCGGCGTCTTCGCGGCCCAGTGGGTCGAACCGATCGCCGAGGTTCTGGCGAAGCTCGGGTCGCGTCATGCGTGGGTTGTGCATGGCCGCGATGGCCTGGATGAGTTGTCGACGACGGGACCGACGCTGGTCGCGGAACTGAAAGATGGCGCGGTGTCGACATTCGAAGTCACGCCAGAGGATGCCGGGCTTGCGAGAGCCTCGCTGGACGCGCTGAAAGGCGGGGATGCGGCGGTCAACGCGGCGGCATTGCGCGACGTGCTGGACGGCGTTGCCGGCGCATATCGCGACATTGTACTGTTGAACGTGGGTGCAGCGCTTGTGGTCGGCGGCAAGGCAGACGATTTGCGCGCGGGTGTCGCGCTAGCTGCTCAGTCGATCGACAGCGGCGCGGCGCGCGCCGCGCTGGAGCGGCTCATCGCGGCGAGCCGCGCGGTTGCCTGACGCGGACGGTTGACCCTTCCGGCAGAGGCAGGTAGCAACCCGCATCACCCGGCGCTAAGGTCTTCACCATGTCCGATATTCTTGCCAAGATCACGAGCTACAAGCTCGACGAAGTGGCCGCCGCCAAAGCGCGGCAGCCGCTGCAAGTGATGGCCGAATACGCGCGGTCGGCGCCGCCGGTGCGGTCGTTCATCGGCGCGATCTGGGCTCGGCACGCCGCCGGACGGCCGGCACTGATCGCCGAGATCAAGAAGGCGTCGCCATCGAAGGGGCTGATCCGGGCCGATTTCGATCCGCCGGCGCTGGCGCAGGCCTATGAAGATGGCGGCGCGGCATGCCTGTCGATCTTGACCGACGGTCCGTCGTTCCAGGGGGCACCTGAGTATCTGACCGCGGCGCGGGTGGCGGTGTCTCTGCCGGTTCTGCGCAAGGACTTCATGGTCGATACGTATCAGGTCGTGGAAGCGCGAGCGTGGGGGGCAGACTGCATCCTCATCATCATGGCGGAAGTGGACGACGCACTTGCCGCCGATCTTGCGAGCGCGGCGGCGGACTGGGGAATGGATGCGCTCGTCGAGGTGCATGACGAGGCCGAACTCCAACGCGCGCTGAAACTCCCCTGCCGGATGATCGGGATCAACAATCGCAACCTGAAGACATTCGAGACGACGCTTGCGACGACCGAGACATTGGCCCCGCTCGTACCAAAGGACCGCATCGTCGTGGGTGAGAGTGGGATTTTCACGCCCGCCGACATTGCGCGGTTACAGAAAGTTGGCGTGAACACGTTTCTGGTCGGGGAAAGTCTCATGCGCCAGGACGACGTGAGCGCGGCGACACGGGCACTTCTGGCGAAGGACGCGGCATGAGCAGGCTTTCGCACCTCAACGACAAGGGCGAGGCGCACATGGTCGACGTCTCGGAGAAGGACGCGACCAGCCGCACGGCGGTGGCCGAAGGGTTTGTTTCCATGCTCCCCGAAACGCTGGCGCTCGTCAGCAAGGGCGAGGCCAAGAAAGGCGACGTGCTCGCAACCGCCAGAATTGCAGGCATCATGGCGGCGAAGAAGACGCACGAACTCATCCCGCTTTGTCATCCGCTGGCGATCTCGAAAGTCGCGGTCGACTTCACAACCTCGAATGCGCCCGCCGGCATCCAGGTGACAGCGACCGTCAAAGTGACCGGTCAGACCGGCGTCGAAATGGAGGCGCTGACCGCCGTGTCGGTGGCCTGTCTCACGATCTACGACATGCTCAAGGCGGCCGATAAGGGCATGACGATTGCCGGCATCCGGTTGCTCGAAAAGTCCGGAGGGCGCTCCGGGCCCTATCATGCGCCGGCTGCAAAAGGCTGACCGCGATGGCGCTTCTCTCCGTCGATGACGCGCTGGCCCGCATTCTCGACGACGCGCGGCCGATCGGCAGCGAGCGCGTGTCGCTGACCGAGGCGGCGCATCGCATTCTGGCGGAGGAGGCCGCCGCCAAGCTGACGCAGCCGCCGTTCGATGCTTCGGCGATGGACGGTTATGCCGTGCGCGCGGCCGATGTAGCTAGCGTTCCCGCTGTTCTGACACTCATCGGCGAAGCGCGGGCCGGGCAAGCGTTCGGCGGAACCGTGGGTCAGGGACAATGCGCCCGCATCTTCACTGGAGCGCCGGTACCCGCGGGCGCGGACACGGTGGTCATTCAAGAGACGACTAAAGCGGACGGCAACGCGATTGCTTTTTTGGAGCCGGCCGCAGCGGGAGCGAATATCCGGCCACGAGGCGGCGATTTTGACAACGGCCAGGTGTTGCTGTTACCGGGCCGGGTGCTCGACGCGCGGGCGATCCTGCTCGCGGCGGCCATGGGGCATGGAACACTCGAAGTTCGCAGGAAGCCCGTCGTCGCCGTACTTGCAACGGGCGACGAACTCGTCGAACCCGGGCAACGGCCTGGGCCTGGCCAGATCGTTTCGTCGAATCCGTATGGGCTGGCGGCGATGATCGCGGCTGCGGGCGGCGCGCCCAGGCTGCTCGGTATCGCCGCCGACACCCGGGAGGCGCTTGAGGCGAAGATCGCGGCGGCGAGCGATGCGGATGTTCTCGTCACTCTCGGCGGCGCGTCGGTGGGCGATCACGATCTGGTCTTGCCGGTGCTGAAGGCGCGCGGTGTGATGATCGATTTCTGGAAGATCGCGATGCGTCCAGGAAAGCCGATGCTCTTTGGCCGGTTGAATGGTCAGCGAATACTCGGCCTGCCGGGAAATCCGGTCTCGGCCATGGTCTGCGCGCGCGTGTTTCTGGTGCCGCTCATCGAGCGGCTGCTGGGGAAGCCGCCAGCTTTAACGGCGCCGATCAAAGCGCGGTTGACCCAGCCGATGAAGGCCAACGCGGATCGCCTGCACTACATGCGGGCGACGATGGAGCGCGATGCGGCTGGCGCATTGCATGTCACGCCACAGGCATCGCAAGATAGTTCTCTGACGCGCGTGTTGGCCGTGTCGAACGCGCTGATCGTGGCCGCGATCAACGCCCCTGCCCTGCCAGCCGGTTCGGAAGTCGACGTGCTGCCGCTCGATTTCTGATCAGCGGTAGAGATCGGCACGGGTTGGGGGGAGCGGCGACTTGCCTTTGGCGCTCTTCGTCGCGACCGTCTGGAAGAGGCGCAGCGTGCCGCGCGAGAAGGCGAACGACACGCCAGCCAGATAGGCGACCCAGATGCGGTACTTCTCTTCGCCGACAAGCGCGACAGCCTTCTCTTTGTTGGCGGTCAGCCGCTCGCACCAGAGCTTGCATGTGCGCGCATAGTGCTCGCGCCAGCCTTCGACATCGTGGACCTCGAAGCCGGCGATTTCCATCGCGGAGACCGAGTGGCCGATGTCGTCGAGTTCGCCGCCGGGAAAAATGTATTTGGCGATCGCCTTTTTCTCGGGCCGCATGCGCTCTGGGATCAGGCCGCTTTTCGGCCTATGCGCCCGCCGGGAAATGGCATGGTTGAGAAAGACGCCGTTGTCGTTGAGGAGCGAGCGAACCTTCGTCATGTAGGCTGGAATGTTCTTCAAGCCGATATGCTCGTACATGCCGATGGACGCGATCTTGTCGTACTTGCCCTCCGCCAGCATGTAGTCCTTGAGTTCGAGCGTGACGAGTTGCTCCAGCCCCAGACGCTTCACCTTCTCGCGGGCAAAGTCGAGTTGCTCTTCAGAAAGCGTGATGCCGTGCGCCTTCACGCCGTAATTCTGCGCGGCGTGGCAAACGAGACCGCCCCAGCCGCAACCGATATCGAGCATGGTTTCGCCGGGCTTCAAGCGCAGCTTGCGACAGATCATTTCGAGCTTGTCGCGTTGGGCCTGTTCGACGCCATTGGCCCAATCCGTGTAGTAGGCGCAGGAGTAGACCATCTCGGGATCAAGGAAGAGCGCATAGAACTCGTTCGACAGGTCGTAGTGAAACTGGATGAAGGCCTTGTTGTCGGCGAGTTTGCGATTTTTGCCGGTGATCTCGCCGTCGAAGCCGCCGATGTCGCGCGGGGCGTCCGTCGGCGCAAACAGGAACGGCGACAGCCCTTTGACGAGGGCCATTTTCGGCAGGCTCTTGAACTTCACGCCGCCCTTGGACTTGGTGAATTCCTGCCCGAAGTCGATGAGCGTGCCGCCCTCGAAGTCGAGGCGTTTGGCGATGTAAAGTTGGATCAGGGTATCGAGCGACGGGCGGCGCAGCATCGTGGCGATGACGCCGGGGTCGGCAATGCGGATTTCGCGGCGGCTCGACACTGCCTTGCCGAGTTCGACGCTCGAACCGTCCCAAAGGGTCAGCCACAAATCCAGGTCGAGCTGGCCGGCGAGCGCGGTGGCGAGCGACTTTGCCGCCGCGAGTTGCTTTGCTTCGTTGTCCGCTGCCATTCCGTTGTTCCTGCGACTGTCTAGCGGCGTAGCTGCCAGCCCGCCGGGCGGAGCGTCAAGCGGCTTTCGCGCCTTCCATGATCGCCGCGACGCCCATGCCGCCAGCGGTGCAGACGGAAATCAAGCCGCGTCCACCTTTGAGCGAGAGTAACTTGGCGAGGTTGCCGACGATGCGCGCGCCTGTGGCGGCGAACGGATGGCCGACGGCAAGCGAGGAGCCCTTCACATTGAGCTTCGTACGGTCGATCGAGCCGAGCGGTGCATTCTTGCCCATGTGCTTTGCGCAATAGGCGGGATCTTCCCAGGCTTTCAACGTGCAGAGCACCTGCGCCGCGAAGGCTTCGTGGATTTCGTAGAAGTCGAAGTCCTGCAACGTAAGGCCGGCGCGGTCGAGCATCTTGGATACGGCAATCGCAGGGGCCATCAGGAGACCGTCACCGGCGGGGAAATTGTTGGCCCAGTGCTGGCCGTAGGTGAGATAGGCGGCGATGGGGAGGCCGCGCGCCTTCGCCCAGTCTTCGCTGGCAAGGAGCGCTGCGGATGCGCCATCCGTCAGCGGCGTTGAGTTGCCGGCGGTCAGCGTTGCCTTGTCGGACTTGTCGAACGCGGTTTTCAGGGTCGCGAGCTTTTCGAGCGTGATGTCGGTGCGCAAGTTGTTATCGCGGTAGACGCCGGCGCACGGAACCATCAGATCGTCGAACCAGCCTTCCTCGTAAGCGGCGGCGGCCTTCTTGTGGCTTTCATAGGCCAACTGATCCTGCTCGGCGCGGGTAATGCCCCACTCCTGCGC
>ERZ1066138.333-NODE-333-length-15876-cov-9.064724_pt1 | contig 15876 bp, 14 predicted proteins | sample MGYA00382785_ERZ1066138 | MGnify/ENA primary metagenome ERZ1066138 (study PRJEB33369, sample SAMEA5778368) | biofilm metagenome | biome: Industrial cooling water; feature: Water cooling tower basin; material: Biofilm | place: United Arab Emirates | collected... | reverse complement strand
AATCAACTTCTCATCCTGATCGTCGCGCAACTCTCACCTTGAATGTCGCGCTACACACTCGGTCCATACATACGAGTCACAGGCGGGCTTCAGCGCCATTCAGCTGACTACCGCACGACCTCCGATACGGACCGTCATCCCGTGCTGCAATGAACGTCGAAAAGGGCCATTAACTGCCCTAGCCACGCCGAGCTGGAACCGAGATCGGCAGGCCCTGACGTGAATGGCAGTATGTCCGTCGAGGCGTGTTGTGGCAATGCCTGTATGTACGGGCGTCAGTGAAAGTCTGGTTTCTTGCACTCAAATCTGGACTGCTGGACGGCAGTGCCGGACCGGCCGAGATGCCCGCCGCCAGGATAAGAATGTAGCGCATTTTTCCTAATCTCACGCTGAACTCCAACACATTGCGAATTCCTTAGAAGCAGCCTGCAATTCAGGCAAAAAGCGACCAACTCGCCATCTCTTCGATATTCATCCCATGCCGACCGCCGCGAGACTTCCGGTAGGACGGTGAGGGTCGACGGCGCGCTGAGCGGTTCCCAAGAGCATTGACGCTTGCACCGGCTCTGTCGTTCGTGTGCGCCAGCTCATGGCAGCTCACCGCAGCGCGCAACTCCGGCGCTACTCGGATTGGATCAGTGAAACTGATTGATCCTGTGAGATAGCGATCGCCAGGGAGCACAAGGCGAGCAGTTCCGTGCCACCGGTGGAGGAAAAGGTCCCCCGAGTTGTGGCTCGGGGGCAGGTCGATCAACCTCTTTTGTTCAAAGGGCTGACCTTCGGGGATGGCTTCGAAGGGTTGGCCTTCGGGAATGGCTTAGGTGCTGGGGTCTGTTTCACCACGTCGGACGAGCGCTTAATCGGTGGACAAGCGGACTTGTGGCATTGATTAATAACCGCACCCGCCTGGACAGGCATTAGGCAGAAAACGATTGCGAAAAGTGAAATGAGCTTATTCAAGGCGCCTCCTGCCCATAAAATGGGCAACGGCCAAGGGCCGTCGCCAGCATTGATCAACGAACCGGCTTCATGCAGCCGCAAATTATCCGCGAGCGCCCCGGGCACTGAGCTTGAAGGCAGACTTGATGACCGGTGGAAACGCGCGGTGTCTGCTTTCCAGTCGGCGATGCATACGCACCCGAACTGAAGGTGGCCATAACAGCAGAGGCGATAAAGGCGGCTAAGGTAATGCGGATCATAAGGTCCTCTTCTAGGTCATGATTGTTTTTTGGTCACTCATGCGACCGACCGGACGCGAAGGGTGATCCCCACGCAAGAGGGATATGGCTTGGGAAGCACATATTTCAATCAACGAGCGCCCGGAATATAGGCGAAATAGGAACTTCCGATCTCGATCTGCTCATAATAGAGGCAGTCTGCCGCAGGATTAGTCCTTAGGATGTGACTCGTGCTCAGCCTTTGGAGCCAGCTCGATTTTTCCGAAACTTCTAGAACCACCCCCCACACACAAAAGCCCGCGGAAAAAAGCGGCTGAGACGACTTTCATCGGAAAGAACGGCTTTCGGGAGAGTGCGGCACGGGCTAGGGACAGAGCAGGTGCCCAAGGCACTTTCTGCTAGCCCTTCAGAGGAAGCATAAGACTCTGCTTGCTGTCAGCAGCCCGGGTAGTTCGCCGTCCCGGCAACAGCGGCAACTCGGGTGTTGAATTTGCCGGTGGCAAACCCGGTGCCAACAAAGTGAACGACGTCGTCTCTTCGCGCCGCCGTCGCGGATGGAAGAAGCACGAACCAATCTAGTTCGGCCTTTCGGCCGCATGCGTGTCTGGCGCGGGAAACACATGGTCAGAAAAGCGCTCGCGATCATCGGCCGTCGCGCACGTAAGACAGCCCGGCGATATGGCAACGCCTGTTTCGAGCAGTTCCTAGAGAGCGGTTTGACGGGCTTACACGCGAAGGGTGCGATCGCTCCAAACCAAGTAAATTTCGAAGAGCTCGGCTGCAGGCGCCTCTGCCGTCACGATCGCTTTGCGGGTCATCGACGCGGGCGGACAAGGAGAGGGCCGTAAACGATGAGGAAACCGCCAAAGGCGAGACACCACGCAATCGCCGACACAGCGAGCATCGGATCGCGCTGGATATCGAAGGCGGCAAAAATGCGCGCCAGAGCAGATGTAACTGCGAATGCGTAAATGGCCTGCGTGGACACCGCTGCGGTTAAGTCCTGGCCCGTGTGTCCGCGCGTGGCACGCGTCATGACGGCAAGCGTCATGACGCCGACGGCGCCTGCGGACCAGCCGTGCAGTGCACCGCTCGGGCTGACCATCCCGGGTTGGAGAATGCCCAGTCCGAGGAGCAGAAAGCCGAGAGTGACGAATGCGTAGGCGATGTGCAGGATCAGCGCGAGCGGTTCTGCCCATGTGCGGTAGTGCTTGCGCCGCAATGTCTGCTTACGAGATCTACGCGAAGCGGTATGACCGCAAGACCTCCCAGACCGCTTCGATTCGTGTTTTCAGTGAGGGCCCATTTTGCCACCGGCGTGCAAGCAAGCCGCGAGTCGTTGCCCGGTGGATGACCAGCGGTTCCAAGGCGACCGTATGGACCGCCGTCTCGTCGCATCTTATTTCCCCGACTGTGGAAGAAAGGAGCGCGGCTAAGTCCATCACCAACACTGCCGTCATTAATACCCGCTTTCCGCCCGCGTGCGCCTGAAGCAACGACCGCACGGGCGAAGGGTCTGGCGTTACAGCGCGATTTTTGCTTCCATGGTAGACAGGGGACGTATCCGACCTGCCCCCTCACCCAATCCGACCATCCTTTTCGCGCCGACACACGGAGGCCACCCCCCGCGATGCCGCACGATACGCCGTTGATCGCCACCATTGTTGTCGGCCTGTCGTTGGCCTTCATATTTGGCACGCTCGCCCAAAGGCTGCGCGTTTCCCCCATCGTCGGCTACTTGCTGGCCGGCGTCGCCGTCGGCCCCTTCACGCCCGGCTTCGTCGCCGACCAGAGCCTTGCCACCGAACTGGCGGAAATCGGCGTTATTCTGCTGATGTTCGGCGTCGGCCTGCATTTCTCGCTGTCCGACCTGCTCTCCGTCAAAGCAATCGCAGTCCCAGGCGCTATGGTCCAGATCGCCTGCGCAACGCTGCTCGGGATGGGCCTCGCCCATCTGCTCGGCTGGTCGCTCGGAGCGGGTATTGTTTTCGGTCTGGCCCTCTCCGTCGCCTCGACAGTCGTGCTCTTGCGCGCCCTGCAGGAGCGCCGTCTCGTCGCAACCGAGCAAGGCCGTATCGCCGTTGGCTGGCTTATCGTAGAAGACCTCGTGATGGTGCTGACGCTGGTCGCCCTTCCAGCCCTCGCTCCGATCCTGATCTCCGATGCCACCACGGGACAACCTGTCAGCGGCGATATTCTTCGCACGCTCAGTGTCACTTTACTGAAGATCATCGCCTTCTTCGCCGTGATGATGCTCGTCGGCCGCCGCATCATCCCCTGGATCTTGCACTACATCGCCCATACCGGTTCGCGCGAACTGTTCCGGCTCGGCGTCTTGACCATCGCGCTTGGCGTCGCGTTCGGCGCCGCCAAGCTCTTCGGCGTGTCCTTCGCCCTTGGCGCGTTTTTCGCCGGCATGATCTTGAGCGAAAGCCCCCTCAGCCAACAGGCGGCGAATGAGAGCCTGCCGCTGCGCGACGCCTTCGCCGTCCTCTTCTTTGTCTCCGTCGGCATGCTGTTCAATCCGATTGCTCTTGTGGACAACTTCGGGGCCATTATGGCCACCGTAGCCATCATCGTGTTTGGGAAATCGCTGGCAGCCCTCGCCATCGTTATGGCCTTCGGCTATCCGCTGCGCACCGGCCTTCTCATTGCCGCCAGCCTCGCACAGATCGGCGAATTCTCCTTCATCCTCGCCGGCCTCGGCGTCACCTTGGACATTCTCCCCGAGGAAGGCCGCGAACTGATCCTCGCCGGCGCAATCGTCTCCATTGTCCTGAACCCGCTGGTCTTCCACCTCCTCGACCATTACGGCCCAGCCGCCAAATCCGGCACCGACATCCCAACCGACCAACGCGCCGCTGACGACCACACACCCGACTACGTAACGGGGAAGGAAAACCACACCGTGCTCGTCGGCTACGGCCGCGTCGGCAAAATTATCGGCAACAAACTGATCGAGCGCGGCGAACCCCTCGTCATCATCGACGACCGCGACGACGCCGTCACCAAACTACGCGAACAGGGCATCGATGCGATCGCCGCCAACGCCGTCACCGGGCTGCGCTCAGCCAACATCAAGGCGGCGCGCACGCTCATTCTCGCGATCCCAGATTGCTTCGAAGCCGGCCCCATCGTCGAGCAGGCACGCAAGGCCAACTCCGCGCTGACCATCATCGCCGGCGCCATGACGGACACCGAAGAAACCTACCTCAAGAACTACGGTGCCACGACCGTCGTCCAAGGCTCCCGCGAAATCGCCGACGCCATCCTCGCCGCCCACTCCCCCGCGCGCCCCGGTGCCCAATAGCGAAATCCCTAAACCTTTTCCTCCTAACGAGAGGACGGGCCTGCCGGGCGAAGGAGTTCGCTCCGGGCAGACTGGCGACCGCCTCGATCGTGCTAGCTCTCTCTGACTGCTGATCTGGATCAGCGCGGTATCAATCGACGCCATGTCTTTGCCCGACATACTCCGCGAGCACGTCATGACGACACCCGCTCCTGTTGACACGATAACTTCGGCTAGAATCCAAGTATCGGACGTATCATCTGGCTTCACTGGCGCGGTCGCGTCCTCGGCGAGCTTACGCGCGACCACACGTAATCCGAGCGTCAGCCCGCGAGCGCGGCGAGTCGGCGTGAAATTTGCTTTTTACTTCGCCGCAGCTGCCGACAGAAATCTGTGACCTCAGTGCTTCTATAGGGCAATCCACAGCGAAAGCCTGGCCCACAATCGCTCCGTGACTGTCGGGCTTTTGCGAATGCGATAGACGAGACTTGAGCCAACAATAAATTCGCCATCGGCGAGGGCATCAACATTGATTCTTCCTGTCCAGTCGCGCGGAGCAACGCCTACGAACTCGTAGCGCCGACCGAATGCATCGTCGATGGTTTGAGGAATATCACGCCCGTCAAAGCGCCCGATACTCGGGCCAGATGGAACCGGCGCATACACAGTCAGATACTCGATGGGCTTATGTCCAATAGGGGTGAACGGCATGATTTCCTCCCTTAGAACCCTAGCCTTGACCTGAAACTCCTGTTCAACTCTTCAAATTCATATAGTTCACCGAGACCTTTGCAGTAGGAGAGCCCAATTGCCAAGGCCACGACCACGCTGCATGCAAAATCCGTTCGGCTCATGCAACGCCCATCCATATTGGTCCAATCCATCACCGCCTCACGACTTCTTCGGCTGAAGCTGCCACTGCCACTCGCGCTTGAGAATGTGACGGCTTGCGAGTAGCCGTTATGTGATGCGGACACGTCCATAGACAGCCGGCCAGTCTGTGCGATCGGACCTAAGCCCAGAAACCCTCGTGCGCCCCGGGCGCCTTGGCGTAGGCGCGAACCGCAGTACCCATGAGAGCGGGCCACTGGTCCAGCGGCAAGAGCGTCAGTGCTGTTGAGAGCCCATCCGACAGAGTGGCCCTATCCGAGACGACGGTAACGCTGGACCATTGCTCTGCCGGCTGTCCTGTCCGTGGATCAAGGATGTGCGCGAAGCGGCTTCCGGCGGTGGTACCGGTCGTGTAGTTACTCGAAGTGGCAACGGCACCGGACGTAAGCGGGAGCGTCTGCATAATCCGCCCTTGGTCTTCAGGATCGCGAATTCCCACGCGCCACGCCGTCCCATCCCACTTCGGGCCAACGGCCAACTGCTCTCCCAGATCAACGAGCACATTGTCAAATCCGTGCGCGCGAAGAATGTCGCCGACCTTGTCAGTGATGTAGCCCTGCGCGATACCGTTGAGCGTCATTGCCATACCTAGCCTCGCGAACCGGATCATGGTGCCCTCGATGTGCACGTATTGCCATCCGACGAGGGCGCGTACCCTAGCGAGTTCTTCGGCATCGACGGCGGCAAGTCGGTGGCCGGCATGCTGAGCCTGGAATTGCCACAGAGGTTGGATCGTCGGATCGAAGGCACCCTCGCTTCGTGCCGCGAGCAACAGGGCTTCGGCACTAAGAATGCGCAAATCTGCCGGAGCGTCGTCGAGTCGACCGCTCGTGTTGAGGCGCACGAGGGCGCTATCAAGCCGATGCAGACTGAAAATTGATTCCAGACGCGCAATCTCCGCGAGGCAGGCGCTGATCGCGTACTTCGCTTCGCCTTCGTTCGGATGCTGGAGCGTCAACATCGCCGGTGCGCCTAGCGCCACGCCACGCCACGTGACGGTTTGAGGTGCCGATGCTACTGCAACGCGCGGAAGCAGCGAGACACCAGTTACGGCTGCCGCGATCGTGATGAAACGGCGCCGGTTGACCCGCACCGAACGGTTTGAAGTGCACGTCATGTCTCACCTGCGCTTGCCGGCGCGGTACCGGCCGCAACACTGCGCTTGGCCTCCACGTAATCGACGACACGTCCGCCGTTGGCCTTCACGAATTCTTCCGCAGCACTTTTCGCCGCGAACGGAACGGCCTCGGTGCCGCCCATGCCGGAAGCCTTTCGGCTATCGATGGCATACCAAGCCCCCTGAGCAGCGATCCATGAGCCCGCCGCCGGCCGCTCCCACGTGCCTTGAGCCATGTCGTTGACCCAGAAGCCCGCCATCTCGCGTTCACTAACGACCTCCATTTCGGCGTAGGTGAGCGCGTCCCGGACCGATGAGAACCACAGCGGATCGGTCCAACCCTTGGGCAAGATCTGACCCTTGGGGCCCGTGTGCTCGGCAAGTCCCATGCGGCAGAAGAAACCGATCGAACTGGCGTCCGGTTCGCGAGGGCGCGCGATTTGCTGGTCCTGAGGACCACAGGCTCCGAGCAGCGAAAGGGCAACGATCATTAGAATAATTTTGGCTGTCATGCTTCCCTCCGCTGGAACACGGCGATGGCTGTGGCAAGCGGAATGACAATCCACCCAAGGAGCGCGGTTAGAAGAATGGTCGGACTGAAATGCGCGCTGGCAGCCAGTCCGCCCATGCCGGAGATCTGGCGTACGTTCTCAAACGCGGTGAGATTGAATAGGCGATACGCATCGGCGGGATTGAGGAGCAGGAGCGCGGGGAAGACATCCGCGCCAACGCCGCCTTTGCTTGCGACGAGCAGGCCCATAAGCGCGAGGTCGTAGACGATAACGAAGATGAGCCATAGGCCAACGGCAAGACCGGCTGCCGTGCTGCGCTCGGCAACGAGCACGCTCGCCAGATATGCGAGTGCCAGAAATGCGAGTCCAAGCAGAACTGAACTCCCAAGCAGAGCGGAGAAGGCGCGCCAGCTTTCGGCATCGGCGTTTCCCGTCATCGCGGCGGCGAGACCCGCGGCTCCGTAGCCCACGAGGGTCGCGACCGTCAGGATCGTCGCGTGACCGAGAAATTTTCCGAGCATGATCTGCCCCCGGCTGACCGGATATGTAAGCATCAGGAGGAGGCATCCTCGCTCGCTCTCTCCGACAATAGCGTCGTAGCCAATGAGCAGTGCGATGAGGGGAATAAGAAAGATCGTGAGGCTCGAGATACTGACGACCGTGACTGCCAGCGGCTTGGCCTCGACGAGGCCAGCAGGTGATGAACCGAGGAACGTGAGTGCGAAAGCGAGCGCGGCCAGAAGAAGCGTGGCGCCTGCCACCCACTTGTTGCGCAGCCCGTCACGGAACTCCTTTTCGGCGAGGACGAGAATGGGGCTCATACTGCGTCCTCCCTTCCGGTTCCCGACGAGATCGCCCGGCCACTGTAGTGCAGATAGAGATCGTCGAGTGTCGGCAACCGCACGTCGACATCGGTGCACAGGTCACCGCAGTCTGCGAGGGCACGCAGAAGCTCCATTTTCCGGTCCACAGGACAGTCAAGATCGATGTATGCCGAGTTTCTTGGCAGTGTCTTGTGGAAAGCTCCGTTGAGCTTCTTCGATAGCTCAACCGCGTCTCCCCTGGCGCGAACAGTTACAGGCAGCCCGGCCTCCTGCCGCAAGCTTTCGAGATCTCCGAACGCCACAAGGCGGCCGTCGCGCATGATAGCGGCAAGATCGGTCCGAGCCTCCAGTTCCGTGAGGATATGGGATGACAAGATCACCGTTGTCCCAGCTTCGGTGAGACCGCGGATGATTTCGAAGAACTCCGTGCGCAGGACAGGATCGAGACCAGTGGTGGGCTCGTCAAGCAGGAGCAGCTTCGGCCGACCCAGGAGCGCCTGTGCAAGTCCCAGTCTCTGGCGCATGCCCTTGGAGTAGGTCTTGACCTTCTGATCGGCTGCGCGGGCCAGCCCGACGCGATCAAGCAATTCAGCGGCCTCGCGCGTGTCCACCTTCTTCAGCCGAGCGAAGAACCTGAGTGTTTCGGCACCCGTCATCTGATCGTGGAAGGCGACGTTCTCGGGAAGGAAGCCAAGCTTCGCCCTGAAATCGACACCTGCTGTTGCCGGGTCTTGGCCAAGCACCTCGACGCGTCCGCGGCTCGGACGAATGAGGCCCAGAATGATTTTCATCAACGTCGTCTTGCCGGCGCCGTTGTGACCGATGAGAGCGACGCAGCGACCTTCCGGCACGGCTATCGACACAGCGTCGAGAACGGTTCGCCCATTATAGTCTTTTCCTGCCCGATCCGTTGACACTGCGGTCATGGCAACCTCACATGATAGGACGACTGTCGCTTCCAGCCTGAGCGGGATCGCGCGGTGCGGGCGTCAGATCCATGCCGTCCGGGAGGGGCATAGCTGGAGGCGTTGGCAGCATAAGCGGGAAACTATCGATCGCGCCGCCAGGATACAGTGTCGGCAACTGCTCCTGCACGAACCGGAGCGTTTGAAAGGCGGGGCTTGCGATCAGAAGTTTTGCGAGGGGATAACGCCACAGGACCCAATCGATGAGCGTGTTGGGGCGGAAGGCGCTATCGGCAATTGCGTTACCATCGAGATCGAAGGCCGGGTTATCGCTCCAATAATTTCCCCGGCCGTTGTGCGACCACTCGTAGTTGCGCATGCCTGTGTACTTCACCTGAAATTCGTTGGAGACGAAACTGTTGCCGTGGAACAAATTTTTCTCCGACCCGCCAGTGAAATGCACCCCAATGCCGCATTGCTCGAAGCGGTTATCGCGGACGTTGTTTCCGGCGGAAGTGTAGACAAAGAGGCATTTTTCGCCCGTTCCGTAGATGAAGTTCTGCGCAATGTCGGACTTGTGCGTCGTGTGCAGCATCAAGCCATGATTGAGATCCGATATCGAAAGGTTGCGATAGACCTTCAGTTTCTTGGAGTACATCAGCGCGAAGCCGATGCGATTGCGGATGGAGACGTTATCGGTGATTTCGTTGTCATTCGCGTACATGTAGTGGACGGCGAACCGCAGACCTTCAAACCGGTTGGCGCGAATGACGTTGCCGTGGCTGATCTCAATGTAGATTCCGTCACGTCCGCTGGTGACCGTATTGCCGTCGATGAGCGTGCCGTTGTTGTTCCAGATGTGGATACCGTTGCCGCGGTCGTTTGGCCAAAGATCGCTGCGATTCGCGATGTGGTTCCGTCGAACGGTCGCGAACTTCGAGCCGTGCAGAACAATGCCGAAGAGATTGCCTTCAAGTCGGTTGTCCTCGACGGTCACATGGTCGGCACCCTGTTCGATATAGACACCGCTGTCGAAGGACTCACCACGGGTTCCTGAGCCGCGAATCGTGAGACCCCTCACGGTGACGTTCGATGTCAGGATGATCACGGCGGTGCCCGTGCTGCCGGCATCGACGATGGCCCCGGCCTCGCCCTCGATCGTCAGAGGCTTGTTGATGACGATCCGTCCGGAGTGCGTTCCACGCGCCAGCATGAGCCGGTCGCCGGGCGCCGCTTTAGCGACTGCCTCGGCAAGATCACCCGATCCCGGCGAAACCGATATGTCGGCTGCGCGCGCAATTAGGGTGCCCGCCAAGAGGCAACCTATGGCCAATACCATCAGTGCGCGCAGCCGTTCCGTCATGGCATCACGCTCCCGCTTCTTCGACCAGCATCTGCCCCGACATCTCCATGTGGAGGGCGTGGCAGAACCACTGGCAGTAGAAGTAGTGAACGCCGGCCTTGACGGCCTTGAACGTCACGGACGCAGTCGCCTGCGGGGCGATCTCGATCGCGATGCCGTAATCGACGAGCGTCCACCCATGGGCAAGATCGACCACGTCATCAGTATTGGTTACGAATACTGTCACCTCGTCGCCCTTCTTGACGCGAAACTGCGTCAAGCCAAACGCCGGAGCGGCGGCAGTCATGTATACGCGCACCTTGTCGCCGTCGCGGATGACCTTGTTGTCCTCGTCGAGTTTGATTCCGTCCTTCTTCGCCCAGTCGGTCGAATACTTGAAGAACGGATCGTCGCGCTTCCAGACTTCGAGCGGGTTCAATTTCGACTTGTGAACGATCGTCGCGTCGTGGGGCTCGGCATAGGTCGGGCCGTCGTGCACCAGCACCATCTTGTCGCCCGAGATATCAATCAACTGATCGTTTTCCGGCTTCATCGGTCCAACGTTCAGGAAGCGGTCCTTGGAGAACTTGCACAACGCGACGGCCCACTTGCCGTCGGCCTCCTTGGTTTCGCCGTGGGTCGCGTTGATGTGCCCAATCTGGTAGTGGACATCGATTTTCTGCTTGATTGGGTTCACCGTCTCGCCCTTGTAGGCGCGGATTGCCTCTTCAATGTTCCATTTGACGACCTGGCTGTCGAGGAAGAGCGATGTGTAGGCGTTCCCCTTTCCGTCGAAGGTCGTATGAAGCGGGCCCAGACCGACTTCGAGATTGCCGACGATGGCCTCCTCGCCCTTGATCTTGCCGGCAAAGACATCGGGGAACTTATCCCAGGCAAAGATCGTCACTGTGGGCGACAGCTTGCCGTTGATGATGAGATGCTTTCCGTCGGGAGCCGCGTTGCACCCATGGGGGCTGTTGGCGACCGGGATATAGACCGTGATGCCGAGGTTTGACGTCTTGGTTCCGTCAAGAACCTTGACGCCGTTGATCTCCTGGAACTTGCCATCCTTCACAGCCTTCTCGATGGCCTGCAGATCGAAGACGACGATGTGGTCCTTGTCGCTGGCGGTCATATCCGCGACGGTGATCCCTTCCTCGGCGTTGTAGCAGGTTGATGCGATGAAGCGGCCCTTATAGTCCGCATCATTGTTGTCGAGGTTGCCCGAGACAACGACCTGCCAGGCGACTTGCATCGTATCGCCGTCGATGGCCGAGAACACGGAGCGCCAGGATTTCGGATCATCGAGCATTTTGCCGACGTTTGGGATCGGCGCCCGGTTCTCGCCGTTGCAGAAGACGTAGCCCGTGCGGGGATAGCGCTGCAGGCGAAGGCCGTGGATAGAGTGCGCATTCGGCACTTGAATCATCTTGTCGCATTTCATGACGTCAAGCCGGATACGAGCCAAACGCGTATTCGCCTTGTCGTTGACAAATACGTACCGGCCGTCATAGGCGCCGTCGGTGTAGGACGGGCGGGGATGGTGCAGGTCGCCGTTGAGATAGGTCTTCTGGCCCGAGGCTTCGAGGAACTGCTTGCCCTCGGGCGTGAGGCCCTCGGTCATGATCTGAAGGCTCTCGTTCGTGATGCCCCAACCCGACGCGCTGCATCGGTTGAATACCGGAATGCGCATGAGTTCGCGCATCGAGGGCAGGCCGAGAATGCGCAATTCGCCCGAGTGTCCACCTGACCAGAAGCCGTAGTATTCGTCGAGTTTGCCAGGAGGTATGAGCGCCTTCTTGTGGTGATCCTCGTCGTCGTCGGCCTTGGCGGTGCCGGGCTGCGCGATCATGACAGCCGTGCCGCCTGTCACGAGGCCGGTTGTTCCCGCGAGCGTCGCGACGGTCAACCCTGTTCCGAGAACATCGCGTCTGCTGACGCCTTCGCTTTCATTCTTAGCCATGCGTTTTCTCCTTGGAGTTGACCGTCAGGGTGAAGGCGGCTGGCGGTTTGGGGCTGTTGAAGTCGAGGGCGCCGCTGGTCTGAATAGCTGGCGCGGCGTGCTTCTTGCCACGTCCCTCGCGCTTCATGACGAGAGGCGGACACACGTGGTCGTCCCAGTAAACGACCTGGCAGTGCATGCAGTAGATACACTCGTTCGGATTGATCTGGCCAAGCGGATGGATGGCGCCAACAGTGCACTGCTTGGCGCAGAGTTGGCATTCGATGCCGCACTGCTTGCGCCGCTTTAACCAATCGAACATGCGCCCGCGCCCTGGAACCGCGAGCGCGGCGCCGAGCACGCACAGATAGCGGCAATAGAAGCGCTCGATAAACAGACCGGCAGTGAGGAGAGCGAGCGCGAACAGCACGAACCACCACTCGCGCAGGAAGTGCAGCAGCACGACGGTCTTAAAGGGTTCGACTTCGGCCAACTGCTCGGCAAAGGCCATGTTGCCGAGAGAGACGCCGAAGATGCCGAGGAACAGGATGTACTTCAGCGCCCATAGCCGTTCGTGCAGGTAGAAAGGGACCGTGATCTGCCGGACACCAAACCATCGGGCGGCGTGATTCAGCAATTCTTGCAACGCGCCGAAGGGACAGAGCCAGCCACAGTAGGCGCCCCGCCCCCAGAACAGCAGTGACACCGCCGTGGCGCACCAGAGAATGAAGATAAGGGGTTCGAGAAGGAACTGTTCCCAACGAAAGCCTGTGAGAACCGCATTGGCGAACGTCAGGACATTAACGACGGATAGCTGCGCCTTGGCGTAAAGGCCGAGCCAGAGCACGCTAAACAGCAGGAAGCCGACCCGAAGGCGGGTGAACCAGACCCGATGTTGAACCAGCCAGTCCTGAAAGAAGAATATCAAGGTGAGGGTCGTCAATGAGATCACGAGTATGGCGACGTCGAGCGTGCGAGAGCGCCAGATCTTGAGCCACAGTGGATCGCCGGCAGCGGTTTCCACTGTGGCCTGGGCGGCGCCGGACGACGGCTCGCCTGTGGGACTTGGAGCTTCGGCGACCGAGACGAACCGCGACGGCATTTGGTAAGACAGGGAGTAGCTCGTGAAAGCCTTCTGTATGGCGCCCGTGGGACGCTGCGCCAAAAGCTCGATGCGGAAGCTGCGCGTTGGATCGAACTTCGCACTTGTTGGAATGCGAAAGAGACCGATCTCCTTAAATTCGGGATTGGGCTGTTCGAACTTGTCTAGCCGTTTGTAGTCTTTGTCCTTGAAAAGAATTGTCTGATCTTCCTGCACCAGCTGGAAGCGATCGAAGATTCCCCCGCGTACGAACCCAGAACCGCGGAAGCTGTAGTCACCCCTGGATGCTAGAATGAGAGCGCTCTGCCCCGGCGCAATCCACGAGGCGAGCGCTTTGTAGCCTTTGTCCTCGACCAGAGACCGTCCGATCGTTTCAATGCTGAAAAGACCAGCATAGAGGTCGATAAAATCTTCGTCGGGAACGCCAGCCCGGCCATAGGGCTCAGGGCTGCCGACGCCGATCTTGGCGAAAGCCTCATCCACTTCACGGTTCAACAAATGCAGGCGCCTTATCGAACCGTCACCCAGCATGGTCGTCCAATCCGTTTTCACGAATGGGATATCGGCGACGACCGTACGCACTGCAGGAGCTGCGGCTATCCCACCGGTGCGCGCGCCGGGAGCAGGGAAGCCGGCCAACCCGCGTGACTTCGCGACTGCCACGGCGGTTCGCATGATCCCGTCGTTGATGACGACTGCAGTGACCGTCGCACCTGAGATCACGTCGACCTCTTTCGACGTTACCTCGCGCGACATGTCGATGACGTTGCGGCCGGCATGCCGACCGACGAACTCGAACAGCTTGTCCGGCGAAATGCCCACGAGCAGGATTGGCTCGTGATGCTCGATCACTTTGGCACCGGTTAAAGTCCCATCGCGATCGATACCAGCAAGGATACGGATAGGCTTACCGGAATAACCGATATCAGTCGTTTCGAAAACGTAGCCAGCGACGGCGCCACCCCGGTAGGCGGCGATCGCAGGCGGCGTGCCTTCGGGGGGACCGAAGCGATCGGCGCCGGGGAAGACATCGGCTGGCTTCACGTCAGCATGGTAGGCGCCGAAGCCGGCTGCCATGATCTCGAAGGAGCCACTGGATAAGAGGAGGGCACAGGCCATAATCCTGCAGGTGACCACCAGCATCCGCCAACTGACGACCTTGGCCCTTTCAATCTTCACGGAGCCACTCCCATACCGTCGGTCTGGCTCCGGCACGCCGGTCGCCAACCACTGTCATGGGTATCGTGCGCGGGGGGTGGTGCACTTGACGATGGTCAAGCACGTGCGCGAATTGCGCTACTGCTCCCAGGCGTCGTGCCTAACCAAAGTCAATTCTGAAGGTCTTGAGACAAGGTACATTTTCAAGGACGCTGAGGAGGAGTACCAGCATGACGACGATCAGCCATAACCATAACAGCGAGGGCATCACCATTCGCGTTGAAGCCCGGTTCTTCAACAGTCTCGCGAAATACAGTGGACACGAGGGCTTGTGCCAGAGCCTCGAACTGCCGGCGGGAGCACGCGTCGGACATCTGATCAACGATTTCTGAATTCCGCTAAGGGAGATCTTCCTCGTCCTGCGCGACATCACTCCTGGGATCTATCAGGGCGGCGTGGTCAACGAGAAGAGAAGCCTTGAAGACGGGGATGTCATCGCCTTCTCCGGTCCAGTCCCCTACAGCTACGGGTATGGCGCCCCCGTCGTCTAGAGACTCTGTACGTGCTGTGCTTCCACGTTCGCTCTGCTAGATTGGCGTCAGCCGCCATCGATCAGAGACAGGACGCGAATGGATCCGCACGATTGGAAGATCGTCCGATCGACCCCGCTTTTCGGGTCAATTTCGCAGGAGATGACTCAGTCCATTATCGGGAACCACTCGGTCCGCAGTTACGATAAGGATACTCAGCTTTTCCAGCAGGGTGAACCGGCGACCGGGTTCTTCCTCGTCCTCGACGGCTGGGTCAAACTGTACCGGCTTACGCCAGACGGGAATGAGGCAGTCGTCGGCGTTTTCAAGCGCGGAGAGACGTTTGCCGAAGCCGCGATCTTCCTGGGCGGGCGCTACCCGGTGAGCGCCGAAGTCGTGACGCCTTCGCGGCTGCTTCGCTTTGACGGCGAAAATCTACGTTGCCGCATTCGCGAACAGCCCGATCTCGCGTTGTCGATGCTTGCTTCGGCCTCCTATCACCTAAAGGCCCTCGTCGAGCAAATCGAGAAGATAAAGCTCCTTTCGGCACCCCAGAGGACTGCTGATTTCCTTGTTGGTCTTAGTCCTGCCCGCGAGGGTTCGGTCACAATCGAACTGCCATACGAGAAATCCTTGATCGCCAACCGCCTCGGCATGAAGCCCGAGAGCCTGTCGCGGGCGTTGGCCAAGCTGAGGCCTCTCGGAGTCAGCGTCGATCGCGAGCGCGTCACCGTCGCCGACGTACAATTACTCGTGCGCTTCGTGGAAGCGAGCGACCGCGGCGACGAAGGTTTCTAAGCGAAAGGGCGTGCGCTTGACCGTGGTTAAGCGCACTGGCCCGGCCCTCGCATAACCTCAATAGCGAATGGGCGCGCTGCGCTTGTAGTGCGGATGGGGCCAGAACCGGACACAGACCATGACAATGCGGGACGCGTGGAGCCTTCGAACGGCTGAGCCTGCGGCGGGGACGCCGAGCTTCGAAGCATTCTTTTCCTACGGTTTCCGACCGTTCTTTCTTGGTGCGGCGGTCTTCACCGCTCTACTGATGAGCATCTGGCTGGCTTTCATCGCTGATCTGGCCATGGG
>ERZ1066138.332-NODE-332-length-15893-cov-9.547481_pt1 | contig 15893 bp, 17 predicted proteins | sample MGYA00382785_ERZ1066138 | MGnify/ENA primary metagenome ERZ1066138 (study PRJEB33369, sample SAMEA5778368) | biofilm metagenome | biome: Industrial cooling water; feature: Water cooling tower basin; material: Biofilm | place: United Arab Emirates | collected... | reverse complement strand
CGCGGCCAGCGCGTCCCGCCCGTCCTCGGGGAGCGCCGCGAACGCGGCGACCGTGGGGCCGTAGTGGGTCCGGAAGAAGTCGGTGAAGCCCTCGGCCGACTCGAACCGGAAGGTGTACGTGCGGGTCCGCGGGCGCATCTCGCGGACGCCGCCGCCGAGCAGGTCGCGGACGTGCGCCTCCTCCCCCCACAGGGTCGGGGGGCGAGCCCCGCCGGGGGCGGGACGTGGGCGCCCACCGTGCGCAGCAGTCCGCCGATGAAGCCGCCCGGCGCTGGTCGGGCGCGAACATCACCCCGACGACCGAGACGACCGCGTCGAACGAGGCGTCCGGGAAGGGCAGGGCCTGCGCGTCGCCCTCGACGAGGTCGATCGCCAGGCCCTCGGCCACCGCCCGCTCGGCGGCGCGCTCGAGCAGGGACGGCACGTAGTCGAGGCTGGCGACCCGGGCGCCGAACCGGGCGGCGGCCAGGGCGGTGTTGCCGCTGCCGCCGGCGACGTCCAGCACGCGGTCGCCGACCCGCAGGTCGGCGGCGTCGCAGAGCAGCTCGGAGATGACCGGGATGCGCGCCGCCACGGCGGAGTAGTCGCCGCCCGCCCACACGCCGCGCTGCCGGGCGGTGATCGCCGTGAGGTCCGGGGGCCCGGTCCCCCTGGTCGTCGTCGCCATGGGAGCCCCTCCTCGGTGGAGTTCGCACGACCGTTCGTGCCAACGGATCGGGTGGCGACTATGCGAACGATCGTGCCGCGCCATCCTCCTCACGGCGTCCCGCCTGGCGACGGTCGAGGGGCTCGACGGCCTCTCGATCGGGCGCCTCGCGCAGGAGACGGGCATGAGCAAGAGCGGGCTGTTCGCCCACTTCGGCTCGAAGGAGGAGCTGCAGCTCGCCATTATCGCGGTGGCCGACGAGATCTTCGAGGAGGACGTGCTCCGCCCCGCGCTCGCCGCCGAGGGGCTCGGCCGCGTGGAGGCCCTCTGCGACCGCTTCCTCGCCCACGTCGAGCGCGGCGTCTTCCCCGGCGGCTGCTTCTTCGCCTCGGCCGCGGCGGAGCTCGACACCCGCCCCGGGCGGGTGCGCGACCGCGTGGCCGCGGTGCTCAGCGCCTGGACCGGGATGATGGAGGAGGCCATCGCCGCCGCAGTGGCGGCGGGCGAGGCCGACCCGGGCACCGACCCCGCGCAGCTGGCCTTCGAATTGAACGCGATGCTGGCCGAGGCCAACGGGCGCCACCTGCTCTCGGGCGACCCGGCGGCCTTCGCGATGGCCCGGCGCGGCATCGCCGACCGCCTGGAGCGGGCGCGGGCGGGGGCTCAGCCCCCCAGCGCCCAGGCGTAGCGCTCGGGGGCGAACGCGGGCGGCGCGCCCGCGAGCAGGATCGTCATCTCCTGGTGGGTGGCGCCGCGGTAGTCGGTCTCGCTGCCCAGGGTCGTCCACCCGAGGTGGCGGAAGAAGGCCACGTTGCGCTTCTGGATCAGCGCGATCATGCGGTGGCCGCCGCGCGCGCCGGCCTCGCGGACGGCGAAGCGCACAAGGGGCGCGCCCGCGCGCAGCCGCCGCCCCTCCGGCAGCACCGCGAGGCGATCGCCCTTCCACAGCCCCGCCTCGTCGAGCGGGTACAGGCGAACCGCCCCGACCACCACCGGGCCGGCCGCGGCGACCACCCTCACCGCAGGGCCGTCGTCCCAGGCGTCGCGGTCGTCGCCGTCGAAGATCCCCTGCTCCTCGACGAACACCGCGCGCCGCACGCGGTGGTGCGCGGCCAGGTCCGCCGGCGTGCGCGCCACGCGCACGTCCAGCTCGGGGACCCGGCCGCGGCCGCTCATCCGGAGCGGGCGGGCACCCCGTCGCGCCCGCCGCCGAACGCGCGCTCGAACGTGCTGAGCGCGGAGCAGGCCTGGCAGCGCACGCAGCCCGCGCGGGCGTCCTGGCTCAGCATCCGGGCCTCGGCCAGCAGCGGGGCGACCCGCTCGTAGACGTCGCGGACGTACTCCGCCGGCGGCGGGACCCCGTCTGCCACGATGCTGCCCGGCGCCGGCCGCAGCGGGACCACGAACGGGTACACGCCCCGGTCCACGGCGGCGCGCACCCCCTCCATCACCGACTCCGGCGCCTCGCCCAGCCCGAGGATGAAGTAGGTTGAGACCTGCCCGCGGCCGAAGACCTCCGCCGCGGCCTCCCACGCCGCCAGGTAGTGGTCGCGCCCCTGGGCCGCCTTCCCCGGCGCCACCCGCGCCAGCACCGCCTCGTCCCACACCTCCAGGTGCAGCCCCAGCGCCTCGACCCCGGCCTCCTTGAGGCGCGCGAACCAGCCGAAGTCCGCGGGCGGCTCGATCTGCACCTGCACCGGCAGGCCGCTGCGGTCGCGGATCGCCTCGGCGCAGCGGGCCATGTAGCCGGCTCCGCGGTCGTCGCGGTTCGGCGTGCCGGTGGTGAGGGTGACGTCCTTGGCGCCGTCGAGCCGCGCCGCCGCCTCGGCCACCTCGGCCAGCATCGCGGGTGTCTTCACCGGGACCGTGCGCCCGGCGGCGAGCGTGGTGCCGATGGCGCAGAAGTGGCACTGCTCGTGGGTGCCCCAGTAGACGCAGCGCTGGAAGACCGTCGACGCCAGGCTGTCGAGGTGCATCAGCGCGATCTTCCAGTAGGGCACCCCGTCGGCGGTCTCCAGGGCGTAGATCCGGGGGCGCGGGTGCAGCCGCACCGGCCCGATCTCCACCCCGTCGCGCAGCAGCGTCCCCGCCCGCCCGGAGGCGTTCAGCACCAGCTCGTAGGGCGAGCGGGCCACGTAGTCGCCGTGCACCGGCACCGTGAGCGGGGCGCCGTCGATCCAGACGAACCCGGCGTCGGAGGGCCCGGCGCCCCCGGCGCGCGTCGCCCCCGGCCCGTCGTCCGCGGCGCGCGTGCGCACGCCGAGCGACTGGAGCTCGACCGCGAGCGTCCGCAGGTCGGGGACGGCGGCGGCCGGGGCGCTCACCAGGCCGATCCGTGCAGCTTCTCGAAGTTCTCGCGGAAGACCATGCGCTTCAGCTCCTCCGAGACGGGCGCGCCCTCGATCTTCCAGTACTCGCCCATGAAGTCCGACCAGGGCTCGTCGGAGCCGAAGATCACGCGGTCGCCGCCGATCCCCTGCCTCTCGATCTCCACCAGCAGCCACCGGGCCCCGAAGCCGACCGCCCAGGAGGTGTCGGTGTAGACCTTGTAGCCGTCCTTCACCCACTGCAGGAACTTCGGCACCAGCTTGATGTGGCCGCTGACGCCCCCGCCGAAGTGCACCAGGTGGATCTTCACCCGCTTGCCGTACTCCTCGACCATCGGGATGAAGTTGTTGATGTCGCTCGCGCCGCCGGGCGAGGTGTGGAAGTGGAAGACGTAGTCGTGCTTCTCGGCGGCGTCGAAGCACATGTCGGCGAGCTGGCGCGTCTCGTCGTCCCACTCGGCCGGGTTGGGGTTGCCGCCCAGCAGGAACGTGGTCTTGAGGCCCACGATGCCGGCCTCGCCGCAGTGCTTCAGCGCGGCCTCGGTGTGCTCGCGATCGCGAGGCAGGAACGACACCCACAGCAGGCCGCGGATGCGGTCGCTGGTGGTGGCCGCCTCCATCACCACCGGGTTCAGCGAGAAGGGCTGCTCCGGCTTCGGGATGCCGTAGTTCGACATCACCAGGCTCCGCTCGATGCCGTACCCGTCCATGAACCTGATGAAGTCCTTCGTGCCCGCGAAGTCGTAGACGATCGGCTTCACCGGGTAGTCGATGCCGTAGAAGGGCCAGGCCTCGATCTCGCCGATGTGGCTGTGGCCGTCGATCACGTTCCGCTTCACGCCGTCGGGCAGGGGCACGGGGTCTCCTTCGTCAGGGGGAGGTCAAGAGCGTCCGGCGCAGCTCCGCGACGGCGGCGCGCCAGGCGGCGGGCTCGGCGAACTCGCGCCGCGGGACCAGGGGCTCGGCGGCGGCCGCCTCGCCGGTCTCGGGGTCGAGCTGCACCGCCTCGACGGCGAAGCGGGGGGTCATCGTGTCGGGGTCGAGGTGCGTCGACGCGGCCACCGCGCGGCCGGTGACCAGCGACATCTCGACCCGGCGGTACGGGGGCCACAGCTCGCGCTCGCCCTCCGCCCACACCACGGCGACGGCCTCGCCGGCGGAGCGGGCCCGGCGGATGGCCGTCTCGGTGCGCTCCGCCGCCGCCCGCTGCGTGAGCTCCCGCGCGCGCACCTGGTAGGCCGCGTCGCGCACCAGGTCGAGGTCGATCTCGGGGTTGATGCCCTCCCGCGGCACGCCCGCGTCCGCCAGCTCGGCGTCGCGGGCGGCCGTGCGGTAGGTCACGACGAGCGCCTCCAGGTCGGGGACGCGCCCCAGGTGGTCGGCGAGCGAGCGCACGAGGCCGACGACGGCCTCGTAGAGATCGGGGCGCACGGTGGCCACCGGGTAGAGGCGGGCCTCACCCTCCTGCCAGCGGCGCCTGATCTCGTCGCGCTCGCCCACGCGATCCGTTCCTCCTCGGCCGCTAGACCGTCCAGGTGTTGAGCTGGAAGGCCTTGTTCCGCCAGGCCGTCAGCGCCGAGTCAAGCACGTCCAGCGGGTTGAACGCCTTGACGCCCTCGATCAGGTCGTCCTCGCGGAACCCGTAGAGCGCCCCCATGGCGAACCGGCAGGCGTAGATGTTCGCGCCCTCGGAGAGCAGGGTCTTGATCTGGTTGTTGATCGCCATGTGGCCCGGGAACGCCTCCTGGCCCACCGCGGGGTAGCCTCGCGTGGCCGAGGCCATCAGCACGCCGGGCCCGTAGAGCACCAGGCTCACCTTGAAGCCCTTGCGCCCCAGGCGCGTCGCGGTGAGGAGGTTCACCAGGCCCACCGAGCCCTCGTAGGGCACGGTGTGCATGAAGATCCACGCCTCCTCGCCCGGCTCGGCCTTGATGTCCGGAAAGACCTTCTCGGAGACGTCGTACAGCTCCTGCCCGGCCTCGGGCTTCAAACCCTCGATCTTCGCCACGCTCATCCTCCCGGCATCGTGGGCGGCATGCGGCGGGCGCGCGGGGAGCGCGGAGACCCCGCCGACGTATGGAAGCTAGGATCATCGTCCTCCGCGCGCCGTGAGCGCAAGATTCGGGGCCGAGTTCGTCACGAGGCGCCCCGGGGGAGGTGACCGCCCTGCCAGAGACCGTCGTCCTCGCCGTCGGCGGCAACGCGCTCGCCCCGGCGGGGCTGGGCGACTTCGCGGGCCAGGAGGAGCGGGCCCGCCACGTCGCGGGCATCGTCGCCGGGATGGTGGGCGACGGCCGCCGCCTGCTGGTCGTGCACGGCAACGGCCCGCAGGTCGGGGCCCTGGCGATGGCGCAGGAGGCCGTGGCCCGCGAGGTGCCGCCGCAGCCGCTGTTCGTCCTCGGGGCGATGACGCAGGGGCAGCTCGGCTACCTCCTCGCCCAGGCGGTGCGCGACGCGCTCGAGGCCGCCGGGCGGCCGCGCAGCGTCGCGGCGCTCGTCACCCAGGTGATCGTGCGTCCGGACGATCCGGCGTTCTCCAGCCCCACCAAGCCCATCGGCCCCTTCTTCTCCCAGGGCCGCGCCCGGCGGCTGGCCCAGGCGCGCGGCTGGGACGTGGCCGAGGACGCCGGGCGCGGGTGGCGCCGGGTGGTGGCCTCGCCCGAGCCGGTCGAGGTGGTGGAGCGCGAGGAGATCCTGCGCCTGCTGGAGCGCGACGGGGTGGTCGTGGCATGCGGCGGCGGCGGGGTCCCGGTGGCGCGCGTCGCGGGCGAGCTGGTGGGGGTCGACGCCGTCATCGACAAGGACTTCGCGGCCGACCTGGTGGGGCGGCTGGTGGGCGCGACGACCCTCCTGCTGCTCACCGGGGTGGAGCGCGTGTCGCTGGACTTCGGCACGCCCGCCGAGCGGCCGGTCGACGTCATGACCGTGGCCGAGGCCCGGGGTCACCTGGCAGGCGGCCAGTTCCCGCCGGGCAGCATGGGCCCGAAGGTCGCGGCCGCCGCCCGCTTCGTGGAGGCGGGCGGGCGCGAGGCCGTGATCACCTCGCTCGAGCGGGCCGCCGACGCGGTCGAGGGGCGCGCGGGCACCCGGATCGTCCGCGGGTGACCCGCCGCTCGGTCCTCACCTGGCGGCCCGATCCGGGCAGCCGCCCCGCGGTGCTGTCGGCGCGCGCGCGCGCCGTGCTCGACGACCCGCAGGGCTTCGGCAACTACATGACATACCGCGACGCCTACCGCATCCTGGGGTGGGACCCGGCCGAGATCTACCGCGACGGCGCCATCGCCCTCGACCGGGAGGAGTGGGCCGACCTCGGCTGGATGGCCAACCACATGGGGCCGTCCCCCGCCGCCCTCGATGCGATGCGGCGGGCCGTGGACGCCGAGCACGTCGGCCCGTACTCGCCCGACCTCGACGCGGGGCTGCGCGACCTGATGGCCGAGGCGCTCCTGGGACGCCCCCGCGACGAGGGCTTCGAGGTCATCGGCACCGAGGGCGCCCAGGCCGGCGTGGGCTACGCGGCCCTCGCCTGCCTCGACCCCGGCGACCGCGTCGTCGTCACCGACCCGGGCTACTTCCACTTCGTCCCCGCCCTGCGCCTGGCGGGCGCCGAGCCCGACTGGGTGCGCCTGGGCCCCGGCAACGGCTGGCGGCTCGACCCCGAGGAGGTCGAGGCCGCGCTCACACCCCGCACGCGCATGGTGGTGGTGTGCGACCCGGTCAACCCCTTCGGGACCGTGCAGCGCCGCGAGGAGCTGGAGGCGCTGCTGCGGATCGCCGAGCGCCATCGGCTGGTCGTCCTGGCCGACACGACCCACTCGGCCCACCGGGTCGATCCGACCGCCCGGCACCACCCGCTCGCGGCCGTCGCGGCCGACCGCCCCGGCGCGCCCTTCCTCGTGGCGAGCGGCCTCGCCCACGGGTACGGCATGGCCGGCGCGCGCATCGGGGCGCTCGGCGGCCCGCCAGACCTGGTGCGCGCGTGCCTGCAGGTCAAGATCGCCGCGGTGCGGCTCAACACCAACCGCCTCGCCCAGGTGGGGGCGGCCGCGGCCCTGCGCGACGCGGCCTGGCCGCGCCGGGGGGAGGAGGTGATCCGGCGCAACCTGGCGGCCGTCGAGCGGGTCGCCCCGCCGGTGGTGCGGCCGGCCTACGGGTTCTCGTGCGTGCTCGACGTCTCCGGCATCGGGGCCAGCGCGCAGGAGCTCACGGTCGCGCTGTGCGCCCGGCGCGTCGCGGTGTACCCCGGCGACGGCCTGGGCGAGGTGGGCGCCACCACCACGATCCGGGTCAACCTGAGCGACCCCGACCCGCGCGCGGTGGAGCGCTTCGCCGCCGCGTTCCCCGAGGCCGCCGCCGAGGCCGCGACGGGGGTCTACCGGGAGGGCGTGCGCGAGTTCTTCCGCTCCACCGGGACCGAGCGCGGCCGCCGCCTGGCGGCCCTTGTCGAGCGAGGTTGACGAGTCCGAGATCTTGGACCATCATGGGGATGCCGCCCCTTCTCGGGCGGCATTTCGATCGGGCCCCTTTGGGGCCCTTTCTCTTGGGGTGAGGGTGGCCACCGGCCCGACCTACGCTGGGTTCATCGACGCCGGCTTCTTGAAGGCCGAAGGACGGAAGGCGCTCGGGTTGCGTGGCGACGCCCGCGTGTCCCTCATCGCGTCGGAGGTCGTGCACTGGCTGCGGTCGCTTCCGGCGGCATCGGAGACGTCGCACGCGCTCGGAGGCCATGCCTTTCTTCGCGCGTACTGGTACGACGGCGCCTTCGATCCCACGGACCGCCGCTACCGGTCGCAACGGACGTACTTCGACGCGGTCGCCGCGACACCGGGCGTCCAGATCCGACTGGGCCATGTGCAGGAGCGGACCCCGCGCTGGCAACACGCGGTCAAGAAGGCGATCGAGGCGTGCGGTGTCGATCTCGCCGAGTTCGAACGGCACTACACGTTCCGGCCGGAGCAGTTCCAGAAGGGCGTCGACTCCCTGATCGTCCTCGACATGGTCCGCCTTGCCGACCGAGGGGTCTTCGACGTGGCCGTGTTGGTGGCCGGGGATCGCGATCTGGCAGGAGCTGTGCGAGCGGCGCAGGAAGCGGGCGCCCGTGTCATCGTCGCTCACCCGGAGCGCGCCGGTGTGGCCGCGGAGCTCCGTCAGCTGGCTGACACGTTGCTCGGGATCGGGGGCGACCACCTGAGCCGGATGATCGTGGAAGACGCGAACCGTCCCTGATGCGCCACCCCTCGCGGTCCGCGCCTCCCGGCGACCCGATCGCCCCGGCGCCGTTAGCATCCCCGGGGTGCTTGAGCTCGGCTGGTACTGCCCCAGCGAGGGCGACGGGCGTCGCCTGGGGACGCGGCGCCCCGAGCGGCCGCCCACGATCGGCTACCTGGCCCGGGTCGCCCGCGCCGCCGAGCGCGTCGGCGCGGCGGTCATCCTGATCCCCACGGGGACGGTCAACGACTCCTACGCGCCCGACGCCCCGTTCATGGAGAGCTGGACCACGGCCTCGGCGCTGGCGGCCCTCACCCGCCGCATCCGGCTCCTGGTGGCGGTGAACCCGGCGGCCCTGCGGCCGGAGCTCGCCGCCCACCAGGCCGGGACGCTGGAGGCGATCGCGCCGGGCCGGGTGGCGATCAACCTGGTGGCGGGGGGCGGGCCGGAGGGCCTCTACGGCTCGGAGCCGCTCGACCACGACGCACGCTACGCCCGGCTGGGCGAGCTGGCCGACGCCCTGCGCGCGCGCTGGCGCGGCCCGCTCTACCTGGGCGGGGCGAGCCAGGCGGCGATGACGCTGGCCGCCCGGGTGGCCGACACCTACCTGATGTGGGGCGAGCCCCCCGAGCAGGTCACGGTCCGCGCGGCGGCCATCCGCGCCCGTGCCGGCCGTCCGATCCGCGTCGGCCTGCGCGTCCACGTCGTCGCGCGCCGCTCCGAGCGGGAGGCCCGCGCCGCCGCCGCGGCGATCGTGGCCGGCGCCCGGGTCCACGGCGACCGGGCGCGCGAGTACGCGGGCTTCGACAGCGTCGGCCAGGCGCGCATGAACGCGCTGCCGGCCGACGGGGAGGGATGGGTCGCGCCGGGCCTCTGGGCGGGCATCCGGGCGGTCCGGGGCGGCGCGGGGACCGCGCTGGTGGGCTCCTACGCGCGGGTGGCGCGGCTCCTCGACGAGTACCGCGAGGCCGGGGTCGACCTGGTCGTCGCCTCGGGCTATCCCCACCTGGAGGAGGTGGGACGGGTGGCCCGGCGCGTCTGGCCGCGCCTCGGCGCCGCCGGGGCCGCGCCCGCGCTCGCGGCGGCGGCCGGGTGATCCGGCCGCTCGACCCGCGTCCGCCCGGCCGGGCCGAGGAGCTGGCCGAGCGCTTCGGCACACCCCTCTACGTCTTCGACGGGGCCCGCCTCGCCTCGGAGGCGGCGGCGTTCCAGGCCGTCGCCGGCCCGGACGCCACCGTCGCCTACTCGGTCAAGTCCAACCCCCTGATGGGCCTGGTGGGGCGCCTGCACCGGGCGGGCTGCTGGGCCGAGGTCGCGTCGGGCTTCGAGTACCGCATCGCCCGGCGGGCCGGCGTGCCGGGGTCGCGCATCGTCTTCAACGGGCCGCTCAAGACGTCCGACGAGCTGCGCCGGGCGCTGCGCGAGGGCGCGACCGTGATCGCCGACGGCCCGGGACAGGTGCGCGAGATCGCCCGCCTCGCGCGCCACGCCGCTCCCGGGGCGCGCGCCGGCCTGCGCCTCGTGCCCCCCGACCGCGACGGCCGGCCGCGGTCCGGGGGCGTCGTCGACCGCTTCGGCGTGCCGGCGCGCATGGCCCCCGCGGCCGCGCGAATGCTCGCCCGCGCGGGGCTGCCGCTCACCGGCCTCCACATCCACCTGGGCGCCTACCAGCTCGGCCCGCTGCCGCCCGCCGGCCCGCCCATCCACGGGGTGACCGTCGAGTACCCCGTCCCGGTCGCCCGCTTCGCCGCGGCGGCGGCCCACCTGCGCGAGGTGGCCGCCCGCGTCGGCGGCATCGAGTGGCTCGACGTGGGCGGCGGGTGGCCCGCCGCGACCGGCCTGGCCGGGCACCTCGACGCGGTGCGCGCCGCGCTCGGCCCCCGTGCGCCGGCCCTGATCCTGGAGCCGGGCCGCGCGCTGGTGCGCGACGCGGGCTGGCTGCTCGCGCGCGTGGTGGAGCGGCGCGGCGGGGGCGCGGTCGTGGTGGACGCGGGCGTCACCCAGGTCCCGTGCGTGCTGTGGAAGCGCTCGCCGGTGCGGCCGGCGGCCCCGCGCCCCGGGCGCGCGCGGCCCACCGACCTCTACGGGCCGCTCTGCCTGCAGCACGACGCGCTGGCCCGCGAGGTGCCGCTGCCGCCGCTGCGCGAGGGCGACCTCGTGTGGATCGGCCAGGCGGGCGCGTACGCCATGGCGCAGGCCTCACCGTTCATCCACCTGCGCCCGGGCGCGGTGCTGGTGGAGGGCGGCCGCGCCGCGCTGCTGCGCGCCCGCGAGACCGACGACGAGGCCCTCGGCGCGCAGGCGGAGCCCCTGCTCGCGGGCCCCGAGGGGCGGGCGGTCTCCGCCTCGTGATCGCGGTCCGGGTCATGCCGGGGCGCTGGGCCGACAGCGCCAGGATGATGGCGGCCGCCCGGGCGGCGCGCGAGGCCGAGGGCGTCGAGCAGGGCCTCTGCTTCATGGCGACCCCGGCCAACCGGGAGGAGGCCGCCGCCCTCGGGGTGCGCGACCCCGCGATCGACGCGGCGGGTCCCGACGACCTGGTGATCGCGGTCGCGGGGGACGACCCGGAGGCCGGGGTCGAGGCCGCGGCCGCCGTGCTCGACCGCTCCGCCGCCCCGGCGGGCGAGGGGGCGGGGGCGGCCCGCGCGCCGCGCACGCTGCTGCGGGCCGAGGGCGACGTCGCGGTGATCTCCGTCCCCGGCGACTACGCGGCGCTCGAGGCCCACAAGGCCCTGGGCGCCGGGATGGACGTGCTCCTCTTCAGCGACAACGTCCCCCTCGAGGACGAGGTGGCCCTGAAGCGCCGCGCCCACCGGCTGGGCCTCCTGGTGATGGGGCCGGGGGCGGGGACCGCGATCGTCGACGGGCTCGCCCTCGGCTTCGCCAACGCCGTCGCGGCCGGCCCGGTGGGCGTGGTGGCCGCGGCCGGCACCGGCGCCCAGGAGGTCACGGTGCTCCTCGACCGCGCCGGCGCGGGCACCCGCGCCTGCTACGGGACGGGCGGCCGCGACCTGAAGGACGAGGTGGGCGCGATCACCGCGCTCGACGCCATCGCCCGCCTGGCTGAGGACCCCGGTGCCGAGGTGCTGCTGTGCGTCTCCAAGCCCCCCTCCCCCGAGGTGGCCGAGCGGGTGCTGCGGGCGCTCGCCGCCACGGGCAAGCCGGCTGCGGCGTGCATGGTGGGCGGCGGGGTCGACCCGGTGCCCGGCGTCGCCCTCCACGACACGCTCGAGGGCGCGGCGCTCGCGGCCGCGCGGATGGCCGGCCGGCAGGCCGAGCCGCCCCCGCCCGTGCGCGCCGAGTGGGTGAGCGGCGGCGCCGTGCGCGGCCTCTTCTCGGGCGGGACGCTGTGCAGCGAGGCCGCCGCCATCCTGGCCGACGCCCTGGGCGACGTGGCGTCGAACGCCCCGGCCGGCCGGGCGCGGCCGCTCTCCGGGCGTCCGGAGGGGCACGCCTGCCTCGACCTGGGCGAGGAGGAGTTCACGCGGGGGCGGCCCCACCCCATGATCGACCCCCAGGCGCGGGTCGAGCGGCTGGCCGAGGAGGCCGCCGACCCCGACGTGGGCGTGCTCCTCCTGGACGTGGTGCTGGGCTACGCGAGCCACCCCGACCCCGCCGGGGCGCTCGCGCCCGCGATCCGGGAGGCCACGGCCGTGCGCCCCCAGCTGGCGGTGGTGGCGCACGTGCTCGGCACCGAGGCCGACCCGCAGGTGCGCTCCCGGCAGGAGGAGGCGCTGCGCGCGGCCGGCGTGCGGCTCGCGCCCACCAGCGCCGCCGCCGCCCGCCTGGCCGCCGCCCTGGCCGGCGCCGGGTGAGGATCCGCCTCGTCACCTACTCGACCAAGCCGCGCGGCGGCGTGGTCCACGCCCTCTCGCTGGCCGAGGCGCTGGCGGACCGCGGACACGACGCCGAGCTGTGGGCCCTCTCGGCCGACGGCGCCGGCTTCTTCCGCGAGCCGCGGGCGCCGGTGCGCCTGGTGCCCGTGGACCGGCGCGAGGGGGAGCCGGTGGACGACCGCATCCTCCGCTACGCCGCGACCCTGGCCGACGGCCTCCGCGCCGCCGGGCCGGCCGACGTGCACCACGCCGAGGACTGCCTCTCGGCCCGCTCGCTGCTGGCGCTGCGCGCCGAGGGCGCCGTGCCGGCCGTCGTGCGCACGATCCACCACGTCGACGACTTCCGCAGCCCGGTGCTGGCGGAGTGCCAGCGGGCCTCCATCGCCGACGTCGACCACCGCATCTGCGTCAGCCGCCACTGGGCCGAGGTGGTGGCGCGCGACTTCGGCGTCCCCGCCGAGGTGATCCCGAACGGCGTCGACGCCGCCCGCTTCGCCGCGGCCCCGGCCCGGGAGGAGGCGCGGGCGCGGCTGGGCTGGGACGACCGCCCCGTCGTCCTGGCGGTGGGGGGGATCGAGCCGCGCAAGGGCAGCCGCACGCTGCTCGCGGCCATGGCCCGCCTGCGCGCCGAGGCGCCCGGCCTCCTGCTGGCGATCGCGGGGGGCGAGACCCTCTTCGACTACGCCGACTACCGCGCCGCCTGGGAGGACGACGCGGCCCGCCTCGGCGTCCGCGTCCACCGCGGCGCCCGCCCGCCCGCCGGGGCCGACGTGGCCGTCCTGGGCACCGTGGACGACGACGACATGCCCCTGCTCTACCGCGCGGCCGACGCCCTGGCCTTCCCCTCCGAGCGCGAGGGCTTCGGCCTCGTGGTGCTGGAGGCCCTGGCCGCCGGGCTGCCGGCGGTGGTGAGCGACCTCCCCGTCCTGCGCGAGCACCTGGCGCCCGGCCGCGACTGCCTCATGGTCCCGGCGGGCGACGCCGCCGCGCTGGCCGCCGCGCTGCGGCGGGCGCTGGGCGATCGGACGCTGCGGGCGCGGCTGGCGGATGCCGGCCGGCGCACGGCCGAGGGGCTCACCTGGGACGCCGCGGCCGCGGCCCACGAGCGCGCGTACGGAGGCGTCGTTGTCGCTGCATGACGACCACGACTACGCCGTCTGGACGGCGGAGTGGAAGGGCGGCATGCGGGCCGACGTCTCGGGCCGCGGCCACGCCATCGTCGTCGACGAGCCGGAGGAGTTCGGCGGCGAGGACGCCGGCCCCATGCCGACCGAGCTGGTGGTCGCCGCGCTCGCCTCCTGCTTCTGCATCGCGATCGCCTGGGCGTGCCGCAAGCGGCGCATTCCGCTTCGGGACCTGGAGGTGCAGGTGCGCCCGCGGCGCGCGGTGGGCGAGCCGCGCCACGGCTCCTACGACCTCTGGGTGCACTCGTCGACCCCGGCCGGCGACCTGGCGCCCGCGGTGGAGCTGGCCAAGCGCTATTGCTGGGTCACCAACACGCTGGCCCACCCGCCGGAGCTCCGCTACCACCTGGACGAGCCGATCGGATAGCGTCGGGAGCCCGGTCCAGCGAGGCGAGGAAGGTCGATGGGCGAGCGCACCAACATCTGCGTCATCGGCGGGGGGGCGGCGGGGATCAGCGCCGCCTCGATGGCGAAGCGCACCAACCCCGACGCCACCGTCGTGATCTGCACCGAGTTCGAGGACGTCGCCTACTCGCCCTGCGGCATCCCCTACGTGCTCGGGAAGGAGATCCCCGACTTCGAGCGGCTCTTCCTCGCGGGCCCCGAGCAGTACGTCGAGGCCGGGGTCGACCTGCGCCGCGAGACCGCGGTCACGGCGATCGACAGGGACGCCCGGACGATCACGGCCGGCGGGCAGACGCTGCCCTGGGACCGGCTCATCATCTGCACCGGGTTCAACTACACGCTGCCCGACGTGCCGGGCAACGAGCTGGACGGCCTCACCTACGTGAAGAACATCCGCCGGGGGATGGAGCTGAACGAGACGCTCAACGACGTGAAGCGGGCCGTCGTGCTGGAGGGCACGCCGCTCGGCGTCGAGATGCTGGCGGCGCTCGCCCACCGCGGCATCGAGACCCACCTGGTGGACGAGGGCTCCTGGCTGCTCTCGCAGGTCGCCGACCCCGACATCGCCGAGCCGGTGCAGCAGAGCCTGGAGGGCCTGGGGTGCATCCTGCACTTCGGCGCCGGGCTGCGCGGGTTCGAGGGGTCCGACGGGCGCCTGCGGGCGGTGGCGACCACCGAGGGGGAGATCGAGGCCGACATCTGCATCGTGGCGACGCACAAGGAGCCCGAGACCACGCTCGCCCGCTCGATCGGGCTCAAGCTCGGCTCCACCGGTGGGATCGTGGTCGACGACCGGATGCGCACCTCGATGGAGGGCGTCTACGCGGCCGGCGACTGCGTCGAGGTGCCGCAGGGGCTCACCAGCGTCGCGGTCCAGGGGCTCACCGGCGCCCACGCGATGCAGCAGGGCCGGGTGGCCGGCGCGAACGCCGGCGGCGGCGACCGCCGCTACGACCCGGTGTACATCCCGTGGGGCATGGTCGGCGGTCAGGTGCAGATCGGCGGGGCGAGCTTCGGCGAGCACCTGGCGACCTCGCTCGGCATCCCCCACGTGGTCGGCCAGGCCAACGGCATCAGCCGGGCGCGCTACTACCCCGGGGTCCAGCAGGTGCGGGTGAAGCTGCTCGCCGAGCCCGGGACGGGCAGGCTCATCGGCGGCCAGCTGGTGGGCGGCGAGGGCGTCAAGGAGCGGGCCGACTTCCTGGCGTTCGCGCTCAAGAAGGGCGCGACGCTGGAGGACATCGCCTGGATGGAGAACGTGTACTCGCCGCCGATCGGCGCGCTCTACGAGCCCATGTCGGTCGCGGCCCAGAACGGCCTGGCGCAGCTCTGACCATGGCCGAGCACGAGATCCCCGAGCGCGTCCGCGAGTACTTCGGGCACGACAAGGTGGCCCTCTTCGGTGCGGGCGGCCTGCCCGCCGCCCCGCCCGCCCCGCCCGGCTCGCCGGCGCGCCGCCAGGGCGAGGAGGCGCTCCGCGACGCGCTGTCGAAGGTGGGCTCCACCGAGCCCCGCCCCGGCATGCGCCCCGCGGCGACCCCGCCGCGCCCCCGGCTGCCCCGGCGGATGCGCGCCGCGGGCGAGCGGGCGCTGATGGAGCGCTCCATGCGCGAGCTGGGCGGCCGCCTCGGCTTCCGCCCGCCGCACCCGGGCGCGGGCTGGTTCTGGCGCTCGGTCTTCGCGCCGGCCTACCGGGCGATCCCGTGGCCGGTGAAGCGGCGCATGGTCGCGATCACCTCGGGCGTCAGGCGCTGGCGCACCTGACCGCGCGCCCGTCAGGGCTCGTGGGGCGCGAAGGCGTCGGCCGGAAGGCCGGGGCCGCAGAGGCCGGTGTCGACCACGTAGTCCTGGCCGTCCCGCTCGTCGCGCAGGTGCACGACGTGGCATGGCAGGCCGATCTCGGACCGCTGGGAGTAGCCGAGGACGACGAACGTGGTGTGCGGGGCCGCCCGGTGGCGGGTGAGCCGGCACGCGCCGAGCCCCAGGTCCTCCCGCCGCTGCACGACGAAGGGCCCGTGCACCACCACCTGGCGCACGCGCGCGCCGGGCGCGGGGCGCAGCCAGCCGTCGCTCACGCCGTCTCCACCGCCGTGCTCGAGCGCCTGCGCGGGCCGCGGCGGCTGCGGGTGCTGGGGACGGCGCGCGGAGCCGTCCACCTCGACCTCGGCGGGTTCGTCGTCTCGCTGCTGGCCCCGGGCGTCCCGCGCCTGCCGAACGCCGTCGTGGTCGCCCGGCCGGCGCCCGGCGCGGCGGTGGGCTGGCCGCCCGCCGCGCCGCCGGCGTGGAG
>ERZ1066138.331-NODE-331-length-15897-cov-10.517422_pt1 | contig 15897 bp, 15 predicted proteins | sample MGYA00382785_ERZ1066138 | MGnify/ENA primary metagenome ERZ1066138 (study PRJEB33369, sample SAMEA5778368) | biofilm metagenome | biome: Industrial cooling water; feature: Water cooling tower basin; material: Biofilm | place: United Arab Emirates | collected... | reverse complement strand
GGGGCGCCGAGCAGCTGCCAGAGGCGCGCGGCCCTGCGCAGGTCCGGGAGGGCGCGGGACGGATCGCCGAGGGCCGGCTCGGCGGCGGCGGCCGCGTGCGCCGCCGCGGCCACGAGCGACGTGCCGGTCGCCGTCCGTGCGATGGTCTCCAGCTCGCGCGCGGCCTCCATCGCCGCGGGGTCGCCGCGGGCGACCAGGATCTCCACCTGCGCGGGGAGCAGCCGCGTACGGGCCGGGACGTCCACGGCCTCGGCCCGCGCGCGGTACATGCTCGCCGCCGCGTCGTGAGCGCCCTGCGCGAGGCGCAGGAGCGCCAGACCGGGCTGGGGCTCGACCCCGCAGCGACTCGCCGCGCGATACGCGGCCTCCGCGGCGCCGAGGTCCCCCCGCAGGCGGTGCAGCTCGCCCTGGCGGTAGAGGGCCGCCCCCTCTCGGCGGCCTCCGCCACGGCGGGCACCGCCGCGCGCGAGCCGGCACTCGGCGCGGCGCGCCTCCTCGGGCGCCTCGGGCCAGCCGCCCTGCATATGGAGGATCTCGGCACGGCGACCATCGCCTCGTCCAGCAGGAGCAGCCCCTCGTCGACCCGACCCGCCGCGACGAGCGCGCGGCCCTCCTCGTGGAGCGCGAGGGCGCGCAGGTCGCGGTCCCCGCAGCGCTCGGCGATCGCCGCCGCCCGCATGGCGGTGGCCCGCCAGCCCGCGTGGTCGCCGGCCGCCTCCAACCGGAACATGGCGGGCAGCAGGAGGTAGCCGCGCTCGGCGCAGTCGTCCGGCTGTCCCTCGATCAGCCTGGCCGCCGACGCAGACCGGCCCCTCGCCCCGGCGTCGTGGCCCATGAGCGCCAGGCCGATGCCCACCCAGATCGCGCCGCGGGCCGCCCTCCGGCGCTCGCCGGACGCGACGAGCGCGCGATGCGCGCGATCGAGGAGCTGCGGGTGGTCGTCGTCGCGTCCGAGCATGAGGGCGGCGACGGCCATCTCCTCCAGCGCGGCGGGTCCGAGACCTCCCTCCGCATCGGCGGCCGCGAGGACCGCGTAGGCCTCATCCCACGCCCCGCGGTCGACCGCGTCGCGGGCCCGATCGAGGACCTCCGCCTCCCGCGGCCGCATCGCACCGCCCTCTCAGGCGATGATCCCGCCCGGGGCCGGAGCGGGCTCGGGATCCGATCGCGGCTCCGGCACGACTCCGTCGGAAGAGGGCGTTCCTTCGGGCGGGGGCGCCGACGCGGGGGGCCGCCGCTCGGGGATCGCCCACGGGATGGGGACCGGCCGCTCGACGGCCAGGACGACCACGTCGTCGCGCAGGCTCTGGTCCTCGTGGCGCCGGGCCGCGTCGATCAGGCGCTCGCAGCGGGCCTCGAGGGCGGAGCGGCGCTCCTCGGCCAGCACGGCGCACGCGCGCTCCAGGCCGAAGGTGTCGGCGCCGCGGCGGGCCTCGATGAGGCCGTCGGTGTAGAGCACGATGGTCCCGCCGGGCGGGAGGGACGCGTGGGTGACCGGCCAGCTCGCCTCGTCGAACACGCCGAGGAGCGGCGCGGTCACCGTCGGCTCGAGCGGCTGGCAGACGCCGGCGGTGAGGATGAGCGGCGGCGGGTGGCCGGCGATGGCGAAGGCCACGGAGCCGCGCGGGTCGATGAGCATGTAGATGATCGAGGCGAAGAGCCCCTCGGCGCGCTGCGAGGGGGCCGCCATCTGGGCGTTCAGCGCGGCCATCACCGCCGCCGGGTTGGGGTTCACGGCGACGAGGGTGCGCCACCCGAAGCGCAGGCCGGCCGCCTGGGCGGCGGCCTGGGCGCCGTGGCCGGCCATGTCGCCCACCATCACCGCCAGGCGGCCGTCCGGCAGCACCATGGCGTCGTAGAAGTCGCCGCCCACCAGCAGCGCCCGCTCGGCGGGCTGGTAGCGCGCCGTGAGCCGCAGGCCGGGCACGCCGGGGAGGCGCTCGGGCAGCAGGCCCGCCTGCACGGTCTCCCACAGGCGCCGCTCGGTGCGCTGGGCCTCCTCGCGCCGCGCGGCCGCCGTCACGGCCTCGCGCTCCTGCATCACCTCGCGCTGCATCAGGTTGAAGCCCTCGACCAGCTCGGCCAGCTCGCGCACCGCCCCCTCGCTCGGGGGCACCGGATCGCCCAGGCGCCCCCGCGTCACGCGGCCGACGCCGAGGCTCAGCAGGGCGATGGGCCCGCCGACCCGCCGCCAGAGCGCCGAGCTGGCGGCCGCCACCATGGCGAGGGCCACCAGCGCGGCCGCCACCACGGCGGCGATGGTCACCTGGCGGTTGCGGTCGTTGCGCGCGAGGCCGTCCATCCGCACCCGCTCGATGCCCTCCACCAGGCGCGCGTGCTCGGCGCGGAAGGCGTTGAAGCGCGCCTCGCTGATCCCCCGGTTCACGCGCTGGGCCGCCTCCTGCAGGCGTCCCTGCCGGCGCAGGCCGATGAGCCGCACCGCCTCGTCGAACCAGGCCTGCGCGGTCGTGTCGAGGGCGGCGACCGCCTCCTCCAGCTCGGGCTCGCCCGCCAGGCTGCGCCGCAGGCGGTCGAGGTCGTCGGGGTACCGGTCGCGGGCGGCGGTGTACGAGCGCAGGTCGTCGCCGCGGGCCAGCAGGATGTACGCGCGGTTGGCGCTCTGCGCCGTCAGCAGCGTCACCAGCAGCTGGTTGGCCGAGGTCTGGCGGTCGAACGCGCGCTCCGCCCCGTCGCGGTAGTCGCGCGCGGTGCTCACCATCCCGATGATCGCGACGGCGATGAGGAGCCCCAGCACCACGGCGAGCCCCGCCACCAGCCGCAGCAGGAACCCGCGCAGCGAGCCCTCGCCCCGCTCCCGCCGGCGCAGGCCCAGGCGCGGGCTCACCGGGCGGCCGCCCCGGCCGGGCTGTGCGGATGGGCCCGCGGGCGCGGGCGTGGTGCGGGGTCCGGGGACATCATGCGCTTCGTACGAGGAGCAGGAGCCACGCGGTTGCGACCGTCATCGAGATCAGCGTGGCCGGGACGCCGACCCGGAGGAAGCGCATGAACGAGAGCTCACGGCCGGCCCGGCGCACCACGCCCGCGGCGACCAGGTTGGCGCTCGCGGCGATGAGCGTGAGGTTACCGCCGTAGCAGGCGCCGATCGAGAGCGCCCACCACGTGGTGTCGTCGCCGTCGGCGCTGAGGCGCTCCACGACCGGCACCATCGCGGCGGTGAACGGGATGTTGTCGACCAGGCCGCTGGCCAGCGCCGAGCCCCACGCGACCCCGAGCACCTCCGCGGTCTCGGAGCCGCCGGTCGCGTCGGCCAGGCCGCGGGCCACGTCCTCGAGCGCGCCGTTGGCCTCCAGGGCGCCGACGACCACGAAGAGGCCGACGAAGAAGAACAGCGTGGGCCACTGGATCGCCTCGAGCGCCCGCTCGACGTCGAGCCGGCCCGCCACCAGGTAGAGCGTGGCCCCGGAGAGGGCGATCGTGGCGGGCTCGAGACCGACCGCGTCGTGCACCAGGAAGCCCACCACGGTGAGGCCGATGCAGGCGAGCACGGTCGCCACCTCGCGCGGCGTCCCGAGGGCCGCGCGCGGGTCGAGCGCCGCGAGCCGCGCCACCCGGTCGGGCCGCGGCACCAGCCGGCGGCGGAAGAACGCCAGCAGGGCCCCGGCGACGGCGAGGTAGGCCAGGACGGCGGGAGGCCCGACGTTGACGAGGAAGTCGTTGAAGCCCAGCCCGCTCGCGCCCCCGATGATGATGTTGGGCGGGTCCCCGATCAGCGTGGCCGCGCCACCGAGGTTGCTCGTCACCACCTCGGCCACGATCAGCGGGATCGCGTCGATCTCGAGCGCGTCGGCGATGGCCAGCGTCACCGGCACCACCAGCAGCACGGTGGTCACGTTGTCGAGGAAGGCCGACACCACCGCGGTCACCCCGGTGAGCCCCAGCATCAGCCGCCCCGGGCGCCCCCGCGAGAGCGCGCCCGCGCGCACCGCCAGGTACGTGAAGACGCCGGTCTGCTCGGCGCCCCACACCAGCACCATCATCCCCGCCAGCAGGCCCAGCACCCCCCAGTCGACGGCCTCGATCGCCTCCTCCTGGTCGATCAGGCCCGCCAGCACGGCCACGGCCGCCCCGGCGAGCGCGATCGTGGTGCGATGGCCGCGATCGCTCGCCACCAGCGCCAGGACGACCGCGAACAGCGCGATCGCGAGGATCTCGGACACGCGCGCTCAGCCGCCCGGGGCGGCCGCGACGCGGCGGCCGGTCAGGCGGGGGGGCCCTCCGCGACGAGGCGCTTGATGTCCTCGAAGCTCTCGGGGCGCCCGATGACGACGAGCACGTCGTCCGCGCGCAGCACCTCGTCCGGGTGCGGGGTCGCGAGCGAGCCCGACTCGCGCAGGATGGCGACGATGGTGGCGCCGGTGGTGGAGCGGATCCGGCAGGTGGCCACGGTCAGCCCGACCAGCGGGCTGGTGGGCGGCAGCTCGATCCACTCCATCACCAGGTCCTTGAGGGCGACCTCGAGGTCCTCGACGAGCTGGGGCCGGTAGACCATGCCGCCGATGATGGCGGCCAGCTGCCGCGCCTCCTCGTCGTTCAGGGTGATGACGTGGGGGGAGTCGTCCGGGTCCTCGTAGTGGTAGACCTCGCGCATCCCGTCCAGGTGGACGATCGCCGAGATCTTCTCCCCGCGCCCGGTCCGGAGCGTGAACTTGGTCCCGACCCCGGGCAGGCGGGTCTCGCGCACCTCGAGCATTCGCGCGCTATCTCCTCGGTGTCGGCGCAGCGGGTCTCGGCGGGAACAGGGCCCGCCCGATCCGGCGCGATTCCCTCATAGATACCACCCCGATCACGGCCGTCGCCAGGACGAACAGCCCGGAGAACGGCACCACCAGGTCGCGGAAGGCGGCGTCCAGGGCCACGCCGGCCGCCGCCAGGTTGGCCAGGATGATCGTGAACTCGCCGCGCGCGACCAGCGCGGCGCCCACGTTGACGCTGGCCCGCGGCCCGAAGCCGGTGGCCCTCCCGGCCGCGTAGCCGCCGAGGAGCTTGCCGGCCACCGCGAGCGGCACCGCCGCCGCCAGCCAGAGCGCGGCGTCGTCGACCTCGGCCAGGTTGATCTCCAGCCCGAAGGCGAAGAAGAAGATCGCGGCGGCGAAGTCGCGCAGGCCCAGGAGCTGCTGCTCGATGACGTCGCGGACGTCGCTGCCCGAGAGCAGCACGCCCGCCAGAAGCGCCCCGACGGCCTCGGACAGCCCGGCCACCTCGCCAAGCGCCGCCCCGCCGAGCGCGATCGCGAGGGCTCCCAGCAGCACCTGCTCGCGATCGAGGCGCGGGACGATGCGGTCGATCGCGTGGTGCGCGAAGCGACCCACCACCAGGAACGCCGCGACGAAGGCGAGCGCGAGGCCGGCGGTGCCGGCGATCTCCACCCCGCCGACCGCCTCCCCCGTGGCCAGGGCGGCGGCGATGCCGAGGAACAGCGCGATCGCCAGGTCCTCGAACACGAGCACGCCCAGCACCAGGTCGGTCTCGTCGTCGGCCAGGCGGCGCAGGTCGAAGAGCGCCCGGGTGACGATCCCGCTGCTGGAGATGTAGATCAGGCCGGCCAGGAGCACCGCCTCGGGGCCGGGGCCGAGCAGCATGATCCCGACGGCGAGGCCGATCCCCGCGTTGACCACCAGGTCGATGAGGCCGCCCACCACCACCATCCGGCGCGCGGCGGTGAGGCGGTCGAGCGAGAACTCCAGCCCGAGGAAGAACAGCAGCAGCACCACGCCGATCCGCGCGAGCAGGTCGATGCCGTCGGATGGCTCGACCAGCACCGGCAGCGGCGGCGACGGGCCGAGCACGATGCCCGCCACGATGAAGATCGGGATCGCGGACAGCCCGAGCCACCGCGACAGCAGGCTCGCCGCCACCAGCAGCACGAGGATGACGGCGAGATCGCTGAGCTCGAGCAGTGACGGCCCTCGTGGCGGCGGGGGCGCGCGGGCGCGCGGGTGGCCGAAAGCCTAGTGGGCCGCCCCCGCGATCTCCGACACGTGGCCGATCCCCTCGCGGTCCATCCGCTCGACGAGGCCCGCCGCGATCGCCCGGGGGATCCCGGGTCCGCCGTAGACGAAGCCGGTGTACACCTGCACCAGGCTCGCGCCGGCCGCGAGCTTCTCCCAGGCGTCGTCCGCGGTGAACACGCCGCCCACGCCGACGACCACGAGCGCCCCCCCGGCCCGCCGCGCGGCGCGCCGCACCAGGGCCGTCGCGCGCTCGCGCAGCGGGGCCCCGGAGAGGCCCCCCTCCAGGGACGTGAGGGACGCCGGCGAGCGCAGCCCCTCGCGCGAGAGGGTCGTGTTGGCGACGATCACCCCGGCCAGGCCGCGCTCCAGCGCGAGGTCGACGGCGGCGTCGACCTGGGCGGGCTCCAGGTCGGGCGCCAGCTTCACCAGCACCGGGCGCGCCGCGGCGCCGCGGGCGCGGGCGAGGTCGCGGTTGACCCCGTCGATCGCGTCGAGCACCTCCCCGAGGGGCCCCGCAGCCTGCAGGTCGCGCAGCCCCGGCGTGTTGGGCGAGCTGACGTTGACGGCGACGTAGTCGGCGTGCGGCCACAGCCGCTCCAGCGAGCCCGCGTAGTCGGCCGCCGCCCGCTCCGGCGGGGCGTCGCGCGAGCGCCCGATGTTGACCCCGATGGGCGCTGCGCCGCGCAGGCCGCGCCGCTCCCAGTCGGCGAGGCGCGCGGCGGTGCGAACCGCCCCGTCGTTGTTGAAGCCCAGCCGGTTGATCAGCGCGCGGTCGGCGGGCAGCCGGTGGACGCGGGGGCGCGGGTTGCCCTCCTGGGGGAGCAGGGTCACGGTGCCGACCTCGGCGAAGCCGAAGCCCAGCGCCCCCCAGGCCGGAACCGCGCGGGCGCGCTTGTCGAAGCCCGCCGCCAGCCCGACGGGGTTGGGGAAGCGCAGGCCCATCAGCTCCTGCGTCAGGCGGCCGCCGCCGTCGGGGGGCGTCGCCCGCGCCGCGGCGGGGGCGGACGCGGCGAGGGCGGCGATCGCCATGTCGTGCGCGCGCTCCGGGTCGATCCGGAAGAGGAGCGGCCGCGCGAGCGCGTCGTAGAGGCTCACCCCGTCGCCAGCGCGTCGGTCTCCGCCGCCATCCGCAGGTCGTTCTCGGTCACGCCGCCCTGGCTGTGGGTCGACCAGGAGACGGCCACGCGGTTCCACCGGATGTCCAGGTCGGGGTGGTGGTCGGCGCGCTCGGCCGCCTCGGCGAGCCGGTTGACGAACCCCACCGAGCCCATGAAGCCCCCGTCGAAGGCGAACTCGCGCCGCAGCGCGCCGCCCTCGTGGCGCCACCCCGGCAGCGCCTCGAGCCGCCGCCGGACCTCGTCGTCGCCGAGCACCGCCATCGCGTCCTCCCATCTCGCCGCCTGCGCCCAGGTTACCCCGCCGCGTCGCGTTGACCCCGGGACGGGCCGGGCGTAGCGTCGCCCGCGGTGGACCTCGGGGAGGCCAAGCGGCTCGCGCGGCGGTCCTGGGCGGCCGGCGACTACCCCACCTTCGCCCCGATGATCGAGGCCGCCGCCGCCGACCTCTCACGGCGGGCGGCGGTGCGGCCCGGCGACGAGGTGCTGGACGTCGCGTGCGGGACGGGCAACGCGACCATCCCGGCGGCGCTCCGCGGCGCCCGGGCGACCGGGCTTGACCTCACCCCCGAGCTGCTCGCCGGCGCCCGCGAGCGCGCCGAGGCGGCCGACGTCGACGTCGCGCTGGTGGAGGGCGACGCCGAGGCCCTCCCCTTCCCCGACGCCGGCTTCGACGTCGTCCTGTCGTCCTTCGGCTGCATGTTCGCGCCCCGGCACGCCGTGGTGGCGGCCGAGATCGCGCGGGTGCTCCGGCCCCGCGGCCGGATCGCGATCGCCGCGTGGACGCCCGAGGGCGCGACCGGCGACTTCTTCCGCGTGCTCGCGCCGCTCTTCCCGCCGCCGCCCGACGGGGCCGAGCCGCCGATGCTGTGGGGCGACGAGGGTCACGCGCGCGCGCTCTTCGCCGGGACCGGGGTGCGGCCCGAGTTCGACCGCGCCGAGGTGGTGCTGCGCTTCCCGTCGGTCGACGAGGCGATCGCGACCTACTGGGAGCGGTTCGGGCCGCTGGTGATCGCCCGCGCGCGCGTCGCCGGCGGGGCCGTGCTGGCCGAGGCCCGGACCGGCCTCGCCGCGCTCTTCGCCCGCGCGACCGTCGCGGGCGGCCGCGTCGAGTACCTCGTCGTGAGCGGCCGGAAGGCCTGACCGGCGGGGACGACCGGCCCGGGGCGGGGCGGGCCGATGTGCCACCATCGGGGCGTGGACGGGGTCCGTCGCGCGCCCTACCGGCTCATCGTCGCCGCCAGCTTCCTGGCGCTGGCGCTGGCGCTCACCGCGCTCGGGCGGAGCGGGGCGTTCCACACCGACCACGACGGGCCGTCGGCGGGCGCCACCACCGACCTGGGCGAGCTGTGGACGGTGCCGCCCGTGGAGGTCGCGGCGATCCTCGTCGCGGCGATCGTCTACGCCCTGCGCGTGCGCGGCTCGGACCTCGTGCCGGGGTGGCGCCGCGCCTGCTTCGCCGGCGGGATCCTCGTGCTGCTCGTGGCCGTGGCCTCGCCGCTGGCGGGCATCTCGCAGCAGGGGCTGCTCTCGGCGCACATGCTCCAGCACACCCTGATCGGGGCGCTCGCCCCGCTGCTGCTGCTGCTGGGCCTGCCGCGGGCCCTGGTGGAGTCGCGCCTGGGGCCGGCGGCGCGGCGGCGGCTGGCGCGCCTGATCCACCCGGTCCCCGCCTTCGTCCTCTGGGCCGCCGCGACGATCGTCTGGCTGCTTCCCGATGTGCACCACGCCGTCCTGGAGAGCAACGCCCTCTGGGTGCTGCAGCAGGCCTCGTTCCTGGCCCTCGGCCTGCTGCTGTGGGCGCCGGTGCTGGAGCCCGTGCCCGCCCCGCACTGGTTCGGCACCGGCTGGAAGGCCGGCTACATGACCGGGGTCTTCATGGTCGGGCTGATCGTGGCGAACGTGTACTGGTTCTCCGGCACCGCCTTCTACGACTCGCACGCCGCGGCGGCGGAGGCGTGGGGCCTGGCCCCGCTCGAGGACCAGGCGAACTCCGGCACCGTGATGATGCTGATGCACTGCCTGCTGGCGTTCGGGGCCACCGGGGTGCTGTTCTTCCGCCAGGCCCGCGAGGGCCAGCTGCGCCAGCGCCTGATCGAGGCCGGGATCGACCCCACCCGGGTGGAGCGGGCGCTGCGGGCGGGCACCGCCGAGTCGCTCGCCGAGGCGCACGGGATCCCCGTGCGCACGCGGGCCGGTATCGACTGACCCGCCGGGAGGGTCCGCCGCGCCGGCGGCGTTCCGGTAGGCGCGGCGCGACGGGAGCTCAACGGCATCGCCGACGTGGCCGATACTGAGGCGGGGGGATCACACGGTTCGACAGGGGAGGAACCGCGGCCGTGACGCGGCGGCGTTTGGGTGGCGGCGTCTCCGTCTCCGGCTCCTCGGGCCCGAGGGTGCGCCCGCTCGGCGGACTGGCGCTGCTCATCGGCCTCGCACTCGCCGTCGTCATGTCCGGCCCCGCGGTCGCGCAGGATCCGCTGGTCGGCTCCGGAGCCCAGGACTGGCTCGGGCGGGTCGTGCCGTCCGGCCTCACCCCTCCCGACCGGCTCCCACCTATCGCGATCATCGAGGACGGGTTCGACCGCGAGCACCCGGAGATGCAGGGCGGCTGGGTGGTGGAGCGTCGGCCGGGCCGGCGTCCCGCCGATCCGAGCGACGAGGCGGCCGGCATCGAGCACGGCACCGCGGTCGCCAGCATCATCGGCGCGCCGCGCGACGGGAGGGGCATGGAGGGGGTCCTTCCCGGCGCCCGCGTCTGGGTGTACGGCACGAGCAGGCTGTGCCCCGACGTCGCGGCGGCCGTCCGCCAGGCGGTTCGCGACGGAGCGCGGGTCGTCAACGTCTCCGGTGGCTTCGAGTCGGCAGGCGCCTGCGGTCAGCTCCGCGATGCCGTCGCCTTCGCCTACGGGAGCGACGTCCTCGTCGTCGCCTCGGCGGGCAACAACCGTCCGAGGCAGCGCTGGGTCCAGCCGGGCTCCGACTGGCACGTGCTGACGGTCGGCGCCGTGAACCACCTGGACCAGACGACGTCGTTCTCGCAGCAGAACATCTCGATGGACCTCACGGCTCCGGGCGAAGGGGTCCTGGCGGCCGTGCCGGTGTGGGCGGACCTCGACGGCGTGGCGGACGGCTACAGCCGGCTCGACGGCACGAGCTTCTCCGCCCCCATGGTGGCCGCGGCGGCGGCCTGGCTCATGGCGGTGCGACCGCGCTGGAGCGCGGACCAGGTGGCGTACGCCCTCCGCTACAGCGCCCGGGACCTCGGGCGTCGCGGATGGGACCGCGCCTACGGATGGGGAATGCTGGACATCGCGGCGGCCCTGCGGGCGCGCCCGCCGCTGCACGATCCTCTCGAGCCCAACGAGGACATCCGCTGGGTGACCGGCCGGGCGGGGTTCGCCCCCGATCCGGCGCTGCTTGGGCGGAAGCGCCGCGACGCGCTACGCGCGCGGCTCGACGTCGCGGAAGACCCCTACGACCTGTACCGGGTCTCCGTGCCGATCGGACGGGGGGCCCGGATCACCGTGCGCTCGCCCTCGATCGCCGTCGACCTGCGCGTCTTCCGGCCGAGCGCGCGCTTCGTCGGTCAGCGCGGCACGCTCGTGGCGAGGAGCACCCGGCCGGGTCTGCGGGACGAGCAGGTGACGATCGTGAACAACGGGGCGCGGCAGCCGGCGCTGGTCGAGGTCCGAGCGCGACGCGGACGCAGCCTGGCGGGCACCTACACCCTCACGGTCGCGCTGCTTCGCTAGGCCGGGGCGCCCACCAGGGCCAGCACGGCGTCGGCGACGTCGCGCGCGCCCGGAAGGCGGGCGTCCTCGAGTCCCGGGGCGGCCGGGATGATGCCGTCCTCGGCCGCCACCCGGCGCACCGGCCGGCGCAGGTCGCCCCAGGCCAGCTCCTGCATCCGGGCCGCGATCTCGGCGCCGACCCCGCCTGTGAGCGGGCCCTCCTCGGCGGTCACGAGCGCGCCGGTGCGCGCCACGGACTCCAGGACCGGCCCGAGGTCGAGGGGCAGCAGGCGCCCCAGGCAGACCACCTCACAGAAGAGCTCCTCCTCGACGATCAGCTCGGTGGCCGCGTCGAGGACGATCGGGAGCATCCCGCCGTAGGTGACGATCGTGGCGGCGGGCTCGGCGCCCTCGCCGGCCGAGAAGATGAGCGCCGGGAAGGGGCCTGCGGTCTCGTCGACGCGGAAGCCGTCGAGGTGGCCGTCCCGGGGCCGGCGGTTGGGCCGCCCGTACATGACCTTGTTCTCGATCAGGAACACCGGGTCGTCGGAGAGGACGGCGTCGCGCATCATGGCGCCGAGGTCGTGGCACTCGCTGGTGGCGGCGACCGTGATGTTCGGGACCCCGATCAGGAGCTTCTCCAGCGACTGGCTGTGCGTCGGGCCGTAGCCGCGCCGCCCGCCCATCGGGGTGCGCACCACCAGGGGCAGCGTCACCCGGTCGTCGTACATCTCGCGGAACTTCGAGACCCCGTTGACGATCTGGTCGAACGCCAGCGTGATGAAGTCGCCGAACATGATCTCCAGCACCGGCCGGTAGCCGCGCAGGGCCATCCCGGCCGCCACGCCGACGAGCGACGCCTCGCTGATCGGGGTCGTGACGACGCGCTCGGGGTACCGCTCCGACAGGCCGCGGCTGATCTTGAACGCCCCGCCGTAGGGGTCGAGCACGTCCTCGCCCAGCAGGTAGACGTCGTCGCGCTCGGCGAACAGCTCGTGCAGGGCCGCGTTCAGGGCCTGGGCGCAGGTCACCGTCCTCACGCGGCCACCGCCCCCGCGACCGGGGCCGCCTGCGCGGCGGCGACGGCGTCGGCCAGGGCGTCCTCGCAGCGGCGCTCGATGGCCGCGCGCTCCTCGGGGCCGATCCGGGCCCCCGCGACGGCCAGCGGGTCGCGCGCGCGCCACGCCTCGATCTCGGCCGGGTCGCGCACGTCGTCGCCCTTGCTGTGGGGGCTGAGCCGGTAGGTGCCCAGCACCAGGAGGGCGGGTGCGCGGGTCTCGCGCACGCGCGCGACCGCCCGGCCGGCGGCGGCGTGGACCTCCTCGACGTCGGTGGTGTCGAGGGCCTCGGCGTGGATGCCGAACGCCTCGGCCCGCGCCGGCACCGACCCCGCCACCGCCAGCTCGCGCGGCGTGGTCTGGGCGTAGCGGTTGTCCTCCACCACGAACAGCAGCGGCAGCCGCCAGAGCGCCGCCATGTTCAGACACTCGTACACCGTGCCCTGCCCCAGGGTGCCGTCGCCGAGGAAGACGGTGGTCACCGCCCCGGCTCCGCGCTCGCGCTCGGCCAGCGCGATCCCCGTGGCCACGGGGACGATGCTGCCCTGCACGCCGTTGGTGTAGAAGTTCGGCGCGCACAGGTGCTGGCTGCCGCCCTTGCCGCCGCACACCCCGGTCTCGCGGCCCATCACCTCGGCCAGCAGGCCCACCTGGTCGCCGGTGAACGCCAGGTAGTGGCCGTGGCAGCGGTGGTTGCTGAAGATCACGTCGCGCTCGGGCTCCAGGTGGTCGATGAGCCCGACGGCGTTCGCCTCCTGCCCGATGCAGGTGTGGGTGGTCCCCACCAGCAGGCCGGCGGAGAACATGTCGAGGAGCGTCTCCTCGAACCGGCGGATCGCGTACATCCGCTCGTAGAGGATGGGCAGCGGGGTCGTCAGGGATCGCCTCGGGGCCGGATCGGGGGCGGGACCGCGCGGCCCGGGATGATAGCGGGGTTGATTCGCGGCGCCGCGCGCGCTCAGGGCAGAAGCTCGAAGGCCTCGCAATGATGCGGGCGGACCGCGCCGAGATGCCGCCGATCCAGCGTGACGACGATCGCCGCCCCGACGCGCTCGGCCAGCGCGATCACGGACGCGTCGGTGCCGCCGAGCGGGAAGTCCGAGTACCGCTCCACGAGCTCCGCCATCCGCTCGAGGTCATCGAGCCCGGGCGCCTCGATGTCCAGCCCGGCCAGCCCGCGAAGGAATCGGGCCTCCGCGGCGGGCCCGAGCCGGCGGCCGACGAAGTACGTCGCCTCGGCGACTGCAAGCCCCGGTACGACGAGCCGGAGGTCGCCGCGGCTGAGAACGGCGAGCGACCGGACGTGATCGGCGTCGTCGATGTCGGCCGCCGCATAGAGGGGACCGGCGTCAACGACGGCGAGCTTCGCCACCCCACTCCCTGGCCAGGAGCTCCTCCATGCGGCTCGCGGTGTCGTGGTGCCCGCTGCGGCCCAGCGCGGCGAACGGAAGGTCCCGAGCCTCGTCCGCGCCGAAGCCAAGGTGGCGCTGGAGCGCCTGGCGCGTGACCTCCGAGACCGACACGTTACGGCGACGCGCCTCGTGAGCGAGGGCCCTGGCGAGCTCATCCGGCAGCGAGACGGTGGTGCGCTTCATACGCGCATACTAGCGGCGCGCTGCGCGTTCCGCGTCCTCTTCCGACCAGGCCGCCCCGGCGGGGACGATCGCGTCGTCGGGGACGTCGGCGGTGACGACGGCGCCGTTGCCGACGATGGCCCGGGCCCCCACGCGCAGGCCGAGCGCGACCGTCACCCCCATGCCGACCAGGGTGCCCTCCCCGACCGTCACGTCGCCCGCCAGGATGGCGCCGGGCGCCAGGTGGCAGTGGGCGCCCACGCGGCAGTCGTGGGAGACGATCGCGCCGGTGTTGACGATCGTCCCGCGCCCGATGACGGCCTCCGACCAGACCACCGCGCCCGGGAGGACCTGCGCCCCGGGCTCCAGCCGCGCCGAGGCCGCCACCGCCGCCGAGGGGTCCACCACGGTCGCGGGCTCCAGCCCCGCCTCCTCGATCCAGCCGGACACCTCGATGCGCGCCCGCATCCGCCCGATCGCCCCCACGCCGTTCACCGCCAGGCGGGCGCCCGCCTCGGCCAGCGCGCGCAGCTGCGCCCGGCCGCCGACCACGGGGAGCCCCAGCACCTCCTCCCCCGAGGCCATCCCGTCGTCGACGACGCAGAGCGGCTCCAGCTCGCCGCGCGCGCGCATCGCGTCGACCAGCGACTTGCCGAGACCCCCGCCCCCGAACACCACCACGCTCGCGGGGCCGATGCGCTCGCGCAGGGCCGCGGGCAGCTCGGCCGGGGGGGCCTGGCGGGCGATCAGCTCGCGGATGTCGCGCTCGGTGATGAAGCGGTCCGTCGGGAGGCCGGACAGGTCGACGCCCGCCTCGCGCGCCATCGCCTCGGCCTTCCTCGTCAGCCGGAGGGGGCCGCCGCCCGGCGCGGCCGCCGCGGCCGGCGCCTCCCGGGGCGGCTCGGCGTCGTAGACCTCGCAGATCACATCGCCGGCGGCGATGCGGTCGTAGAGCCCCACGTGGAGCGCTCCGATCCAGCCGTCGCGCTCGCTGGCGACCTCCTCGGTCGACTTGCTGGTCTCCAGCACGCAGACGACGTCCCCGGCCGCGATGCGCGAGAAGGGCTGAGCCGGGAGCTCGATCACCTGGGCCTCGGGCTCGTTGGTGTTGACCAGCGGCGCGACGATGCGCGCCACCACCCGCGGCGCCTGCGCCATCAGGCGGCCCCGGCCGCGAAGGCGGCGGAGTAGTGCGCCAGCGCCTCGTCGACCCGGGCGCCGAACTCGCGCTCGAGGTCCGGGTTGCCGCCCTCGCGGAAGGGGCGCGGCTCCCAGTCGCGGCGCGCGGGCGCGTGGCCGTGGGCGCCCATCAGCGCGCGGAGCTCGTCGAGCACCGCGGCCGGCTCGGCGCAGAGGCGCTCGTAGCGCACCGCCAGCACCCGCTCGGGCCCCAGTCGCCTCGCCGCCTGCTCGATGCGCCGCTCGATCAGCACCACCTGCGCCGCGACCTGGCGCCACGGGGGCTCGCCGTCGAGGTCGGCGCGCGGGCGCAGCGACGCCCACCGGTCGTACGAGCCGCGCAGCGACCGGCGCATCTTCAGCAGCGACAGGGCCGTGTCGCGCGGCTCGCGGCGGATCCAGACGTAGCAGGTGCGCGGCATGTGGCGCACCATCGCCTCCAGGTGCCACACGAGCAGCATGGGCTTGAAGGCCACCGGCGCCCCGGCCGCGTCGGCCATGTTCACGATGGCGCGGCGCAGCGCCTCCCAGTCGATCGCCGCCTCGTGGCCCGGGTCGCGCTCGGCCAGGTCCGGGTAGCCCAGGCGGTGGTTCCAGAAGTAGCCGAACTCGTGCGGCTCGTCGGGGCCCTCGGTGCGGCCGAAGGAGGAGTCGAACGAGGAGCCGCCCCGCTGGAGCCCCAGCTTGCGCGCCAGCCGGACGCCGGTGGCCGGGGCCCGCCAGAAGGCGGCCACCAGGTTGTTGACGTAGCCCACCTCGAGGCCGCTGGCCACCACCTGGTAGAGGAGCGTGGTCCCCGAGCGCGGCGCGCCGATGACGTGCAGGGTCGGGAGCGCCTCGGGCAGGTCGCGCTCCTCGGCCGCCTCGAACGGCGCGAGGGCGGCGTTCAGCCGCTCGAGGAACTCCTCCTCGACGGGGTCCTTGGCGTACTGCTCGGAGAGCTCGGGGTCGATGCGGCGCTGGTAGGGCGGCATGCACCTCGGCCGGCGGCGGGGCGTGGCGGCCGCCCATGCTACTCGACGCCGGGGCGGGTCCCCCGGGCCGGGCCGCGGAGGTGGCCCCGCGGCCGACGCCACGCGCGTGGCCCCGTCGCCTCCCCCTGAGCGTACGTCCGTGGTGCTTGCGGGAGGCAACCGCCGCTTCGTAGGTTCGCCCCGGAGGGCAACGTCGTCGAGGAGGCGGGACATGGGCACCGAGGCGAGCGTGGCGACCGGGACGGTCGTCTGGCACGACCACCTGTCGGCCGATCCGGCCGCGGCGGCGAG
>ERZ1066138.330-NODE-330-length-16031-cov-9.246182_pt1 | contig 16031 bp, 12 predicted proteins | sample MGYA00382785_ERZ1066138 | MGnify/ENA primary metagenome ERZ1066138 (study PRJEB33369, sample SAMEA5778368) | biofilm metagenome | biome: Industrial cooling water; feature: Water cooling tower basin; material: Biofilm | place: United Arab Emirates | collected... | reverse complement strand
CCAGTCCGTCTGGTGCCCGTTCAGCAAATCCCGCGCCAGCTTTGATGCCGCGACGCCGCCGGGTTGCTATCGCCGGCGCCGTGGCAGGTCTTTGTCTGATGACCGCACTGCCCGCTCTGACCCCCGCGATTGCTCAGCTGAAGGCCGATGCGCCGACGGTTGAAACCCCGTATGGCCGCGCACCTTTATCGTTTGCCGACCTCATCGAGAAGGTGAAGCCGTCCGTGGTTTCGATTTCCGTGGTATCGGGCGGCGGCGACAAGACAGCCGATAATACGGATCCACGCGGCCTGCCGGAAGGGTTCCCCGACATTCCGGAAGACAGCCCGTTCTACGAGTTCTTCAAGCGGCTGCCGAAGGAGTTTCGCAACGCACCACAGGCGCCGAAGCCGCCGCAGCAGGCGCAGGGCTCGGGATTTGTGATTACGGCCGACGGCTATGTGGTCACCAATAACCATGTTGTCGATGGCGCGAGCAAGATCCAGGTCAGCTTCGATGACCAGGAGAAAATTGATGCGGACCTCATCGGCACCGATCCGCGCACCGACCTCGCGCTCCTGAAGATCAAGTCCAACAAGACGTTCCCGCATGTGAAGTTCGCCAACAAGCCGGTGCGCGTTGGGGATTGGGCGATTGCGGTCGGTAATCCCTTCGGACTTGGCGGCACGGTGACGGCGGGTATCGTCTCGGCTCTCGGGCGCGACATCGGTTCGGGTCCGTATGACTTCCTGCAGATCGACGCAGCCGTGAACCGCGGCAACTCAGGTGGTCCGACGTTCAGCCTCGACGGCGACGTGATCGGCGTTAACACCGCCATCTTCAGCCCTTCGGGCGGGAATGTAGGTATCGCTTTCGCGGTGCCTGCTAAGACAGCCGTCGAAGTTATCGAGCAACTGAAGTCGAACGGGAAGGTCAGCCGCGGTTGGCTGGGTGTGAAGATCCAGAACGTGGATGACGACACGGCTTCTGCTCTGGGCCTGCCGGGAGCAAAGGGCGCGCTCGTCAGCGAGATCACGCCAAATGGTCCGGCTGCTGGCTCGGGGCTCAAGGTGCAGGACACCATCCTGCAAGTGAACGATGATGACATCGCTGACAGCCGCGACTTGGCACGGAAGATCGCCGACTATGCGCCTGATACGACGGTCGACGTCAAGGTTTGGCGCAACAACAAGCCTGAGAACGTGAAGGTCAAACTGGGCATGTTCCCCGGGTCGCCGGAAGAGATCGCAAAGCTCGAGCAGGGTAAGCCCTTGCAGAAAAAGGAAGTCGAGAAAACGACGCTCGATCTCCTCGGGCTGACCGTTGGTCCGGTTACTGGCGACAATGCGGAAGGCGTTTCGATCACCGAAGTCGAGCCGTCGTCGGATGCTGCCGAGAAGGGTCTGCGTCCGGGTGATGTCATCGTGCAGGTGCAAGGTGAGTCGGTCGGTAAGCCAGCGGACGTCGCCAAAGAAATCGCCAAGGTTCAGGAGATGGGCCGATCGGCGGTCATGCTCAGCGTCAAGTCTCAAGACCGGACCCGCTTCGTCGCCGTGCAATTGAAGAAGGATACGGCGAAGAGCGGCAAGGAGAAGGATAAGGGTTAACCCCCTCCATTCCTGATCAACTCTTGAACATCAACCGAGGCGGCCGGTATTCCAGTGGTTGGTTCCATGGAGTTTGGCCGCCTCGACCTGTTGAGGCGGATCATGCAAGATGCCATCGACGAAAGTAGCCGGGTGGATGCCGCGGCCGGGAGACCGACAAGCATGCGCGTTCTGGTAATTGAGGATGACCGCGAAACGGCCCAGTTCCTCCAGAAATCGCTGAAAGAGAGCGGTCACGCGGCGGATTTGGCTGGCGATGGAGAAACAGGTCTCTCCCTTGCAGAGACGGGCGTTTATGACGTGCTGATTGTAGATCGCATGTTGCCGAAGCTCGATGGGCTGTCGGTCGTGAAAACGCTGCGCACGGGCGGAGTGCGAACGCCGGTGCTGATCCTGTCGGCCTTGGGTGACGTGGATGACCGGGTTAAGGGTCTGCGCGCGGGCGGCGACGATTACCTGACTAAGCCGTATGCCTATACCGAACTTCTGGCGCGCATTGAGGCCCTATCTCGGCGTGCGGTGCCGGAAGAGCAAGTCACCAAGTACGTGGTGGGCGATCTGGTTCTTGACCGGCTCTCGCATCGTGTGACGCGGGGCGGCGAACCAATCATCTTGCAGCCGCGGGAATACCGGCTCCTCGAATACCTCATGAAGAACGCGGGGCAGGTGGTCACGCGCACGATGCTGCTCGAAAACGTTTGGGATTATCATTTCGATCCGCAGACGAACGTGATCGACGTACATGTCTCGCGCCTTCGATCGAAGATAGACAAGAACTTCGAGAAGCCGCTTCTGCACACGGTACGCGGCGCCGGCTATATGGTCCGTGACGGTGCTGGATAGGCTCGGCGCGTCCGCCTGGACGTCGACCCCGTTTCGTCTGGCGGCCTTAAGCATCGCGGCGTTCCTCATTACCGCGGCGGGGATTGTCGGCTTTCTTTTCTGGCAAACCAATAATCTCCTGACCGAGCAAGTTCTTTCTGGCTTGCGGGCGGAAGTGCAGGAGATGCGCCACATCGAGGCAGCGGCCGGATCGGCGTCGGTGGCGGAAGCTGTTAAGGCGCGTGCGCGGCCAGAGGGGCCTGGTCTTTACTTTTTTGCCGATAGGACCGGTCGTAAGCGCGCCGGCAACCTCAGCAGACTTCCACCTGAGTTGGAGGGTGAAGGCGGCGGCACATTTCGTTATGAGCGGCAGGCGGGCGATCAGCGCCTGGCGGTGGCGTTGCCGGTACTGTTTCCCGACGGCACACGTCTTCTTGTCGGTCGCGACATCGAAGAACAGCGCGTATTTGCCAATCGCATGCGCACGGTCTTTCTGCTCGGGTTCAGTCTGCTTTCCGTGGCGGGACTTGCGGGCGGGCTTGGCGCCGGACGGCTGCTTCTCAATCGGATTGATCAAATCAATGCGGCGAGCCGGTCCATCATGGCCGGAGATCTGACGCAGCGTGTGCCGCTGGCGGGAAGCAACGACGAATTGGATGGGTTGGCGCAAAACCTCAACATGATGCTCGATCGGATCGAGCAACTGATGAGCGGATTACGCGAAGTTTCGGACAACATCGCGCATGATCTGAAAACACCGCTCAGCCGGTTGCGCAACCGAGCGGAAGCAACGCTGCGCGATGGTGGCGATTGCGACGCCTACCGCGCCGGTCTGGAGCGGATCATCGAGGAGGCGGACGAACTCATCAAGACCTTCAATGCAATGCTGCTCGTTGCCCGTCTGGAAGCTGGGGCGTTGGAAGGCTCGACGGAGGCATTCGATCTGGGCAGCCTCGTGCGGGATGTGGCGGAATTCTATGAGCCGGTCTCGGACGAGCAGGGTCTCGAACTCACCGTCGACGTGGGAGATGGACCCGAAATTATCGCTAACCGGCATCTCGTCAGCCAAGCGGTCGCAAACCTCATCGATAATGCGATCAAGTACGGTCGGCCAGATGCGGCTGGTGGGGCTGGAAAGATCAGCGTATCGCTGCGGCCACTGAACCATGTTGTCGAAATCATCGTGGCCGATCGCGGTCCCGGCATCAGCGCTGACGACCGGGAGCGGGCACTCAAGCGTTTTGTCCGATTGGAGGCGAGCCGGACCAAGCCGGGAACCGGTCTCGGACTCAGTCTCGTGTCAGCGGTTGCGCGCCTGCACCACGGCACGGTACGTCTCGAAGACAACGCGCCGGGTCTGCGGGCAGTGCTTGTTCTGCCGCTGGCGCGCCAGGGGACCAGCGCATAAAGACGCCGGCCCCGAAGCAGAGGGAGACGTCGTGCAGGCAGTCGGTACACAGCGTCAGGCTTTGGCGGAACGTATTCGCACAAGCGCATGGGTTCACCCGCCGCTCGACGATGAGCAGGGTCGGGGGCGCAGCGAGGTTTCATCCTTGCGTGATGAAATCAAACCGGATGAGGCGCTCTCTGCATTATTGACTTGGATGGCGGACCCGCGGCTCGTGGAATTCTTTGCCGGCGTGTTTGCGGGGTCTCCTTATCTCAAGGCACTGATCCGGCGGGACCCCTCCCGGCTGCAGCGCATACTTGCGGCGGACCCGGTCCAGTATTTTGCGAATCTGACGCAGCGACTGTATTTCGACATGGCGGCGGCGTCGGACATGGCGACCGCAATGCGTCTCGTGCGCGTCTATAAAACAGAAGTTGCGCTGCTCGCCGGACTTGCCGATCTCGGGCACGTATGGCCTGTCATGACGGTGACCGAGACGCTCACCAAGTGCGCAGATGCCGCGACCCGGTCGTCCGTTGATTTTCTTTTTCGCATGTCGGCCGTCCGCGGGGACATCGCGATCGATCCAGCCTGCGCGGGAGCCGATACCGGTTACATCGTGCTGGGCATGGGTAAGTACGGGGCCGGCGAACTCAACTATTCCAGCGATATCGATCTTATCGTGTTCTATGATCTTTCGCGTGCGCGACTTAAGGCCGGGATCGAGCCGTCGCCGTTTTTTGTGCGGATCACGCGCGATCTCGTGCGCCTATTGGACGAGCGGACGGCAGACGGCTATGTCTTCCGAACCGACTTGCGGTTGCGGCCGGACGCAGGGGCGACGCAGGTGGCACTCTCCACCGAAGCGGCCATGATCTACTATGAAAGCTGTGGGCAGAACTGGGAGCGTGCCGCGCTCATCAAAGCGCGTCCGGTCGCCGGAGACCTCGAAACTGGCGAGCAGTTCCTGGCTGAACTTTCGCCATTTATCTGGCGGCGCTACCTCGACTACGCAGCCATCGCCGACATCCACGCAATGAAACGGCAGATCCACGCCTTCCGCGGGTTTGGGAGCATCGGCGTGGCTGGCCATAACGTGAAGCTCGGGCCGGGCGGTATTCGCGAGATCGAATTTTTTGCGCAGACGCAGCAGTTGATCGCCGGCGGGCGGCAGAAGGATCTGCGTGTGCGCCGTACGCTTGATGCGCTCCTGTGTCTCGAAGAGCGGTCATGGATTCGTCCTGAGGTGTGTGCGGATCTGACAAAAGCGTATCTCGAACTGCGCCGCATTGAGCACCGCGTGCAGATGGTCGCCGATGAGCAGACACATGAGATTCCATCCGACGATGCGGCACTGGCGCAATTTTCGCGCTTTGCGGGTTTCTCATCGCTTGAAGACTTTGCGCGCAGCTATACGGAAACGCTCTCTGGTGTGCAGACGCACTACAGGGAGCTCTTTGAAAGCGCGCCCGAACTAACGGGCGACGGCGCGAACATGGTCTTCGCGGGCGAACGCGACGACCCGGAAACCATCGCGCACCTGAAGAAGCTTGGCTTTTCACAACCTTCGGAAGTTCTGGCAACGGTGCGTGGCTGGCATCATGGTCGCTATCCGGCCGTTCGCTCGGCCCGCGCGCGCGAACTTTTGACGGAAGTACAGGTCTCACTCGTCACCGCCTTAGCCGAAACCGCGGACCCTGACCGCGCATTCGCCGGCTTCGACCGTTTTCTGGCGGCATTGCCCGGAAGCGTGCAGCTGTTTTCTCTCTTGCGCGCCAATCCCGGCTTGCTGCGTCTCGTCGCGGACATCATGGGCACGGCGCCGCGACTGTCGCGGGTGCTCGCGAAGCGGCCGCGGCTGTTGGATGCGGTGATTGATCCACGAGCGCTGGCTGTGCTGCCGTCGGCAGCGGAGATCGATGCTGCCATCACAGCGGAAGTAGCCAATGCGACCAATCAGCAAGACATTCTTGATCGCACCCGCGTCGTGGGCAGCGAACAATCGTTTCTGATCGGCGTGCGCATTCTCTCAGGCAGCATTAATGCCAATCAAGCGGGTGGGGCGTATGCGTTACTCGCCGATCGATTGATCGCGGCGCTGCATGCTGTTGTTAAAGCTGATCTCGTGCGGTCGCATGGTTGTGTCGCCGGCGGTGGTGCAGCCGTCATTGCAATGGGTAAGCTTGGCGGATGCGAAATGACGGCGTCGTCGGATCTCGACCTCATCATCGTCTATGATTTTGATCCGGCCGTCAGCCAATCGGATGGCGAGCGGCCGCTGTCGCCCGGACAGTACTATGCGCGCTTCACACAGCGGCTCGTCACAGCGCTCACAGCGCCTACGGCGGAAGGGACGCTGTATGACGTCGATCTGCGATTGAGGCCGTCAGGTCAGAAGGGGCCGGTTGCCACTCAGCTGTCGGGGTTTGTCGACTATCAGGTCAAAGAAGCGTGGACATGGGAGCATCTCGCTTTGACGCGGGCGCGCGTCGTCAGCGGGGCGCCCGATCTGCGTGCGCGCGTGGAGGGTGCCATTCGGGAGACGTTGGTGCATCCGCGTGATCGGGCGAAAGTGGCGGCGGACGTGCGGGACATGCGAGCCCGTATCGCTGCTGAAAAAGGCACAACGAACATCTGGAATTTGAAGCAAGTCCGGGGCGGACTCGTAGATCTCGAGTTCATCACTCAATATCTGCAATTGGTGCATGCGGCCGAGCATCCGCAGGTGCTGGACCAGAACACGTGTGTTGCCCTTCAGAAACTCGGAGCCGCCGGGTGTCTCGATCCGGCGGAAGCAGAGGCCCTGATTGCAGGCACGCGGCTGATCCACGACCTGACCCAAGTGCTCCGGCTTTGTCAGGACGGAATTTTCGATCCGGCAGCGGCGCCAAAGGGGCTCAAGGAACTGGCCGCGCGGGCGGGCGACAGCCCGTCATTCGAGGCTCTGGAACTGAAACTCAAAGACATTCTGGCCGCGAACCATGCCCGGTTCGATCGGCTTATCGTGTAGTTCGCAGAAAATCTGCTCCGAAGGCGACGGATTGAGCGCGACCGGACCGTTGAACCTCTGAAAGCGGGGCGCTGGGCCCCGTGATCAGCCGGCGGAGGACGGGATGAGTAGGACGGCAGGCATTCTATTGACGGGACTGTTGGTGGTAAGCGGGGCGGCGGGCGCGGTGGCTGCAGTGGCTGATCAGGAGGCGAGCGCCAAGGCCGCGCCGTCTGAGCGCGGCGCCGTGGGATTGAAGCGGTTCGACACCGACCGGGATCAAGCTGTCACAGTCGACGAGTTTCTGAAGCGCCGGGTTGAGGCGTTCACGAAGCGTGACAAGAACGGCGACGGTACCTTGGACGCGCTGGAGCTCGGTGCAGCGCCGCTTGGCTTTCGTCAGCAGAGGCAAGAGCGCCGACTGGAGCGTCTTCTCGTCAGCCTCGATACCAACGCCGACAACAAGCTCACCAGACAGGAATTCGAGGCTCAGCCTGTCGGCCAGGCCGGAGGCGGCAATCGCCGCGGCACACAGCGATCGGCGGAACGGCAGAAGCTGCTGTTCTCATTCTACGATCGCAATGGCGATGGCGTGGTGGAGAAGGCCGAGTATGAGGCCGGCCGGAACGAAGAAATTGCATATGCGAAGCGCAAGCGCCTGCACGCTCTCGACCGCGATGGTGACGGCAAGGTGACGTTGGAGGAGTACACGGCCGATGCGCGTTTCCGCTTCCTGCGCCTCGATCTTGATCGCGACGGACGCATTACCGCGGCCGACTTGCCACCCGTCGAGCGGCAAAGATGGTCGCAGCGTTGATTGGAAGCCGGCGACATTTAAGGATGAGGCTGGCGTTCGTGGCGTGAAGAGTGCAACAGTTGCGCGATCTTCATGGGCCGGCGCGCGAAGGCCGGAGTTTCGAGTGGCAGCGGGTGACGCGACGCCGGGCGGTCAGCCTGGTACCGGACGGCGAGGCGCGGATCGGGAGGATGAAGCCCTCCTGGTGCGCGTCGCGGCACATGATCCAGCTGCGTTTCGGTTGCTCGTCGACCGGCATATGCCGGGGCTGATCCTGCTCGCGCGGCGGTTGCTTCGAGATGAAGCCGAGGCGGAAGACGTGGCTCAGGAGGCGCTGCTTCGCCTGTGGCGGCAAGGGCAGGGCCTGGAAATCGGGCCGGCGGGGGTCGGGCCGTGGCTGAAGCGGGTCGTGTCGAATCTCGCCATCGACAAGCTGCGTGTGCGTGGCCGCTTTGAAGTGACCGACGAGCCACCGGAGCAGCCACAGGCGGCCGATCAACTCCGCCGCATGGAGCAGCGGGAACTGGCTGATCGGGTCGAGGAGGCGCTGCGCCAGCTTCCGGATCGGCAGCGGTTGGCATTGACGATGTTTCACTACGAAGGTCTCAGCATGCAAGAGGTGGGCGATATAATGGGGGTCTCGGCGGAAGCGATCGAGTCGCTGCTGGCCCGGGCCCGAAGGACCTTGAAGGTGGCGCTCGCGGCCGAATGGAGAGCGTTGCGCAATGATTCCGGCGATGGACTTTGAGCAGCGGTACGCGATCACGGACACTGCAGAGGCAAGGACACGGCGAATGACAAAGGCAGATCAGTTGCGGCGGCTCGAAGCGGTTCTGAGTGCCTATGGCGCGGACCCGGCGCGGTGGCCTGCTGCCTATCGCGCTGAGCTTGAGACCTTAATCGCCGGAGATGCGGATGCCGCGGCGATGGTGGCAGAGGAAGCGTCTTTCGACCGGTTGCTCGATGCCGCACCGGACATCGTGCCTTTGGCGTCAGCGCAGGCTGCCAAGGATCGACTTCTCGCGCGCTTTGATGCTGAGACGGGTGGACAGCCGGCGTCGGCGTCGGGACCATCTGCGACGGTGGTGCCGTTTGCGCCGCGCGCAGCAAAGCCCGTAGCTCCTGCTCATGCGCGCACGCTCTGGCGCGAGGTGTCGGTAATGGCGGCGGCGCTGCTGATCGGCTTCTTTTCGGTGTCCCAGGGTTTGCTGGAGGGGACTAGGCTGGACCTGTCACAGTTGAGTTCGGATGCTTCGCTGTCGGCTAGTGAGGCCGACGACGTGAGTTCTATCGCGCTGGGGACCACGGGAGTCGACGTGTCGGAGGAGGATCTGCTTTGAGCGACACCTCCATGGCGCCTCCGAGTGCGAGCGCACCGTCCAGGGGATGGCGCTGGCTGCTCATTGGGTCACTGGCGCTGAACCTCCTGTTCATTGGAGGACTCGGCGCGCTCTGGTTCAAGGGGCCGCCGGGGCCCGGACATTGGGGCTCTTCGCAGACGGCCTTTGGTATCATGAGGTTTTCACGCGACCTTCCGCCGGAGCGGCGCGATGCTGTGCGCCAGCATCTCAAGGAGGCGCGGCAGGGTCTCAAGGATTTGAGGGCGGAATTACGCGCCGCGCGGCTGAAGGCGGCGGAGGTGCTGGCGTCTCCATCTTATACGCCGGAGCAGTTAAAAGCAGCTTTGGAGACTATTGCTTCGGCTGAAAACCGCATGCGCGATGCGGGGAGTGCCGCGCTATTGAAGTCAATCGAGGAACTTACGCCTGAGGAACGGCAGAGGCTTGCCGAAGCGTGGACGCGGCGGCTCGAGAAGCCGCAGCGGCGAAGAGCCAAGTCCGACAAGGACAGTGCGACCGATGGTGCATCGGAGAGCTACAAGGGAACTCCATGAGGCTCAGTTTTGCGCGGTGAAGAAGTCAGCCTGGGTCGGTCGATTGAAAAATGTCATGACCTGCCAGCTTTCATGATCGTCAATTTCCATGAGACTGGAGCCCTGCTGTTCCAGGAGCACGCGCGCGATGCACACCGGCAGCGGCGCTTGACCGACATCGGCGCGCGGCAGTGCTTTTTCGACGGTGATCGACAGCGAAACCGTTTCCGCGTCTTCTCGCACGTCAACGACAATAGAGCCGCCCCGACGCGCCCGGTCCATCGCTTCAGCGAGTAGATTGACGAGGATTTGCCGCGTCGGGCGGGTTTCACCCAAAATACTGCACTCAGACGAGGTGGGAATAACCACTTTCAGCCCGCGTGCAGTTGTTTCAGTCGCGTGGAACTCAGTGGCTTCGCGGACAAGATCATCGAGGTGAAGGGTTCGGACCGGCTCGACGCCATCTGATTTAGCAAGCGATGACGTCAGGGCGAGCGTGTCTTCGGTACATTTCAGAAGTGTGCGGCCGCACTCGCGGATATGGCGCGTATAGTCCCGGTAGCGGTCGTGGCCGAGAGGGCCGAAGAGTTCGGCGCTCATCAGGTCGGAGAAGCCTATGATGGCATTGAGCGGCGTTCTCAGTTCGTGGCTCATGCGGGCGGTCAGTTCAGCCCAGAGGTGACCACGCATTTCGGCTTCGCGACGGGCGCGGCTGGCCGTATCGGCGATTTCGACGAGGCGTTGCGACTGGCGTTCCAGATCGATGGTGCGGGTATCGTTGGCAGACATGCCATCATCCGCGACGGATGGGGTTTGCGAGCGGGTGAGAGCAAGCACGACGAGTGCCAAGCCGGTCACAGTCAGAAACAAGGGCAGTGGCGGACTCGATGGGCCCATAACGGCGCCCGCGATCGCCATCAGGTGCAGGCCGGCAGCGGTCTGCAACCAGAGATCAGACGCAAACTGCTCTTTCAGTCGAGTGTCCTTCAGCCACGTGGCCAGCCCGGTTTGCGAAGCCTGCGCAGGCGCAGACTCATCCCCTGGACAGGCGGACTCAATCCGCGCCATCCCATCCCCCTTGCCGTGTTGTCGTCAGTTCTGCCCAGTGCTTTCGGTCGATACTCAAACCGATTCGCATGGTCAGAATCACTGATTCGCGACTCACGTGTCGAGGGATAATAAATCGGGTCAAGCACTTGGATTCGTTATGTTCATGCCTCGAGCATTTTGGTCACGATCTCGAAGACATCGCGGGAAATGTTCGTTGATTTTGCAACCCTTTGCAGCGCCTTGCGCGCCTGGGCCCGGCGGCCGGGCTCCAGGGATTTCCAGGACCGGAAGCAACCCAGCATGCGGGCGGCAATTTGGGGATTCAAAGCATCGATCTTGAGGACTTCGGTTGCAAGGAAGTGATACCCGGCGCCGTCGGGGCGGTTGAACTGGAGCGGGTTCTGGAGGGCGAAGTTACCGATGAGAGCGCGAACCTTGTTGGGCATCGCATAGCTGAAGAGCGGATGGCTCGTCAGCTCGCGCACGCGGTCCAACGCGTCCGGCAAAGTCGATTGCGCCTGCGCTGCGAACCAGGTGTCGATGACTAGGTGGTCGGTCTTCCAGCGGTCGTGGAATGCATCCAACGCTGCGGCACGTTCGGGCATGTCGAGACTTGAAATCAAGACCAGCGCGTGGGCCTGGTCGGTCATTGAGGTTGCCTTACGGAAGTGATCCCACACACGTTTCAGGTCGCGCGGTTCGGCGCGGGCTGTGAGCAGGGTGAGGGCGGCGTTACGCAGGGCGCGTTTGCCGGCGCTGCGCGCGTCCGGTGAGAACGGACCGCGCGGAGATGATCCGACGTAGATCGCCTCCAGGTCTTCGCCAAGAGTAGTGGCGACGAGTTTCGTCAAATGGCTATGGGCGCGGTAGACGAGGTGGGGGTCGACATTGCGGCCGATCTCTCGTGCAACATCGGCTTGGCTCGGCAGGCGCAGCAATTCGGCCCGGTAGGCCGGATTCAAATTTTTGTCGGCGACGGCGAGGCCGAGGGCCTTGGCGAACGCAACGCCGCGCGTGGCGCGCTTTCCCTCCTTTAGAAGTGCGACGTTCGCTATCAGTGTTCGGGTAGCGTAGATGTTGGCCGACTGCCATCGATTGAAGAGATCGGTGTCGTTGGCGATTAGGAATTCGAGGTCGCGATCCGACAGGTCGATCGTCAGGTGAACCGGAGCAGAGAATCCCTGTAGCAGCGACGGAACGGGACGCGAGGGAACATCCACGAACCGGAACGTCTCGGTGCGCTTTGTGACATGCAGGACACCGTCCGGAACGGCATCACCCGTGTCGAGCTTGAGATCGATCGGCTGACCGTTGCTGCCCAGGAGCGCGATGCGCAGCGGAATGTGCAGCGGCTGCTTTTTGGGCTGACCTGCTGTCGGCCGCTGCATCTGCTCAACCTTGAGCGTGGCGGTTTTTGTGGCGCGATCCCAATTCAGGGACGTGACAAGTTCCGGCGTGCCGGATTGGAGATACCAAAGCTTGAACTGGGACAGGTCGCAGCCCGATGCATCTTCGAAACATTTGAGGAAGTCTTCGATCGTCGCGGCATCTCCGTCGTGGCGCTCGAAGTAGAGATCCATGCAGGCGCGAAAACGTTCCACACCGAGCAGCGTCTCAATCATGCGCACGAGTTCGGCGCCTTTTTCGTAGACGGTCGGCGTGTAGAAGTTATTGATCTCGATATAGGTGTCGGGGCGCACCGGGTGGGATAGCGGCCCGTTGTCTTCGGGGAATTGCGTCGCCTTCAGCTGGCGCACATCGTGGATGCGCTGCACGGTTCGGTCGCGCTCGTCGGAGGAGAATTCCTGGTCGCGGTAGACCGTCAGGCCTTCCTTCAGACAGAGCTGGAACCAGTCGCGGCAGGTTATGCGATTGCCGGTCCAGTTGTGGAAATACTCGTGCGCGACCACGCTTTCGATTGCCTCGAACATGGCGTCCGTCGCGGTTTCGGGCGAGGCCAGGATGAGACGGTCGTTGAAGATGTTGAGGCCCTTATTCTCCATGGCGCCCATATTGAAGTCCGACACCGCAACGATGTTGAACACATCAAGATCGTATTCGCGGCCGAAGCGCTTTTCGTCCCAGGCCATCGAGCGCTTCAAGGCATCCATCGCCCATTCGGCGCGGCCCTCCTTGCCGTGCTCGACGTAGATGCCGAGGTCAACCTTGCGGCCCGACATGGTTTTGAAGGGGGAACGAATGGCTGCAAGATCGCCGCCGACGAGGGCGAAGAGGTAGCAAGGTTTGGGATGCGGATCATGCCAGACGGCAAAGTGGCGTTTGCCGCGATCGAGTTTGCCGGCTCCGACAGGGTTTCCGTTGCCAAGGAGGACGGGCGCCACGTCGGTCTCGGCCTCGATTCGGGTCGTGTAGACCGAGAGAACGTCGGGACGGTCGAGGAAGAATGTGATGCGGCGGAAACCTTCCGCCTCGCACTGTGTGCAGTAGATCCCGCGGGACCGATAGAGCCCCTGTAACGCGGTGTTGGCCTCCGGATCGACGGTGACGACAGTTTCCAGCGTGAAGGGGGCGTCGGGGACTTTTGGCAGCACCAGATGCGTCGCCGATTGGCGGTATTGGCCTGCCGGGAGCGGCTTGCCGTCGAGCTTGATGCTTTGCAAATTGAGATGTTCGCCATCCAGCTTGAGCGCGCCGGGCTTGCCGCGGTGGGCTGGGTTCGGTCGGATCGACAGTTTCGAGCGGACGAGGGTATCGGTGGGATGGAGGGCGATATCCAACTCGACCGAGTCGATGAGATACGCCGACGGGCGGTAGTCATCGAGGCGAATTGGGCGAGGCGTATCGGTTTTCATCGGGTATGATCTGGGCTCATCGACGGTGTTGCGACGTGCAACGACACTAGGGTGATGCGCTGCTTTCGTCACGCGTTATGCCTTGATTGACCGCAGACGTAAGCGAGGCTTGAAGTCGGCCGCGGGCATCTGTGATAGTGGCATGGGGCGCCTCGGAAACATGGATGCCGTTGGAGGGCTGAACATGGGCTCATTCGCACATATCGTGGGCGGGGAGCGTTACGTTTTCGACGACCTCAAGGATCTTCTTGCTAAGGCATCGCCGCTGCGATCGGGTGACCAGCTCGCCGGCATCGCGGCGGAGACGGATGCCCAGCGGGCGGCGGCGCAGATCACCCTGGCTGACGTGCCGCTGACCGTATTTCTGGAAGAGCAGGTGGTGCCGTACGAGACCGACGAGGTGACGCGGCTCATTATCGATACGCACGACACGGCGGCCTTCAAGGCCGTCGCTCACCTGACGGTCGGCGGCTTCCGGGACTGGCTTCTTTCGGATCACGCGACGACCGAGGCGCTGACCAAGCTCGCGCCGGGGCTGACGCCTGAAATGGTGGCGGCTGTCTCCAAGATCATGCGTGTGCAGGATCTCGTCATGGTGGCCAAGAAGTGCCGCGTGGTCACGAAGTTCCGCAACACCATCGGGCTGGAGGGGCGGATGGCGACCCGATTACAGCCCAACCATCCGACGGACGATGCCGCAGGGATCGCGGCGAGCATCGTGGATGGCCTTCTCTACGGCAACGGCGACGCGGTCATCGGGATCAATCCGGCGACCGACAGCATCGGTCAGGTGACGACACTCGTCGAAATGCTCGACGGCATTATCAGCCGTTACGAAATTCCGACGCAGTCGTGCATCCTCACGCATGTCACGACGACGATCGAGGCGATCAATCGGGGGGCACCGGTCGATCTGGTGTTCCAGTCGATCGCAGGCACGGAGGCAGCCAACAAGAGCTTTGGCATCGATCTCAAGATCCTGCAGGAAGGCTATGACGCAGGGCTTTCCTTGAAGCGGGGTACGGTTGGCGACAACGTCATGTACTTCGAGACCGGACAGGGCAGCGCGCTGTCCGCCAACGCGCATCACGGGGCGGATCAGCAGACGATCGAGGCGCGGGCTTATGCGGTGGCGCGCAAATACAAGCCACTTCTGATCAATACCGTCGTGGGCTTCATCGGGCCGGAGTATCTCTACGATGGTCGGCAGATCGTCCGCGCCGGACTCGAGGATCATTTCTGCGGCAAGCTGCTCGGTCTGCCGATGGGATGTGACATCTGCTATACGAACCACGCGGAAGCCGACCAGAACGACATGGATATCCTTCTCACCATGCTGGGAGTCGCGGGAATTAACTTCATCATGGGCATCCCAGGTTCCGATGACGTGATGCTGAATTACCAAACAACGTCATTCCACGATGCGCTTTATGTCCGCCGCGTTTTGGGACTGAGACCTGCGCCGGAATTCGAGGCGTGGCTGAAGGCGCAGGAGATTTTCGCAGATGGCGATCATGTGTCCCTCTCTTCGGATGTGCCGCGTGCGTTCCGCCGCGCCATCGCTGCGGAGTAGATCATGTCCCAAGGCGACAAGACGATCACCATTTCCAATCCCTGGACGCATCTGCGCAAGCATACTCCTGCGCGCATTGCGCTGGGCCGGACAGGGGTGAGCGTTCCAACGGCCGAACATCTGGCGTTTCAACTCGCGCATGCGCGGGCGCGCAGTGCCGTGCACCATGCCATCGACTTGTCTAAACTCGCGCACGATCTGGGACGCTTGGGGCCTGTGATCGAAGTTGAAAGTGCAGCACCGGATCGGCCCACGTACCTGCAGCGGCCGGACTTGGGGCGGCGTCTGTCATCTGCCTCGTCTGCAAAGCTGGCGTCCGATGTCAAAGGACCATTCGACGTTGCGTATGTTATTGCCGACGGTTTGTCGGCGTTCGCAATCGAGAAAAACATCGTGCCGTTCCTGGAGGTGATGCTGCCGGTCTCGGACAACGCCGGTTGGACGCGTGCGCCATTGATCGTCGCGGGGCAGGGTCGGGTAGCGCTGGGCGATGAAATTGGATCGATCATCGGCGCGCGAATGGTGGTGATGCTGATCGGAGAGCGGCCTGGGTTGTCGTCCCCAGACAGTCTCGGCATCTATCTGACCTACGATCCCAAGGTGGGCCTCACGGACGCGGATCGCAATTGTATTTCAAATGTTCGGACCGAGGGTTTGTCGTACGCGGAAGCTGCATACAAGCTGCACTATCTCGCGTCGGAGGCGCTGAAGCGGAAGCTATCCGGTGTCAATCTGAAGGACGATGCGGAGGTTCTACCGAAGCCGGATGGAGAGGCGGGTCGGAACTTCCTGCTCGATGGACAAAAAGGCTAGCCCCGCGGGCGGGTCAGCAGCGTTTCGGGGAGGGGTCGCGACTTGACTTCGCGTAGTGCAAAACTCGAGCGTAGGCGTGTGACGCCGGGAAGGCGTGCGAGTTCGTGACGGTGAATGCGCTCGTAGTCGGCCAGATCGCGGGCGAGCACGGTGAGCACGTAATCATCTTCTCCTGACATCAGGTGGCAGGAGACGACGGACGGTGCAGCAGAGACGGCTTTTTCAAAAGCTGCCAGCAAATCCTCGCTTTGGCTTTTCAGGCTGATCTGGACAAACACCGTCATATCGAGCCCGAGTGCCGTGCGACTGACCCGGGCTTGGTAGCC
>ERZ1066138.329-NODE-329-length-16035-cov-7.373154_pt1 | contig 16035 bp, 16 predicted proteins | sample MGYA00382785_ERZ1066138 | MGnify/ENA primary metagenome ERZ1066138 (study PRJEB33369, sample SAMEA5778368) | biofilm metagenome | biome: Industrial cooling water; feature: Water cooling tower basin; material: Biofilm | place: United Arab Emirates | collected... | reverse complement strand
GGGGGGGGGGGGGGGGGGGGGGGGGGGGGGGGGGGGGGGGGGGGGGGGGGGGGGATGGCGCCACGAAGAAAGGAGCATCTCCCATGCCTTCGACCATTGACCAGCCCGCCTTGGCAACACTCTTCACGGAGGCGAGGACGCACAACGCGTGGCTGGCGAAGCCCGTGCCCGACAGCCTCCTGCACGAGGTTGTGGAATTGATGCGCTGGGCTCCGACGAGCGCCAATTGCAGCCCGGCTCGCTTCGTCTTCGTAAAATCGCCCGAAGCGAAAGCACGGCTAAGGCCGCTGCTGATGGAAGGCAATGTTGAGAAAACGATGGCTGCACCCGTCACGGCCATTATCGGTCACGACCTCGAATTCTACGAGCACCTGCCGATGCTTTTTCCGCACGCCGACGCAAAAAGCTGGTTCGTAGGCAAGGACCAGTTCATCAAGACATCGGCCTTTCGCAACGGTACGCTGCAAGGCGCCTATTTCATTCTCGCCGCGCGCGCTCTCGGACTGGATTGCGGCCCCATGTCCGGCTTCGACAACGCGGGCGTCGACGCCGCGTTCTTCTCCGGAACGCAAATTCAGTCCAACTTCTTGGTCAACCTGGGCTACGGCGATCCGGCTGGCCTCTTCCCTCGCTCGCCGCGCTTCTCGTTTGACGACATTGCGCGCATCGCGTGAACATTTCACGCGGCAGCTTGCCAATGTTTTTGACTGGCGAACGGTCTTGAACAGCGTGTAGGCTGCCGCGCCATGAACATCCTAGCGATCGACACCTGCTTTCCCGCGTTGAGCGTCGCTGTGGGCCGGAACGTTGGATCGCCGGTGGCACAGATCGTTGCGCGCACCGAGCCGATGGCCACCGGGCATGCAGAGCGCTTGATGCCGCTGATCGTCGAACTGCTTGTCGACGCGGACCTCTCGATTGAACAGGTCGATCGGCTCGCGGTCACCATCGGCCCAGGCTCGTTCACGGGAACCCGCATCGGAATTGCCGCCGCCCGCGCATTGAAGCTCGCGCGCGGGCTGCCAATCGTGACATTCACCAGCCTCGAAGCCATCGCGCTGTCGCCGCACATCAAGCCGGGACCAGGGGAAGATCTCGTCATCGCCGTCGACGCCCACCGAGGCGAAGCATACACGCAAGTTTTCGACGGCGCGACACGCGCAGCCGCCGGGTCGCCTCGCATCGTTGGCATGACGGATCTCGCGACGTTGGCGCGTGGCCGCCCGGTGCTTGCTGCAGGCACCGCCGCTGAAGCGGTCGTCAACGCCATAACGGTGGCCGGCGGCGCGGCGCGTGGACGGGCCAGCATGATTTTCCCCGACATGGCTGCGGCCGTTGGTCTGGCGGCGGGACGCAATCCATCGCCCAGTTCCGTGGAACCGCTGTATCTGCGGCCTCCGGATGCCAAACCTCAGGACGGCAAATCTTTGGCCAGGGCGGGCGTATGACAGTTGCGGGCGTGATCGACGGCAAGCGCGTTAGCCTCCTGTGGGCTGGTCCCGAACGTGCGTCGGGAATTGCCGTCTTGCACGCAAAGCTCTTCAGCGAAGCGTGGGACACGAAAAGCGTGCGCAAGCTGCTTGATCACCCCGCTGCAACGTCCTTTGTCGCCACGCTCGGAGATCCGAACGACATCATCGGGTTCATCATCGGCCAGATTGCCGCCGACGAATCCGAGATTCTGACCGTTGGCGTCGATCCCGCACACCAAAAGCGCGGTGTCGGTAAACTGCTGGTCGAAGGCCTGATGCGCGCCGTCCAACGGGCCGAGGTCCGGCGCATGTATCTCGATGTCGCAACCGACAACGCCGCCGCACTGCAAATGTACAGCAAATTGGGCTTTTCCCCGTCTGGCGTCCGCAAAGGCTATTATGCCCGCCCCGGCGCAGCATCCGTCGATGCCGTGACCATGTCGCGCGCGATCGCTATATAGGCGGCATGAGCAGATTGCGTGCCACGGTCGTGCTCGCCGGATTCATGGGGCTGACACTCCCACTGATGCCCGTACAGGCCATACTGCTGCGCGTTTCCAGGCCTGCGGCGCGGCGCTTTCCGCATTGGTACCACCGCAACGTCTGCCGCATTCTCGGTGTGCGCCTGCACATCGAAGGCCAGGTCCGGCGCGATGCGCCTGTGCTTCTCGTCTCCAACCATACCTCGTGGCTGGACATCCCGGTTCTGTCGGCCGTCGCGCCCGTGTCGTTCGTTGCCAAGTCGGAGGTCGGTCGTTGGCCATTCGTTTCGGCGCTCGCGCGCCTGCAACGCACCGTCTTCGTCGATCGCAGCCGTCGTGTTGCCGTTGGCGAAACGGCCAACGAAATGTCCGAACGGCTTGCCCAAGGCGACGCACTTGTCTTGTTCGCCGAAGGCACCTCGACCGACGGCAACCGGGTGCTGCCCTTCAAGTCGTCGCTATTCGCCGCCGCCAAGCCCGCGAGCCCGTCTGCTGCATCCGATGCGTCCGTTGTCGTTCAAACGGTGTCGATAATCTATTCCCGCTTGTACGGCGTTCCGCTGGGCCGCGCCGACCGTCCGATTGTCGGATGGTACGGCGACATGGATATGCCAAGCCACGCCTGGGAACTTCTGAAGGCGGGGCCGCTCGATGTGGTGATCCGCGTCGGGCCGCCTGTTCCTCTCACGGAGTATTCCGGTCGCAAGGAACTGGCCGACAAGACCGAAGCCGCCGTGCGCGAACACGTGGTCCGCACGCTGCGGGCGCGTCCGCCATCAGAGCCGGTGGCGCTTGCCGAGCAACGCCGTCCGGCCGCCCGCATGATCCCCTCGAAGTTGGTCTCGGAAACCTTCCGTTGACGAACAACTGAAATCCGCTTCGCCGCACTCGACATTCCCGTGCAAAAATGCTGCACTGCGAAACAAATTGCTCGCAGTCGAGTCGCGACTATCGCTCCAAGTCGAGCGTCGAACGCTGCTTAGAGGCGCACACGACAGCATTTGCAGCAATCGTCAGAATACCGCCGGAGTCCCGTCAATGACGGATGAAACCGCAGCCAAGAAAGTTTTCATCAAGACGTTCGGCTGCCAGATGAACGTCTATGACAGCGAGCGTATGACCGAAGCGCTCGCCGGCGACGGCTATTCAGAAACTGCGGACATCGAAAACGCCGACCTGGTCATTCTCAACACTTGTCACATTCGCGAAAAGGCAGTCGAGAAGGTCTATTCCGATCTCGGCCGAATCCGTGACATCCGCGACCGCCGCCGCAGCGAAGGCAAGGATACGCTCGTCACCGTGGCCGGCTGTGTGGCGCAAGCCGAAGGCGCCGAAATCTCGCGCCGCGCGCCGGTCGTCGATCTCGTGGTCGGGCCGCAAAGCTACCACCACCTCCCGCAGCTTCTGCGGCGAAGCAGGGAAACCGGAATTCGCATCGTCGAAACGGCTTTCCCCGAAGAAGAAAAGTTCGAGCACCTCTCGCACAAGCGTCATTCCCGATCGGCCACCGCATTCCTCACCATCCAGGAAGGTTGCGACAAGTTCTGCACGTTTTGTGTTGTCCCCTACACGCGCGGCATGGAGTACTCCCGCTCCGTCGCCGATGTCGAAAAAGAAGCGCGCGCGTTGGTCGATGGCGGCGCGCGCGAACTGACGTTGCTTGGCCAGAATGTGAACGCCTACCACGGCGTCTCGGAGACCGGCGCGGAAACCACAATCGCCGGTCTCATCCGGCGCCTCGCCCGTATCGATGGTCTCGAACGCCTGCGGTACATGACAAGCCATCCGAACAACATGACCGGCGATCTCGTCGAAGCCCATGCCGATGAACCCAAGCTGATGCCCTACCTGCATCTGCCGGTACAGTCGGGGTCCAATCGCATCCTCGCCGCAATGAATCGCAAGCACACGGCCGAAGGCTATCTGCGCTGGATAGAAGTGATCCGCGCGGCGCGGCCCGACATCGCCCTCTCGACCGACATCATCGTCGGCTTCCCCGGCGAAACGGATCGCGACTTCGAACACACTATCGAACTCGTCAAGACCGTCGGCTTCGCTCAATCCTATTCCTTCAAGTACTCTGCGCGTCCCGGCACGCCCGCCGCCAACATGGAAGACCAGGTGCCCGAAGGTCTCAAATCGGAGCGCCTGGCCCGCCTGCAATATTTGCTCACCGATCAGCAGGAGCGCTTTAATGCCCACACGGTCGGCCTGACGGTCCCGGTGCTTTTCGAGCGCCTCGGCCGCGGCGAAGGTATCCTAGTCGGGCGCTCGCCCTACTTGCAGCTTGTCCAAGCCCAAGCCGATACATCGCTTTTGGGCAAAATCCTGCCTGTCGCCATCCACGGCCACGGTCCTGGCAGCCTTTCAGGCGTCATAGCCGGCTGATAAGCCGGATTTTGGCGGGGGCGGACGAAGTCGCTTCGTTGATTCCCCGCCTGCGCGGCCTATGATAGGAGCCGAACCTCCGTCGAATCGCCGGCGGCAGGCGTCCAGGAGATTGTATTTGACCGGATATCGCGGGCAACCCGTGCCGGGGGCGCAACGCGCCTCCAAAACGCAGGCCGCCGAAGCGCGCCTCGTCATTCCCTTCGAAGACAATCGCGCTCTCACGCGGGCGCTCGGCGAATTCGACGCTCACTTGGCCATGCTGGAAGATCGCCTCGGCATCGAAGCGCACCCGCACGGCAACGTCGTCATCCTGAAGGGGTCAGACAGCGCCTGTAAACTCGGCCGCGACATCCTGGAAGCGGTCTACAAGCGCGCACTTGATGGAGAAACGATCACGCCCGGCGATTTCGAAGGCATCATTCGCCACGCCCGCCAAGAGATCGCGTCGCCGTCGACCGATGGACAGGCACAGATCTCCACACGCCGCCGCGTCGTCAAGGCCCGCACGCCGGCACAGAGCACTTACATCCGCGCCCTCGACAAGACCGACCTTGTTTTCGGCATCGGCCCGGCCGGCACCGGCAAGACGTACCTGGCGGTGGCCTACGCCGCCCAGTGCCTCGAACGCGGCATCGTGGAGCGCATCATACTGTCTCGCCCTGCCGTCGAGGCCGGCGAGCGCCTGGGCTTTCTGCCGGGCGACATGCGCGAAAAGGTTGATCCCTATTTGCGCCCGCTCTACGACGCGCTCGACGACGTTCTGCCGCCCGAAAAGGTGGAAAAAGACATCGAATCCGGCGTCATCGAAATCGCGCCGCTTGCCTTCATGCGCGGCCGCACTCTCGCCAACGCCTTCGTCATTCTCGATGAAGCTCAAAACACCACGCCGATGCAGATGAAAATGTTTCTGACGCGCCTTGGCGAGAACTCGAAAATGGTCGTCACCGGCGACCCTTCGCAGATTGACCTGCCGCCGGGGATCAAGTCCGGGCTCGATGAAGCCGTCAAACTGTTGGCTGGCGTCCCTGGCATCGAAACAGTCCAATTCACCAAATCGGACGTGGTGCGTCGCGACCTAGTGGCCCGTATCGTCGAAGCCTACGACCGCGCCGCCGGCAAATCACCCTGATGCCCGCGCCAGAACCAGGACCGCGAAGTTGCGCGCCGCAAGGCGCGACCCCTTCGTGGCTTACGCTCGACGTCGTCTTCGAGGACGATAGCTGGCCGGATCAGCCCAAAGCTGAAGCGATCGTGCGCGACGCCGCGGCCGCGTTGACAGCGCACACTGTCATGCAAGAGCGCGCGCCCTGCGAGGCCTGCATCGCGCTGTCGAGCGACGCTCATGTCCGGACTTTGAACGCGGAGTTCCGCGGCAAGGACAAACCCACCAACGTGCTCTCCTTCCCGGCGCCGCATCAACCATCATCGCAGGCCGTTGCGCTGCTGGGCGATATCGTCATCGCGCGCGAAACGGTCGAATGCGAGGCGGCCGAGCGCGGTATTGCGGTCTCAGACCACCTTCGGCATTTGACCGTTCATGGCCTGTTGCATCTTCTCGGCTACGACCACGAAACCGAGGCGGACGCCACCGTCATGGAAAATCTCGAAACCGAAATCCTGGCCGGGATCGGCGTCGCCGATCCTTATGCCGACGATTCCAAGTGTACGTGAATTAACATCCCCCCAATCGCTCCTTGAACCCCACCGGAAGTCCATGTCCACCGACGAAAAGGCCGCCAAGACGCTGATCGCCGAATCCGCCGCTGGCGAAGATCGCAAGACAACCTCGTCAATCGGCTGGCTTTCGGCCCTGTTGACGAAGCTCGGCCTCCAGAGTGGTCCCACCCTGCGTGACACCCTCGAAGACGCCCTCAAATCGGGGGGAGACGAACAGAACTTCAGCGCCGAAGAACGCGCGATGCTGATCCGCCTTTTGCATTTCGGCGCCAGCCGCGTCGACGACATCATGGTGCCGCGCGCCGATATCATCGCCATTGAGGAGAGCGAGCCCATCGCCGAGGTCGTGCGGCTCTTTGAGGAAGCCGGCATTTCCCGCATTCCGATCTATCACGAGACGCTCGACGATCCCCGCGGCATGGTCCACATCAAGGATCTCTTCCGCTGGCTGTCGGCGGAGTCGGCCGGCCGTCCGCTGGTGGAACCGCGGATGAAAGGCGAGGAACGCGCCCGGGCCGTTCGCAGAGTCGCCGATGCCGACGTCGCGGAAAACGGCGAGCGCAAGCACAATCTGGCGCAGATCGATCTGAAAAGGCCGATCTCATCCATGAAAATTCGCCGGCCCGTGCTCTATGTGCCGCCGTCGATGCCGGCAATGAGCCTTCTCATTCGCATGCAGACGTCGCGCGTTCATATGGCGCTTGTTGTCGACGAATATGGCGGCACCGACGGTCTCGTGACCATCGAAGACCTGGTCGAGCAGATTGTCGGCAATATCGAAGACGAGCACGATGCCGCCGAAACCGAGCACATCGTCGAAGACGTCAAGCTCGGCACCATTGCGTCGGGCCGGACGCCGGTCAGCGAGTTGGAAGAATTGGTCGGAACCAAGTTGCTCACGGAAGACGAGGAGGAGGACATCGATACCCTCGGCGGCCTCGTGTTCCAGATCGTCGGGCGTGTGCCGACGCGCGGGGAAATCATCCGCCATGCGTCCGGCCTCGAATTCGAGATTCTGGAAGCCGACCCGCGTCGCGTGAAGCGGCTGAAGATTCTAAGGCCGAAAGCCCCGTTGCCGCCGCCGGCATCCTCGAGTGCCACAGGCGCGACGTGACACTCCTGGCGAGTCTCAAGAGTTGGCGCGACCGGTTGCGCGCGGCGGTAGGTTGGCGCCGCTCCGCCATACTCGCGGCCGCGGGCCTTGTCAGCGTTCTGGCCTTCGCGCCGTTCTTCCTGTGGCCGGTGCTATTTTTAACCCTGCCCATCCTTGTCTGGTGCATCACGTCGGACACGCCTGAGCTCCGGTCGCGCAGTGCGGTCGTCCAGGCGTTCAAGGACGGCTGGTGGTTCGGCTTCGGCTTTTTTTTCGCAGGGCTCTTCTGGGTCGGTGAAGCCTTTCTTGTCGAAGCCGAGGTCTTCGGCTGGCTCCTGCCGTTCGCCGTCACCACCTTGCCGGCCGGCTTGGCGCTATTTTTCGGCATAGCCGCAGCCGTGACGCGCGCTCTCTGGCGGCCAGGACTGGCCGGCCTGCTGATCTTCGCCGTCGTGTTTGCCGCCGCCGAATGGCTGCGAGGCCACATCCTCACCGGCTTCCCTTGGAACCTGCTGGGCTACGCGCTGACGGCATCCGAAATCCAGATGCAGGCCGCCGCCCTCATCGGTGTCTACGGTCTGACGCTGTGGGCTCTGCTGATATTCGCAGCCCCGCTGGTCCTCGCCAGCCAGGCCGGCGAAACGTCATCGCCGCTATCCGCCCTTGCCCCCGGTGTCGCCATTGCCGCGCTGCCCCTCATAATATTTGCGCTCTACGGTATATGGGTGCTGGCCGGAGCGGCGTCGCCGGACCCGAACGCGCCCCGCGTTCGCATCGTCCAGCCGAGTGTGCCCCAACGCGAAAAATGGCTCCCCGAGAAACAAGGCGAAATCTTCCGCCTCCATCTGGATCTCACGGGACGCGATGCTGCTGGAAACCTGGATGGCATGGAGGGCATCGCACTCGTCGTCTGGCCGGAGGCCGCGATGCCATTCCGTCCGTTGGAACATCCCGAAGCACTGAAGGCGATTGCCGAACTATTGCCGGACGGTGGGCCGGTCCTTTTATCCGGCGGCCTGCGCGTCGAGCGCAGCGGGCCGGTCGACGATCCGGCGGTCAAGGCATTCAACAGCCTCCTTGCGATCGATGACACCGGGAATCCAGCGGCGATCTATGACAAGATCCATCTGGTACCCTTCGGCGAATACCTTCCGTTACAGCCGCTCCTCGAAGCAATCGGCTTTCGGCAATTGACGAAGATGCGCGGCGGGTTCGCGTCGGGAACTTCCCCGCGACCCCTGTTCCGGTTGCCCGGCCTCCCACCGATCACCGGCCTCATCTGCTACGAGGCGATCTTTCCTGCTTCAGTCGTCCAAGGCGACGACCGTCCCGGCCTGATCGTCAACGTCACCAATGACGGCTGGTTCGGCAACACCACTGGACCGCGCCAGCATCTGCATCAGGCACGGGTCCGGGCGGTAGAGGAAGGTGTCCCGCTCGTCCGCGCCGCCAACAACGGCATCTCTGCCATGATCGACGCCCATGGCCGCGTCACCGCGTCGCTCGGTCTGAACGCGCGCGGCGTCATCGACCAACCGATCCCTCCACCTCGACCTCAGCCGCCAATTTACGCGCGCTGGGGCGACGGAATCGTACTCATGAACGGGATGATTTTCCTTGTGATTTTGGGTGGACTTATGTTCAGGAGAGTTAAGCAACTGAGTATTCAGCGATAAAATCAGCTCAAGGTTGACGTGACAAGTTTATGCACGTAGGACTTGCCGCAATTCGGATCGTTTGGCGGTGGTTCGGGATAGGGCTGTGTCCGACAACTTGAACAAGACAGCGGTTGCAGACGAAAGCGAAGATCGTGGCAATTCCCGCCGCGCCAATCCCATTGACAAGTACGTGGGCGAACGCGTTCGCATGCGGCGTATGCTGCTCGGCATGAGTCAGGAACGACTGGGAGAGCAGCTCGGCCTGACTTTCCAGCAAGTCCAGAAATACGAGAAAGGCGTCAATCGCATAGGCGCGAGCCGCTTGTTCGATCTGTCCCAGGTGCTGGGCGTGTCGATCCAATATTTTTATGAAAATATGCCGGCGGCGGTGTCCGGTCACCACGCCGCCGCAGGGTTCGCCGACCAATCCGGCGAGCCTTACGTGGCGGACTTTCTGTCCAGCCGCGACAGCGTTGAACTCAACAAGGCCTTCGCCCGCATCACCGATCCCCGCATCCGCCGCTCGATCGTCGATATGGTCCGCTCGGTAGCGGGCGAAGATCCGGCCGGCACGGTGGGCAAATAAGCAGTTTCCAGTAAGTAAGCCGCGGCGTGAAGGTGCGCGCTCGCCGCGCTTGACCCGCTGTGCAAAGGCTGCAACACACCCGCCGAACTGCTCACAAACCAGAAGATTACTTGAAAATCACGGGGGCCTCAGTGGCACGCAAGTCCTTCCTCTTCACGAGCGAGTCGGTGTCCGAAGGTCATCCCGACAAGGTCTGCGATCGCATCTCCGACGAAGTCGTCGATGCCTTCTACCGGGAGAGCCTTGCCGCCAAATTGGATCCGTGGGCCGTGCGTGCGGCATGCGAGGCAATGGCCACCACGCAGCGCGTGATCATTGCAGGAGAGTATTCGAACACGCCCGCCGCCGTGTCCGTTCAGATGATCCAGGACATCGCCCGCAAGGCCATCCGGGACATCGGTTACGAGCAGGATGGGTTCCACTGGGCCAACTGCAACATTGAAGTCCTGCTTCACGGCCAGTCTGCCGACATCGCCGCCGGGGTCGACGCCAAGCAACCGACGAACAAGGAAGAAGGTGCTGGCGATCAGGGCATCATGTTCGGCTATGCCTGCACCGACACGCCGGAACTGATGCCGGCCCCGATCTACTATAGCCATAAAATCCTGCACGACCTCGCCCGCGCCCGAAAGAGCAAGTCCGGCGACGCGGCCAAGCTCGGCCCCGATTCCAAGAGCCAGGTCACGGTCCGCTACGAAGACGGCAAGCCCGTTGGCGTCACGCAGATCGTGGTATCCCACCAGCACGTGGTCGAGGATCTTTCCTCAGGCGCCGTGCGCGACATCATCGAACCGTATGTGCAAAAGGCCCTTCCCTCCGGTTGGATCACGAAGGACACCTTCTAGCACATCAACCCCACGGGCAAGTTCTTCATCGGCGGCCCCGACGGCGACTGCGGACTTACCGGCCGCAAGATTATTGTCGACACCTATGGCGGCATGGCCCCGCACGGAGGCGGCGCATTTTCCGGCAAGGACCCGACCAAGGTGGACCGCTCGGCCGCCTACGCCGCACGCTACCTTGCCAAGAACGTGGTCGCGGCGGGGCTTGCGGACCGCTGCACGATCCAGCTGTCCTATGCCATCGGCGTCGCCAAGCCGTTGTCGATTTATGTCGATACGCACGGCACGGGCAAAGTCGATGAGGCGGCCCTCGAAGTGGCCCTCGGCAACGTCATGGACCTCTCGCCCCGAGGCATCCGCACGCAGCTCGATCTCAACAAGCCGATTTACGCCCGCACCTCAGCCTACGGCCACTTCGGCCGCGCGCCGGATGCCGACGGCGGTTTTTCCTGGGAGCGCACCGACCTCGCAGATAAAATCAAGGCTGCGGTCTAAACCCACACTCCTATTGACGGACGGCCGCGGAATGCCAGTTCCGCGGCCTTCTTTTTTGCAACGGCAGGGCCATGAACGGCGAGACCATCAACCACCGTCGCGATGACCTGCGGTCATTCGGTCGCAAGCGCGGCCGCAAGGCGAGCCCCCGCCAACGCAGGATGATCGATGAGGCGTTGCCGCGCCTGCGCGTCGATCTGGCAAATTTGCCGAAGGACCCTCTTGCTGCGTTCTTTTCAAACCGCGTGTCGGAGGTCTGGCTCGAAATCGGCTTTGGCGGCGCCGAGCATTTGGTTCACCAGGCGGTTGCCCATCCCGGTGTCGGCTTCATCGGCTGCGAACCGTTCGAAGACGGGGTCATCAAGGCCTTGAGCGCCATTAAAGATCATGGCCTAGGCAATGTCCGCCTGCATCCCGATGACGTCCGCCCGCTGCTCCGCGTGCTGCCTTCGTCGTCCCTGGCCAAGGTCTTCATTCTGTTCCCCGATCCCTGGCCCAAGGCGCGCCATGCCAAGCGCCGCCTCGTCTCCAAGGCGTTGCTCGACGAACTGGCCCGCGTCATGCAGACCGGCGCCGAACTGCGCGTGGCGACCGACATCGCCGCCTACGCCCGTACCGTTCTCGAAGCGGCCACACCCCACCCCGCATTCGGCTGGACGGCAACGTCCGCTGCCGACTGGCGAACCCCTTGGCCGGATTGGCCCGGCACACGTTACGAGGCCAAAGCCCTGCGCGAAGGCCGCCGCCCTATGTTCTTCACGTTCGTGCGCACCTGAGACGCCGTTTCACAAAAAAGTTCGGTAAACATCCAGAAACCGCTCACATCGGCCTTGCCAGAAAGGGCCGCTTTGCGTACTTTGACGCTGCTCATGATCATCTCAACTCTTGAGAGTGGGCCCGCAAGGGTCCGCTCTTTTTGTTTTGACGGGTTGGCTTGTCATCGTGGGCTGAGGATTTATGTACCCGGGCCACAGGCGGAATGCAGGCCGAAGCGCGCGCCATCGACGAGAGATTCTATAGCGAAACCGGCATGGCCGCGACGGTCGCCGGGCTCGTGGGCCCCGTGCTTGAAAACCTCGGCTACCGTCTCGTCCGCGTGAAGATTTCCGGCCGCGACGGCCAGACCGTGCAGATCATGTCCGAGCGGCCCGACGGCTCGATGACGATCGAAGATTGCGAAACCGTATCGAAGGAACTTTCGCCGCTGCTCGACGCCCACGATCTGATTTCCGACGCCTACCGCCTGGAAGTGTCATCGCCCGGGATCGATCGCCCGTTGGTCCGCGCCTCAGACTTCGACAACTGGTCGGGTCACCTCGCCAAGATCGAGCTGCGTGAGCCTGTCGACGGGCGCCGTCGCTTCCAGGGCAAACTCGAAGGCTTCGAAGATGGCGAAGTGCGCGTCGAACTCGATCTGCCCGAATTGGGCCCGACGACCATTGGATTTCCGCTGAGCCTCGTTTCCGAGGCCCGGCTGGTGATGACCGACGATCTGATCCGCGAGGCGCTCACGCGGGCAAAGAAACAAGGACGGTCCGGATTCGCGGATGGCGCGGAACCGGACGCATTCGAGGTGGAGAACTGAGTATGGCCGGCATTGCAGGTATCAGCGCCAACAGGCTCGAACTGTTGCAGATCGCAGACTCGGTCGCGCGCGAAAAGTCGATCGACCGCAAGATCGTCATTCAGGCGATGGAAAACGCGATCCAGAAAGCGGCGAAATCGCGCTATGGCGCAGAAAACGACATCCGCTGCGAGATCGATCCCAAGACCGGCGAAACGCGCCTCACCCGCGTGCTCGCGGTCGTCGAGAATGTCGAAAACGAGTCCACCGAGATTCGCCTCGCCGACGCGCAGCGCCGCAACCCCGAAGCACAAATCGGCGACAGCATCGCCGAAACCCTGCCGCCGCTGGAGTTCGGCCGCGTCGCGGCGCAAAACGCCAAGCAGACGATCGTGCAGCAGGTTCGCGAGGCCGAGCGCGACCGCCAGTTCGGCGAATACAAGGATCGTATCGGCGAAATCATCAACGGCACGGTAAAACGCGCCGAATACGGCAATGTCATCGTCGATCTCGGTCGTGCCGAAGGCATCATCCGCCGCGACGAAATGATTCCGCGCGAAACGCCCAAATACGGCGACCGTATCCGCGCTTACATTTACGACGTGCGCCGCGAACAGCGCGGGCCGCAGATTTTCCTGTCCCGCGCCCGCCCCGAATTCATGGCGCGCCTGTTCGCGCAGGAAGTGCCTGAAATCTACGACGGCGTCGTCGAGATCAAGTCGGTGGCCCGCGATCCCGGCTCCCGTGCCAAGATCGCCGTCGTCTCGAAGGACAACTCCATCGATCCCGTCGGCGCTTGCGTTGGTATGCGCGGCGCCCGCGTCCAGGCGGTCGTCAACGAACTGCAGGGCGAGAAGGTCGACATCATTCAGTGGAACAATGATGCGGCGAGCTTCATCGTCAACGCGCTGGCACCGGCCGAAGTGTCGAAGGTGGTGCTCGACGAAGATAGCGCCCGCATCGAAGTCGTTGTCCCCGAGTCGCAGCTCTCGCTGGCGATCGGCCGCCGCGGTCAGAACGTGCGTCTCGCCTCCCAGCTGACCGGCTGGGATATAGATATCCTGACCGAGCAGGAAGAAAGCGAACGCCGCCAGAAGGAATTCACCGAGCGCACGCAGTTGCTCATGGATAGCCTCGACGTCGACGAGGTCATCGCTCAGCTTCTCGTCACGGAAGGCTTCGCGTCGGTGGAAGAGGTCGCCTACGTCGAATTGTCGGAAATCGCCAACATCGAAGGGTTTGATGAGGGCACTGCCGAGCAGATCCAGACGCGCGCCCGCGAATTCCTGGAACAGCAGGAAGCCGAACGCGATGCCAAGCGCCGCGAATTGGGCGTCGCCGACGAGATCGCCGAAGTTGAAGGGGTCACAACGGCTATGATGGTCGCCTTTGGCGAAAACGGCATCAAAACGCTCGAAGACCTCGCCGATTGCGCAACCGACGACCTGATCGGCTGGACCGAGCGCAAGAAGGATAAGGACAGCGAGGCCGTTCGCCACAAGGGCGTGCTCGACGGCTTCGAGATCGACCGCAAGGACGCGGAGGACATGATCTTGTCCGCCCGCATCCTCGCAGGCTGGATCACGGCCGAAGAAGCCGCGCCTGAGGAAACCGAAGAAACAGAGACAGAGACCGGGGCCGAGGCGGACGACGCTTCGACCCAGGCCTAAGCGGCGATGCAGCGGGAGACAAAAAAACTTGGCGCGCAGCCGTCGGTTGATCGATGCTGAACAGGACGAAGCGGGCGACGGCTCGCTGCGTCTTTGCGCGCTAACGCGGGCGTCTCTCCCCAAAGACCAACTGATCCGCTTCGTCCGAGGGCCAGATGGCAATCTCTATGCTGATCCTGCCGGCAAGTTGCCGGGTCGTGGCGTCTGGGTGACTGCGGTGGCCGCCAGCATCCAAGAGGCGGTCAAGGCGAAGGTCTTCGCGCGGTCATTGAAGTCCGCTGTCAAAGTGCCGGATGACCTGGCGGCGGTTGTCGGCGCTTTGCTCGAACGCCGGGCACTGGACGCTCTGTCACTTGCCAACAAGGCCGGCCTTGTCACGACAGGGTTTGAGAAGCTGGACGCTCTCATTGTTAAGGGCCCCGTCGCGGTCCTGTTGCATGCCAGGGATGCGTCCGCCGGAGGGTCCGAAAAACTCGATCGGAAATACCATGCGGTCGCACGGGCAAACCTCCGGGACGCACGCATTTTGCGACTTTTTACAGTCGAACAAATGAGCTTGGCCATCGGCCGGTCAAATGTGGTACATGCTGCCCTCACACCGGGCGGAGCGACCGAGAAATTCTTGAGCGAGGCCGGGCGCGTGGAGCGCTACCGGCCTGCTTTGGTTGAAGAAATTGGCATTCCGGCCGCTCCGGACGCCTGAGGAAATCTGCGGAAAGACCGAATGGATACGAAGGACACGACCGACAAGACAACCCGCCCCGGCGCCGCCGGCGCCACAGGGTCGGGAACAGCCGGTGCAGGGACACGCAAGCCGTTGTCGCTGCAGCGGACGGTCGAGTCCGGCCACGTGCGGCAGAATTTCAGCCACGGTCGCTCCAAGGCCGTCGTGGTCGAGAAGCGCAAATCCCGCAAACTCGGTGGTTCGGAGACCCCCGCTCCGGCTGCGCCCGCCCCCGTTTCGGTGAAGCCTCCGTCCGCGCCGGCCGCCGAAGCACCGCGCACACCCGATCGCGCCGAGACCGGCCGGACGCTGCGTCCTGAGGAACGCGATGCCCGGGCCCGCGCGCTCGCCGAAGCGCGCCGCCAAAATGAAATCGAGGTCGCCGCGCGCCCCGAGCGTCACGACGCGCCTGCCGCAGCCGCCGCCGCGTCCGCGCCGACTGCCGAAGCGCCCGCCGCTCCCGCCGCGGTGTCCGCCCAGCCGGCACCGGCCACGCCCAGCGAAACCCGCGCACCTGCCGCCGCACCTCCGTCAGCGCCTTCCGGGCGCCGCGAAGGCGCCCCGCCACGATCCGAATCAGGTGCGCGCCCCGGTGGCCGTTTCGAGGGGCGCGGTCCGCGTCCCGCGGGCCAGGGCTACAACACCGCATTCATGCCGCGTGAGGGCGGCCGCCCGAAGGAAATCAACATTCCCTCGTCGCGTCCCGGACCCAGTGCCGAGCGCGCGCCCATCGAGCCGCCCAAGGGCAAGGAAATCCGCAGCGAGCCGCGCGCCCGCCCGGAGATGGTGGAAGACGAAGAAACCCGCGTGATCAAGCGCGGCGGCAAGATCGTCCGTACCCCGGTCAAGACGACGCCCGAACCGCAGAAAGAGCGCGTCAAGCTCACCATCAACAACGCCTTCGATCAGGATCAGCGCGAGCGCTCGCTGGCCTCGCTGAAGCGCAAGCGCGAACGCGAACGCCTCAAGGCCATGGGCGTGCAGCAGCCGCGCGATAAAATCGTGCGCGAAGTCATCATTCCCGAAGCCATCACCATTCAGGAATTGTCCAACCGAATGGCCGAACGTGCGGTCGATCTCATCAAGCTGCTGATGAAGCAAGGCGCGATGCACAAGATCACCGACGTGATCGATGCCGACACCGCCGAACTGATCGTCCAGGAATTCGGCCACACCGTGAAGCGCGTTTCCGAATCCGATGTCGAAACCGGGTTCATCGGCGAAAAGGACGACGACCAGAAACTGCAGGCGCGCGCCCCCGTCGTCACCATCATGGGCCACGTCGACCACGGCAAAACCTCGCTGCTCGATGCGATCCGTCAAGCCAACGTCGTCGCGGGCGAAGCCGGCGGCATCACGCAGCACATCGGCGCCTATCAGG
>ERZ1066138.326-NODE-326-length-16110-cov-4.897602_pt1 | contig 16110 bp, 13 predicted proteins | sample MGYA00382785_ERZ1066138 | MGnify/ENA primary metagenome ERZ1066138 (study PRJEB33369, sample SAMEA5778368) | biofilm metagenome | biome: Industrial cooling water; feature: Water cooling tower basin; material: Biofilm | place: United Arab Emirates | collected... | reverse complement strand
TGATTACCCTTTCCCGAACATCGAGCCCGAGGAAGTGGTCGAATTCAACGCCGGCGGCGGCGGTCGTCCCAAGTTTCTGTATCTGTGGACGGTCCCCGATCCGAAGAAAAAGAAGTGATCTAGACACCACCAAACCACAGAGGCACAGAGACACCGAGAAGAATGCAGAGGTGGATGAGGAATGAAGGGGAACTTGACTTCCTTTCCTCATTCTTCGGTCTTCATTCTTCTCTGCCTTTTCTCTGCGTCTCTGTGCCTCTGTGGTTCATAACCCTATCATGGCCAGCGACACCACCGCGAAACCCGATCATCGCCTCCGCTGGCGTCTTGCCGGCGTCGTCGTGTTTCTCCTCGTCGCTGCGATCCCCTGGATCATCGACGGCTTTCGCTTCGAGCGCAGCTCCATCTTCGTCCCCAGCGAGGATGCGGTCATCGCCAAGATGTTCGAGCTGGCCAAGGTCACCAAGGACGACGTCCTTTTCGACCTCGGCTGCGGCGATGGGCGCATCCTCATCGAGGCAGCCAAGAAGTTCGGCTGCAAGACCGTCGGCGTCGAGTTCAACCCGATCCGCTTCGAGGAGGCGAAGGAGCGCCTGCGCCGTTCGGACGTCGACCCGAAGCTCGTCGACCTGCGGTTGGGCGACGCCTTCGCCGTCCCCGACATCGAGCGCGCGACCGTCGTCACGCTCTACGTGCTGCCAGAGTTCATGGCCAAGGTCGAACAAAAGATCGTGCCTCGCTTGAAGCCCGGCACACGCATCGTCGCGCACGATTACCCGATGCCGACGCTGCCCCCCGACCGCGAGGTCGATGTCGAGACCGGCTACAAGTGGACGAAGGCCGTCTACCTCTGGACCATTCGCGAGAAGCCGCGCAAGAAGCCCGTTTAGCCGGCGATCGCAGCGCATCGGGTTGAACTCCGAACATGCTGTCCCTGCACCGGCGCTAACCCTCCCGGCCGAAGAAAATCCTTGAAATTCCTGAGCGGTCCTGGCATCATATCCTTATCGAAACGCTCTTTCCCGCCTGCCCTGACTCTTCCCGCCGACGATTGGAGTCTCGACGCATGACTCGCTTTCGACTTCTTTTGCTTGCTCCTCTGTGCCTGATCCTCGCTCGTCCCGCGCTCGTGCAGGAGAAGAAAAACAAGCTTCCCGATACGATCAGTTATTACAAGGACGTGCGGCCCATCATTCAGCAGCATTGCCAGGGATGCCATCAACCCGCGAAGGCGCAGGGTGGGTACGTGATGACCTCGCATGGCGACCTGTTCAAGAAGACCGTCAACGACCTCGCCGGCATCGTACCGGGCAAGCCGGAGGAGAGCGAGGTCTATCGCCAGGTAATCGCGGCCAAGGGGGAGAAGCCGAAGATGCCGCGCGGCAAGGACCCGCTGACCGAGCGCGAAGCGACCATCCTCAAGCTGTGGATCGCCCAGGGGGCGAAGGATGACACGCCGGCGTCGGCGAAGGCATTGGCCATCGATGCCGACCATCCTCCGATCTATACGGCGGCGCCGGTCATCAACGGCCTGGCGTTTCATCCCGACGGCACGATGCTCGCCGTCACCGGGTATCACGAAGTGCTGTTGCACAAGGCGGACGGTACCGGCCTGATCGCACGCCTCATCGGCGTTTCCGAACGGCTCCAGTCGCTCGCCTTCAGCCCGGATGGCCAATGGCTCGCGGTCACCGGCGGTAACCCGGGCCGCTTTGGCGAGGTGCAGATCTGGGACGTCGCCAAGCGCAAGCTCAGGATGTCGCTGCCGATCACGTTCGACACGATCTACGGCGCGAGCTGGTCGCGCGACTCGAAGTTCGTCGCCTTCGGCTGTGCGGACAATTCGCTCCGCGCGATCGACGCGGAGACCGGCAAGCAGGTGCTCTTCCAGGGCGCGCACGGCGACTGGGTGCTCGACACCGTTTTCTCCGTGAAGGGAACGCATCTCGTCTCCGTGAGCCGGGATCGCTCGATGAAGCTGACCGAGTTCGCGACGGCCCGCATGGAAGACAACATCACCAGCATCACGCCCGGCGCGCTGAAGGGGGGCCTGCAGGCGGTCGATCGGCATCCGACGAAGGACGAGCTGCTCATCGGCGGCGCGGACGGGACGCCGAAGCTATACCAGATGTTCCGCACGAAGGACCGCAAGATCGGCGACGACTTCAACAACATCCGCAATTACCCGTCGCTGCCGGGCCGCATCTTCGCGGTCAAGTTCAGCCCCGACGGCAACCGCGTCGTCGCCGGCTCCAGCGCCGATGGCAAGGGGGAGGTCCGCATCTACGAGACGGCCGGCAAGCAGATCGCGGTCTTCAAGGGCATCCACGGCCCGATCTACGCGCTGGCGTATCATCCCAAGGCGCCGGTCGTCGCGTCCGCCGGCTTCGAGGGCGTGGTGCACCTGAACGACGCCAACACCGGCGAACTGATCCGCGACTTCGTGCCGATGCCGTTGAAGAAATGAGGATTCCCATGGCGACGATGACGATCGAGATTACCGATGCGATGAAGGAATTCGTCGAGCGCAAAGTCGCGACCGGCAGCTTCAAGACCGGCAGCGACGTCGTGCAGACATTGCTGGATGCCGCCATGCGCGCCGAAGTACGGGAGCAGCTTGAGCAGGAATTGCTGGCCGGGATCGATGACATCGATCAAGGGAACTGTTCGCCGTGGAAGCCGGGCAAACATCGAGAGTTTCTGCAAGAACTCCTTCGCCAGCGATCATGGATTGGAACGAAATGAGGGGCTCATCTGACTTTTTGCACGCTGCACAACGAGTGCATAGGAAGAACGCGGAATTATATACCCGCTTGGCGAAGACAACCGGTTGTTCAGAGACAGACCCGATGCCAAAGCTGTTGTGCCCTTGTGGTTATGTCCACGATCTATCGCCAATACCTGACGAGGGCTTTTTGGTTATTCATGATCGTGATCATGACGAACTGACTCCTCTGGAGACTGCTTCTTCCCAGGAATGGATGAGCGCCTGGTCACGATTGATTCGATGTGCAACACTCCTGTATGAATGCCCGCAGTGTAGTCGCCTCATGTGGAAGAAACCGAGAGCCGACGAGTACACCATATATTCGGTTGAAAATCCAGTAACGAAATAAGCGAATGTTCGAGGATAAGACATGAAGAGAATCCTGTTTTCATTGGTGCTATCGGTCTCGGTTACCGGTTCTCTGGCCGCACAAGACGCCCTTCCCCCCGGCGCCAAGCTCGTCAAGCTCGAGGTCGCGCCGGCGCAGATCGAGCTGAAGACACCGTTCGAGTATCGTCAACTGCTCGTCACCGGCCTGCTCGACACCGGCGAGCGCGTCGATCTGACGCGCAACGTGCAGGCGACGGCGCCGACGGCCGTCAAAGTCAGCGAGCGTGGCCTCGTGCGGCCCGTCGCGGATGGCGCCGGCGAGCTCAAGCTCACGTTTCAGGACAAGACGCTGAATATTCCCGTCAAGGTCAGCGGGCAGAAGCAGCCGTACGCAGTCAGCTTCACGAGCGACGTGATGCCGGCGATGTCGAAGATGGGGTGCAACGCCGGCACGTGTCACGGCTCTCAGCAGGGCAAGGCGGGGTTCCAGCTTTCGCTGCGCGGCTACGATCCGGTGTTCGATCATCGCGCGCTCGTCGACGACGTCGGCGGACGGCGTTTCAATCGGGCCGCGCCGGAGCGCAGCCTGATGCTGATGAAGCCATCGGGCGCGGTGCCGCACGTCGGCGGCGTCCTCACGCAGCCGGGGGAGCCGTACTATGAGCTGCTCAAGCTCTGGATCGCGCAGGGGGTCAAGCTCGACACGATGGCGCCGAAGGTCACGCGCATCGAGGTGACGCCGCCGAGCACGGTCATCCCGCGCCCGGGCATGAAGCAGCAGCTCACGGTCTGGGCCAGCTACACCGATGGCTCGAAACGCGACGTCAGCGCCGACGCGTTTCTCGATTCGAGCAATACCGAGGTTGCAACCATCGACAAGCAGGGGCTCGTCACCGCCGTACGTCGCGGCGAGACCGCGGTGCTCGCGCGCTACGAGGGGAACTACGCAGCCGCCTCGCTCATCATCATGGGCGATCGTACCGGCTTTGTCTGGCAGGAAGTCGTGCCCTATAACTACATCGACGAGCTGGTCTACGCCAAGCTGCGCTCACTCAAGATTCAGCCGTCCGATGTGTGCAGCGATGCCGACTTCATCCGTCGGCTCCATCTCGATCTCACCGGCCTGCCGCCCGAACCCGAGGCGGTGCGAGCGTTCCTCGACGACAAGACGCCGAGCCGAACGAAGCGCGAGAACCTCGTCGAATCGCTCGTCGGCAGCCCTGACTTCGTCGATCACTGGACGAACAAGTGGAGCGATCTCTTGCAGGTCAATCGCAAGTTCCTCGGCGTCGAGGGGGCGGAGGCATTTCGCAAGCACATCCGCAACGCCGTGCAGGGGAACATGCCGTACGATCAGTTCTGCTATCGCCTCTTGACCGGCACGGGCTCGAACGTCGCCAATCCGGACGCGGCATATTACAAGATCCTGCGCGACCCGGATCTGGCGATGGAGAACACGACGCATCTGTTCCTGGCGATTCGCTTCAACTGCAACAAGTGCCACGATCATCCGTTCGAGCGCTGGACGCAGAGCCAGTACTACGAGCTGGCGTCGTTCTTCACGCAAATCAGCCGGCGCGAGGATCCGAAGTTCAAGGGACGCAAGACGCAGGGGACCGCCGTGCGCGGGCCGTTGCCGCTGGTCGAGATCATCGAGGACGCCAAGAGCGGCGAGATCAAGAACGAGCGCACCGGCCAGACGGCGATCCCGAAGTTCCCCTTCCTCCACGGCGCCATGCCGAAGAGCGAAGGCGCGCGGCGCGAGCAGCTCGCGAAGTGGATCACCGCGAAGGAGAACCCTTACTTCGCCAAGAGCTACGTGAACCGTCTGTGGAGCTATCTGCTCGGCGTGGGCATCATCGAGCCGGTGGACGATCTCCGCGCGGGGAATCCGCCGACCAACCCCGAGCTGCTCGATCGACTGACCGAGGAATTCATCAAGAGCGGGTTCAACGTGCAGCACATGATCAAGACGATCTGCAAGTCGCGCACGTATCAGCACTCGATCAAGACGAATCCGTGGAACAAGGACGACGACGTCAACTACTCGCACGCCCTCGCTCGCCGGCTCCCCGCGGAAGTGCTGTTTGACTCGATCCATCGCACGACCGGCTCCGTCTCCAAGATTCCGGGACTTCCGCCCGGCTCGCGTGCCGTGCAGACGATCGACTCCAGTGTCCAGGTTCCCGGCGGCTTCCTCGAGCTGCTCGGCCGGCCGCCGCGCGAAAGCGCCTGCGAGTGCGAGCGTTCCAGCGGGATGCAACTCGGCCCGGTCCTCAGCCTCGTGACCGGCCCGGTCATCAACGACGCGATCAAGGATCCCAATAACCGCATCGCAAAAATCGTCGCCGCCCACAAGGACGATGCCAAGGTCGTCGAGGAGCTTTACCTCGCGATTCTCAATCGGCGTCCGACCGAGAAAGAGATCAAGATCGGCATCGAGGCGATCCAGGGGAACGACGAGGAGTATCAAAAGCTCATCGTCGAGCGCAAGAAACGCGCGGATGCCGTCGCCGCGTATGAAGCCCAGTTCGCGCAGGTGGTCGCCCGCTTCGAAGAGGGGGCAACGCGCATCCCGAGCTGGATTCCGCTCGAACCGACGGCGATGAAGGCGACGCAGCCCAAGGTCACCTTCACGAAGCAAAAGGACCAGTCGATCCTCGTCGGCGGCGCCAATCCGGTGAACGAGACCTACACGATCACGTTCGAGACCAAGCTTGCCGACATCACGGGCCTGCGCCTCGAAGTCCTCCCCGACAAGACCCTGGCGGCACAGGGGCCGGGCCGGGCGCAGAATGGTAACTTCGTGCTGAATGAATTGAAGCTCGAGTACCTCAAGACCGGCGAGAACGGCAAGCCGAAAGTCGTCAAGCTGATCCGCCCGCAGGCGACGTTCTCCCAGGACGGCTTTCCGATCTCGAACGTGGTGGACAACAACCCGCAGAGCGGCTGGGCGGTCGCGCCGCAGTTCGGCAAGGCGCAGGTCGCTGTCTTCGAGCTGCAGAACAAGATCGGCACGACCGAGGGGACGACGATCACTGTCACGATGACGCAGAACTTCGGACAGTCGCACACGATTGGCCGATTCCGCATCTCGGCGACGACCTCGAAGCCGCCGGTGCAACTGCAGGGGACGGTGCCCGAGGACATCGCGAAGCTGATCGAGATCCCGCGCGAAAAGCGCACGCCCCAGCAGCAGGCGCAGATCGTCGGCCACGTGCGCAAGAACGACCAGGAGCTGGCCCGGCTTCAGCGCGTGCTTGATGAATACCCGGTGCCCCCCAGCCCGCGCATCCTCGGCGCGCAGGACCTCGCCTGGGCGCTGCTCAACAGCCCGGCGTTTCTGTTCAATCATTGAGTATTGGGTAGCTTGTTGAAGCAATGGCACGCAGCGCGAGCAAGGTTTGCACTTGCTCGCGCTGCGTGCTCCATTGCTATCGCACTGCCGCGTCCAGGACGCCGCGGACCATCTCGGCAAGTGCGCTCGACGTGAAAGGTTTTTGCAGGAAGGCATACTCGGTCGAGGCGAGTCCGTGCCGTTCGAGCGCGTCATCGGTATAGCCCGACAGGAACAAGATGCGCATCTGAGGCCGCAAGGCGAGCAGGCGCTCCGCGAGCGGTCGACCACAGAGGTGGGGCATCACGACGTCGGAGACGAGCAGATGGATGGGGCCGTGATAGGTTTCGACGAGGTCCAGGGCCGCCTCGCCGTGCGCGGCATCGATGACGGTGTAGCCACAGGCCTGAAGCACATGGCGAGCGAGCGCCCGAACGGAGTCCTCATCCTCGATCAAGAGAACGGTCTCATTCCCCCGGGGCGCCTCGCGCAGGCTTGAATTGCCTGCAGGGGATGAATCGACTTCGACCGCTTCGGGAAGATAGATGTAATACGCACAGGCGCCATCGGGCTGAGCATGGACTTCGAGCTGTCCACCGTGTTGCAGAACGATGCTGCGAATCAGATCGAGCTGCGCGCCCGGAGGCGAAGCCTCGCCGCCCGCCGGCCTGGAATCACCGGGCGGATTCCCAGGTGTCGCTGATCGGTGGACGGAGTGATACTCGGGCATGGCCGCAGTGTGGCCGTGCGCGATCGAGAGCATCGCATGCCTGCCTGATTCCAGGTTTACATTGTCCGTTTCGATGGTAAGCCGGCCGCCGCGCGGCATGGCGCCCCGCGCTTGCACGGCGAGATTGAGGATAAGCTGCTCGATCTGTCCCGGGTCCGCCTCGACCGCGCAAAGCGTCGGCGCGAAGATCGTCGTCATGAGGATATCCGCGCCGATCAGACGGCGCAGGATTTTTTCGGTGTCGCTCAAAACGCTGTTGAGGTCGAGCAGCTTCGATCCGGTGGCATGCTTGCGCGTGAAGGCCTGCAGTTGCCGGGTGAGCGACTCCGCCCGCTCGACGGCGCGGTGAATCTCGGCGAGCAGCTCGCGATCGGGATCGCTGGCGGGTTTGCGCGCAAGCAGGATGTCGGTGTAACCGAGGATGATGGTGAGCAGGTTGTTGAAGTCATGAGCGACGCCGCCCATGAGTTTGCCCAGGATGTCGACGCTGCTCGAATTGCGCACCGCCGTCGCGCCCGGGTCGAGAACGGTATCCGGAAACGTTTCCGAGCACGAACGGGACCGGTCTCTCTCGGAGCGTATCATCATGGCTGCCTCCAGTGGTCCCCTGCAACGGGCGGACCGTTGGCGAGTTCTCGCATGGTCGGGCAAGGCGATCGTTAGCAGTAGCCTTTGAGCGTCCGCGAAGGATGGAAAGGCAACCTTCGCGGACGCCAAAGGGCCTGTCCAGTCCGGTCTGGCAAAGCCGACGATTTTCAGAATCGCGGCCCTACCGCGCGGAGGCCGCGGCATGGGCGACCGTCTCGGCGGCGATCCGCGGCGCATCGCGGCGCACGCTGGTGATCACCTTGGCGCACAGCGACTGAGCGACCAGGCGAATGAGGCGCTCGGTGTCTCCCGCCTCTTCGGACGCGGACTCCGCGCGCACACGATTCGCCTCGGCCAGGATGCGGCGTTCCAGCGGCGTCGACGCGGCGCCGAGCAGCAGCGACCGGCGCACCACGTGCACCAGGTTGCGCTCCAGCTCCTGCTGCAGGCGGCGCTGCGCGGTCGCTTCGCCGTGCCGAGCACGAGCCGCCAGTTCCACCATCGGATTCTTGTCGAGATGCATAACAATCTCCTTCCATCTGGCCCCATGCAGGGGAGTGATCGAGATTCAGGAAACGCACGGGACTACGGGATCTGCACCTGTCCGACGTTCGAAGTCTGGCCGAACCAGTCGACGGTCGTGAAATCCGCGAGCATGCCGACCTCATTGGCAGCGACGGTGCCGTCAATCGACCAGGTGCCGTCCTCCTGGACGATGGCGGTCCGTCCTTCCAGCGAGGGGATGCCGCTGAGCCGAACGATCAGGCCGTTGGGGTTTTCATCGGACACACGGCCCGTGAAGACATAGGTAGTGCCGACGACCTGGCGGCAGACCACGTCATAGACCAGGGGGGCGTCACTGGTCACGTAGAGCTGGACCGTGTTGGAGTTTTGGCCCCACAGGTCCGTCGTCCATGCGTTGATGGGGCCGAGCTGGTTCATCTGTACGAGGACGGAAAAATTCCCCTCGCTGTCAACCTCGGCCGTTGCGGAGAGACCATTGGGTCCCGAGAGCGAAACGGTCAAGGCATCGCGGTCGATGCTGTCCACATGCCCCTGCAATACCACGAGGTTGTTGACGATGCTCCCCACGGTCAAGGTGATGGTCGGACTCGTCAACGCGACTTGATCGGTGACATAATTCGTCCATTCATGACTGTCCGTGTCGTACCCAATGGCACACACCGTCCCGATGGAGGCGTCCGCGGTCGTGAAAGAGAAGTAACCGCTCTCATCGACCATCACGGACCCGTTGGCCGCGCCGCTGAAATAGACCTCGGTGCCCGCCACGTCGTCGCCGGTGACGGTGCCGCTCAAAAGTACCTGGTGATTCGCGAGCACAATCGTGCTGAGTGAGAGCGTCGCCGGGCAATCGCGTGTTTCGAGCTGCTCCACCTGGAGCCGTGAAGAGATCATTGCTCGAGAACCCATCGTGTGTCCAAACATTGCAAGCATCCTCTAAAAACCAAGGGGGAGTAATACGGGCACGTTGCTCCACTCGTACGGGGGGTGGCGTAGGGAAACATTACCCGCACACCTGAAGAGTGCGGCTTCGCTTTCCATGGCACGGAAATCGGCAATTATGAAATCGCAATTCGAGATCGGAAAATGACAGGAATTTGGCGGAAAATCGGATTTTATTCAAAGATGTTTGATCGCCAATCTCAAAATGTTTATTCGCAACGACTTATGTCATCAAGGGTCAATGGGGGATTGGCCTGGAAAGGGAGAGGACGGAACCATTGCACGTGGCAAACCAGACCGAGCCGCGAATCGCATCATTCCAGATTGGGGTCGACCAGCAAAACGGCCGGGGAAACGTTGGCGCGTGGCTGGTTCTTGGCCCGAATCGCCTGGAAGGCTTCCTTGGCGCGGAGCGCATGAAACGCCTGGTCGCGGTCGCACGAGGCGAGGTCGTAACCATGCTTGCCGGCCGCTTTCAGATGAGTAAGCGCGGGCTCGACCCAGGAAGCGTCCAGACTCGCTCCAAACGCATAGAGCTGCGCAGCCAGGAAATCGAGCTCCCCGGACGGCGATCCCATCGCCATGGCTTTCTTGGCGTCGGCGATGCCGTCGCGGAGCCTGGCGAGGGCGGCATCCTTGGTTCGGAGCGATTTGGGAGCGGGTTCGAATTTTCGGTTCGGATGCGCGACCGCAAGCAGGAGCGTAGGGAAATCGCGCCGTGCCTGCGTGAGTACCGCGAGGGCGCGCATATGGTAGGCGGAAGCGAGCGAGGGATCCGCCTCGATCGCCTGTTGGAGCCAGCGCTCGGCGTCTTCGAGCAGACCCAACCGGTGACAGCAATAACCCATGTTGTTGTAGACCGCCGCCGTGCCGAAGCCTGCATCGACGGCTTGACGATACGCCTCGAGGGCGCTTTCCGGCGCCGGCGACCCCAGGTTGAGACTGTAGCCGATCCCCGCCTTGTTGCGACCATCTGCTGCGATGGCGTCCGCGGCACGGAACTCGCCGATCGCGAGATCATGCTTGCCGAGATGCTGATAGACTCGTGCTCGCGCGAACAGGGCTTTTGCGTTATTTGGATCGGCGTCCAGGGCGGCGTCCAGGCGCTGCAGCGCCTCGTCGTGCTTGCCCTCTAATTTCAATTGCTGCGCCGCCGCGAGATGTCGGACTGCAGGAGTCGGCTGTAGCGCAGCGAATATGGAGGTCGTCAGTACGACCGCCAGCACACCCACGGACGCCGCGCCGGCGACCCGCGGATGACGTCGAATCCAGCGCCAGGCCCGCGCCGGCATCGCGAGGGAACGCTGAAGCTCGCCGGCGACCTGGGCGGCGGTGGAAGGCCGATCGGTCGGCTCATATGCCAGGCATCGCTGAATCAGCGTGCTCAGACGCTCATCGATTTCCGGGTTGACCGTGATCGCGGCGACCGGACCGCGGCGCTGGCGCTCCAGCAGCTCGGGGCCGAATTTGCTAAACGACAACTCGACCGGGATGGGCCCGAAGGGATGCTGCCCTGTCGCCAGCTCATATAGCATGACGCCGAATGAAAACAGGTCCGCGCGTGCATCCGGCGGAGCTTGCGCGGGGGTGGCCAGGCCTTGCCGGCGCTGGAAAAACTCGCGGAGTTGCTCGGGCGCCATGTACGGGAGCGTCCCGCCAAAGGGGGCGAGTTCCTCGCGAAAATCCGCCGACAGGTTGAAATCGAGCAAAAGGGGTGTCCCGTCCGGGCGGAGCAGCACGTTGGAGGGCTTCAGGTCGCGATGGCAGATGCCTCGTTCGTGCAGATACGCGAGCGCCTCCGCGAGGGCGGCGCCGAGATAGCGGACGCCATCGAGATAGGTTCCCGTGACGAGAATCGAGTCGGGCTCCAGTTTGGCGCCGCCTTCCACCGGATGAGCAAGCTCACGAGCCGCATCCAGGATGACGCGCGCCTGCCGGGGTCGCGCGGGCGTGGCGTGCACCTTGTCGAGAAGGTCGTTGAGCGTGGCGCTGCCGAGGTATGGCATGCAGACCAGCGTGAGTCCTGACACGGGGTCTTTGCGCGTCGAGTAAACGGGAACGATGTTGGAGTGCTGACTGCGGCCCAGAATGCCTGCCTCATCGGCGCCTCCCTGCGACAACTTGAGTGCGACGAGCCGATCGCCCAGGCTCGCCTCGGTCGCCAGATAAACGCGCGAGAACGCGCCGCGCCCGAGCTCGCCGAGCAAGTGATAATCGAGGAAATCGCTCCCCGGTCGCGGCCAGTCCATCTCCCGCTGCGCCGCCGGCGAGGAGGCGCCGAACAGCGCGGCATCCTCTTCCAGGAGAAAGTGAACCTGCAACAGCTTGCACAGACCAGAGCGAATATCGGGGAACTGATCGCAATAGGAATCGAGCTGAATCCGTTCACCCGCCTGCGTTCGGGACAGGTAGTCGCGGTACGCCTGATCGACTCGCGCCAGCTTTTCCGGGCTCGGGCCCGCGGCTGCGGAGGACAACACGCCCAGCGAGCCGCTCGCGTCCTGCGGTTCTGCCGGGGCGATGGGATCGCTCTTCATGAACCGCTCCCGGGGAGGTACCGCTCGATGATGCGCAGGACCATGCGATAGTGCAGTCCCGTCTCGTCCGCGATCTCGCGACCGTTCTTCCCTTCGCGCACCAGGTTCAGAATGTGACGATAAACGGGGGGAACCGTTCGCAGGAATTCCCCCCATTCCTCCTGCTTCATGACGATCTGGCTCGGCGTCGGGACCGGGCCAGGGACGTTGTTCTTGTCGATGCGGTGCGAGTCGTCCAGGGATTGCTCGCGGTTGACGTTCCGCTTCTTGGTCATCAACTTCCGGCGCGTCACGTCCGCAACCTTGTTCCGCGCCAGGGTCGTGAGATACGACATCAAGTGCTGCGGCGTCTCGAACACGCGAGTGCCGGGATCGTCGGCGAAGAAGGACGCCCAGACGTCTTGCGCGATGTCGCACGAGTCAAACTTGGGACGCAGCTGCTTGTGGAGCCGTTGCCGAATCGCCATCATGAGATAGGGACCGTAGTTGTCGAACAGCGTCTTGGCTGCCGACTCCGAACCGTTTATCACTTCGAGCATCAGGGCGTGAAATTGCTCGTCCGTCGTCGGCATGGATTCACCAAAGTTGCGCTGGCTGGTTCATATCCTTATAAGCCAAGATTCCCGTGGGAGCAAGCACAAAAACACGCCCAGGCTGCCAAGATTGCCTGTTTCGCCTGAATGGTGCCATACCGTACATACGATCAATGCGCGAGGATGACATAATCGGCGGGGGGCGCCGCGAACAGCTTCGCGGGGTCGCCGCCGGGCGCGACGTGGACCGTCACTGCCTTGCCTCCGGTGCGCTGGGCGGCTCGCCTTGGAATGCCGAAGCCGAGGTCGATGTGCCCGCTCCCCGCGAGGACGATCATGCGCCGTAGGCGCCGGCTCGTCTGGAACTTCGCGGCACTATCGGCCATGTACTCATCCCACACGGTCATCACCTGGTAGGACCGCTCCTTTTGATCCTCGCTGACTTTCATGTTGCCATGCATCTTCGCGAGGGTCTCGTACCAGTGATCGCGATGCGCCTTGACGTGGAAGTCGACCTGCCCCAGCGCCCTCTTATCGTCGTCGTTCAGTCCTGCGAAGCCCCCCTTCGAGATCTTGGCCGTCAGCTCGCGCGGGGTGTTCAGTGCGGCCACCGGGACGGCGTTGCGCTTGCAGAAATCGACGATCGGTTGATAGAGCGACCAGTGGTAGCCCCAGCGCGTGCGATACTCCGTCGCCTTGAGCATGTCGTCTTCGGAGATTGCGCCGCGCAGGTACTTGTCGAGCGTCTCCTGAAACAGACGCTGGACCATCTCCATGCCGACACCCAGTCGGCGATCGGATGCATGAATGGCCTTGATGATCTGGAGCTGCACGCGATGGCACAGCTCGTTGTCGTGCGACTCGCCGATACAGAGGAGATCCGCGTCGAGCAGGCGATCGGTCAGCTCGCCGAACGAAATCGTGCGCCGCTCCTTCGCGCTGTAGATCGCGAGCGGCGGCGCCTCGAGCCGATCGAGCGCGGCGCGAAACGCCGCCTCGTTCGGTGCGTCCACCGCCTGGACGCGCGTCCCTTCCTGTGCGATGCCATACACGCTCCCGTTGTCGCGCCGCCAGCGTGACAATCCCGGCGGACCTGGCAAGGGCTTCGGGTCCGCTTGCTGCGACGTGAGGAACGGCGTGTACGCCTGGACAAATCGCTCCGCCTGCTCCGCCGTGTCAAATGCCAGCTGCCAGGAGCGCACCGCGCCGTCCTCGACGACGCGATCCGCGAGGAGTCCGTGCACGGCCGAGAGCATCAGCGACCTCGTCTCCGGCGTTCCCGCAAACGATTGCACGATGTTGATCGCCCCCACGCTCCGGCCGGGCCCCAGCGTGATGCTGCTCACGCTCGTGTTCAGCACCGACGCCGTCGTGCGCGGCGGAAAACGATAGCGCGCGTTGACCGACGCCCAGCCTCCCTTTTCTTTCAGCGCCTTCACGTAGCGAGCGCCGGTCCCGTACAGGAACGCGTTGCGCAGGTTCTTCGCCTTGTCGAGCGGCGTCTCCAGCATCATCGCCACCTTCGGCTGATCCTTCTTGAGCAGCTCGATCATCGTGTAGGTCGCGTCTCCCTCGATCAGCGCCGCCATCGCCAGCTCGGCATCGCTGCCGAACGCCTCCTGATGCAGCTTGGCGAGGCCGAAATGCTGGTCTTGCAGCGCGTGGACCATCTCGTGAATCAGCACGCCCCGTTCATAGTTGCCCGGAATGTCGTCGTACAGATAAAGCGTCTTGTCCTTGAGGCTGTAATAGCCCTGCACTCCTTTGGCAGCGTCCATCGGTCGGGCGATGACCTTCGCGTTCACGGGGCTCTTGAACTCCAGTCCACGCACGGCAGCGATGTCCTTCTCCAGTTGCCGCAATGTCGCGTCGACGAGCTTGATCCTGCCTCCCGGCTGCGCGGCGGAGATGCTCGGAAGCAGCGCCGCGGTGAAAATCAGGAGCAACACCGGGCGGAAGCGGCGATAGTCCATGTGCGCCTCGATAGAATGAATCCACGATTCAGCGACGGGCATTATCATGCTAGTGGTCCTTCGCCATGCCAGCAACGCATTCAGGGACCGCGTCAAGGAGTTGGCCATGACCCGGCACATCCTGGTCGTCCTCTGTTTTTTCTGCGCTATCAACCTGGCAATGGCGCGGCACTATTTCGCGCGCGTCACCGCCGTCGATGCCGACAAGCGGACGATCACCTACACGCTCGGCCTCGGCAAGGACAAGGGCAAACAGGTGACCGCGACGGTCGCCAAGGATTGCGTCATTCGCGAAGGGTACTATCGCCTGGGCAAACCCGCGACGCTCAAGGAGGGTGAGCTGATCGTCAATGGCCTGAAGAACTTCGTCTTCAAGAATGCCTCGGCAGAGGTCCCGCTCTCCGTCAGCGTTTTCACGGCGGACGAGGATGACGCCGAGAAGAAGCTCAAGAAAGGCGACGTGGTGAAGATCCTGGTGAATCCGAGCAAATAAGTAGGTCAAGCTTTCCAGCCTGACATTTTGGACGAACTACGCGGAAGCCTCCCATGCATCGATGCCTCATCCTCGCCATACCACTGATTTCGCTGCTCGGCTGCACGCGCGCGGACGCCGAGCGCCGCGCGCGCGAAGCGGCCGACGCGGCCCGGGAGCGCGCCGGGCAGGCGTTCGCGGACGCGGAAACGCTCGTGCAGGCTACGAAGGACGTGAAGGCCGAGTACGACAAGCTCATGCCCTCGACGACCGAATACGATCTCGTATTCGCCGAGCCGGAGGAGGGCAGCGATCGGCTCAAAGAACACGACGCCCGGCTGAAGACGATGGACCGCGTCGAGGTCGAGGGCATCACCGTCGGCTATGAAGAGCGCAAGGACCGCTCGCTCGGCGGCACCGCGTTCGAGCGCCACTTCCGCGCAACCTGGGCGTACGAGGGGCGCGTCCTTGCCGTCTCCTATTACTCGAAGAAGCAGATCGACGCCGTCGCTTTTCAAGAGCTACTGCAAAAACTCGTGCCCGCGTCCAATCAGGTTTTCAAGCACGTCAAGCTGAAACGCGGCGAGCGATGAACCCAGTTACTTCGTGCCCCAGATCTTCGTCAGCAGCTCGAACAGCTCCGGCTGGTCGTCCTTCAATTCCGCGCGGTTGAACGGGTAGAAATCGTTGTGCCCGAAGTACGCCTCGGTCATCTCCGCGAAGAACTCCTTTTCGTTCGTGAGCGCGTAGTGCTGCGTCTTCCTGCCGTTGATGTGCAGGACGCTCTTGCCCTTGCCGCTCGTCTTGTAGCGCTCGAACGCGGCCTTGATCTCGGCATGGTCGAAGCCGAGGACCTGATCGTGATAGGCATGGGCCAATTCGTGCATGACGGACCAGGGCTGGACGCGCTGATGATTCAGTCCCGCGAAGTCGGCGGCGACGGGGATGTGGACGCAGCGTGCCAGCTCCTCGGAGAAGCCGTTCGCCTTGAGCCAGCCCTTGCTCGGATGGTACTGGGCGGGCCGCAGCTTGCCGTGCGATTTATCGAGCCAGATCGGCACCTTCTGCAGCGCCTTGAGCTTGTCCGCGGGAACGACGTGCTTGATGTCGTACAGCCGATTCGCGAGAATGCGCAGCGCATGCTCGCCGAGCGCCTTGTCGTCGCCCATCAAGAGGCGGTTGTCGATGTGAACGGTCCAGCCCTCGATATCGCGCTTGGTGTGGGCGGAGGGGATTGCAGGTTGCTGGATGGCAATGAAGGTCGATGCAAGAATGACAGCGAGCATCATATAGCCCGCCATTTATGGCGGGTCCTCGTACTCGTTCGTAAGACACCCACCATAAATGGCGGGCTAAATGTCGATAGGAGAAATCCATGG
>ERZ1066138.325-NODE-325-length-16114-cov-8.594433_pt1 | contig 16114 bp, 15 predicted proteins | sample MGYA00382785_ERZ1066138 | MGnify/ENA primary metagenome ERZ1066138 (study PRJEB33369, sample SAMEA5778368) | biofilm metagenome | biome: Industrial cooling water; feature: Water cooling tower basin; material: Biofilm | place: United Arab Emirates | collected... | reverse complement strand
TGCGGGATTCGGGTCACCCCGAGGGATCACCCTGCGGGGGCGGCCCCGAATCCCGTCCCACGCGGCGCTTTCGCGCCCCGCATCCACGATCTGCGGCGGATCCAGGCTCAGACATGCCGGGTGGTGATCGGCATCCGCCGGTCGCGGCCGAAGGCCCGCGGCGTGATCTTGATCCCCACCGGTCCCTGGCGACGCTTGTACTCGGCGCGGTCGACCATCCGGACGACCGCGCCGACGACCGCCTCGGAGTGGCCCCGCCGGGTCAGCTCGCCCGGGTCGAGGTCCTGCTCCACGTAGCCCTCCAGGATCGCGTCCAGCAGGTCATAGGGGGGAAGGCTGTCCGTGTCGAGCTGGCCGGGCCTGAGCTCGGCGGTCGGGGGCCTTCGGATGGTGGCCTCGGGGATGACCTCGCGCCCCTCCGCGGCGTTGCGCCAGCGCGCCAGCCGGTAGACCCAGGTCTTCGCGAGGTCGCGCAGCGGGGCGAACCCGCCGACCATGTCGCCGTAGAGCGTGCTGTAGCCCACCGAGATCTCGCTCTTGTTGCCCGTGGCCAGCACGAGCGGGCCCAGCTTGTTGGAGAGCGCCATCAGCAGCGTGCCGCGGGCCCGGGCCTGGAGGTTCTCCTCCGTGATGTCCGGCTCGCGCCCGGCGAAGGGCTCCGCGAGGACCTCCTCGAACGCGGCCACCACCGGCTCGATCGGGACCCGCAGCAGCCGCACGGCCAGCGACTCGCAGAGCGCCTCGGCACCCGCCAGGCTCTCGGGGCTCGAGTGGCGCGAGGGCATCGCGACGCCCAGCACGCGGTCGGCGCCCACCGCATCGGCCGCCAGCGCCGCCGTCAGGGCGGAGTCGATGCCGCCGGACAGCCCCACGATCACGCCGGGGAAGCCGTTCTTGTCGACGTAGTCGCGGAGCCCCAGCCGCAGGGCCCCCCAGATCTCCGCCTCGGCCTGCAGCGGCCGGGCGATCGTCCCCGGGGCGGGCGGCCCGCCGTCGCGGGCGCCGGGCGCGGCGTCGAGCGTCACCAGGTCGTGCGGGGGCGGCCCGGGAAGGCTGCGCGAGAGCGGCGTGCGCAGCCGCCGGCGCGCCGACAGCCCCGTGTCCACGTCGCACACCAGCAGGTGCTCATCGAACTGGGGTGCCCGCGCCACCACCTCCCCCGCGGCGTCGAGCACGGCCGAGCGCCCGTCGAAGACCAGCTCGTCCTGCCCGCCCACCTGATTGCAGAACGCGAGCGCCGCGGCGCAGTCGTCGGCGCGGGTGGCGAGCATGCCCTCGCGGCGGTCGCCCTTGCCGCGGTGGTAGGGCGAGGCGGAGATGCAGCAGATGAGGTCGACCCGCGCCGCCGCCAGCTCCGACGCGACCGGGCTCGGGTACCAGATGTCCTCGCAGACGGCGAGGCCCACGCGCGCGCCGGCGGTCTCGACCACCATGGCCCGCTCGCCGGCGCGGAAGTAGCGGGCCTCGTCGAAGACCCCGTAGTTCGGCAGGAAGCGCTTGCGGTAGACCGCGCGCACGCGACCGTCGGCGATCACCGCGGCCGCGTTGTGGCAGTCGCCGTCCCACTCGGGGAAGCCGACGATCGCGACCCCTCGCCGCACGCCGGCGGCCACGCGGTCGAGCGCCCGGCGCGCCTCGGCCGCGAAGGCCGGGCGCAGCAGCAGGTCCTCCGGCGGATATCCGGTGATCGCGAGCTCCGGGGCCAGCGTCAGGTCGGCGCCGGCGGCGGCCGCGCCGGCGAGGGCCGCGGCCAGGCGCTCGGCGTTGCCGCCGATGTCGCCCACGACGGTGTTGAGCTGTGCCAGCGCCACGCGCACGGCCGGGGGCGTGCCTCCTGCGTGAAGGGGGGTGCCGCCGCGGTTCCCCGTGGACCCGAGCGCGGGCCGGCCGGCCGGAGCGCGGTAGGCTTCCGGAGTCCAACGATACGCCTCGCGGGCGCGCGGCAGAAGCGGGCCGGCGCGGCGCGGAAGCGGGAGAGACCGATGCGCGAAGGCCTGCCACCACAGCGCCGGCAGCCCGGCCACGGAGCCGGTCCCGGAGGACGCGGCGGCCGCACCAACCTGAACCCGCGCGAGGGCGCCGAGGCCGCCGAGCAGCGGCTGGGGCTGCCCTGCTTCCACGCGGGCCAGAAGGTGGCCGGGCTCTTCGGCTGCGTGGCGTGCCAGTTCCAGATCCGCAACCGCGGCACGCTGCCGACCTGCCCCCAGTGCGGCGAGATCGTGTGGGCGTACCTCGACCAGGGGCCCCGTCCGGTGCCCGAGGGCGAGGAGCCCGGCGCCGCCCCCGCCGCCCCGGCCGGCCCGAAGGTCGAGGAGGGGGTGAAGCTCGACGCGCCGCAGGCGCCGGTGCGGGTCGAGAACGTGAAGCTGGAGCCGTAGCCGGCCCGCGGCGGGGCCGGCTTCACACTTCCGAAACACGGCGACGCAAAGCCCTTACATGCGCCCCTTGGGCGGCACATCCCGGCGACCGATGATCCCGACGGCGGGGGTCGCGCGGGCGGCGCCCCCCGGGGCGGCGGGCAGGAGGTGCGGCTGGTGAGGCGTGGCTGGGCCGCGATCGCGGTGGCGGTGCTGCTGCTCGTGCCCGCGATCGCCGCCGCCGACGGGGACGAGCCGCGCGTGCCCTCCGCGCGCGTGCTCGCCGCCGGCTCCGGCACGATCTGGGTCGACGGCCGCATGGTCGTGAACGGCTCGCTGCGCTCGCCCGGCACGGTGCGGATCGTCGACCGCGCCGGCGACGCGGTGGCGCGCATCTCGGGGGCCCAGGTGCGCTTCGATCGCCGCGGGCGGGCCGTCGTCCGAAGGGCGGCCGGGATCCTGTTCGTCGCCGGGTCGCGGGTGTACGTGATCCTGGGGGGCCGCGACCTGGTGTTCGCGGTCGCGGGCAACGGGCGGATCCGCTTCCGCGGGCGCGGCATCTACCGGATGAACCACGGCCCGGTGCGCACCTGGGACGACTCCTGGCTCACCGTCGCCCCCGGCGCGGAGCAGGGCCGGCGCCGGGGGCCGGCGCGGGCGCGCTGATGCCCGGGGCGGCGCGCGGTGGACCCGTCGCCGCGCCGCGAATAGCATCGCCGCGGATGGCACCCCCCGACGACCGCCAACGGGTCCTGATCGTCGAGGACGAGCCGAACATCGCATCGTTCGCCCGCATGTACCTGGAGGCGGCGGGCTTCGCCGTCACGGTCGCGACGCGCGGCGACGACGGGCTCGAGCTGGCCGAGTCGCAGTCCCCGCACCTGGTGATCCTCGACCTGATGCTGCCGGGGCTCGACGGCTACGAGGTCACGAAGCGGCTGCGCCAGCGCGGCCAGACGCCGGTGATCATGCTGACCGCCCGCGACGACGCGGTCGACAAGGTGGTCGGCCTCGAGCTGGGCGCCGACGACTACATCACCAAGCCGTTCAACCCCCGCGAGCTGGTGGCGCGCGTGCGCGCGGTGCTGCGGCGGGCCGAGGCCCGGCCGGGCGGCGGGGGGCCGCCGGAGCCCGCCGTGATCGAGTCGGACAGCCTGCGGATCGAGGTGGGCGGGCGCGAGGTGTTCGTCGACGGCCGGCCGGTGGCGCTGACCCCGAAGGAGTTCGACCTGCTGGTCACGCTGATCGAGAACCGCGGCCTGGTGCTCACCCGCGAGCAGCTGCTGGAGCGGGTGTGGGGCTTCACCTTCCTCGGCGACAGCCGCACGATCGACGTCCACGTGCGCCAGCTGCGCCGCAAGCTGGGCGACGCCTGCCCCATCCAGACGGTCTGGGGCACGGGCTACAAGGTGCCCGCGCGACGGTGAGGGCCCGCCTGCCCCGGCCCTGGCGCACCCTGCGGGGCCGCCTGGCGCTGGCGGCGGCGGCGGGGCTGATCGTCGCGGCCGTGGTGTTCGCCGCGGTGGGGGCGGGGCTCATCCGCTCCCAGGCCGAGGTGGTGGCGCGGGCCGAGCTCGACCGCCAGGCGCGCGCCCTGGCCGACCTGGTGGGCGTCCAGGCCGAGCGGTCGGCGCGGGCCGGGCGGGAGTTCCGCTTCTACAGCCCCGCCAACCTCGAGGCGCTGGTGGGGCCCAACACCCGCCTGTACTACTCGGGCCTCCAGCTGACGCCCGGCGCCGACCAGCCCACGGCCGAGATCCCGCGGGTGGCCGCCGAGGAGCTCGACTACGAGATCCTGGAGCGCGAGGGGGTCCAGCGGATCGACTTCCGCCTGCCCGACGAGCCGGCGACCTTCGAGGCCTCCGCCGCGCCGGTGTACCTGGGGGGCGAGAGCGTCGGGGCGATCCTGCTCGCCCGGCCGCCCGGGGACTTCGTGTCGGCGTGGCCCGACGTCGCGGGCCGGGTGGTGGCCGCCGCCGGGGTCGGCCTGGCGGTCGCGCTGCTGCTGACCCTGTTCCTCACGACCAGGCTGTCGCGGCCGCTGATGGCGATGCAGACCGCCACGCGCCGGGTCGCGGGCGGCGATCTGCGGACCGCGCTGGGGTCGACCGGCACCAAGGAACTCGACGCGCTGGCCGAGGACTTCAACCACATGGTGCGCCGCCTGGCCCAGCGCGAGGGCGAGTCGCGCGAGTTCCTCATGCGGGTCACGCACGACCTGCGCACCCCGCTCACGGCGATCCGCGGCCACGCCGCGGCCCTGGCCGACGGGGTCGTCCCGGAGGCCGACGTGCCGCGCTCGCTGGCCGCCATCGAGGGCGAGGCCGCGCGGCTCGAGACGCTCGTCGCCGACCTGCTCGACCTCGCCCGCCTCGACGCGCACCGCTTCAAGCTCGACCTGGCTCCCGCCGACCCGGCCGACGTGCTGGACCGCGCGTTCGACGCGATGGAGGCGCAGGCCGCCGTGCGCGGCATCGCCTACGAGCGCGAGATCGACGAGATGGAGACGGTGGTGACCGACGAGGTGCGCGTGCGCCAGATCGTCTGCAACCTGCTCGACAACGCGATCCACTGGACCCCGCGCGGCGGCGCGGTGCGGCTGGAGGGGCGGCCGCGCCCGGACGGCGGGTTCACCGCCGCGGTGAGCGACACCGGGCCCGGCGTCCCGCCCGGCGCCCGAGACGCGATCTTCGAGCCGTTCTCCTCGAACGAGACGCCGGAGGGGCGCCGCGGGAGCGGCCTGGGGCTCGCCATCAGCCGCCAGCTGGCGCGGGCGCTGGGCGGCGACGTGCGGCTGGAGCCGTGCGACGGCGCGGGGAGCCGGTTCGTGCTGGACCTCCCCGCCACGGCGGACCGGCAGGTTCCCGCCCGCCGCGGCTGAGCGGCTCCGGCCGTCGCCGGCGGCCCGGGCGCGCTAGCCTCCGGATCCCGTGACGATGCGCACAACGACCCCGGCCGGCCGGCCGTGAGCGCCCGGAGCCCCGAAGCCACCCCGGGCGTCGCCGCCCCCCGCAGCGACCTGGGCATGTACGCCACCAAGGACCTCGTCGGCGCGGTGCCGCCGGAGCGCCGGGCGGAGTACCTGCGCGCCGTGGAGGAGTTCGCGCGGCGCAAGTACCAGCTCGGGGTGGCGGTGGCACGGCGCCTGCCGCCGCTCTACGCCGAGCGGCCGGACGCCGTCGGGCCCTACCTGGAGGCCCTGCGGCGGCTGGCCGACGCCGACTGGCGCGTGGCCGTCGAGGCCGCCCGCACGCTCCACCTCCTGCAGCAGGCGCCGGACGCGCGGGTGGCCGAGGGCTACGAGGCGATCGTGGCCGCGGCGGCGGGCGCCGGCGAGGAGGACATGAGCGACGCGGAGCGCGAGCTCGCCGCGCTCGACGCCGAGCTCGCCGGGCGCGAGGCGCGGATGGCGCGCGCCGACGAGCTGCGCACCCACCTGGCCGCCCGCGCCGCCCGCAACGCCAAGCGCCAGGACCAGGCCGCCCGGCTGGCCCGCGCGCTGCCCGCGGCGCTGCGGCGGGTGCGCGCCGACCGCCAGGGCTCCTACATGGAGCGGGTCGGCGAGGTCGCGGCGGCCGACCCCGAGGCGTCGGTCCAGGCGGCCGAGAGCCTGGTGGAGCTGCTGAACGCGGGGCGCCTCTCCTCCGAGGGCGCCGCCGAGTGGGTGCTGCGCGGCCTGGAGGCCCTCGGCGGCAACGCCGAGGTCGGCCGAGGCTACTTCCGCCTGGCCACCAAGCAGTCGCTGCAGGTGGTGGAGGAGCTGAAGGAGGGGCTGGCGCTGCGCTCCGTGGCCCGGGTCCTCAAGCTCTACGCCACCGCCCTGTCGGGCAGCGAGGTCGCCATCCGGGGCACCGACGAGATGGACGCCGTGAACGCCTTCGGCGCCGACCACATCATCCTGCCGCCGGACATGCGCTTCTTCGAGGACGACGAGCGCAACTTCACCGCCTACAAGGTGGCCACCGCCCACGGCGCCGGGCGCATCGAGTTCGGCACCTACCGCTTCGCGCTCGAGGAGATCCCCGAGACGGTCGCGCGCCTGCGCGCCCGCTACGGGACGGGCGACGAGGCGTAGCCCGCGCCGCCGGGCTGATCCCGAACGGCAGGCGCCCGCCCCTCCGTTCGGGAGGGGCGGGCGCCTGGCACCGCGTCCTGCGGGTGGGGCCGCCGCTAGGCGGGGGCCTCCTCGTGGGGGGCGAGCACGACGTCGCCGCGCTCGCCGGTGCGGACCCTGATCGACTCCTCCACGGGGAGGATGAAGATCTTGCCGTCCCCGGGCTCGCCCGTGTGGGCGAGCTCGAGGATGCAGTCCACGGCCCGATCGACGTCGGCGTCGTCGACCACCATCTCCAGCTTCACCTTCGGGCGGAGGAAGATCACGGTCTTCGCCCCCCGGTAGCTCTCGGTGAAGCCCTTCTGCCTGCCGGAGCCCTTGACCTCCGTCACGCTCATGGAGGGCAGCCCCATCTGCGCCAGCCGGTCGTGGATCGCCTCGAGCGACTCGTGCCGGATGAACGCCTCGATCTTCTTCACGTCGTCCTCCCTCCTACGAGGCCGTGACCGGCTTCGTGGTCGTGGCGGCGCCGGACGGAGCCGGGGCGTGCCCCGCGGGGAGCTCCTCCGGCGTGGCGCCGGGGACGTCGATGAACCGCTCGGGGTAGCCGAACATGCCGTGCTCGGAGATGTCCAGGCCCTGCAGCTCCTGCTCCTCGCTCGCGCGCAGGCCGACGGTGTACTTGATGGCCAGGAACACCGCCGCCGAGGCGGTGAGGGTGAACCCGACCGTGGCCGCGACGCCGTAGAACTGCACCCACAGCTGCTCGGCGCTGCCGCCGTAGAGGATGCCGTCGACGCCGGCCTTGTCGGCGACCGCGAAGAAGCCGATCGCCAGGGTCCCCCAGATGCCGGCCACGCCGTGGGCGGGCAGGGCGCCGATGGGGTCGTCGACGCGGATCCGCTCGAGGGCGATGACGATCGGCGGGAGGATCAGGCCCGCGACCACGCCGATGATCAGCGCCGCCCACGCGTCGACGAAGGCGGACGGCGCGGTGATCGCGACGAGTCCGGCGATGGCGCCGTTGCCCATCTGGCTGACGTCGATCGTCTTGAACAGGAACACGGAGGCGATGGTGGCGCCGATGATGCCGGCGGCCGCCGCCAGGTACGTGTTCATGATCACGTCGCCGAAGTTGATGCCGATGGCGGCGAGGCCAGACCCGCCGTTGAAGCCGGCCCAGCCGATCATGAGGATGATCACCCCGAGCAGCGCGAGCGGGATGGAGTGGCCGGGGATCGGCACAGCCTTCCCGTCGCGGAACTTCCCGATCCGCGGGCCGAGGATCAGCGTCCCGGCGAGGGCCGCCAGGGCGCCCTGCAGGTGCACGATCGACGAGCCGGCGAAGTCGAGGAAGCCCCGGTCCGCCAGCCAGCCGCCGCCCCAGGTCCAGTGGGCCACGATCGGGTAGATGAGGCCGGCGTAGAGGACGCCGAAGCCGATGTAGGCCACGAACTTCGTGCGGTCCAGCATCGAGCCGAAGACGATCGCCAGGGAGACCGCCACGAAGGCGACCTGGAAGAGGAACTGGCTCTGGATCGGCACGAGCGACTCGGCGTAGCCGGGGAAGTCGGCGGCGACGTTGTCGCTGGGCAGGAACCAGCCGCTCGCGCCGACGAAGCCGTTGCCGTCACCGAAGGCCAGCGCGAAGCCCACCGCCCAGAACATCACCAGCGCGATGGACAGGTTGATGAAGATCTTCGCCATCACCGAGGCGGCGTTCTTCATCCGGGACAGGCCGGTCTCGAGCATCGCGAAGCCCGCCTGCATGAACAGCACCAGCACGGCGGCGATGACGAACCACATCGAGTCGATCGCGGCCGCGATGGCGGTGGTGTCGTCCTGGGCGGCGGCGATCGCGGGGATCGCCAGCAGCATCAGCGCCGCGAGGATCGGCACCAGCCGGAAAGGCCGAAGGCGCATCTACTCTCCTTGGGGGATGAGACGGGAGCGGGCCCGGCGACGGACCCGTGGGTGCGCCCAGGCTAGGTCCGGGCCCCCGCCGCGGGCTTTGGCCCTGGGGCGAAGACTGGGCCCCGGTCTCTCTCCCGGTGCACAAGCCGCGAGCGGGCCCACACGGGCCGGCGGGGCGGCGCGGGTAGCCTTGCCGCACCCCCGTCCCCCGCCCGGAGGAATCGCCTGGACACCGTGACCCTGCTCATCGGAGCCCTGCTGCTCCTGGGCGTGGTGGCGGCGCTCATGGCCCGCCGGGCGGGGCTCCCGATCCTGGTCGCGTTCCTGGGGCTCGGGATGCTGCTGGGCTCCGACGGGCCGGGCGGGATCGAGTTCGACGACGCCGAGCTGGCGCGCGACGTCGGCATCGCGGGGCTGGTGGCGATCCTGTGGGAGGGCGGGCTCACCACCGCGTGGCGGGACATCCGGGGCGTGCTCCGCCCGGCGGCCCTGCTCGCGACGGTGGGCGTCGTCGTCACCGCGGGCGTGGTGGGCGCCGGCGCCTACCTCCTCTTCGAGCTCACGCTCACCGAGGCGCTCCTGCTGGGCGCCGTGGTCGGCTCGACCGACGCGGCCGCGGTGTTCGCCACCCTGCGGTTCACGACCCTGCGCCGCCGGGTGGCCGGCCTGCTCGAGGCGGAGTCGGGGATGAACGACCCGATGGCGGTCGCGCTCACGCTCGGCCTGATCGAGATCGCGACGAGCGACGGGGGCGGGCCGCTCGACGTGTGGCTGCGGGTGGTGTGGACGCTCGCCGTCGGGCTGGCCGCCGGCCTGCTCCTCGGCGAGGGCGCCGCGCGGGCCGCCGCCCGCATGCCACCCTCCCTGGGCCCGTTCGCGCCGGTCCTCTCGGTGGGCCTCGCTGCGGTCGCCTTCGGCCTCCCGGAGACCGTGGGCGGCAGCGGGTTCCTCGCCGTCTACCTCGTCGCGCTGAGGCTGGGAAACACCCCCAACCCCTTCCGCCGCTCGCTGGTGGCCTTCCACGAGGGCCTGGCGTTCCTCGCCCAGCTCGCCCTGTTCGTCGTGCTGGGCCTCCTGGTGTTCCCGAGCGACCTCGGCCCGATCGTCCTGCCCGGGCTGGCGCTGGCCGGGATCCTCGTGCTGGTGGCGCGGCCGCTGGCGGTGTGGGCCTGCTCGCCGGGCTCCGGCCTGGGCCGGCGGGAGCTGGCGCTGGTGAGCTGGGCCGGCCTGCGGGGGGCGGTCCCCATCGTGCTGGGCACGTTCGTCCTCTCCGAGCAGGTCGGCGGGCGCGACACGATCTTCAACGCGGTCTTCTTCGTCGTGCTGGTGTCGGCGGCCGTGCAGGGACCCCTGCTCGCGCCGCTGGCCCGGCGGCTCGGCCTGGCCGGGGAGCCCCGCGCGCTCTTCCAGCCGCCCCTGGAGATCGGGGCGGTCGGCGGCGCCGACATCCTGGAGTTCCGGGTCGGGGCGGGCGACGCGGCGGCAGGCCGCCGCGTGCGCGAGCTGGGGCTGCCCCGCACCGCCCTCCTCGCGGTGATCGTGCGCGGCCGCGAGGCGATCCCGCCCCGCGGACGGACCACCATCGAGGCCGGAGACCGGCTCTACGTGCTCACCCGCGCCGAGGACCTGGGGCGCGTCGAGGCCCTGCTCGACCACTGGCGCGAGGGGCCGCTGCCGCCGCCCGTCACCGTCGGGCGGGGGTAGCGGCCCGACATCCCGCGTTGACCCTCCGGGCGGCGGCGGGAACCCTTCACCGGATGTCACGAGACCCAGAGCAGCAGCCCCGCCGGTCGTCCGACCTGGCGCCCTCCGCGCTCGCCGTCGCCGCGTTCGCGTCGGTGGTGGCCACCGGCGTGATCGGGCGGTTCGGCCTCACCGGCACCGTGCTGGGGGCGGCCCTCCTGCCGGTGCTGATCACGATCGTCCGCGAGCTCGGCAAGGCGCCGGCCGAGCGCATGACCCGCATCCGGGTGCCCCGGCCGGACGGCCGCCACCTGCGCCTTCGCCGCCCGCGCTGGGGCGTCGTCGCGACGACCTCGGCGGCGGCCTTCGCCATCGCCGTCGCCGTCTTCACGATCCCGGACATGATCACCGGCCGGTCGGTGGTGAGCGACAGGCCGAGCACCTTCTTCTCCCGCGGAGCCGGCACGACGGCCGGCGACGAGCCGGGCGCAGAGCGCCCGGCGCCCGCGACGACCACCGAGGAGGAGGCGCCGGAGGCGCCCGCGACCACCGCGCCCGCCACGGTGACCGAGCCCGAGACCGAGACGGCGCCGCCCGCCACGACCGCCCCGGCCCCGCCCGAGGCCGCGCCCCCCGCGACGACCGCGCCGGCGCCGGAGCCGCAGCCGGCGCCCCCGCCGCCCGGATAGCGCCTCCGATGAGTCCTCGCGCCCCGGGCGGTCGGAGACTCCGACAGCCCCGCGAGAAGGAGGAACGCCGGACATGCCCCGAACGATTCCCTGCCTGTGGTTCAACGGCGACGCCGAGGAGGCCGCCCGCTTCTCCGTCTCCGTCTTCCCCGGCGCGCGGATCGGCGCGATCGCGCGGTACCCGGAGGACAGCCCCTTCCCGCCCGACTTCCCCGCCGGCACCGCCCTCACGGTCGAGTTCGAGCTCGACGGTCAGCCGTACGTCGCGCTGAACGGGGGGCCGGAGCTCTCCTTCACCGAGGCGATCTCGTTCCAGATCATGTGCCGCGACCAGGAGGAGATCGACCACCACTGGGGCGCGCTCGCCGGCGACGGCGGCGAGGAGGGGCCGTGCGGCTGGCTCAGGGACCGCTACGGCGTGTCGTGGCAGGTGATCCCGGCCGACCTCCCCCGCTGGGCGGCCGACCCGTCCGCATCCGCCGGGGTCATGCGGGCCCTGGCCCCCATGGGGAAGCTCGACCTGGCGGCCCTGCGCGCCGCCGCCGGGGAGGCCTGACCGGTCAGGCCCCGGAGCCCGGGGGGCGGCGCAGCGCCCCGAGCAGGTCGGCGAGCGCGCCCAGGTCGTCGTCGCCGAGGTCGCCGAACGCGCCGAAGCCGGCGTCGGCCAGGCGCCGCGCGGCGGTCCCGATGACCTCGCGGCCCGCGTCGGTGATGCGCACCAGCGACACGCGCCGGTCGCCGGGCTGCTCCTCGCGCACGACCCAGCCCGCGTCCGCGAGCCGGTCGACCAGGTAGGTGACGCTCGAGCCGTGCACCATCAGCAGGTCGCGGATGCGCATCACCGGCAGCGCCCCGGCCCGGGCGAACGAGAGCATCAGGAGCACCTCGAAGCGCGAGAGGTTGAGGCCCATCGGGCGGAGCGCCCGCTCCACCTCGCGCACGGTGGCCGAGTACGCGCGCACCAGCGACGTCAGCGCCCGGAAGCCGGCGGCCCCGGGGTACCGCTCGGCCCAGCGGCGGGCGGCCTCGTCGACCGGGTCGCGGGGGACGACCCCGGGCGCGTTGACCTGATCGTCGGACATCCGAATAATGGGCCTCGGGGGTGTTTCCGGCCACGGCGGGGGAGGTCCGCTCGAATGGCGGTGACGGGGGCGCGCACCAGCCTACGCCCCGCGCCGGGCGAGACGATCTCGGGGCGGCCGCTCGACGTGGTCTACGAGGGGCCCGCGCCGCCGCGCGAGCCCCCCGGCGAGCCGCCCTACACGCGCGGCATCCACGCCACCATGTACCGCGGGCGGCCGTGGACGATGCGCCAGTTCGCCGGCTTCGGCACCCCGGCCGACACCAACGCGCGCTTCCGCGAGCTGCTGGAGGGCGGCCAGACCGGGCTCTCGACCGCGTTCGACATGCCCACGCTGATGGGCTACGACCCCGACCACCCGCTGGCCGCGGGCGAGGTGGGCCGCGAGGGGGTCTCGGTGGCCCACGCGGGCGACATGGCGCGCCTGTTCGCGGGCATCGACCTGGGCGAGGTGTCGGTCTCGCTGACGATCTCGGGCCCCGCCCCGGCGGCCCTGGCCCTCCTGGTGGTGGCGGCCGAGGAGGCCGGGGTCCCCCGCGCCCGCCTGCGCGGCACGCTCCAGACCGACATCCTCAAGGAGTTCATCGCGCAGAAGGAGTGGGTGGTGCCGGTGCGCCCCTCCATGCGGCTGGCCTGCGACCTGATCGCGTTCTGCGCCGATGAGATGCCGCTGTGGAACCCGATCTCGGTGTCGGGCTACCACATCCGCGAGGCCGGGGCGACGGCCGGCCAGGAGCTTGCGTTCACGCTCGCCGACGGGCTGGCCTACGCCGAGGAGCTGATCGGCCGGGGCCTGCCCCCCGACGCGTTCCTCCCCCGCTTCTCGTTCTTCTTCGACTTCCACATCGACCTGTTCGAGGAGGTGGCGAAGATCCGCGCCGCCCGGCGCATGTGGGCGACGCTCGCGCGCGAGCGCCTGGGGGCCCGGGACGAGCGCTCGCTGCGGCTGCGCACGCACGTCCAGACCTCGGGGGTCTCGCTCACCGCCCAGCAGCCGCTGCTGAACGTCGCGCGGACGGCCGTCGAGGCGCTCGGCGCGGTGATGGCGGGCACCCAGTCGCTGCACACCAACGCCTACGACGAGACCCTGGCCCTCCCCACCCGCGAGTCGGCCACGCTGGCGCTGCGCACCCAGCAGATGATCCTGGCCGAGACCGGCGCCGCCGGGGTGGCGGATCCGCTCGGCGGCAGCTGGCTGGTGGAGCGCCTCACCGACGAGCTGTGCCGGGAGGCCGCGGAGCGCATCGCGGAGATCGACGCCCGGGGCGGCATGGTGGCCGCCGTCGAGGCCGGCCTGCCGCAGGCCGAGATCGCCGACGCCGCCTACCGCTTCCAGCGCGCGGTGGAGGCCGGCGAGCGGACGATCGTGGGCGTGAACGACTTCCGCGACGACGAGGAGCCGCCGCCGCCGCTTCACCGCCCCGACCCGGGCGCCGAGCGCGGGCAGGCCGGGGCCGTCGGTGCGTGGCGCGCCGCCCGCGACGAGCGCCGCGCGGCCGCCGCGCTCGAGGGCGTGCGCGCGGCGTGCGAGGGTACGCTCAACGTGATGCCGCCCCTCATCGAGGCCGCCCGCGCCGGCGCGACCATCGGCGAGATGTGCGACGCCTTCCGCGCCGTGTGGGGCCCCTACCGCGACCCGGGGACCTGGTGACGGACGCCCTCGTCATCGACGCCGTGCGCACGCCGGTGGGGCGCCGGCGCGGCCGCCTGGCCGGCTGGCACCCGGTGGACCTGGCCGCCGAGGTCCTGCGCGCGCTGGTCGACCGCAACGACCTCGACCCGGCCGCCGTGGACGACGTGATCATGGGCTGCCTCACCCAGGTCGGGGAGCAGGGCATGAACGTCGGCCGCTCGGCCGTGCTGGCCGCGGGCTTCCCCGAGTCGGTGCCCGCCACGACGGTCGACCGCCAGTGCGGCAGCTCCCAGCAGGCGGCGCACTTCGCCGCCCAGGGCGTGATGGCGGGCGCATACGACGTCGTCATCGCCGCCGGGATCGAGTCGATGACGCGCGTCCCCATGTTCAGCAACGTCCCGGACGAGTCGGCGGCCTACGGTCCGCGCTTCCGCGAGCGCTACGGCCTGGGACCGGGCGACTTCATCCACCAGGGTCACGCCGGCGAGCTGGTGGCGCGCCGCTTCGAGCTGGGCCGCGAGGAGTGCGACGCCTACGCCCTGGAGTCGCACCTGCGGGCGGCCCGGGCAACCGCCGAGGGGCGCTTCGCCGCCGAGATCCTGCCGCTGGAGACCGGGAACGGGGACGGTCCGATGACCGCCGACGAGGGCATCCGCCCCGGCACCTCGATGGAGGCGCTGGCGGCCCTGCCGCCGGTCTTCGAGGAGGACGGGGTGCTGACGGCCGGCAACTCGTCGCAGATCAGCGACGCCGCAGCCGCGGTGCTGATCGCCTCCCCCGCCGCTGCCGAGCGCCTGGGGCTGCGGCCCCGGGCGCGGGTGGCCGGGTTCGGGCTGGCGGGGGTCGACCCGGTCGAGATGCTGACGGGACCCATCCCCGCGACCGAGGCCGTCCTGCGGCGCACGGGCCTCGACCTCGACGACATCGACCTCTTCGAGGTCAACGAGGCCTTCGCCTCGGTCCCGCTGGCGTGGGCCAGGGCGCTGGGGGCCGACCTGGAGCGCGTGAACGTCAACGGCGGCGCGATCGCGCTTGGGCATCCGCTCGGCTGCAGCGGCGCCAGACTGATGACCACGCTGCTGCACGAGATGGAGCGGCGTCGCGCCCGGTACGGCCTGCAGACCATGTGCGAGGGCGGAGGGCTGGCGAACGCCACGATGCTGGAGCTGATCGCATGACCACGCTGAGCCCCGCCGAGCTCGACCGCTCGCACCGCGAGATCCAGTCGCTGGCCCGGGAGTTCGCCCAGGGCGAGATCGCGCCCCACGCGGCCGAGTGGGGCGCCGCCAAGCACGTGCCGGTGGACGTGCTGCGGCGGATGGGGGAGCTGGGCTTCCTGGGGGTCATCATCCCCGAGGAGTACGGCGGCGCCGGGCTCGACTACGTCTGCCTGGCGCTGGTGATGGAGGAGATCGCCGCGGCCGACGCGGGCACGTCGGCCGGCCTGGCGGTGCAGAACTCGCTCGGCGCGACGCCGATCGTCCGCCACGGCAGCGAGGAGCAGAAGCGCGAGCACCTGCCCCCGCTCGCCTCGGGCGAGTGGATGGCGGCCTACGCGCTCAGCGAGCCCGACGCGGGCTCCGACGCCGCCGCCCTCCGCACGGCCGCCCACCGCGACGGCGACGACTGGGTGGTGAGCGGGGCGAAGATGTGGATCACCAACGGGGGCTTCGCCGACCTGTTCGTGCTCTTCGCCCGCACCGGAGGCGAGGGCGCGCGCGGGGTGTCGGCCTTCCTCACCCGCCCGGGGCCGGGCCTCCACGTGGGCAAGGAGATCCCCAAGATGGGCCTCCACACCTCGTCCACGGTGGAGCTGGCCTTCGACGGCCACCGCGTGCCGGCCGACCGCATGCTGGGCGCGGAGGGCGAGGGCCTCCGCATCGCCCTGAGCACGCTCGACTCGGGGCGGATCGTCGTGGCCGCCCAGGCGTGCGGCATCGCCCGCGCCGCTCTGGAGGCCGCCGTGGCCTACGCGGGCGAGCGGCGCGCCTTCGGCGGCCCGATCGCGCGGTTCCAGGGGGTCCAGTTCCCCATCGCCGACGTGGCGGCCCGCCTCGACGCGGCGCGCCTGCTCACCCTGCACGCCGCCCGGCTGCGGGACGCGGGCGAGCCGCACACCGCCGCCGGCGCCAAGGCCAAGCTCTTCGCCAGCCAGGTCGCCGTGGAGGCCGCCGACGCCTGCGTCCAGGCGATGGGCGGCTACGGCTACTCGGCCGAGATGCCCGCCGAGCGCTTCTACCGCGACGCCAAGATCACCCAGATCTACGAGGGCACCAGCGAGATCCAGCGGCTGGTCATCGCCCGCGATCTGTGGGGGGACGCCGCCCGGGGCTGAGCTCGCGCCCGCGCGCCAGCAGACGCGCCGCCTCCCGCTCCATCCCCTGCCCCCGGTACCACCCCCCCGCGTCGAGCGCGACGACGGCGCGCCAACCGTCCACCCGGCCGGCCATCCCCGGCTCGCCGTAGCCCGCGAGCAGCGCCCGCTCCGCCGGCGGCGGCAGCCGGTTGAGCTCGCAGGCGTAGGCAAGGTCCTCGGCCGGGTCGCCCAGGCGCCAGAACTCCCAGTCGACCAGCGCGGGGCCGTCCGGCCCCCACACCACGTTCGCCTCCACGAGGTCGCCGTGCAGCAGGCGGAACGGGCGCGGGGCGGCGGGCGGGGCGGGCGCGCGGGCGTCGGCGCGGGCGGCCAGGCCGGCCTCGGGC
>ERZ1066138.324-NODE-324-length-16145-cov-9.094904_pt1 | contig 16145 bp, 15 predicted proteins | sample MGYA00382785_ERZ1066138 | MGnify/ENA primary metagenome ERZ1066138 (study PRJEB33369, sample SAMEA5778368) | biofilm metagenome | biome: Industrial cooling water; feature: Water cooling tower basin; material: Biofilm | place: United Arab Emirates | collected... | reverse complement strand
ACATAGATCGATCGCCCATTCGGCCTCGTAGGGCGGCACATTGCACTCCACCACATCGCCCGGCGCAACCTCGAGCTTGAGGCCGACGATGTCGGCGTGGATCGGGTAGCGACTCACCTGACGATCGACCAGCACGCCAGCGCGCACACTGGCGGCGCCGCCCGCCTTGAGGAACTCCAGCACCTTGAACAGCGAGTGGCCGTGGTACAGCACGTCATCGATCACCACCACATGGCGATCCTGCAGGTCGGGCGCCGCCTCGGGCCGATCCAGACGCGTTTCCGGGTGCAGCAGGGTGAGGTCATCGCCGTAGCGCTTGACCTTGAGATCCAGTCGTTCCACTTGCAAGGCCGGCTGCAGCCCGCGGGCGAGGGTGAGCAAGCGATCGGCCAAGGGTGCGCCGCGGCGCAGCACGCCCACCAGCACGATGGGTTCGCGCGGGTCGACCATGGCCACCAGTTGGCGCGCCATGCTGCGCAGCACGGCGTCGAGGTCAGCGCTGGAATAGAGACGGAATCGTTGCATCAGCATCGCTCGATCGGTTGCGGACGAGCGCGGATCTTACTCGCAGACGGAAAGCAGGGCATTGCGGGCGCCGCTCCCGCGCCAGATGCGTCGGCGCTGCGTCGGCGATCCCACCCGCATCAAGATATGGCGGCGAAATCCTCGGCCCAGCCCGGCGCTGGCGGCGGGGCACGCAGGCGCAGGAAGAGATCGCCATCCAGGCTGCGTTGCTCGCACAGCGTCCAGGCTTCGGCGTCGTCGAGTTCGCGCAGCGGTGGCAGCTCGAAGGCGCTGCGCGCGCTGGCGCCGAGGATGCGCGGTGCGATGTAGAGCAGGAGTTCGTCGACCAGGCCCTGATGCAGCAGCGCACCACACAGCCGTGGACCGGCTTCGACCAGGATCTCGTTCTCGCCGCGCTCGGCCAGCGCCGCCATCAGGCGCGGCAGCAGGATCTGCCCGCCCGGCGCCGGGATGGCCAGGCTTTGCACCCAGGCGGGCCGCTCCGGCCACAGCTCGGCGGCGGGCGCGTGCACCCACAGCAGCGGCGCCGCTTCGTGCCACAGCCGCGCCTGCGGCGACAGGCTGGCGGATGGGTCGAGCACGATGCGCGTGGGCGCGCGCTCCGGTGGACCGTCGAGGCGCACCGTCAGGCGCGGATCGTCGGCGCGCACCGTGCCGATGCCGGTGAGGATGGCACTGGAGCGCGCGCGCCAGAGCTGCACATCGGCGCGCGCCGCGGCGCCGGTGATCCACTGGCTGCGCCCATCGGCCAGGGCGATCTTGCCATCCAGGCTCATGCCCAGCTTGAGTCGCACCCAGGGCCGTTGGCGCGTGCAGCGGCTGATAAAGCCGAGGTTGAGTTCATGTGCGGCCGTCGCGCCCACCCCGACTTCCACGTCGATGCCGGCCGCGCGCAGGCGCTCAATGCCGCGGCCTTGTACGGCCGGAAACGGATCTTCGATGGCCACCACCACGCGTGACACGCCCGCCGCGATCAGCGCATCGGCACAGGGCGGCGTGCGGCCGTGATGGCTGCACGGCTCCAGCGTCACATAGGCGGTGGCACCGCGCGCTGCGTCGCCCGCTTCGCGCAACGCGTGCACTTCGGCGTGCGGCTCACCGGCACGCCGATGCCAGCCACGGCCAACGCACTGGCCATCCTTGACGATCACACAGCCGACGCGCGGGTTCGGGTGGGTGGTGCACAGGCCCTTGGCAGCCAGTGCCAGGGCCTCGTCCATCCACGCGGCAGCTTGCGCCGACGTGCTCATTGCCGCGGCGTCAGACCTGTCCTGAGTTCAACCGCCACAAGGTGGCGTTGAGTGCGGTGGCGAAGCTGACCCAGGCCAGATAGGGCAGCAACATCCACGCGGCGAGCCTGTGCACGCGCCAGAAGGCGCGAATGGTGGCGATGATCAGCAGCGCCAGCAGCACGATCACCAGCAGGGCCCAGCCCATTTCGCGCAGGCCGAAGAACACTGGCGTCCACAGGGCATTCACCGCCAACTGGACGAAAAACAGCACCAGCGCGGCTTTGGAGCGCGCGCTGGGCCCACGCAGCCAAACCAGTCCAGCGGCCAGGCCCATGCTCAGGTACAAGAGCGTCCACACCGGTCCGAACAGCCAGTTCGGCGGCTGCCAGGACGGCTTGTTCAAGGCCGCGAACCACGCATCGGGCGGGAAGGCGGCGCCCAGCACGGCGGCGACGAAGGGCAGCAAGGCCCAGCCGATCAGCCACCAGCGCGAACGGCGTTGCAAGGTCTCGACCACGGCGGCGTCAGCGCGTCAGCGGCTTGTACTTGAGGCGGTGCGGTCGCGCACCTTCTTCGCCCAGACGGCGCTTCTTGTCGGCCTCGTAGTCCGAATAGTTGCCGGCGAAGAACTCGACGTGCGAATCGCCCTCGAAAGCCAGGATATGAGTGGCGATGCGGTCCAGGAACCAGCGGTCATGGCTGATCACCATCACGCAGCCCGGGAATTCCAGGATCGCGTCTTCCAGCGCGCGCAGCGTTTCCACGTCAAGGTCGTTGGAGGGTTCGTCGAGCAGCAGTACATTGCCGCCCTGCAGCAGCGTGCAGGCCAGATGCAAGCGGCCACGCTCACCACCCGACAGTGTGCCGACCAGCTTCTGCTGATCCGGGCCCTTGAAGTTGAAGCGGCCGATGTAGGCGCGCGACTGGATCTCCAGCCGGCCGATGGTCAGGATGTCCGAGCCGCCGGACACGGCCTGCCAGACGTTCTTGTCGGCATCCAGCTTGTCACGCGACTGGTCGACGTAGGCCAGCTTCACCGTCGGCCCGATCACCACTTCGCCCGAATCCGGCTTTTCCTGACCGGTGATCATCTTGAACAGCGTGGACTTGCCGGCGCCGTTCGGACCGATGATGCCGACGATGGAGCCGGGCGGCATCTTGAAGCTGAGATCGTCGATCAGCAGGCGATCGCCGAAGGCCTTGGACACGTGCTTGAACTCGACCACGAGGTCGCCCAGGCGCTCGCCGGGCGGAATGTAGATCTCGTTGGTTTCGTTGCGCTGCTGGTACTCGACCGAGTTCAGTTCCTCGAACTTGGCCAGGCGCGCCTTGCTCTTGGCCTGGCGGCCCTTGGCGTTTTGCCGCACCCATTCCAGTTCGCGCTGGATGGCGCGTTGGCGTGCCTTTTCCTGCTGCGCTTCCTGCTTCAGGCGTTCGTCCTTCTGCTGCAGCCAGGAGGTGTAGTTGCCCTTCCACGGAATGCCGCGGCCGCGATCGAGTTCGAGGATCCATTCGGCGGCGTTGTCGAGGAAGTAGCGATCATGGGTGACCGCCACCACGGTGCCGGGGAAGCGCTGCAGGAACTGCTCCAGCCATTCCACCGACTCGGCGTCCAGATGGTTGGTGGGTTCGTCGAGCAGCAGCATGTCGGGCTTCTGCAGCAGCAATCGGCACAGTGCCACGCGGCGCTTCTCGCCGCCGGAGAGGTGCTTCACCCTGGCGTCCCAGGGCGGCAGGCGCAAAGCGTCGGCGGCTTGCTCCAGCTGCTGCTCCATGGTGTGCGAATCGCCGGCCGCGAGGATGGCTTCGAGCCGCGCCTGCTTTTCTGCCAGCGCGTCGAAATCCGCGTCCGGCTCGGCATAGGCGGCGTAGACCTTGTCCAGTTCCGCCTGCGCGTTGAAGATCTCGCCCAGGCCTTCCTCCACGCACTCGCGCACCGTCTTTTCGGGATCCAGCTTGGGTTCCTGTTCGAGGAAGCCGATCTTGATGCCCGGCTGCGGACGCGCCTCGCCGACGAAATCCTTGTCCACCCCGGCCATGATGCGCAGCACCGTGGACTTGCCCGCGCCGTTCAGGCCGAGCAGCCCGATCTTGGCGCCGGGGAAGAAGGACAACGAGATGTCCTTGATGATTTCGCGCTTCGGGGGCACGGTCTTGCTGACCCCGATCATGGTGTAGATGTACTGCATGGAGGCAACTCCTGTGGGCGCGGGCCGCCGTTGCGGCTGCATGGCAACGCCTCGGCGCTGGCCGAGAACGAGGCGACCCGGGCGGGCGATGGAAAGCGCGCAATGCTGCCAGTCCGGGGCCGAGGAGGCTAGCCCGGCCACAACACAGAGGATTGACCGGCCACGCGCCACATCCGACCATCCGCTCATCCTGCCGAGGAGTTCATGCATGCCGCAGATGGAACAGAGTTCGTTGACGGCGCGTCAGTACTGGGAGCAGGTGAAGGCCAATCCGAGTCGGGCGCGCTTTGGCTTTGGCCAGCGGCCAGCCCTGGTCAACATCGATGTGCAGCGCGCCTACACCGACATCGAGCACTTCAAGACCGCCTACCAGACCGATCCGCGCCAGATCGAGCACATCAATGCGCTGGCGCGCCGGGTACGGGCCCTGGGCCTGCCAGTGGTGTGGACCTATGTCGCGTACCTTGATTCCGGTGAGGACGCCGGCCTGTGGGGCACGCGCAGCAACACACCGGATTCCCTGCAGAACATCAAGCACGGGTCCGAGCGCGCTCAGCTGGATCCGCGCGCCGAGGTGCTGGCGGGCGACATCGTGATGACAAAGCGCATGGCCAGCGCCTTCTTCGAGACCCATCTGTGGTCGCTGTTGGGCTGGCATCGCGTCGACACCCTGATCGTGACCGGCGGCTCCACTTCGGGTTGTGTGCGCGCCACCGTGGTCGATTCGCTGTCACGCAGCTACCGCACGGTGGTGCCGGAGGAATGCGTGGCCGACAAGCACGAGATCCCGCACTACGCCAATCTCTGCGACATGTTGCTCAAGTACGCCGACGTGGATCCGGTCGAGCGGGTGGCGGCGCAGCTGGATGCGCTGATCGAGGCGCGTCGATGAAGTCCGATCCCGGGCTGTACGACTACTGGCCGTATGTGGGACGGCCGGCCTTGCGCTGGCCCGGCAATGCGCGCGTGGCGCTGTGGATCGCGCCCAACATCGAGTTCTACGAGTGGATGCCGCCGGACAATCCCAAGCGCAAGCCCTGGCCGCGCCCGTTGCCCGATGTGCTGGGCTATGCCACGCGCGACTACGGCAATCGCGTGGGGCAGCAGCGGATGATGCGGGTGCTCGATCGCTACGGCTTGCGCGGCTCGGTGTCCCTGTCCACGGCGATGCTGATCCACCATCCGGAGATCATCGAGATGGCGGCGGCGCGCGGCTGGGAGTTCTTCAGCCATGGCATCTACAACACGCGCTACAGCTACGGCCTGGACGAGGCGCAGGAGCGCGCCATGATCGAGGAGTCGATGCAGCTGATCGAGCGTCACACCGGGCAGCGCTGCGCCGGCTATCTGGCGCCGGCGCTGTCGCACACCGAGGCCACCATCGACCTCTTCGCCGAAGCCGGCGGCCTCTACACCTGCGATCTGTTTCATGACGATCAGCCCACGCCGGTGCGCACGCGCAGCGGTCGGCGCTTCGTCTCGATCCCGTACTCGCTGGAGCTCAACGACACCATCGTCTACGTGGTCAACAAGATCGAGCCCAGGCGCTACGGGCAGATGATCAAGGACGCCTTTGATCGCCTCTACGCCGAGGGCGAGGCCAGCGGCACCGTGCTGTGCGTGCCCCTGCATGCCTATCAGGTGAGCCATCCGCATCGCCTGCGCTCCTTCGAGGAGGCGATCGACTACATCTGCGGCCATGCGGGCGTGTGGAAAGCCACTGGCCGTGAGATCGCCGAGCACTATCTCGAACACCACTACGATGCCGCGCTGGCAGCGATGCAGCAGGCCGCGGAGCCAGGCGCATGAGCACGGGACCACTCGACTATCCCCGGCGCCGGCTTGGCATGGACCAGGACCGCTATGACTTCGCCATGCTGGAAACCCGACCGCCAGCCCTTTGGCCAGATGGCCGGCCGCTGGCCGTGTGGATCAACCTCGCGCTGGAACACTTCCCGCTGAATCCCAGCGGCGCCGGCTTCAAGGCGCATGGCGCGATGACCATGCCTTACCCGGACCTGCGTCACTACACGCTGCGCGACTATGGCAACCGGGTGGGCGTGTTCCGCGTGCTCAAGGCGCTGCAGGAGCACGCCTTCAGCGCCTCGCTGGCGGTCAATGCCGAGCTTGCCCTGCGCTATCCGCCACTGCTGGCGCAACTGGCGGCCAGCGGCCACGAAATCATCGGCCACGGCTGGAACATGGATCGGGTGCACCACGGTGGGCTGGATCCTGCCATCGAACGGCAGTGGATCGAGGACAGCCTGGCGGCGCTGGCCCGCTGGAGCGCGCAGCCGATTCGCGGCTGGCTGAGCCCGGCGCGCTCGCAATCCGCCGCGACCCCGGATCTGTTGCGCGGCGCCGGGCTGGAGTGGTGCGCAGACTGGGTCAATGACGAGCTGCCTTATCCACAGCACACGGCGCATGGCGCCCTGTGGAGCCTGCCTTTGTCGCTGGAGCTGGAAGACCGCTTTGTGATCGGCGAAAACCTGCATGCCGAGGCCGAGTGGGCCGATCAGGTCATCGATGCCTGCGAGTTCCTGCTGGCCGAGGCGCGCGGTTTGGGGCAGGGCCGTCTGCTCAGCCTGAGCCTGACGCCCTGGGTGATCGGACAACCGCATCGCATCGGCCATCTGGAGCGCGTGCTGCGTCACCTCGCCAGCCGTCGCGCACTGCTCTGGAATGCGCCGCCATCGACAATCCTGCGTACGGCGGTTGCCGCTCCCGCGACTGATCGCTAATCTGCGCCGCCATGACCGAGAACCCTGCCGAATCCACCACGCCGACCCGCCCTGCTGCGGCGATTGGCGAGTTTGAGAAATCGCTCGATGAACTCGAGGCGCTGGTGGCGCGCATGGAGAAGGGCGATCTGACGTTGGAAGACTCGGTCAAGGCTTTCGAGCGCGGCATGCAGCTCTATCAGCATTGCCAGCAGGCACTGGGTGAGGCCGAGCTACGCGTCGATCAGCTGCTGAAGTCGGTCGATGGCCGCAGTCGCGTGCCCTTTGATCCCGAAACGCCTTAGCCAATGCAGGCGGCACTCGAGTTGCTGGAGGACTGCGCGGTGCGTGCCGAGGCCGCGCTGGAGCGTGCCTTGCCGGCCGCCGATTGCCCACCCGAAGGCTTGCACCGCGCCATGCGCTATTCAGTGCTGGGTGGGGGCAAACGGCTGCGGCCGTGCCTGGTCTACGCCGTCGGCGAGTTGTGCCGCGCTCCGCCTGCAACGCTGGATGCGGCGGCAGCCGCGGTCGAGATCATCCACGCCTACTCGCTGATCCACGACGATCTGCCGGCGATGGATGATGATGATCTGCGTCGCGGCAAACCCACCTGCCACAAGGCTTTCGGCGAAGCCACCGCGATTCTGGCCGGTGACGCTCTGCAAGCGCTGGCCTTCGAACTTCTGGCCCGCGATCTTGGCATCGAGGCACACCTGAATCTGGCGATGGTCAAGCTGCTGGCCGAGGCCTGTGGTTCGCTGGGCATGGCCGGCGGACAGGCCTTCGATCTGGATGCCGTGGGCCGCGTGTTGCCTTTGCCCGAGCTTGAGCGCATGCACCGGCATAAGACCGGCGCACTGATCCGTGCCTCGGTGCTGCTGGGCGCCTTGGCCGGCGGCGTGTCCAGCGGACCGCGCCATCTGGTGCTGGAAGCCTATGGTCGCGAGATCGGCCTCGCCTTCCAGATCCAGGACGATCTGCTCGATGTGCTGGGTGACACCGAGGTGATCGGCAAGCGCCAGGGCGCCGATATCGCGCGCGGCAAGCCCACCTATCCCGCGCTGCTCGGCATCGAGGCCTCGGGTCAGCTGGCGCTCGCGCATCGCGATGCCGCCATCGCTGCGCTGTCGATCTTTGGTTCTGAAGCCGATGCGCTGCGCGCGCTGGCCAGCTACGTGGTGGCGCGAGTGTCCTGAGGGTGGTGAAGCGGCGCCGCAGGCTGTGCTATCGATAGCGTCCAGGATCCTGCGAGCTGTGCACCATGCAACTCAAGATCAATGGCACGGAGACCGAAGTTCCGGTCGCTGAAGACACCCCGCTGTTGTGGGCCTTGCGCGATGGCCTGGGCCTCACCGGCACCAAGTACGGCTGCGATTCCGGCACCTGCGGCGCTTGCGCCGTGCATGTGGATGGCGTGCTGACGCGCGCCTGCCAGATCAGCCTGGGCGAACTGCGTCGGCGCGGCGTCACCACCATCGAAGGCCTGGCTGGCGCCGAGGCCCTGCATCCGCTGCAGCAGGCTTTCATCGAGCTTGGTGCCGTGCACTGCGGCTACTGTCAGTCCGGGCAACTGATGGCCGCTGCCGCGCTGCTCGCGCAGACGCCCAAGCCCAGCGATGCCGAGATCGATGCCGCGATGGCCGCTCAGCTGTGCCGCTGCGGAATGTATCCGCGCATCCGTGCCGCGATCCATCGCGCCGCCGCGCTGATGGCGGAGTCGGCACGATGAGCGCGCTGGTCAATCTCTCGCGGCGCCGCCTGCTGATTGCTGGCGCAGCACTTGGCGGCAGCCTGTGCCTGGGCGTGCTGGCGCCGCCTGCGCGCGCCGGCAAATCCGCGCTCGGCGACAGCGCGCCCGTGGCCCTGCATGCCTGGCTGGCCATCGATGCGCAAGGCGTGGCACGTCTGCTGGTGCCGCACACCGAGACCGGGCAGGGCATCCACACCGCGCTGGCCCTGGCCCTGGCGGAGTCGCTGGACCTGCCGCTGGCCGCGTGTCGTTGCGAGACGGGTTTCGGTCCTGAGTTCGTGGTGCCCGAACTGGGCCTGCAGGGCACGCTGCTGGGCAGCAGCGTGGCGCAGAGTTTCGAACGCGTGCGCCGACTGGCGGCCAGCGCGCGGCAGATGCTGCTGCAGGCCGCCGCCGCACGCTGGGGCGTGGCGCCCGAAACGCTGCGCACTGAGCAAGGGCGTGTCATCGGCGCCGCATCGGGGCAGCTGCTGAATTACGGCGCGCTGGCTGCCGACGCGGCTCGGCAGACGCCGCCGGATGTGGCGCTTTCGCCGTATCGCGCGCCGACAGGTTCGGATCCGGTGCGTCTGGACGCGCGTAGCAAGGTGGACGGCAGTGCGGTTTACGGCATCGACGTGAAGCTGCCCGGATTGCTGACCGCACTGCTGCTGCGCCCGCCGCGGCTCGGCGCCAAGCCCGGCAAGGCTGCCGTGGCATCAGCCAAATCAATCCTCGGCGTGCGCCACGTGACCGAAATCGACGACTGCATCGCCGTGGTGGCCGACCAATACTGGACCGCCAAGCAGGGCCTGGATGCGCTCACCGTCGAATGGGAGCAAAGCGCGGCACAGCGCCATGACAGCGCCAAACAGGCCGATGCGCATCAGCGGCTGCTCAAGGAGCCCGGCCTGCTGGCGTTGGCGCGTGGCGAGCCCGCAGCGCAGCCGCCCGCCGAGGCCACGCTGATCGAATTCGAGGCCGAAATGGCCGAGTTGGCCCACACCTGCATGGAACCGCTGAGCGCGACGGCCCAGGTGCATGCCGATGGCGTCGACATCTGGGTCTCCACAGAACTGCCTGGCCACGATGCGGCGGTTGCCGCCGAGGTCTGCGAGATCCCGCTGGATAAGGTCCGCATCCACCCCTTGCTAGCCGGCGGCGGCATGGGCCGCCGCGCCCATCCGCAGGCCGATTTCGTGCGCGCGGCGGTGATGTTGTCGAAGAAGATCCAGCAGCCGGTGAAGCTGATCTGGCGGCGTCAGGATGAGTTCGCCGCCGGCTGGCACCGCCCGCGCACCAGCGTACGCGCCAGCCTGGCGCTGGATGCGCGGCAGCGTCCGCAGGCGGCCTGGTTGCGCATCGCCAGTGCACCAGTGTTGCCGGGCACGCCTTTCGCGGCGCGGATGCGCGAGGGCGTGGACCCGACCCAGGTCGAGGGCCTGGTCGACTGGCCTTACGCGCTGCCGCAGTTGCGCGTGAGCTACCACCCCGATCTCGAAGCGGCGCCGGCGCTGTGGTGGCCGGGCGGCGGCCATCTGCACGCCGCCTTCGTGCAGGAAAGCCTGATCGAGCTGGCAGCCGAGCGCGCCGGACGTGATTCCTTTCGCTATCGATCGGATCTGCTTGATGCGGCGCCGCGTCTGCAGGCCCTGCTGCAGCGCCTGCGTCGTCACGCGCGCTGGGGCCGTCCGGGTCGCGGCCGCCACCAGGGCATGGCGCTTTACCAAGCTGCCGGTGGCGCGATCGCGGCAGTGGTGCGGGTGCGCATCGACGCCGGGCATTGGCGGGTGGAAGACATCCACGCGGTGATCGATTGCGGTCAGGTGGTGCATCGCGAGGGCGTCGTCGCACAGGTGACGAGCGGTCTGCTGCTCGGCCTGTCGGCGGCGCGCGGCGAAGCGGTCCAGTGGATCGACGGCGAGGTCCAGCAGCGCGACTACGACGCCTATCCGATCCTGCGCATGCCCGATGCGCCAGCGGTCTACGTGGAGTTGCTGGACAGCACGGCGCCACCCACCGGCATCCGCGAACTGGCCGTCCCCGTGCTCGCCCCGGCGCTCGCCAACGCGCTCAGCCGCGCCACCGGCCAGCGCCCGCAGCGACTGCCGATCGGCGCCAGCGTGGGTTGAGTTGGTGCGGTCGGAACCAGGCCTTTATCGGCGGCGCACCCGACTGCGCCACGCATCCTTGGCCTGGTACCACCAATAGCTGGCTTGGGCGCCGAGGTAGCCGAGTGGGCGCCACGCGTAGTCCAGCCCGAAGCGGCTGAGGCGGCGCCATTCCTCGTCGCCGTCGGTGATGGCAGCGGCGAGGCGATCACCCACCGCATGCGTGGTGGTGATGCCGTGCCCGCCGAAGGCCTGCGCGTACCACAGGCCGGGCTGCAACTGGCCGACTTGCGGCATCTGATGGCGGGCGTAGCTCATCCAGCCGCTCCAGGCGTAATCGATGGGTGCGTCGGCCAGATCGGGGAACACCCGCGCGAGGTCGCGGCGCAAGTGGGCGCGGACCGTGGCCGGATCCTTGTGCTGGATCGAAATCCCGCCACCCCAGATCAGCCGCGTGTCGGCCAGCACCCGGTAGTAGTCAAAGGCGAAGCGCGAGTCGTAGATCGCAGCGCGCGTGCGCACCAGTCGGGCCAGGCGCTCGCCCAGTGGCGCGGTGGCCATGACATAGGTGGCGATCGGCAGCATGGCGCGGCGCAAGGCTGGCACCAGGCGGCCCAGATAACCGCCCGCACACAGCACCACTTGTTCCGCCTCGATCTGCCCGCGAGCGCTGTGCAGGCAAAAGCCGCCGCCAGCGCGCCGCTCGATGCGCACAATCGGGCTGTGCTGGTACACGCGCACGCCCAGCGCCGCCGCGGCGCGCACCTGCCCGCGCGCCAGATCCAGCGGATGCACGTGAAAGGCCCGAGGCTCGAACAGCGCGTCGTGATAGCGCGGGCTTTGCACCAGGGCGGCGCGTGCCTGCTGATCGAGGTATTGCCAGCTCACGCCGAAGTGGCGTCCGAGCAGTTCCTGGCGCTCGTAGAGCACGCGCGGATCGTCAAACCAGTTGACCCACAGACAGCCGGCCTCGGTCATCGCGCAATCGATTCGATACTGGCGTACGCGACGGCGAATCGTCTCCACCGCGTCCAGCGTCCAGCCGTACAAGGCGCGTGCGTCCTGCGCGCCGCACAGCTGCAACAGCGCCGATTCGTCCAGCGAGTAACCGCCGAACACGAAGCCGCCATTGCGTCCGCTGGCGCCGTGGCCCACTTCCCCCGCCTCGATCAGCGCCACCTCGCGCTCGCCGCGCTCGGCGAGACCCAGCGCGGTCGCGATGCCGGCATAGCCAGCGCCAACCACGGCCACGCGCAGCCGTCGCCGGCCATGCAACTCAGGCCAGGCCGCCGGCTCGCGAGCACTGGCTCGGTAGTAGCTCGGTGCGGGCTCGAAATCAGCCACCGCCGATGACCGGGAACTTGCGTGACACGTAATCCTCGATCATCGCCACGAACTCTTCGGCGATGCGCTCGCCGCGCAGGGTGGCGGCTTTCTGCCCGTCGATAAAGACCGGCGCGACCGGCGCCTCGCCCGTGCCGGGCAGGCTGATGCCCAGATTCGCGTGCTTGCTCTCGCCCGGGCCGTTGACCACGCAGCCCATCACCGCCAGCGTGAGGTTCTCCACGCCACTGTGGCGCAAGCGCCATTCCGGCATGCGTCCGCGCACATGTTCCTGCACGGTCTTGGCCAGTTCCTGGAAGAAGGTGCTGGTGGTGCGGCCACAGCCCGGACAGGCGGTGACCAGCGGCGTGAAGGCGCGCAAACCCATGGTCTGCAGCAGTTCCTGCGCGACGATCACTTCGCGGGTACGCGATTCGCCCGGCTCCGGTGTCAAGGAGATGCGGATGGTGTCGCCAATGCCTTCCTGCAGCAGCACCGCCAGCGCTGCCGATGAGGCCACGATGCCCTTGCTGCCCATGCCGGCCTCGGTGAGGCCCAGGTGCAAGGGGTAATCGCAACGCCGAGCCAGATCGCGATACACGGCGATCAGTTCCTGCACGCCGCTGACCTTGCACGAGATCACGATGCGATCGTGCGGCAGTCCGATCTCCTCGGCCCGCGCCGCGCTCAGCAGCGCGGATTGGATCAGTGCCTCGCGCGAGATCTCGTTGGCGCTGCGCGGGTTCGCGCTGCGTGCATTGGCGTCCATCAGCGCGGTCAGCAGCGCCTGATCCAGGCTGCCCCAGTTGGCGCCCACGCGCACCGGCTTGCCGTACTCGATGGCCTTCTCGACGATGGCCCCGAACTGGCCGTCGCGCTTGCGCCCGAAGCCCACATTGCCCGGATTGATGCGGTACTTGGCCAGCGCCTCGGCACAGGCCGGGTGTTCGACCAGCAGGGTGTGGCCGTTGTAGTGGAAGTCGCCGACCAGCGGCACGTTGACGTTCATCCGCGCCAGGCGGTCGCGGATGTGCGGCACTGCGGCCGCCGCCGCCTCATTGTTGACCGTGATGCGCACAATCTCTGATCCGGCGCGCCACAAGGCGGCGGTCTGCTTCACCGTCGCCTCGATGTCAGCGGTGTCGGTGTTGGTCATTGACTGCACCACGATCGGAGCCTCACCACCCACGATCACCTTGCCGATGGCCACGCCCACCGAGCGCCGACGCGGCCAGGGGCCGCTGCTGGACGGGGTCGAAGAGTCTGCTGCGCTGAGTAGTTCCGACATGCTGGCAACCCGAAAGAAAGACAGGGCCATCGCCGGCGCGGCAGCGCCGCTGCAGGGATGGCATCAAGCGCGGAGGCTAACCGATACCCGGTGAATGTCGCCGGCTGGGCGGCAGGATGCGCACGGCCCGCCCGACAGCCCAGGGCGGGTTCAGTGCGCGTGCTGCGCCGTCCGCTTCAAGCTGCCTCAGCGAAACTGATCCACCACGCCCGGCACCGCCGAGATGCGCCCCTCGCTGTCCACCAGCAGGCGTACGCTGGGCTTGCTGGATTCGATCTCGCCGTCGATCCGGTAGTACAGCGCGCGGCCATCGCGCGCTGCGCTGAGGCGCTCCACCGCAGCCGGCGGCAGTGTCACGCGCAGATCGATGGTTTCGGTGCCGCGTGCCGGCAGGGTCAAGGCCAGGCTTTGCGGCGGCAAGGGCACGCTGACGCCGTCCAGATCCACGCGGACCCGCAGCGCGCTCAGATCGAATGGTACGTTGGCCACGCTGTCGACACGCAGCTTGACGGCCCACTCCGCATCCACCCGCCGCAGCTCCTGCACCGCCAGCATCGGCGCCACGACCACCCGGCGCGGGCCGCAGGCCGCCAGCAGCAGGGCCACCAGCAGCAACACCCACCATGATTTGCGCATTGGGGAACGTTCCTTACTGCAAGTGGGGCAGGGCGGACAGCAGCAACTGGATCGACAGCACCAGCGTGGCCAGCCAGGCCGTCAGCATGCCGGTCGCACGACCCCAACTGCTGCCGGCAGTGCGGGTCATGCCATAGGCGTGGGTCAGGCGCCCGATCACCAGCGCCGCGCCGCAGGCGTGCAGGAGCCAGGCAGCGGCGCCGCCCATCTCGGCCAGGCCCAGCAGGATCAGCACGATGGGAATGTTCTCCATCGCATTGGCATGGATGCGGATGCGTCGCGCCAGTATCTTGTCGCCGCCATCGCCGATGCCGGTGCGCGTGGCCCAGCGTTGCTGCACCACCCGCAGCGCCAGCACCAGCAGGATCAAGGCCGACAGTGCGGCATATAAGGATGTGATCTCCAGCATGGTGCCTCCTCAGCCCAGCAGTTGATCCCAGGGCCCGGTGATGGCCACCGAAAAGCCCGGGGTGTAGATGTTGGCGAACAGCCAGCGCCCATCGGGGGAGACGCAGCAGCCCGCCCACTCGCGGTTGCGATAGCTCACGCCGTCGATCTCGACCTGGTTTTCGGCCAGCGTCAGCAAGCGGCCATCGCGGGACAGCCAGAACAGACGCTGCACCGGGCTGCGCTTGCTGTCCTCGCAGATCAACAGGCCCTGGCCCAGGCCCAGGCTGATGTTGTCGGGATAGTCCATCGCGTCGCGATCGGTGACCTCGAAGACCAGTTCGAGTTGCTCGCTGGCGGGGCGATAGAGCCAGACCTGTCCGCCCCCGGCATCGCCGCCCGAGGTGGAGGTGAACCAGATGCCCTCCTCGCCGTGGCAGCAGCCCTCCAGGCGCAGAAACAGGGCACCGCCGCCGGCCTCGCCTTGCTTGATCACCCCGGATTGATCGATCACGCCGGGGCTGTGTCCGCGCGCCGGCTCGGCGATCGGCACCCAGTACACGTCAAAACGCTGGCCGACACGCAGGCCCTGGCGCAGTTCCTGCGTGCCACGCACCGCCAGCATTTCCAGCCGTCCGCCAGCCGCAAGTTGCCCGGCTTGGCGCGGCAGGAAGCGGTAGAAGCCAGCCGCGGGAAAGTGGTCTTCGGTGAGGTACACCACCCCGGTCGCCGGGTCGATTGCGGTCGCCTCATGGCGGAACATGCCCATTTCGGGTATCGGCGTGGCGCGCCCGCGGTCGCCCGGTCGCACCTCAAAGACGAAGCCATGGCCTTGCTCGAAGCTGGGCAAGGGCGTGCCATCGGCCAGCTGCAGCTGCGCCCTTTCGATGACGATCTCCTCGCAGCTCAGCCAGCTGCCCCAGGGCGTGGTGCCACCCGCGCAATTGAGCAGGGTGCCGGTCAGGGCAGCGTCCAGGCGGGTCAGCTTCTGCTGGCCGAGGTCCACCTCAATCTCCACGCAACCGCCGGCCGCCCGTGCATCGTAGGCGCGTTCCGGTTGTGCGAAAGGGCCTGTCGCCCCCGCCAGTTCCTGGTTGCGGATCAGTGTGATCCGCTCACCCTCGGCGCGCACGATGCCCATGCCGTCCGCCGCGCCAGGACAACGTCCGCCGCTGGCCAGCGCCTCGCCTTCCCAGGCAAAGCTGAAGTAGCGGAAGCCCTCGGGCAGGTTGAGAAGATTGAGCCCGGTGGTGGCGTCGCGAGTCGGTACCAATCGGAGAGCGGCGCTGGTCGCCAGCGGGCGGCTGCGCGACTGACAGGCGCCCAGCAAGGAAGTCAGCGGGATGCCCAGGCCTGCAGCAGCGGCAAGACGGGCGCCATGACGCAGCCAGCGTCGGCGGGAGGATTGAGCGGAGTTCACGGGAATCGCACGGTTGGGCAGTGGCGCGACCATAGTGCAGAAGGCCCACGGACGGAACGCGGCCGCGCAAAGGCGAGTGTTGCGTGCATGCGACAAGTGGCAGACACTTTTGCAACTGTTAGGCTTTTGTTAGCCTCCCGCCGCTCAAGGATGGGGGGATGGCTCAAGAAAGAGCCGACGTTGTTGTGGCATTCGTCCCGAAAAGATCCGTAGTGCTTTGTTTGGAGAGAGCAATGACTTTTAAGACTCGTGAGCTTGACCGTGCGATTCGCAGCGCACTCGTCATGGCCTCCGCTTCCTTCGTGCTGGCGGCCCCGGCCGTGCAGGCGCAGGACGAAGGTGACGACGCTGAACGCATGGACACCGTCGTCGTGACCGGTTCGCGCATCAAGCGCACCGACCGTGAGACGGCGCAGCCGGTGCTGACCATTCAGCGCGCGGACCTGGAGAAGAGCGGCTTCACTTCGGTGGGCGATGTGCTGCAGCGCCTGTCGGAAGCCGGTCCCTCGATCAATACGCAGTTCAACAACGGTGGCGACGGTTCGACGACGATCGACCTGCGCAACCTCGGCGCGCAGCGCACGC
>ERZ1066138.323-NODE-323-length-16196-cov-7.622328_pt1 | contig 16196 bp, 14 predicted proteins | sample MGYA00382785_ERZ1066138 | MGnify/ENA primary metagenome ERZ1066138 (study PRJEB33369, sample SAMEA5778368) | biofilm metagenome | biome: Industrial cooling water; feature: Water cooling tower basin; material: Biofilm | place: United Arab Emirates | collected... | reverse complement strand
TCGACCTCGATGCTGCGCACGACGCCCTGGGCCAGTGCGGCCGTGGATGCGCCAACCTGCGGAGCAGAGATCTCGATCGCGAGGAACGCCAGAACGGCGGCGAGCAGGCGGAAGCCCATCAACACCGTGATCCGGGAGAACCCATAACGCGGATCAGCCCTCATGCCTATGCCGTTCCCCCTGATCCACCCGGACGCCTTTCTGGCAGCCTGAGTGCATTTCATGCTGGCCACTAAGCGCGCGGCCATCGACGCTCCCACCAGCCCGGGAGGCAGCCCTTCACAGACCGCCCGCGTGCTTTACGCCGACCCGTAGCTTTTAACGATTCAGTTACCAGTCTGGAAGTGGCAAGAATACGTCACCGGACGCGAATCTAACCGGCCCCGCCAAGCCATCGTTTGAGAATATGTAAGTCGTTGAAAGTGGCAAAAATCATGAGACTCAAAACAACCGCGAGTCCAATGCGGAATCCCATCTCCTGATGGCGCTCATTGAGCGGCCGTCCGCGCACCGCTTCTATGGCGTAGAACATGAGGTGTCCGCCATCCAGAAGCGGGATCGGAAAGAGATTGATGAGGCCGACGCTGACCGACAGGAATGCCGCCAACTGAATGATGTATTCGACGCCTTGGGTTGCCACCCGGCCCGCGACGTCGGCAATCCGGATCGGTCCGCCCAGTTGGTCCGCCGACTGCTTGCCGAAAACGACGTCCTTCAGATAACCCATCGTACTGGTCACGATGAACCAGGTTCGGTCTGCGGCAAGCCCCACGGACTCGCCAAGCCCTGGCTGGTAGCGGGTCACGCCGTCCGCCCCTGGCTTCCGCTTCACCCCGATCATGACCATGCGGATTGCGTCGCCCTTGTCATCGACTTGCTCGCGAACTTCGGGCGTGACGGCCAGGTCGATTTTCTGCCCTTGCCGCTCAACGGTGAAGGTGAGGGTTTGGCCGACGCTTGTCCCGACATGCCGTTGAATATGCTCGAAAGCCGACACGGGCCGGCCCTCGATGGCGGTGATCAGGTCTCCGGCCTGGAGACCGGCGCGTGCCGCCGGGCTGTCGGGCAAGACCTCATCGACACGCGCCTGGGTTGAAAAGACGCCGTAGAGCCAGAACCAGAAGGTAAAAATCACCATCGCCAGGATGAAATTGGCGATCGGTCCCGCCGCAACCACGGCGGCCCGCTGCCAGACCGGCTTGGCGTGGAATGATCCGGCCCGTTCTTCCGGGCTCATGTTGTCGATAGCCTCGCGCGACGGCACGCTGGCGGCGTTCTCGTCGTCCATGAACTTCACGTAGCCGCCGAGCGGAATCCAGCTCAGTTTCCACCGTGTCCCGTGCCGGTCGTCGAACCCGGCGATCTCCTTGCCAAAGCCAATCGAGAACGCCTTGACGCTGACCCCACACCAGCGCGCGACCAGGAAGTGCCCGAGTTCATGAAAGAAAACGACGATCGTCAGCACTGTGAAGAAGGCAAACCCGTAGAGCAGGGGCCCCGCCAGTGCGTTCGAAAGAACTTCCATGGGTCGTCTCCGGTTGCGCCGCCGGCGGCCGGCGGATGGGACCGTGGATCAAGCCACAGGCCGCTTAATGTAGGGTTGCAATCACCATTTGCGCCAGATCGCGCCCTTCCGCGTCGGCGGCAAGAACATCATCCAGCGATTGCGTAGCACGGATCAGCCCACGGCGATCCGCCTCCGCGAGCGTTTGCGCCACAACGCGCGAGATATCAAGAAATCCGATACGTTTGGCGAGAAATGCGGCCACCGCGATTTCATTGGCCGCATTCAGGATCGCCGGCGCGCTGCCGCCCCGCCTGAGCGCATTCTTGGCAAGGCCCGGTCCCGGAAATCGATCGGCGTCCACCGGCTCGAACGTCAGTGCACCGATCTTGATCAGATCAAGGCGCGCCGTGGGCGTGACCCGCCGCTCCGGCCAGTTGATGGCGAGCGCGATCGGTGTGCGCATGTCCGGTGGTCCCAGCTGCGCAATCACCGACCCGTCGATGTAATGCACAAGACAGTGGACCACCGACTGCGGATGAATGACGGCGTCGAGTTGGTCAACGCCGACCGGAAATAGGTGGTAGGCCTCGATCAGCTCCAGCCCCTTGTTCATCAAGGTGGCACTGTCGATGGTGATCTTGGCGCCCATCGCCCAGTTGGGGTGTTTCAGCGCCTCTTCCGGCTTGGCATCTTTCAGCCGCTCCATCGGCCAGCAGCGGAAGGGTCCGCCGGATGCCGTCAGCACGATGCGCTCAACGGCCACGCGCTCGGCCCCCGCCAGCGACTGCAACGCCGCCGAATGCTCGCTGTCCACCGGCAGCAACTCCGCGCCCGATGCCCGGATTTCCGCCAGAAAAACATCCCCCGCCGAAACCAGGCATTCCTTGTTCGCAAGTGCAACACGATGCCCCTGCCTGGCGGCCGCAAAGGTCGGTTTCAGACCGGCCGCGCCCACGATCGCCGCCATCGTACAGTCCACCGGTCGCGACGCCGCCGCCAACAACGCCGCCTCTCCCGCCGCGGCCTCAATCCCACTCCCCCCCAGCAGCCCCTTCAAATGAGCGTAGGCATTCTCATCGCTGACGACCGCGATTTCTGCACGATGTGCGATTGCGAGCTTCGCCAGTTTCTCCGCATTGGACTGGGCGGTCAGCGCTACGATTTGAAAACGCTCCGGCTCGCGCCCAACGAGATCGAGCGTGCTCTCACCGATGGAGCCTGTGGCGCCCAGCACCGTCAATCGTTGCGGAGCGCTGAGCGGCCGCTCGCCGTTATCGGCGAGTTTGATCGCAGCGGCTCGCGTAAAATTTGCGCCCATACTCTCAGCCGCCGAACAGAAGTGCACGCGCCGGCGCTTGCGGATCGATGGCAAACGCGACAAACCCCGCCGCAGCGGCAGCAAACACTAACCCGTCGACGCGGTCCATGATACCGCCATGCCCCGGAATGAGCGCCCCTGAATCCTTCACCCCGAAACTGCGCTTCAGGGCCGATTCCGTCAGGTCGCCGAGTTGGGCCAAAACGCCAAGCACCAGACCCGCCAGCCCGAGTTTTACCGGATCGGCGCCAATGGCGTAGCCAAATGCCACTGAGGCCGACCCCGCCATTGCAATACCTCCAAGAAATCCAGACCAAGTCTTGTTGGGTGAAATTGCCGGTGCGAGCTTCGGCCCGCCGATCAGCCGCCCTGCCATATATGCCGCAACGTCCGTGGTCACCACCGCAAGCAAGATGAACAAGACCGCGAAGAGCCCCAATGGCTGGTCGTCCCTGAGCCAGATGAGCGCCACGCCCGGCAGTCCGGCATAGAGGACGCCTTCCGCCGATAGCAACGGGTGGCGTTGGAAAGCCATGAGACCGGTGAGGATTGCTCCCGCAGCTATCGCGGCAATACCAAGTGCTGCAAACCCTGAAGACGTGAGCACACAAGCGAGAACAACGGTGACGGCATGAATCGCAAGCGCGCCGTCGAAACCTTCGCCGCGCACGATCCGCGACCATTCGAATGCCGTTAGCAGCGTCACTGCGCCTACCAGAATTGCGAACGGCAGACTTCCCGCGTAGAGCAAGCCACCGACAACGGCCGCCATAACCAAACTTGAAAGAAACCGTAGGCCCAACTCACGCGAAAGTCCCCGCGTTGACGGAAGTGGTGCACCCGGACTAGTGGCCGGATCGGTGCCCATGCTGTCCTCAGGCCGTCGATCGCTGCGTCAAGCCGCCATACCGGCGATCACGCGCGTGGTAGGACTTGATCGCTTCGTCGAGTAGTTCGGCACCGAAGTCCGGCCAGTAGGCGTCGAGAAAAACGAATTCGGTATACGCTGTCTGCCACAAAAGAAAGTTCGAAAGGCGCATTTCTCCGCTCGTGCGAATGAGCAGATCGGGATCTGGAATGCCGGCCGTATCGAGCGACTCAGAAAGATGCTCCGGCGCGATGTCTGCCGGATCGAGTTCGCCGCGCGCCGCCTTCTGCGCCAGAGCCCGCGCCGCCTTGGTGATCTCCGCCCGCGAGCCATAGTTGAAGGCAATGACGAGAGTGAATGCCGTATTTTGGGACGTTAGCTCCCGCGCTTCGTCGATCAACGCCATCAGTTCCGGATCAACCCGGTCGCGCTCGCCGATGACGACAATGCGCACGTTGGACTGATGCAATTCAGCCAGATCGCTCTTGATGAAGCGCCGCATGAGCCCCATCAGATCGTCGACCTCGGCCAAGGGACGCGACCAGTTCTCCGACGAGAAGCTGTAGATCGTAAGAAATCCAATGCCGCGATCGCGCGCTGCGCGCACTGTTCGTCTGACGGCCTCGACGCCCTGCCGATGCCCCCATGTTCGCGGCAGACCGCGTTCCGCCGCCCAGCGTCCGTTTCCGTCCATGATTATGGCGACATGCCGGGGAGGAGCGAGGGCGGGAGATGCACCGGGGCTCGTCTGCGATCTCATGGGCACTGCCGGACCTGCGATTTGGCTCGACGGAGAGCGGGTTGTTTCGTGATGGACACACAGAAGACGCGGGCAAACGGAATTTCCAGCCGCCTCGGCTGTGACGCGTTGATCAGACTTTCTGAATTTCCGTTTCCTTGGTCGCCAGCGTCTGGTCGATTTCCTTGATAAGTTTGTCGGTCAACTCCTGCACCTTAGCGGCATTCTTCTTATGGTCGTCCTCGCTCATCTTGCCGTCTTTCTCGAGTTTCTTCAGCAGATCGAGTCCGTCACGGCGCACGTTGCGGACAGCGATGCGATGGCTTTCGGCATACTTGTGCGCCTGTTTCACGAGTTCGTTGCGGCGCTCGGCTGTAGGCGCAGGCAAGGGCAGACGAATAAGTTGCCCGTCGACGACGGGATTGACGCCGAGGTTGGCCTCGCGAAGCGCCTTGTCGACCGCCGTGACGTTCGACCGGTCCCAGACCTGAACGGCAATCATCCGCGGCTCCGGCGTCGTGACGGTCGCCACTTGATTGATCGGCATGCGCGAACCGTAAACGAGCACTTGCACCGGATCGAGAAGGTGCGCGCTGGCGCGGCCCGTGCGTAGACCCTGCAGTTCCCGCTTGAATGCGTCGAGTGAGGCGCGCATTCGATTTTCCAGTTCCTTGATATCGTAGGTCGTCAGAGCGGACATCGTCGTTCCTTCTCGTCGCAGCGCCGGCGTGGTCCGTCTCGGTCGTCAACACCGGCCCGCGGGCTGATTTCGAAGACAGGGAGACGGCAGGGCATGATGGCCGCCAGCACCCTATGCGTGGATCACGGTCGCCCGGGCCTCGCCGCGCAGAACCTTAAGCAGATTGCCGGCTTCCTCAATGGAGCAAACAATTACCGGAAGTCGATTGTCCCGGGCAAGCGCGATCGCCGCGCCATCCATGACCTTGAGGTCCCTCCCAAGGACCTCTGCGTACGTAAGGGTGTCGTAACGCACCGCTGCCGGGTCCTTTTTTGGATCGGCGGAGTAAACGCCATCCACCTGCGTCGCCTTGACCACGGCCTCGCACGACATCTCGATCGCCCGCAATGTGGCCGCCGTGTCGGTCGTAAAGAATGGATTTCCGGTCCCGGCCGCGAAGACCACGATGCGCCCCTGCGAAAGATGGCTGAGAGCACGCGGCCGCACGTAACTTTCGCACACTGTCGGCATGGAAATAGCCGACATGACGCGGGCATCGGCGCCCCGCGCGGTCAGCGCCTGCTGAAAGGCCAGCGCATTCATCACCGTCGCCAACATGCCCATGTAGTCGCCGGTAGCCCTGTCCATGCCCTTAGCGGCGGCCTGGAGGCCACGGAAAATGTTTCCACCCCCAATGACGACAGCGATTTCAGCGCCCGCCTTTGAAGCGCTGACGATATCGCCTGCCAGCCGGTCGGCCACGGCCATGTCGATGCCGTAGGCGCCCTGCCCCATGAGAGCCTCGCCCGACAGTTTGATCAGCAGCCGCTTGTATTTGAGCCCGCCCGGACCGGACGACATGGAGCGCTCCCTTCGTGCCCGGCCGGACGGCGGCAGGGCGTCTTTTCCTACGCCGAACCCTATGCCGAGTCGCGGCGGCAGATGTTGCCGGAGTGCGTCATAACGGGCGCAAGGCCACACATTCCAGCACTTTCCGGCACTTGACCCCGTCTTCGTCCAATCTGCCGCGCCGAATGCAAAACGGCCGGCGTTTAGCGCCGGCCGTAGCAATCACCAATATCCGCTTCCCAACAAAGAGGGCCTCAGCCACCCTTGGACGCAGCCACGGTCTTGGCCACCTCAGCGGCGAAATCCTCTTCCTTTTTCTCGATACCTTCACCCAGCGCGTAGCGCAGGAAGCCCTTTATCTTGATCGGTGCGCCAGCGGCTTTCTCCGCAGCCTTCGTGGCCTCTTCAACCGTTGCCTTGCCGTCAAGCACGAAGACCTGGCTCAAGAGACATGCCTGCTGGAAGAACTCCTTCTTAAGGCGGCCCTCAACCATTTTGTCGACGATGTCCTTCGGCTTGCCCGAAGCCAGGGCCTGCTCAGTGTAGAACGCCCGCTCCTTCTCGATCGCGGCCGGATCGAGTTCGTCCGGTGTCAGTGCCAGCGAACTGGCTGCTGCCACATGCATCGCAACCTGCCGGCCGAACGCCATGAGCGCATCCGTGTCGCCCTTGCTCTCGAGAGCGACCAACACGCCGATCTTGCCGAGCCCATCGGCGGCCTTGTTATGCACGTAATCCGCAACGATGCCCTCCGACACGTCGAGAGCGCCCGTGCGGCGCACGCCCATGTTCTCGCCGATCGTCGCAACCGCATCCTTGACCGTTTCTTCCACCGTGGCCGAGGTTCCCGGATACTTGGCCGCGAGCAGCTTGGAAATATCACCCTTCGCTGCCGGCGCCAGCGCGGTGATCTTCTGCACCATTTCCTGGAACTGCGGATTGCGCGCGACGAAGTCGGTCTCCGAGTTCACCTCGACGACCGCCCCCGACTTCACCATCGAAACGACGCCGATCAAGCCCTGCGCCGCGATGCGGTCCGACTTCTTGGCCGCTTTCGACAGGCCCTTTTTGCGCAACCACTCGATGGCGGCATCCATGTCGCCATTGGTTTCCGTCAGTGCGGTCTTGCAATCCATCATGCCCGCGCCGGTTCTCTCGCGCAGATCCTTCACCATTGCTGCGGTGATCGTGCTCATGTCGGCTCCTTCCGCTCGTCCTGCGAGCGAGTAGCGAATTTTCGTGAATGCGGTTTGACTGCGAAACAGGCGGCGGGCGGATGAGTTGCCTCATTCGCCCGGCCGGCCGTTTACTGGCACCCGCGTTTAGGCGGCGGCAGCGTCGACGAACTTCTTAGCCTGCGCGATCCAGCCCTCGGACTCGATGGCGCCCTTGAGTTTCAGCAAGGTATCCAGCGCCTTGGTATTGTCTGCGTCGAGGTCGGCAATCTGCCAGAAGTGGAAGACGCCGGCGTCGTTGAGCCGCTGCTCGACCTTCGGCGTGATGCCGGTGATGCGCTTCAGGTCGTCGGCTTCGCCACGCGGCGCGTCAATTCCCTTGAACTTCGCAGGCAACGCTTCGGCCGGCGGATTGGCGAGCGCACCGACATCCACGCCAGAGGCCGACTGGCTGCGTTCCAGACCGTCAAGCGCCGCGCGGGCGACGAGATCGCAATAGAGCGTCAGCGCACGGCCCGCGTCGTCGTTACCGGGAACCGGGAAGTCGATGCCGTCGGGATCGCAGTTCGTGTCAACGATCGCGACGATCGGAATACCGAGCTTGCGGGCTTCCTGGATTGCGATCTTCTCCTTGTTCGTGTCGATCACAAACAGGAGGTCAGGAACGCCGCCCATTTCCTTGATGCCGCCGCGCTCTTTTTCGAGCGTGTCGCGCTCGCGCTGCAGTGTCAGGATTTCTTTCTTCGTGCGGCCCTGAGGGTCTGCCAGAATATCGTCGAGCTGCCGCAGACGGCGGATCGAGGTGGAAATCGTCTTCCAGTTCGTCAGCGTACCGCCGGGCCAGCGGTGGTTGATATAATACTGCGCCGAACGCTTCGCGGCCTCGGCGATCGCATCGGAAGCCTGCCGTTTCGTCGCAACGAACAACACGCGCCCGCCGCCGGCGACCGTGTCGGAAATCTTGACGAGCGCCTGGTGCAGCATCGGCACCGTCTGGGTCAGGTCGAGAATGTGGATATTGTTGCGCGCGCCGTAAATGAACGGCTGCATTTTGGGGTTCCAGCGGTGCGACTGGTGACCGAAGTGCACGCCAGCTTCCAAAAGCTGACGCATGTTGAACGCGGGAAGCGTCATCAGCGGATATCCTTTTTCCGGTTTGAACCTCCGCGGCCCGTTGTGAGACGGCAAACCGGATTCCCGAGTTGCATATCGTCCACCGGAGCGCCAGACGGGGCTTTCAGTCCGTCCAGCGCGCGAACCGCGTGTGAGATGCGACGGTGTATGGCGGAAGATGTGGAGAAAGGCAAGCCACCCCTCCTCAGCCCCCTAATTTAATGGATCTCTGGTTGCAGCCGTCACGCCGCGTGCAACTGCCCAAGAGGTCAAAATGCCCAAAACAGTAACCGTGGTCCTGACAGAGACCGAGCGAGACCAATTAGTCCGTAGCCTCGTGCTTCATCAGGCGACGAACCCATCAATTGCTCAAACTGTGCCGCTGCTGGCAGACATCACAGCAAAATTTGCCTCCGCTGGAGAGGGGCCAAACATCACGATTGGCGTTCATGGCGGTCTGGTTCAATGGGTGATGGGAAATCCATTTCCAGTCCGCATATGTGACTACGACGGCGAAGAGCATGAATTGCCAGCTACCGATGAGCGGGATCAGCGCTGCCACATGTGGTTTGAGGACGTGGACTCGGAATGGCACGTCAGACTTTGGAACACCGGGCCAGCACTCGAACTAGACCAGCCGATAGCGCCCTCTACCGACAAAATCTAAGATACCAACATCGCGAAGCACCTGCAGTTGCTGCCTGATCTTTGGCCGCACATTGTTGTTGCCGGGATAGATCGAGGAGAGACGCGCTTCGAAGCGATAGACTTCATCAAGTGTAAACTCCGCCTTGCCGATAACTTCGCAACACCGCAACACATCCACCAGCCATCCCCTCGCTTCCGGCTTCTCATCCCGAAGAAAGAGGCTCTGCTGCCACTGGCCCAGCACATCCACTTTGTCCGAAAGAACTCCCCCGCGAATAACAAACACCTTGCCGCGCTCGGGCACTTCGCTCAGCCGAATGTTGCAACCGACCCATCCCGCACGCCGCGCGGAAGCAGCCAGTGGCTTCCGGCGCTCGATAATTGCGGGATGCACGAAGTGTTTGGGGATGACGAACAGGTCGGTCACAGACCGCTCGGCGCGGCTGTAACTTAGAAACGCAAAATTGGGGTTGGTGTCCGACGTGAGCCGGCTACACAGGGTATCGTAGGAACCGTCAACGACCTTGCCGCCAAACTTTCCATTCTTGCTTTTGAGCTCATATTCCTCGCTACAATGGGGACAAACAAAATCAGATGCGGGGCGATTGTTGAACTGCTGCGAAAGCGCATCGTGTCCACATGCCGGACAGAAGGCAGTCGCTTTCACAAACGCCTCTGTTGCAACCCGCGCCACCTGTGCAGAGCTGGAATAGGAGGCCTGGGCTTCTTCGAACCCTAGCGGGAAACCAGGGCGATCCTTGTTGCTTGATGTCACATGTTCAACTGTGCTGATGCTACGTCAGCATTGAGCCTGAAGGCCAAGTGCACTGCAAGTCTTCCCGAAGCCACTAAAGCTCCACGACCTCCACGACCCCCGGCACAGTCGAAAGCTGCCCCGCCTGCGCCGGTGAAACGTCGTACCGGCCGGGCAGCACCAGCTCCAATTCCCGCGCTCCGACGGGCAGCACGAGGCGCACCTCGCCCCCCTTTCGCGCCCCTGCATGCCCCGGCTTCAATTGCGATTTGAACTCATCGACCGCACCGCGCCGTGCCGCCAGCACGCCCGCGTCGAACACGATCCGCAGGCCCCGCTCAATCTCGGCGGCGGCCTTGTCCAGGGCCTCCACGCTTTGCACGCGCATTTTTACCGTGTCGCCGTCCCGCTCCGCCTCGACGTTGAGCACGACCGGGGTTCCAGCCTCCAGGAGGTCGCGGCACTCATTAAGCGTGTCGGAAAATATCACCGCTTCGAATTGGCCGCTCGCATCCGAGAACATCGCGAACGCAAACTTGTTGCCCTTCTGTGAGCGTCGCTCGCGCGCCGAGATCACGATCCCAGCAAGCCGTCCGCTCGAAACGCCGCGCGCCGTCGCTGCCTCAAACTCCACGAACCGGCGCACGCCGAGCTTCTTCAACACCGTCTCGTAGGCATCCAGCGGATGCCCGGAGAGAAAGAAGCCAACAGCTTCGAACTCCGCTTGCAATCTCTCCATCGGCGTCCACGCCTTCACTGTCTTCAGATCGAGCGACGGCACTCCGCCACCCCCGCCACCGAACAAATCGCTCGTCCCCTGCGCCGCGTTGTCCGCCTGCCGGTTGGCGAGCGCGATCATGCCCTCCACGTTGCCCCGCACCAGCGCCCGGTTTGATTCCAGCGCATCGAAGGCTCCCGCCATCGCCAACGTCTCGAGCCCGCGCTTGTTCAACGCCTTCGGATTGAGCCGCGTGGCAAAGTCCGCCACAGACCGGTACGGCCCGTCCGCCGCTCGCGCCGTCACGATCGTCTCCACCGCCGCCGCGCCGATGTTCTTCAAGGCTGCCAGTGAATACCGGATCGCACGCTGAGGTAAGGGGTCTGACCCCTTCCTTGTCTCAACCAGAAAATCCACTTCCGACGCACTCACACACGGCGGCAGTACCACGATCCCGCTCTTCTTCGCCTCGGCCGCGAACATGGCGAGTTTATCGGTATTGCCCATGTCGAGCGTCATCGACGCTGCCAGGAATTCCTCGCGGAAATTCGCCTTCAAATACGCCGTGTGATAGCTGACCAGCGCATAGGCCGCCGCGTGCGACTTGTTGAAGCCATAGCCGGCGAACTTGTCGACGAGTTCGAAAATGTAGACCGCGTCGTCCTTCGCAACCCCGTTCCTCATCGCGCCTTCGACGAAGCGCGCCTGCTGCCGCGCCATCTCGACTTTGTCTTTCTTGCCCATCGCCCGGCGCAACAGGTCCGCGTCACCGAGCGAATAGCCCGCGAGAACCTGCGCGATCTGCATCACCTGTTCCTGGTAGATGATGACGCCGTAGGTTTCCTTGAGAATGGCTTCAAGCATCGGATGCAGGAAATCGACCGGCTCTTCCCCGTGCTTGCGATTGATGTAGGTCGGGATGTTGTCCATCGGACCGGGCCGATAGAGCGCCACCATCGCGATGATGTCCTCGAAGCGGTCCGGCTTCAGCCGCTTCAAGCTCTCGCGCATGCCCGTGCTTTCAAGCTGGAACACGCCTGCCGTGTCAGCCTTAGCGAGCAATTGATAGGATCGCTCGTCATCCAGCGGCAGCGTCGCCAGATCCACCTCGATCCCCCGCCCGCGCCGGATCAGCTCGACCGCCTTTTCGAGCACAGTGAGCGTCTTGAGACCCAGGAAGTCGAACTTAACGAGCCCCGCAGCTTCCACCATTTTCCAGTTGAACTGCGTGACCGGCATGTTCGACTTCGGATCACGGTACAGCGGTACGAGTTCGTCGAGCGGACGATCCCCGATCACGATGCCGGCCGCGTGCGTCGAGGCGTGGCGATAGAGACCCTCCAGCTTTTGCGCCACTTGCAACAGGCGCGCGACAACCTCGTCCGTATCGCGCGCCTCCTGCAATTTCGGCTCCCCCTCGATCGCCTGATCGAGCGTCACAGGGTTTGCCGGATTGTTCGGGACCAGCTTGCAGAGCCGGTCGACTTGCCCGTACGGCATCTGCAGAACGCGCCCCACATCGCGCAGCACCGCGCGCGCCTGCAGCTTTCCGTGTGTGATGATCTGCGCCACGCGGTCTGACCCGTATTTCTGCTGGACGTATCGGATGACCTCGTCGCGCCGGTCCTGGCAGAAGTCGATGTCGAAATCCGGCATCGAAATGCGCTCCGGGTTGAGAAACCGCTCGAAGAGCAACCCGAACCGCAGCGGATCGAGATCGGTGATCGTCAAGGACCACGCGACGAGCGAGCCCGCACCCGATCCGCGCCCAGGCCCCACCGGTATCCCGTTTGCCTTCGACCACTGGATGAAGTCGGCCACGATCAGGAAGTAGCCGGGAAACTTCATTTTCGTAATGACGTCGACTTCGAAGGCGAGCCGGTTCCAGTAGTCGGTCTCGGAATAACCAGGCGCCAACGCGACGGCCGCCAACCGCGCACGCAAGCCCTCCTCCGCTTGCCGCTTCAATTCCGCAGCCTCCGCCGCCAGCTGATCGGCATTTGACGCAGCCCGCTTCGTCTGCACAAAGCGCGGCAGAATTGGCTTTTTGCCCAACGGGCGGAACGCGCACCGCTTCGCAATTTCGAGCGAATTGGTGAGCGCCTCAGGCAGATCAGAAAAGAGCGTGGCCATCTCGCTGGCGCTCTTCATGTAATGCTCGCGCGTCACACGCCTGCGATCATCCTCGGAGACGTACCGCCCATCCGCGATGCAAAGCAGCGCGTCGTGCGCCTCGTAGTCATCGGGCGTTGCGAAATAAACCTCGTTGGTCGCCACGATGGGCACACGCTCTTTGTACGCAAGCTCCAAAAGTTGCGGCTCGACCTCCTGCTCGCCGCGCGTGCCGTGCCGCTGCACCTCCACATACAGCCGGTCGCCGAATGCCGCCTTGAGAAACGTCAGCCTATCCTCGGCCAGCCCCGGCTGCCCATCGAGCAGCGCGCGATCGATCGGGCCGTCCGGCCCGCCCGTCAACGCGATGACGCCATCCGCATACCGGGCGATCTGCGCCTTCGTAACGAACGGCGCGTCTTCTCCCTCGGTACCAAGATGCGCCGCAGACACGAGTTTCATGAGGTTGGCGTATCCGGCCTCGTTCATTGCAAAGAGCGAGAGCAGTCCATCCCGCCACGCGTGCTGGCGCACCGGCGGCCCCGCAAGCTGACCAGGCTTTGTTGCCTTCTCAGTCAGCAGGCACGCAAGCGACACGCCCGCGACCGGTTGAATACCGGCACCCGCCAGCTTCTCGGAGAATTCCAAACCACCGAACATGTTGTTCGTGTCGGTAAGCCCGACTGCCGGAAAACCGTAACCCAACGCAAGTTTGGCAAGCTTCTCGATCGGCAACGCGCCTTCGAGAAGCGAGTATGCCGAATGTACTTTGAGATGAATGAATGTGGGTGTCGCCATTACGTCCCCGATGCATTCCAGCCGCTGCGTATCGCTTTCCCTGACTAGCACAAGTGGCGCACAGCTTCGCGCCGTCTACCGCTCTCGCCTGTGGACTGCTGGATAAGACAAATCGTTGTCTTGTCCCGCGCGGGACAGTTCCTCCCTCCTGCTCCTGCTACGACACGCCCATCCCAGGCCGCGACGCAAAAGAATGCGTCACACGCCTGCCAACAGTCGAAAGGAGCCACTGCCATGAGCGCATTCGCACGCCTCGCCATCATGACACTGAACCCGCAGCCGCTGCCTCCCAACAATGCCGAGGACGGACCGGCACGCGAATTGGAAGAACTCGCACAGGCGGCTCTGAAAGCGGCGCCGCCGCCACCGCCGCCAGTCATCACTTTCGCACCCAGCGGGCCCCAACCCGCCGCATGGTTCATTCGCCTCCGCGAATCCCTATCCCGCTGAGCTTAACCGCGCCGTTCCCGGCAACGCCCATTCAGAGGAATCCGCCAGATGAATGATCTCTTCGAACTCATGATGCAGAACGAGAACTTCCCCGGCGCGCCCTTGCGCGACGGCGACCCGCGCCTGGAATGACCGCGAACGGCTAGTGCACCGCACCGGGTGCAACTTCGACAAGTTGGCCGTTCTCCATCCGGAGGACACGGTCCATGCGCGCGGCCAGATCCAGGTTATGCGTTGCAAAGAGCGCCGCCACGCCTTCGCTCTTGAAGAGGCCGATCAACTCGCGAAACACGAGTTCCGAGGTTTTCGGATCGAGATTACCTGTTGGTTCGTCGGCCAGAATGAGCTTCGGCCGGTTGGCCAGCGCCCGGCAGATGGCGGTGCGCTGCTGTTCGCCGCCGGAAAGCTGCGCGGGCCGGTGGTCGAGCCGGTGGTCGAGACCAAGCTTGGTCAGCAATTCGGTCGCCCGCGCGGCCGCAGCCTTGCGCGACAGACCCAGGATCATTTGCGGCAGCACCACGTTCTCGAGTGCGGAAAATTCCGGCAGCAGTTGATGAAACTGATAGATGAAACCCACCTCGGAGCGCCGGATGCGCGTTCGTTCGTCGTCGCCGAGTTTCGAGCAATCCCGCCCCCCCATGATGACGGAACCGGAGGTCGGCGTTTCGAGCAACCCCGCAATATGCAACAGCGTCGATTTCCCGGCACCCGAAGGGCCGACAAGCGCCACCGCTTCTCCCGGAAAAATGGCCGCACTTGCCCCGTTCAGGACGGCGATGTCACGCTCGCCCTGCTTGAAGGTCCGTGTCAGTGCATCGAGTTTGAGGACAGCTATCGTGGATGGCGTGTCGAGCATTCCTGTCACCCTATTCGTAACGCAGCGCTTCGACGGGATCGAGCTTGGAAGCGCGCCACGACGGATAAAGCGTTGCAAGCACGGACAAAGCGAAAGCCATCAATACGATGGACGCCGTCTCTCTCGGATTGATCTCCGCCGGCAGTTTTGTCAGGTAATAGACGTTGGGGTCGAACATCGGCGTACCGGTTAGCGCCGAGACGCCTTGCCTGATGCTCTCGATGTTCCAGCAGAACACGATGCCCAGAATGAGCCCGGCCAGCGTTCCGACAATACCGATCGACGCTCCCGTAATCAGAAACACGCGCATGACCGCTCCCTTCGAAGCCCCCATCGTGCGCAAAACCGCGATATCCCGTCCCTTGTCCTTCACCAGCATCATCATGCCGGAGATGATGTTGAGCGCCGCAACGAGAATGATCAGCGACAGGATGATGAACATCACGTTCCGCTCGACTTCGAGGACCGTGAAAAACGTCTCGTTCTTCTGCCGCCAGTCCGTAACATTGATCGTCGGCCCGCCGGCCTCCTTGATCGAGGCGGCAAACTGATCAACCCGCTCTGGATCGTCAACGACCACCTCCAGGACGTCCGCCTCATCCGCCTTGTTGAAGTAGCGCTGGCTTTCCGCGAGGGGCATGAAGATCATCGACTTGTCGTATTCCGACATGCCGAGTTCGAAGATTGCCGAGATCATGTAGGGCTTCGATCGCGGTGCGGTCCCAAACGGCGTCGACGCCCCACGCGGCGAGACGAGCGTCAGCGTATCGCCGACATTCACATAAAGCGTATTGGCCAGCCTCTGCCCGATGGCGATCGATTGCGTTCCGTCAAACCCGTCAAGCGACCCCGCTCGAATGTTCTCGGCAACGAGCCGCAGCGATTTTAGATCCTTTTCCGCAATTCCGCGCACGAGACCGCCCAGCGCCTGCGCGCTCGACGAAACCATGACCTGGCCCTCTACGATGGGAATGGCATGCTGCACGCCTGGAACGGCGGCAACTTTTGCCGCCTTGTCGAGATAGTCCGTGAAGGGTTCACCGATCTTGTAGACGACCATGTGCCCATTGAGCCCGAGGATTTTTGCGAACAGATCCTTGCGGAAACCGTTCATCACCGCCATTACGATGATGAGTGTCGCCACGCCGAGCATGATCCCAAGAAATGAAAATCCCGCGATGACGGAGATGAAGCCTTCCTTGCGCCGCGCGCGCAGATAACGCCCTGCAAGCAGCCACTCGAACGGCGAAAATGGCCTTGTATCAGGCGTCCCGGACATTCTGCTGAAGCTCCCTAGAAGTCCCCCGATGGCCCTTCTTCAGAAGGTCCCATCTCCATTGGTACCGCTATCCTCGCAATCGGGCTAGAATGCGTTGCCCCACTAAGGAACACGAATGCTTTGAAGTATCGAAGAAACTTGCCCGTGCTGCAGCCCACTCAATACGCACGTCCAATCAGCACATATTCCTTCGCCGGCTCGCCGGTGAAAAGGCACTTGCGGCCTTCCAGAGGCGGCTGCTCCAAGGGCGCATTCCGGATGGTCAGCTTCAATGCCTTTAACCGCTCCGCCACTGCCTCAAGCGCGGCCCCCTCGGGCTTCGCCCACATGACG
>ERZ1066138.322-NODE-322-length-16220-cov-8.277018_pt1 | contig 16220 bp, 9 predicted proteins | sample MGYA00382785_ERZ1066138 | MGnify/ENA primary metagenome ERZ1066138 (study PRJEB33369, sample SAMEA5778368) | biofilm metagenome | biome: Industrial cooling water; feature: Water cooling tower basin; material: Biofilm | place: United Arab Emirates | collected... | reverse complement strand
CCGCCGACATCGCCGGCGCCGCCTGGTGGCTGCTCGCCGAAGCCCCGTATGTCACCGGACAAGTCCTGCGCGTTGACGGCGGGCGTTGGTTGTTCATCTGAGCGGAGAAGCGGGGTCGGGCTTGGGAGCAACCCGCCCCAGTCCCCAATCCCGCTACACCCTCATGAAACATTCGCGCCGCCTGTGCCAGCTTCCTGGGATCTGCCACGCCGGAATTGGCCATGTCCATCAGCTCTGAAGCTGCGATCCGACTGACTCGACAGATCCTCTGGGCCTTGTTGCTCGGGATTGGCGTGGGTCTGCTGATTGCGCAGACACCGGACGACTGGACCTGGGTCCATCAGGGCATCAAGGATGGCTTGCTGAAGCTGCTGGCGGATGTGTTTCGCCACGCCTTGATGCTGCTGGTGGTGCCACTGGTCTTCTTCTCCCTCACCTCAGGCACGGCTGCGTTGGGCGAGCCCTCGCAATTGGGGCGTCTGGGGACCAAGGCACTCGGCTTGTACCTCCTGACCACTTTGATCGCCGCCGCGATTGCCCTGTCGCTGGCGCTGTGGATCGAGCCCGGCGCGGGCGTGACGGCGGCCACCATGGCCTACACGCCGCCGCCTTCGCCGCCGGTGCTGGAAGTGCTGGCCAACATGGTGCCGAAGAATCCGGTGCAGGCGATGGCTGAGACGCAAATGCTGCAGATCATCGTTTTTGCCGTGCTGGTGGGCGTCGCCATCACCATGGCGGGCGCGGCCGGGAAGCGCATCGCGGCGCAATTGGAAGACTGGAATCAGGTGGTGCTGCAGTTGGTGGCCATCGTGATGAAGTTCGCGCCGATCGGCGTCTTCGCCTTGCTGGCGCGTGCCGTGGCCGATGCCGGCATGGACACACTGGGCAAGTTGCTGACCTACTTCATCCTCGTGCTGGTGGCGCTGGCGATCCAGCTCCTGGTGGTGATGCCCTTGATGCTGCGCTTCATCGGTCGTCTGGACCCGCGTCCATGGCTGCGCAAGATGCGCGAGGTGTGGCTGTTTGCCTTCGCCACCTCGTCCAGCAATGCCACGCTGCCGGTCAACATGCGCGTGGCAGAGGAGCGCCTCGGCGTATCCGGCAAGGTGGCGGCCTTCGCCATCCCGCTGGGCGCGACGGTCAACATGAATGGCACGGCGATGATGCAATCCATCGCGGCCGTGTTCGTGGCGCAGTTGTACGGAATCGATCTCACCCTGGTGCAATTGCTGACGATTGTCGGCATGGCCACCATTGCCGCCATCGGTGCCGCCGGCGTGCCCAGCGCCGGCATGGTAATGCTGGTGTCGGTGCTCAGTCAGGTGGGCCTGCCGGTCGAGGCCATTGGCCTCTTGCTCAGCGTCGATCGCTTGCTGGACATGGCGCGCACGGTGGTGAATGTGTCTGGCGATGCGGCGGTGGCCTGCATCGTGGCCAAGTCCGAGGGACAACTGGATCAGGCGCGCTACGACGAGCGTTGACCGGCTCGGCTCACTCGTCCGGCAGCGCGTCGCGGATGGCTTCGGCCTCGTCCCAGCGCGCCATCAGCAGGTCGACCAAACGCGGGTCGAACTTGCGTCCGGACTGTGCGAGCAGGAAGTTTTGGATGTCCACGCGTGACCAGGCGCGCTTGTAGCAGCGATCGCTGCCCAGCGCGTCGAAGACGTCGGCCAGCGCGACCACCCGACCGGCCAGCCCGATTTTCTCGCCAGCGATGCCGCGCGGGTAGCCCGAGCCATCCCAGTTCTCGTGGTGCTCACGCGCGATGCTGGCGGCAAGGCGCAGCATGGGACGCCGCGAGTGCTCCAGGAGCTGCGCTCCCAGTTCGGCATGCGTGCGCATGATTGCGGTCTCTTCGGCGGTATGCGCACCAGGCTTGTTGAGGATCGCGTCCGGGATGCCGATCTTGCCGATGTCATGCAATGGCGCGGCAAAGCGCAGCAACTCGCCTTCCTGCGCGCTCATCCCGGCCGCACGACCCAGCATCTCTGCCAGCAAGCCGACCCGGCGCACGTGATTGGCAGTCTCGCGTGAGCGGGTTTCGGCGGCGCCGGCCAGCAGGTACACCATTTCCAGCTGGCTTTCGAAAAGTTCGCGGTTGAGGTGCAGATTTTCGTAGGCCACCGATACATTGGTGCAGAACAGCTCCACCAGCCGCAGATCCACCTCACGCAGCCGCGGCGTTTCGCCCACGTACAAGAGGCTCTCGGTGGCGTGGCTGTCGGTGAAGTGCAGCACGTAGTGATCGTCGTTGAAGACGTTGCGCTTGTCCTCGAAGGCCTGGCGCAGGGAGTCGATCAAGCGTGGCGGCAGCGCGCCATTGACCGGCGCATTGACGAATCGCGAGTAGTCACCGGTGGCGGCGGCCACCACGAAGCGCTCGCCGACGAATGGGCTCTGCGCGGCCTGGACCTTGCAATACAGCGCGCCGCGCTCCAGACCCACCACATTGCCCAGTTGTTCCAGCACGGCAGAGGCAAACTCATGTGACTTCTGATGCGAGAACACATGCACCGAGGCCTGGATGACGCGCTCCAGACCCATGCGGTTGCGCTCGATCTGCATCACGTCGCGATAGGCACGCAGGGTGGCGTACATCATCGTGCGCAGTTTCTGCGCGGTGAGCTCGGTCTTGTCCTTGTAATCGTTGATGTCGTACGCGGCGATGATTTCGTGCTCTGGTGCCTGACCCGGCTGGCCGGTGCGCAGCACGATGCGGACAAAGTGGTTATCCAGCGCCTCGCGGACGTGACGCACCACTTCCAGCCCGGCCTGATCGCTCTCCATCACCACGTCGAGCAGCATTACGGCCACGTCGCGATTCTCGGCCAGTAGTTGCTTGGCCTCGGCGGCGCTGCGTGCGTGCAGGAAGTAGAGCGGTCGATCCTCGAAGCGGAAATTGCCGAGCACGAGTTTGGTCACGTCGTGCACCGCTGGCTCGTCATCGACGATCAGCACTTTCCAGGGGTCGGCGTCGTCGACCTCAGGGGCAAAGCTCAGCGTATCGTCGATCACGCTCATGAGCCCTCCGCGCGTGCGCAGTCAGCACAGGTGCAAAGTAGCGTGTGCCCGGCTGCGTGTAAACGAGGCGAAGATCGCTGGCAGGGATGGCAGTACCACGACTGCTGCGCGCGTGGTGAATGGGGGTTTGCGGCGTCGTGGCGCGCCCGCGCTTGCTTCAGAGCACCCGGGACGGCCGACGTGACTTTTTGCAACGTCGTGCACTCGCGCACAAAAAAGGGGCCTGACTTGCGCCAGGCCCCTCAGATCTGCGAGTGCTGCGGGTGTGCCTCAGGCACACACTAGAGCGATCACTGACCTTCCTTCTTCTCTTCCGGCTTGGCCGCGTCGGCAGCCTGCTGCACCTGGTCCGCCGCAGCCTGCGTGGCATCGGCAGCAGCCTGGGTGGCGTCGGCAGCGACTTGCGCGGCACCGGCAGCGGCGCCAGCAGCGGCGTCCGTCACCGCAGTGGCGGCAGCGTCGGTGGCAGCGGCAGCAGCGTCACTGGCGGCGGCAGCAGCGTCGGTCGCAGCAGCAGCGGCGTCCGTGGCGGCCGTGGTGGCAGCAGCGGCGGCGTCGGTCACGGCCTGAGTGGCGGCATCAGCGGCCGGAGCGGCCTGCTGGGTCGCGGGCTGGGCCGGCGGTTCATTGGTGTTGTTGCCTTGGTCGCCACAGGCGGCCACGAGGGCGGTCAGCGCGAGCAGCGCCGCGAGCTTGGTGAGCTTCATGGGGAGATTCCTCCAAAAGAATTGAACTGAGCTTATGACACCGAACTTTGCGCCCGGCTGCGCGCATTGTAACAGTGCAATCGCACTCTGCCAGACAGTTTCAGAGCTTCAATGCAAGTGCCGCAGGCGATGGATCAGCCGTTCTTCGGGCGAGGACCGGGGTTGCGGGGCTTGGGACCGGGGATTGGGGCGCGTTGCTGGCGGCGGCTCCCACATCCGCCAGCAATGGGCCCCAGCCCCCAGCCCCTGATCCCGCTTCGCCAGTTACAGCAATTCGACGGCAATGGCGGTGGCTTCGCCGCCGCCGATGCACAGTGCGGCGACGCCACGCTTGCCGCCGCGCTGGCGCAGGGCGTGGATCAAGGTGACCACCAGACGGGCACCGGTGGCGCCGATGGGATGGCCCAAGGCACAGGCGCCGCCGTTCACGTTGACCCGGGCGTGATCGATGCCGAGTTCGCGGATCGGCGCCATGGCCACTACTGCGAAGGCCTCATTGATCTCGAAAAGATCGACATCGGCCAGATTCCATCCGGCTTTCGCCACCACCTTCTGGATCGCACCCACGGGCGCCGTGGTGAACCACTCGGGTTCTTGCGCGTGCGTGGCATGGGCAACGATCTGCGCCAGCGGCTTGAGTCCGCGCTTGCCGGCCTCGGCCGCGCTCATCAGCACGGTGGCTGCGGCGCCGTCGGAAATCTTCGAGGAACTGGCAGCGGTCACCGTGCCGTCCTTCTTGAAGGCCGGGCGCAGGCTGCCGATCTTGCCGATGTCGCAAGTGGGCGGTTCTTCATCGGCGCTGATCTGCACATCGCCCTTGCGGCCGGCCACCGTCACCGTGGCAATTTCCTCGGCGAAGGCACCGGCTGCCTGCGCCGCCAGGGCACGACGCACCGATTCGGTGGAGAAGGCGTCCTGCTCTTCGCGGGTGAAGGTGTACTTGCCGGCGCACAACTCGGCGAACTCACCCATGGCCTTGCGGTCGGCCGCGTTCTGCAGGCCGTCCAGCGCCATGTGGTCCAGCACTTCACTGTGACCGAAGCGATAGCCGAAGCGGGCCTTGCCGAGCAGATAGGGCGCGTTGGTCATCGACTCCATGCCGCCCGCAACCACCACCTCGGCGGAGCCGGCCTTGATCAGATCGTGGCCGAGCATGATCGCCTTCATGCCCGATCCGCAGACCTTGTTCAGCGTGGTGCAGCCGGTGGCCACCGGAATGCCGGCCTGCATCGAGGCCTGGCGCGCCGGCGCCTGGCCGACGCCTGCCGGCAACACGCAACCCATCAGCACTTCGGAAACATCAGCCGCGACCACGCCTGCCTGTTCCAACGCAGCGCGAATGGCGGTGGCGCCCAGCGTGGGCGAGGGGACACCGGCGAACACGCCGTTGAAAGATCCGATCGCGGTGCGTTTGGCACCGACGATGACGACTGCATCGTTGCTCATGGCTTGCTCCTGGTGGCGGAATGAGATGGGCGGATTATGCCGAGCCCGAGCCCCGGCTTCCGAGCCCTGCATTGGTCGTAGGGGGTGAAGCGGGGTTGGGGGCTAGGGACTCGGGACTAGGGACTCGGGACTCGGGGCTGGGGCTTGGGACTCGGGGGACTGGAGCTTCAAGAGTCATTGACGCAAAGGACGCAAAAGGGAGCGAAAGATGCAAGTCAGGCCCTTTGCATCCTCAAGCTTGCCGTCTGTCTCCTTGCGCTGCTGTTCGCGACCTTTGCCAGCTTCGCGTCCTTGGCGTCAACGACTCTCCGCGGCCACACACTTGCGACCAGAGGTTCCCGAGAAGCCAACCCGCAACGCGGCCCTACAGCCCCCAGCCCCCAGCCCCCAGCCCCCAGCCCCCAGCTTGTCCTGCCGCCGGGCGCCGCGTAACCTGCCTGGACGTCGCGCAGGGGCGATCGCAGCCGTGCTTTGGGAAACGCAGCGCAGGCACCGTGAGGCTGGGACTGTGAGCGCCGCGCGCGGATGGCGGGGCTGGCTGCTGGGTGCGCTGCTGCTGTGCGTGCTCATGCCTGCCGCGGAGGCTGGCTGGCTGGGCGCTGCCGAGACGCCGCTCCCCGCGCTACAGATGCCGGTCTCGGCTCAGGATGTGACGCCTGCCGTGGCGAACGCGAACACGGCCGCGCAGGCGACCGCCGCGACGCCCTGGTTTGCCTGGTCCGTGTTGCTGCTCTACGCCGGGATTGCTGCTTTGCTGGCGCTGCTCTGGTGGCTGCGCTGGCGCCATCGGCAGGCGGAGCGCGAACGCCAGCAAGAGGCGGTGGCGCGCAGCGAGGCCTTGCTGAAGCACTCGCTGTGGGCCAGTCGCGGCGAGTTGTGGGATGCCGACCTGCGCAGCGGGAAGATCGAGCGTACCAATCGACTGGAGCACCTCAAGGTCACTCAGCAGGCGCCGCAGGACGATCTCGGCAGTTACGCGCCCTTTGTCCATGTCGAGGATCAGGCCGGTTTCCAGCGCGCCATGCAGGCGCACCTGAAGGGACTCAGCGAGGACTTCGAGTACAGCTATCGCGTGCAGGATCAGCAGGGCGAATGGCGCTGGCTGTTGTCGCGTGGACGCGCCATCGAACGTGACGCCAGTGGCCGTGCCCTGCGCATGGTCGGCACCACTTTCGATGTGACCGAGCTGCGCGCCAACGAAGCGCGTCTGGCGGAAAGCGAGGAGCGGCTCAAGCTGGCGCTGTGGGGCAGCAACGATGAGTTGTGGGACATCGACCTGCTCACCGGTGCGATCCGTCGCGACAATCGCCTGCCGAGCACCTCGCTGGGCGATGAACTCAGCTTTCCGACCTTGAGCAGCTACCTGGCCTTTGTCCATCCCGAGGATGGCGAACGCCTGCATCGCGCCTTCGTGTCGCACATCAAGGGTGACAGCGAGCACTTCGAATGCGACTACCGCATCCGCTCGGCGGCAGGCGGCTGGGTCTGGGTGTTGGGTCGAGGCCGGGTGGTCGAACGTCGCGCCGATGGCATGGCGCTGCGCATGGTGGGCACCAATCGCGATGTCAGCCTGCTCAAGCAGGCCGAGGCCGAACTGCGCGAACTCAACGAGGATCTGGAATCGCGCGTGCAGAGTCGCACCGCCGCGCTGGCGCAGACCAATGCCGAACTCACCCGCACCCTGGACCAGCTGCGCCTCACGCAGGGCCAGCTGGTGGAGTCGGAAAAGCTGGCGGCGCTGGGTGGGCTGGTCGCGGGCGTGGCGCACGAGATCAACACGCCGATGGGGGTGGCCGTCACCGCTGCCTCGCATCTGGCCGAGGCCAGCCGGCGATTTGCAGCGCAGCTGGACACCGGCGCCGTGCGCAAGTCCAGCCTGGACGAGTACAGCCGCGACGCCGAGCGCAGCGCCGAGCTGATCCTGGCCAATCTGCGCCGCGCCAGCGAGCTGGTGCGCAGCTTCAAGCAGGTGGCGGTGGACCAGTCCAGCGAGCAAAGGCGCAGTTTCCCGCTGCGCGAGTACCTCGATGAGATCCTCACTTCCCTGCATCCGCGGCTGAAGCGCACGCGCGTCCAGGTGAATGTCGACGGCCCCAGCGATCTGCTGCTCGACACCTATCCCGGCGCGCTGTACCAGATCATCGTCAATCTGGTGATGAACTCGCTGATCCATGGCTTTGGCGACAAGCTGCAGGGGCGCATCCAGATCAGCATCCAGCGCGAGGGCAGCGAGGTGCTGATCGACTATCGCGACAATGGCGCCGGCATGGACGAGACCACCCGCAGGCGCGTGTTCGAGCCCTTTTTCACCACCCGGCGTGGCAGCGGCGGCACCGGACTGGGTCTGCACATCGTGTACAACCTCGCCACCCGCCTGCTGCGCGGGCAGGTGCGCTGCGACAGCGCGCCCGGCCAGGGTGCACGTTTCCTGCTGCGCTTTCCGCAGCGGGTGACGGCCGAGGCCCCGCCATGACGGTGTGGCTGCGGCTAGCCTGTGGCGCCCTGCTGGGCCTGGTCGGTCTCGGCCTGGTGCAGGCTGCCGAGCCTACCGTCGATGCGGTGCGCTTTCGCAATGTCGGCATCGCCCAGGGTCTGTCCCAATCCACCGTGCGTGCGATTGCCGAGGACGAGCAGGGATTTTTGTGGTTCGGCACCCAGGATGGGCTCAATCGCTACGATGCCTACGAGTTCCGCGCCTGGTTCCGCGATCGCCGGGATCCGGCTGGGCTGCGCGACAGCCACATCACCGCCTTGCACACCAGTGGATCCTGGCTGTGGATCGGCACCATGGCCGGTGGTCTGCACCGCATGGATCTGAGCAAGGGCAGCATCCAGCGCATCTGGCCGGACGCGGACGCCAAGTACGGCGCCACCATCACCGCGATCGAGCCAGATCGCGAAGGCGCCCATTACGTCGCCAGCAGCGATGCACTGCTGCGGGTCAATGCAGAGGGCGAGGTGAGCAAAGTGCCCGGCCCGCCGCGACCCTGGGTGTCGCTGCGTGCCCTCAAGCGGCTGCAGGACGGTCGCTTGTGGGCGGGCGCCGCCAATGGGCTGTGGATCCATGAGCCCGCCACCCAGGCCTGGCAGGAATGGCGGACGCGGCGCGGTGCTGCCTACGATGTGCAGGCGTTGGCCCAGGCCGCCGATGGCAGTTTGTGGGTGGGCAGCAGCCGTGACGGGTTGATTCGGGTCGATCTGGAAGGCCGCGAACTGGCGCGTCATCGCGCCGATCCCGCGCGCGATGGCAGTCTGCCTGACGATCAGGTCCGCGCCCTGTTGCTGACGCGCGCCGGCCAGTTGTGGGTGGGCACGGCCAATGGTCTGGCCTTGTGGCAAGCCGGTCGCGATCGCTTCCTGGTGTGGCGCTACGATGCCGCCGACGGCGGCAGCACGGCCGCCAATCGCATCGCCAGTCTGTACGAGGATCGCCAGGGCCTGATCTGGGTGGGCACCTGGACCGGCGGTCTCAGCATGCACAACCCGGCCACGCAGAACGTGCGCCTCATCCGTCATTCCTCGCGCGATCGGCTCAGTCTTCCGGCCAGTCCGGTGCGGGCCCTGTTCCTGGATGGCGATGGCAGTCTGTGGATGGGCGTGCAGGAGGGCGGCGGCCTGGTCCAGTACGACCTCAATCGCGGCGTGCGCCAGCGCTGGGTGCATGACCCCGCTGATCCGCGCTCGCTTGGCAGCAGCCAGGTGCAGGCAGTCCGCCGCGGTCCCGATGGCCGGCTGTGGGTCGGCACCCAAGGCGCGGGTTTGTCACGACTGCGCAGCGACCGTGGTTTCGATCACTTCCGGCACGCGGCGGAGGATCCACGCAGCCTGCCGCACGATGTGGTGCAAGCCTTGCACTTCGACGACCAGGGACAGCTGTGGGTCGGCACCGAAGCCGGCGGCTTGGCCCGCTACATCGACGATGCCAGTGGCTTCGAGCGCTATGCCGCGCGTCCAGGCGAGGACGGCGCCCTGCAGTCCGGCAATGTGCAGGCCATCCACCAGACGCGCGATGGCCGCCTCTGGGTGGGCACTTTCGGTGCCGGTCTGGCCGAACTGGACCGGGCCAGCGGCCGCTTCCGCCACTGGCAGGAAGTGCCCGGACAGCTGGATTCGCTGAGCCACAATTCGGTCACGACCATCCTCGAGACGCGCCAGGGAGAACTCTGGCTCGGCACGCAGGGCGGCGGATTGAATCGGGTCGACCGCTCGCGCGGTGAGGCCGAGCTGCGCTTTGGCGCGATCACCAAGGCCGAGGGTCTGGGCGCCGATGCGATCGGCACGCTGGTCGAGGATCAGCGTGGCGTGTTGTGGATGGGCACCACCTCCGGCGTGAATGCCTACGATCCGCTCCGCCGAGAAGTGCGCAGCTTCAGCGCCAGCGAGGGCATGGATCGCTCCGGCTACTTCATCGGCAGCGCCGCCGTGGGCAGCGATGGCCACATCTACTTCGGCGGCTTGCGCGGAGTGCTGATGTTCCATCCCGACCGCTTGCCGCGCCCGGCGGCGCCGCCACGGGTGGTGCTGAGCGGGCTCAGCATCGCCAATCAGGAAGTGGAAGTTGATCCGGACGGGCAAGGCCCGCTGCAGCGGATGTTGCCCTACCAGCAGCGCCTGCGACTGCGGCATGACCAGAACCTGTGGAGCGTCCGCTACTCGGCGCTGGACTTCGCCAATCCCGAGGGCGTGCGCTACGCCTGGCGCCTGGAAGGCTTCAGCGACGACTGGGTCAGCGGCTCACGCAGCGCCAGCTTCACCAGCCTGCCGGCGGGCACTTATCGCTTGCGCCTCAAGGCCCGGGATGGCGTGGGCGGCGACGATGGCCCGGAGCAGGTGCTGGTCCTCGATATCCTGCCCGCGCCATGGAACAGCGCCTGGGCCTGGACCCTGTACGGCGCAGCGCTGCTGGCTGTGCTTGGCCTGGGCCTGCGCGCCACGGCGCGCCGGCGCCGACGCGAGCGCGCCACGATGGAGCGCGTGCAGCACAGCGAGGAGCGGCTGAAGCTGGCCTTGTGGGGCAGTCGCGATGAGCTGTGGGATCTGGATCTGCGCAGTGGCGAGATGCGCCGCGAAAACCTGTTGCCGATCCTGGCGATGGGCGCCGACGCCCAGTTGGGCAAGCTCGATCAGTTCATCCAGATGGTGCACGACGAGGATCGTGCCGGCCTGGTGCAGGCCTTCAACGATCATCTCGAAGGCCGCACGCCCTTCTTCGAGTGCACGCTGCGCATGCCGCACACCGAAGGTCACTGGATGGCCTTGCTGGCGCGCGGCATCGCGGTGGAACGCGCGCCCGATGGTCGCGCCCTGCGCATGGTGGGAACCACTCGCGATGTGACCGCGACGGTGGCGGCAGCCGATGAACTGCGCCGCCTCAACGACGAGTTGGAGCAGCGCGTGGAAGACCGTACGCGAGCCCTGAAGCTGAGCAATCGCGAGCTCAAGTTCGCGCTTGGCCAGCTGCAGCAGACGCAAAGACAACTGGTCGACTCGGAAAAGATGGCGGCGCTGGGCAGCCTCGTCGCCGGCATCGCGCATGAGATCAACACGCCGCTGGGGATCGGGGTTACTGCCGCCTCGCACCTCGAAGACGAGACGCGCCGGCTGCAACGCCTCGGCGCCGAAGGCGCGCTGCGCAAATCGGATCTGGAGAGCTACCAGAAGGACGCGCTGGACAGCACTCATCTGATCCTGAGCAATCTCAAGCGCGCCAGCCAGCTGGTGCGCGGCTTCAAGCAGGTTGCGGTGGACCAGACCAGCGAAGAGCCGCGCGAGATCCACCTCAAGAGCTATCTCGAAGAGATCCTGCTCTCGCTGCATCCAACGCTGAAGAAGACGGCGCATCAGGTGGAGATCCAGTGCCCCGAGGATCTGGTGCTCTACACCTACCCGGGCGCCATCTCGCAAATTGTCGTCAACCTGGTGATGAACTCCTTGATCCACGCTTTCGATGGGATCGCCAATGGCCACATCACGCTGCATTGCGAGGGCTACGATGACGAGTGGCTGCTGCTGTATCGCGATGACGGCGTGGGCATGAGCGATGACATCCGCCAGCGCATCTTCGATCCCTTCTTCACCACCAAGCGCGGCCAAGGCGGCAGCGGCCTCGGCCTGCACATCGTCTACAACCTGATCACCCAACTGCTCAAGGGCTCGCTGGACTGCATCAGCACGCCAGGCCAGGGCGTGGAGTTCCAGATCCAGCTGCCCAAGCGCCTCGCTCCGCGCGGCACTTGAGCATGGTCAGAGCAAGTCCCACGCGGACTTGCCAGCCCCCGCGAGGTCTGGCGCACGGCCGAATCTGGCTTCGACCCGCCGATCAAGCGCCGAACCCCGTGATTCACGGCGCCAGCCGCGGTCGCCAAGCCCGCACGCCTGCGATCAATTGGCGGGAACCACGAAGGGCTGGCTCTGGATCACATTGCTGCCGGTGCTGGGATCGCCGAAGGCGCCGCTAAGGGTGTCGTATTCGGCGCTGATGGTGAGACTGCCGGGGGCGCCGGCGCCGGCCAGGATGCAGCGGCCTTCGCTTTGCAGCGGGGCGGCGCTGGGGAACAAGTCGATGAAGCAGGTGGCGCTGCGGCCGGAGACGCCCACGCGGCCGTTGGGCACAAAGACGGTGCTGCTGGCGCGGACGCGGACGCTGAGCGAGCTCAATGGTGGGGTCTCGTGCCCGCTGCAGAACAGCGAGTCGCTGCTGAGGCAACTGCTGGGCTCGGCGCTCAGGATCTCCAGCGTGATCGGCGTGTAGCTGACTTCGCTGCTCTGCGCCTCGGCATTGGTGGCAATTCCCACCACCACATCCTGCCCGCTGAGCGATACCCCGGCGGGCACCGTGAGCTGCGCGGATTTCAGGGCGCCAGCGTCGGCCAGCGTGTAGCTGTCGCTGCCGATCAGTGCCATGCCTTCGTCGGCCAGTGCCTTGTAGAAGTCCACGCGCAGCGGATAGACGGTGTTGGCCGGCAGCGCATCGACGCGGTAGATCAGGCTGAGTTGATTCCCAGCCACCGCGTAGCTGGTGATTTGCGGCGGATTCTGTCCGCGATTGGCGCCGCCATCGGCATCGCCTGGATCGATGGGACTGCGGCCACGGACGACGCCGCCACCGCTGCTGGTGTGCGGGATGTCGAGCACCAGTCCATCGTTGCCCAGATGCTGGTTGCCGCTGATCTCGAAGAAGGCGTTCACCGCGTCGACGGGCAGGTCCACGGTACTGCCCAATTCGCTCAGCGACTGGCGCAAGGCGCCCGCGAACACATTGCCCTGTCCCGTAGCGAGGCCACCGATCGTGGCCCGTGCGACACGCGAGCTGTTCCCCAACTGGACCTCGATGACATCGCCCTCGATGCCGCGCAGGCTGCCATCGACTGCCAGTCCGAACACATTGCCCTGGATCAGCACGGGCTGCGTCATCACGCGCGAAACCTGCAGCAACAGACCGCCGCCGAAGCTGCCGCCGAAACTGCGCAGCGGGCGCACCAGGCGGTTGTCGACAAAGCGCAGCTCCGGTTGGGTGAAGCCATCGTCGCCTACATTGATGGTCACCGCGTCGCGCAGCGGAATCGCGGTCAGACCATCCGGCGCAAAGCCAATCAGACTGCCTTGCACGAGCATGCTGCCTGGTCCGGTCTGCAGGCTGTTGACGCGCAAGCTCAAGGAGCCACCGCCGTGCAATGGCGGTGCACTGCTGTCGACTCCGCCACCAGCGATCACGTTGCGATCGGCTGCTGTGGGCCCACCGATCACGATGTTGCGATTGGCATTCGACAAGATGATCGGCGAACTGGTGGTGCCGTGCGTTGGCGCTGTGCCGGCCGCGGTCAGGTTGAACCAGTTTCCCTGCACGCTGATCGTGGCGGCGCCAGCGCCGCCCAGAATGGTCCCGCGTGGGAACAGGGCCAGGCCGCGAATGCTCAAGCTGACGGCGCTGACATTGAACCAACTGCTCGACTGCACGCCGACCTCGCTGGAGGTCACTTCGATCTTCAGCTGGGCATTGTTGGCTGCTGGCGCCGGCAGTGTGTTGGGTGTGGCGCCGGCTTGGGTGTAGCCATCGATGATCAGCGCGTCGGTGATCGCGGGCACTGCAGCGAAGCTCGGCAAGATGATCCGGCAGATGCCCGTCGCCGGCTGGCAGTTCGGGTCGCTCATCGGGATGTCGAAGTGGATCGTGTCGCTGCCCGGCTGCGCGTTGGCGAGCGCCATCGCGCCCGTCAGGCTGCAGTCTGCCGGGGCGGCCGTGCAGGTGTTGCCGGTGGTGGTCGAGTCGACGACGAAGATGGCAGCCTGCACCGGCGCTGCAAGCAGGCAGAGGCAGACGCTGATCAGCCCGGCGAGGGCGCGTGAAGGGCGCGGCGACTCGCCGCGCTGTGCAGAGATGGGCTTGATCGTGACTCGATGCATGACGCGCTCCGGATCGGCTTCGAGATCCACAACCCGGAAGCGCGCCGCGGCCCGCCAGCTCGATTCGCGACGCGCCGCGTGATGGGCCTCAGGCAGCCTTACTCGTAGCCATCGGCAAACACCTCGCCGCGTGCCAGTGCCTCGGACAGAAGGTGCAGGTACACCTCCAGGTTGTCGTAGCCGGCCACGCCCAGCAAGGGCAGGGACAGCTGCGCGCCGTTGGTCTGTGCCACATCGGGATTGAGGCCGAGTGCGGCGTGACGGACTTCGAAGGCGTCCGGCATGCCGTCGTTGTCGCGATCGGGCGGGGGCGGCGGGGCACTGCTGAAGTCGAGCAGCAAGGCGTCTTCGGCCTCGGGCTGAGCGCGATCGAGCAGTGCCGGCACGCGGCTCTGCACCCGCGCCATGATGCGGCGGTCCATCGGATCGTGAGGGAAGGCTCCGGCGAGGCCGGGCATCGCGGCAGGCAGGGTGCTGGCGGGCAGATACTGGATGGGCGGATAGGGGTGGCGCTGGCTCATGCGTTCGGCCAGGCCCAGCCAGGTGTTCGGAGCGGCACTGGGAAAGTCGTTGCAGCAGTAGCTCAGCTGGTAGTCGGTGTAGCCCGGATAGAGGTTCATCCGGTTGTCCGCCAGGTGCAGACGATTGCCGGCGTTGCGCAACATGTCCCAGTTGAACACGGCGTTGCCGTAGCCGCTGCGGCCGATGACGTAGTTGCCGACTGCATTCATGCGGATCAGATACGGCCCATTGGCGGGATTGGCGTCCACCCACTGCGCAAACTGCACGTCGATCCCGGGATCGAATTGCAGGTTGTTGGAGAGTTCCACGCGCAGCGGCGTGTTCTGACAGGCGTCGATGCGAAAGGGCTGGATGTCCTCGTAGTTGGAGCCTTCGCAGTTGATCTCCGGCAGCCGCCCGCCAAGGCGATACCAGAGGTTCTTCACCAGACTTAGCTGATCCTGCGGAAAGTCGGGGTGGGCGTAGTTCATCAGCAGCCCGCCGTAAATCGCATGGCCGCCGACCGTCTCGGCGATGATGCTGCGCTGGATGGTGCCTTCCGATGCCCAGCTCAGTTGCACGGCTTCATCGGCGGCATGGGCGAAAGAGCTGCGGTCGATGATGAAGCGCTTGATGCCGTCCAGGCGCAGTGCGTCGTCCAGGGCATCGCCACCGCTGGGCACACCGCGATGCGCAGCCGGCCGCGAGCGCATGTGCCGCACGATCAGGTTGCTGCAGTCATGGCGCAGGTAGTGGCCGTCGCACACCATGCCGCGCACGATCACGCCGCCCGGCGAAGTCTGGCCGGCGATGGTGACATGGGCTTGCCGGATGTGGGCCGGCGCGTGGATCACGCCACTGACCTTGAACAGGATGTAGCGCGGACCTGTCTGGCGCAGCGCCCAGTTGAGGGTGCCCGGCGTATTGCCATCGGCGCCCAGCGAGGTGACGTAGATCACGCGTCCGCCACGTCCGCCGGTGCTCTGCGCACCGAAGCCTTCCGCCCCGGGAAAGGCCGCCAGGGATTGCGCTGCCACGGGACATGCGCCCAAGGCAGCCAGCCCGATTACCAAGGCGCTACGCGCCACCAAGGCATGCACCGCTTGCACCTCGCCGCGTCCACAGGTCCTACGGACATACGCAGTGGAAGCTGCAATCCGTGCAGCGGGTGCCTGTTGAACCGGCCGGAATTGGCGATCAGATCATGGTTGATGCAAAGAAGGCAAAGGACGCAAAGGCTGCTCGGCAGGGCAATGGCATCGCCGGCCTCGCGCGCGCCCATCGCGAGCCTGGCCCTTCGGTGCCGAGTGCAGCTCAGGGTGTGGGTGGGAAGGGGCCGATGGCGGCGCGGCTTTCCAGACCAGAGCGCCAGATGCGGTCGGGATCGGCCGCAGTGGTGGCGCCTTCGCGAATCCAATCGTGCACCAAGGCCTGTTGCGCTGCGCTCAGGTAGGGCGGCCCGTTGCGCGGCATGCGCAGGCCGAAGGGTGTGCCAGCCAGGCCGTTGAGGCCGGTGCAATTGAGCTTGCGGAACAGGAAGCTGGTGGCCGGGTTGCCGGCCGTCACGCGGGGAATGCCGGCGTTGCCGTTGTTGGCCGCAACGCCCACCAGGTTGGCGTGGGCACTGCCGACGGCCAGGCTCAGTCCGCCCGAGCTTCCGCCGATATGGCAGCCCGAGCAATGATTGTTGAAGATCGGTTGGATCTGCGTGCTGAAGTCGACGTTGTCATTTAGCGCCACGCTGCTGAGGTCTTCGGGTCCACAGGCCCAGAGTGGCGTGCCGGCCAGGCACAGGGTGATGGCCCAAAAGCGCTTCGTAGCCATGCTGATCTCCGGTGCAGTGCGGCGAGGGTGAACGGGCGAGGAGCATGCGCCGGACTGTTGCGGCGAAGCATGCACACAAAGTCACAGTTTCGATGACTCAGCAGCGCTGGTCTTGGGCACTCGCGATGGCGAGCGGGGTAGGAGACCTTCGGCGCGATGCAGTTCCGCAGGGGGCTACATCCGTGCATCGCGCCGTCGGTCATCGAAAGAAACGACGACCGACCATCAAGCGCACATCTTTTTTGCGCGGAATCGGCGCCCGCGACGGGATCGCTTCCCGTGCGGGCGCCGCGGCGATCACTCAAAGCCGTTGGCGAA
>ERZ1066138.321-NODE-321-length-16227-cov-6.894014_pt1 | contig 16227 bp, 14 predicted proteins | sample MGYA00382785_ERZ1066138 | MGnify/ENA primary metagenome ERZ1066138 (study PRJEB33369, sample SAMEA5778368) | biofilm metagenome | biome: Industrial cooling water; feature: Water cooling tower basin; material: Biofilm | place: United Arab Emirates | collected... | reverse complement strand
CTACCTGATGTACCGCACGTTCATTCCGCGGCCAGTGGTCGGCTCGCACGGGCTGATGGCGCTCGGGTGGCACCGGTCCTTCGAGCAATATGCGGGCACGCAGATGCAGAACCGGTTCGAGCGGGCGGCCAACCGCGTCATGACCGAGCGGGATTATTACGGCTGGCTAGCGGTGCGGGTCTATGGAGAAGCCGTTCTGCGCACGTCGAAATCCGATACGGCGACCATCAAGGACTATCTGCTGTCTAAGGATTTCGCGGTCGCGGGCTTCAAAGGGCAGGGCATGACATTCCGAACCTGGGATCAGCAGATGCGCCAGCCAATTCTGCTGTCGGGGCCGCGTTCGCTCGTCTCCATCTCACCGCAGGAGGGGTTCCTGCATAAATACTTCACAACCGACACCATGGGCTTCGACAGACCCGAAACCAAGTGCCGGTTCCAGCGAAACTGAGTCCAGGGAGGACGAACCTTGATGCTTCGCACTGCATTGGCTTGTGCAGCCCTGTTGCCGTTCTGTGCGGCAGCCCATGGCGGAACGATTTTTGTATCCAACGAGAAGGACAACACCGTCACTGTGATCGACAGCGAGACGTTGAAGGTCGTCAAGACAATCGCGACCGGCGCGCGGCCCCGCGGCATGATCATGACACCCGACTTCAAGAAGCTCATCGTCTGCGCGGGTGACGACAACAGGCTCGATATCATCGATACGACGACCTTCGAATTGGAACGCTCGCTCGATTCCGGGCCCGATCCAGAACTGCTCGATATCGACAGCAAGGGCGACCGCATCTACGTCGCCAACGAGGATGACGGCATGGTGACTGTCCTGCAGTTCGCGGATGGAAACGTCCTGGCCGAAATTCCCGTCGGTGTCGAACCCGAGGGCATGGCCGTCAGCCAAGACGACCGCATTACCGTGGCGACGTCCGAGCAGACCAGCATGGCGCACATCATCGACAATGCGACTTTGAAGGTTGTCGCGAATGTCCTTGTCGATGTGCGGCCGCGCGTTGCGGAATTCACCAACGACGGCGCAACGGTGTGGGTTTCGGCGGAGATCGGCGGCACGGTCTCGGTTATCGACAGTAAAACTCATAAGACAGTGAAGAAATTCGGCTTCGAAATTCCCGGTGTGCGGCCTGAAGTCATCCAGCCGATGGGCATACGCTTTTCCAACGACGGCAAGCTCGCCTTCATTGCGCTCAGCACTGCGAACCGCGTCGCGGTCGTCGATACTGCTACGTACGAGGTGAAAGACTACATCCTCGTTGGCCAGCGGCCGTGGCATCTGTCGTTCAATCCCGAGGGAACCAAGCTCTACGTCGTCAATGGACTGACCAACGACATGACGGTCGTCGATGCTGCAACTCTGAAGCCGGAGACGTCCGTTCCCGTGGGCCGGTTGCCGTGGGGTGTCATGGTGAAGCCGTAACCCCATGTTCGTACGCGGTCGTCAGGCTCGCAGTATTGCAATCCTAGCCGCCGGGGCCTGGTTGTTTGCCGCTCCGGCGTTAGCGCAAACACGGATTGCGACGGACGACGCGCTGCGCTCCGGGATGGCGGCAATCCGCGGCGCGGTCATCGATCATCATACCCTGATCACGCATCGAAGGCTGCCGGTTGCGAGGGCGAAGATGTTTGCCGCAGATGTTAGCCGGGACGTCGCGGCGATCCGAAGCAAGACCGATGTCGGGCCGCAGTCTCGCGCGGTCCTCGATCCCATCCTGACCGATATCGAGACCGGCGCGCAGACCATCGGAGCTGGGGGCGACAGTATCCGTCAGATGGATGCTCTGTTCGCAATGACCAAGGCACTGGAAGCGTACGGCGCGGCATTCGAGCACCCGGATTGGAAGCCCATTCAAGAACGCTAGTGGAGTTGTGACATGCAGAAGTTTCTCACGACCTTTGCCTGTCTGATGGCAATTTCGGGATCACTTGGCCCCGTATCGCCGGCCATAGCGCAAGACGTACCGCAGCCAGCCAACACCAACGAGAAGGCCGCGCCGCCGCCTGCGGTCACGGCGAAATATCCGACGCCCACCTTCGTCGAACTGGCTGGGCACACCGCGGACTTGTGGGGGGCGTCGTTCAGCCCCGATGGCAAACGCGCGGTGACCATCTCGTCCGACAAGACCGCGCGTATCTGGGACGTTGCAACCGGTGCCTCGCTGCTCACCTTTTCGGGCCACGACGAGGCCGTGCGCACGGCTGCGTTTAGCCCCGACGGATCGCTGCTGGCTACCGCGTGCCGCAACGGGAAGGCGAAACTTTGGAATGCGGGCACAGCGGCGCAGGTGGCCGATCTGGAAGGGCACCCAGAGATGGTCGAGAGCATCGCTTTCAGCCCGGACGGCGCAAAAGTCGTGACGGCTTCGCGGGATTCGACGGCGCGGGTTTGGGACGCAAAGACCGGCGCGCTCATTGCGACGCTGACGGGCCATAGCGAATGGTTGTCGGGCGCTGAATTCAGTCCCGACAGCAAGCGGGTCATCACAACGTCCAGCGACAAGACGGCGAAGGTGTGGGATGCCGCGACAGGCAAGCTCGAACTGACACTCGAGGGGCACGACGGGCTTGTGACGAGCGCGACCTTCAGTCCGGATGGTAAGCGCATCGCGACATCATCGTCCGACAAGAGTGCGCGAATCTGGAATCCAGAAGACGGAAAGAGTCTCGTGCGCGTCGATGGACATAGCCGTGCCGCATTGCGCGTGGCGTTCAGCGCAGACGGCAAGCGGTTTGTCACGTCGTCGAGCGACAAGACGTTAAAAGTGTGGGACGCGGAGACCGGGGCGGCAGTCGCGACCATGCAAGGTGTTCACAAGCGGCTCATTCCGCGCGTGATGTTCAGCTCCGACGGGCGGTTCGTGGCGTCGGCTTCCCACGACAAGACCGCCGCAGTCTGGGATGCCGCAACGGGCGAGGCACTGGCGATCCTCAAAGGGCATGCAAAGGAAGTCGATCAGGCGCAATTCAGTCCGGATGGGACGAAGGTGCTCACGGCCTCGTTCGACCGCACGGCGCGCATCTGGGATATTTCGTCGTTTGCCGGTGTTGCGGCAAAACCCTGAGCACCTACGGCTTCGAAAGTGAAAAGTTCCCGGCATCTGGGATGCGCTTGAAAGCGTAGCCATAATTGTTGGCTTTTTTTGACTTCGAGGGATGCTCCATGATTTTCATAGCTCGCAAGTGGGCTGCCACGGCTTGTGCTCTCTTCACATTGGGCCTGTGGGGCGCAACCGCGCAGGCGCAATTGAGGCTGGGTACGCCTGACACCCTAGAAATGATCGAAGAAGCAACGGGCAATCCGACAAAAGGCTGCGGATTGCGGGCCGACTATCAATTTTCCGACAATGTCATCCGGGTGGAAATTCTCGCCAGCAGGCAGGCGGAGGGTGTCGGATTTTCCATGCAAGCATATTCCCCCCAGTCGGTGACGCCGCAGATGCAGGACATTTGGCTCAAGACCCCGACCTATTTCACGGTCGGCCGATTTGCCATCGGCCGGATCAATTCAAAAGGCTTCATCGAGGCGACGGGATCATTCGACGTGGATGCCGCCAAGACTGTTTTCAAGGAAATGGCGGAGGGGCGCGCGGAGATCTCACTGGTATTCGAAGGTATGCTGCCCTACTCGCGCGTGCCGGTCACTTTGCCCAAACCTCTTCCAGCGCCTGTCCATGACGCATTTGTCCGCTGCACGGCTGGTCTGACTGGCTGACGGGAGCGGTGCTGATCTGGCGGGTAAACCAAAGGTGCCGTTTCAGGATCATATGACCGGCCTGCATTTCCGCGTTCTAACTTCCCCGCGTGCCGTTTTCCCGCGCTCGCGTGAACGTTCGGAAAACTGCACCAAAGGCGAATGGAGGACAAACGTAACACTGTTGCTAGTGGCGGCAGCGATCGCCGATGAGCGATACGCCCAACCAAAAACTAGGGAGTGTAACGCATGTCAGAGAGGCACCTCGCAGGGCCGGGCCGCAAGGCACTTTTGACTGCTGTTTCAACGTTGGCGCTCATGTCCGTTGTTGCAGTTCCGGCTTCGGCCGAGACGGCGAAGACGACGGCCGGCGTCACGTGGGAAGATATTGTAAACGATGAGACCACGACGAATGACGTGGTCAGCTGGGGCATGGGCGTGCGCAACCATCGCTACAGCTCGCTCGACAAGATCAATGTGAACAACATCGCGGGCATGAAGCCTGCTTGGTCGTTCTCGTTCGGCGACGAGAAGCAGCGCGGGCAGGAAACGCAAGCCCTCATCCATGACGGGGTCATCTACGTGACGGCTTCGTATTCGCGCGCCTTCGCGCTCGATGCCAAGACGGGCAAGCGGTTGTGGAGCTTCTCGCACCGGCTGCCGGACGATATCCGTCCGTGTTGCGATGTCGTGAACCGTGGCGGGGCGCTCTATGGAGACAAGTTCTTCATGGGCACGCTGGACGCGGGCATGGTGGCGCTCGACGCCAAGACCGGCAAGCAGGTGTGGTTCGAGAAGTTCGAAGATCACACGGCTGGCTATACGATGACCGGTGCGCCGAACATCATCAAGGATCAGAAGACCGGCAAGGTGCTGCTGATCCACGGATCATCCGGCGACGAATTCGGGGTCGTGGGCCGCCTTTATGCGCGCGATCCGGATACCGGCAAGGAAATTTGGATGCGTCCGCTGGTCGAGGGTCACATGGGCCGGCTGAACGGCAAGGACTCGACGACAACGGGCGATCCGAAGGCGCCATCGTGGCCAAACGCCAAGGACGGCAAGAAAGTCGAAGCCTGGAATCAGGGCGGCGGCGCGCCATGGCAGTCGGCGACCTACGACGTGAAGACCAATACGATCGTGATCGGCACCGGCAACCCGGCACCATGGAATTATCACTATCGGTCGGGACCGAACGGTGACTGGAAGCCGTACGACAGCCTCTATACGTCTGGTCAGGTCTACATCGAGCCTTCGACGGGCGAGCCGGTCGGCTTCTTCCAACATACGCCGAACGACGCGTGGGACTATTCGGGCAACAACCCGATCACGCTGTTCGACATGGAAAAGGACGGCAAGACCATTCGCGCCGGCGCACACGCTGACCGCAACGGCTTCCTGTTCATCACCGACCTCGACAAGCTGACGGCACGCGACGGCAAGATTTCCAAGCAGGCCGGTTCGGCGCTGGGCATCTATCCGATGGTTCCTGGTATCACGTGGGCCACCGGTTGGGATCTGGCAACGGGCCGTCCGATGGAAGTCGAAGGGCAGCGCCCGCCGGCTCCTGCTCCCGGAGAAGCCAAGGGTAGGACGATCCAGGTGACGCCGAATTTCCTCGGCGGCACGAACTGGATGCCGATGGCCTACAACCAGGACACAAAGCTGTTCTACATCCCGACGAACGATTGGTCGGAAGACTACTGGACCGAGAACGTCACATATAAAAAGGGTGCCGCCTACCTTGGTCAGGGCTTCCGTATCAAGCGCCAGTTTGACACGCACGTTGGCGTTCTGCGCGCCATGGACCCGACGAACGGCAAGATCGTGTGGGAACATAAGGAAGAAATGCCGCTGTGGGCCGGCGTGCTCACGACCAAAGGCGGCTTCGTTCTCACCGGCACGAGCAACGGCTACGTGAAGGCATTCGATGCCAAGGACGGCAAGGAATTGTGGAAGTTCCAGACCGGTTCGGGAGTCGTCTCGCAGCCCGTGACCTGGGAACTGGACGGCAAGCAGTACATCGGCATTACGTCCGGTTACGGCGGCGCCGTTCCGCTCTGGGGTGGCGATATGGCCGACCAGACCAAGCAGGTCAGCCAGGGTGGTTCGTTCTGGGTATTCGAAGTCCCGACGACCACAGCAGCCAACTAAGGCCTGACGTTCGACCGGTCTCCAGCGCGGCGGCTTCCTCCCCGCGCTGGGGACGCTCGATATCTGATTAGCAATCGGTGGCGCAGCATGGCTGCGCGGCAAATGCACATCGATCCCTACCAACGGCAGGAGAGCCAAATATGTCGACCGGACTTTTGCGGGGCACCGGCTTCGCCGCTCTCGCCAGTGTGGTTGTTTCATTTGCAGGCGTGATTGCCAACGCGCACGACTATCCCGTCATCGTCAACAAGGTAGAGCGACCCGACCCGTGGATCGTCAACGGCTGCACGATCAAAGCTGAGGCGAATTGCGCGGGCGCGGATCTGCGGCATGCGGATTTGAAGGACGCGAATCTCAGGGGAGCCAATCTTAAAGGTGCAGACCTGGCGCGCGCGGATTTGCGACACGCCAATCTTCAGGGCGCCGACCTCAGCGGCGCCAATCTCGACGGGGCCAATCTCAAGATCGTCTTCATGCAGGGCGCCAAGCTGCCTAAGGCCACACTGCGCGGCGCCGATCTCAGTCACGTGCGCATGAACAAGGCTGACTTCTCGGACGCCGATCTGACTGCGGCCACACTGGAGAAGGCGATGGCGAAAGGCGTGAAATTCAAGCGCGCCAAGTTCGTCAATACTGACGTTCAAGAGACCAAATTTTACGAGGCCGATCTCAGTGACGCGATATTCGACGGCGTCAAGGTTCGCTTTGCGATTTTCCAGGATGCCTTCATGGAGGGCTGCAAGGGATGTCCGCAGACTTGGCAGTCGAACGGCAAGCAGTGGGAAAACGATCCAGCGCGTTGGGAGCCAGTGGCAACGCGATGATCCGAAACGTCTCGATGGCAAATGCCGCCGCGTTGAGTCTTGTGTGCTTGATGCCGGCGATGGCCGAAGGCCGCGACGCGACGAGCGCATTGAAGTCCTGCGGTGGGCTTTCCGACGGTCAGGCGCGGCTCGCGTGCTTTGATGCGTTGGTGGCGGGGCTAGAGGCGCCGACATACCAGGGCCGGCTGAGCCTGCTGACCGAACCGTTCGAGTTGAAGGGCCCGGCGAAACTTCGCTTCCACAGCGATGGGGCGATTTTCGTTCTCTACGTGAAGGCAGCCGACGGCACCGTTCTACAGAACCTGCACATTGGAGGTGGCGGGGAGGACAGCTACCGGATCGAGTCGGCTGGAACGTACCGCCTGCAAATTAATGGCAGCGAGAGCTGGCGGGTGTGGGTTGAACCTGAAAACGCAGAAACGAATTGACGAGGATATGGAATGATACGTGCGACCTTACTGGCAACGGCGCTGGTCCTGGCGTTTGTGGGATCGTCGGGTCCGGCGATCGCGCACGGGGACGGCGCGCCGCAGCCCGTGGACACGAAGGGACTCGACTCTTTGGGGGCAGAGTGGCTCGGCACAAACCCCTATCGCGGTAGCAAGTCGTATGCGGCCGTCGCAGCCGAAATCGGCGCTCGCGGTTACAACTCCAATTGTGCCCGGTGCCACGGCCTCGAAGCAAAATCTGGCGGCATGGCTCCCGATCTTCGTCTTCTCGGGGAATCGGAGTCCGACGATGCCTGGTACATTTCGCGAGTTCTGCAAGGCGCAACTGTCAGCGGGCGCCAGAAGATGCCGCCGTTCGAAGGCTTGCTGTCGCAAGAGGCGATCTGGGCGATCAGAACCTACATCGATGCGCAACCGGACAATTGATGAGCTTCAAAATGCGCGTAGCCGCAGCTGTTGGGATGCTACTTTCGCTATTTGCAGGATCGGTCAGCGCGCAGGATAGCGCGGCATGGTCAGATATCCGCGCGTCTCTCTACAACGTACGACCGGTGGCGGAGACCTCGCCACTGATTCGGATCGTGGCGCCCAAGCGTGCCGAAGATGCCGCCGTTGTCGCTGTCTCGATGACCGTTGCCGCTGAAGCGGTGCCGCGTGTGCGTTCGCTCACGCTTATCGTCGACAACAATCCGGCGCCTGTCGTGGCAACAATCAATTTCGCCGATGCTTACCGGAAAGGCGGCGACGTGGGTGACCGGACGGTCGAACTCAGGATACGCCTCGATCAACTGAGTCCGGTTCGTGCGATCCTGGAATTGGAGGACGGCAGCCTGCATATGGCATCGCAGTTTGTGGCGGGGTCGGGCGGTTGCACATCGACGTCGGTCAAAGATGTCGATCAGGCGCTTTTGACTCTCGGACAAACCCGGCTGAAGGTTGCATCGGACCGGACGCGCGGTGAGAGCTGGCGCGAGGTGCAGGCACAGATACGGCATCCAAATTTTTCGGGGATGCAGATCGATGCCAAGACCAACAGCTATACGCCGGCCCACTTTGTCGATCGCGTGGAATTCCGTATCGGCGGCAAAATGCTCGCGGCATTCGAGACCGGCATTGCCATTTCCGAGGATCCCAATATCCGGATGAGCTTTGCGTCAGCGAGCAGCGATACGCTGACGATGACGGCTCGGGATACGATGGGGCATGAATTTAGCGATGCGGCTACGGCGCACGAGGCAACGAATTGAGTGTGCGCGCCGTCTGCTTCATTCTGATGGTCACAATGGCCGCGGATCGCGCCGCCTCAGAGATCCACGATTACATGATCCTGCGGCTGCTTTATCTCAATACGTCTTGCGGAACGTTGTCTTTGGAGCGGATCGAAGTGACACCGCCGCTTTCGCGCTTCAAGGCGACGTGCAAAAATGTCAGCGCCTTTCCAGATGGGTTGACCGTGCTCTGCACCGATCCCGACGACGACCGCGAGTGCCGTGTGGAGACGCCAGAGAAGACATTCGACCATCTGGATCTGCTGCGGCGCTGATCGATTGTACTTAGCTGGGCGGCGGACCGCCGCCGGTTTCCGACCCGCGGTCCGACCGGGGGAAAGGAATGATCACGGCTGATCCAGTCATTTGACGCGGCGGCTCGACAGCCAGTTCACTGAGATCGGCCAGGTCGTCCATCCATTCGCCGCACAGATCGGCCAGTGGCATACCAGCGGCTTCCGACAGCCAGGGCTGGAGGATCGTTCGGCCCTCGCCGGTTTCAAGATCAGCGTGCAGGATCAGGTAGCGGTCCTGAGCCGAGGATTCCGGGCTGCGCATCCAGCGGCGAATGACCGGTGCCGATTCTCCCGCCTCCGCGATCTCGGGGTCGGAGACGAGCATTTCGACGTGGGGGGCGTAGGCGTCGTCGTCGTACGGCAAGAGCTTCCAAGGGAGGTCGTCGGCAGTTGCAGCGTCAAGTGCCCGGTCCGCCGCTTCCTGTCCGGTTTTAATGTCGTCACTATCGATTTCGACACACGCCACTTCCAGGCGCACCCGAACGACCTTCGCGTAGTACTTCATTGCAGCCTCCGCCAGCCGGGGACGGTTGAATAGTGGACGAGTCGAATGGCACTTCGCAACGGCGGTAAAGTTAACAGTGGGTGCGTGGGGCGGCAGTGCAACAGGTCACAAGTGTTTCAGGCCGCATTGCCGGGTGTGTTGCCTCGCACGATCGCGATGCGCGCCGACACGCCGACCAGTAGACTATGCAGCGGTCGCGGGCCGCTCTATGAGCATCTGGGTATCGGCATCCCGCTGTAGGCTGGCGATGGGCGGTCGTTCACCTGGCATGATGTCCGTTGTCTCTCGCGCAGCACTGTTGCGCGTCTGGTGCCCTATTCTGACGCTAGCCAAGCCCGCCAGCCACCGTGACGCGTGATGTCTTCGGCATCCATCACGGCGTGACTTTCGCAGAGAAAACCTTTGACGTGCGTACCGTCAGCCAGTTTCAGCGTACCTATACCGAGCGGCGGCGGAATGAGTGCGACGAACGATCCAAAGCCCTCGTTTTCCATCTCCCAGATTTCGACCTCGATGTTGCCGGCGCCTTTTCCGTCATTGACGAGCCCAGGTTTGGGCGGGTTTGTATTCGCGAGCGCGTAGAAGCTATAGCCGGGCGCCGTCCGGGTGGTTCGGACAAGGCGAGCGCTGCGTTCGACGAGTTGTGAGTTAAGTGGCTGACCAGTGAGATGGGCGCCGACAACCGCAACTTCAATGCGCTTTGATGGCGTGGTCGCGATGGAGGGGGTTGAGGCCAGCGGCACCGACGTGGCGCCCAGCCCGATGCCGTCGAGCGAACGGTGCAGCGCGTCCCCGAGGACAGCTAGGCGCTTGTCGTCGAAGGCGCGGCCGATGACTGTGACGCCGACGGGAAGACCGTTCTGCCGGAAGCCTGCCGGCACCGCGAGTGCCGACAGGTCCATGAGATTTACGAAATTCGTGTAAAGGCCGAGGTTGGAATTGAGTTGCAACGGATCTGCGAGGACCTCCGAAATTTTGTAAGTCGTCGGTGTGGTCGGCAAAATCAGCGTGTCCATCTTCGCCCATTCGGCTTCGGCGCGGCGCGCGAGTTCGGCAAGGCGATAGAAGCCTTCAAAGGCGGCGATGGCTGTCAGAGTTTCGGCGCCGATGATGATGCCCCGGACGACATCGTGAATGGCGTCGGGCTTTGTGGTTGCCAAATCACGTGTTGCGGCCAATCTTTCGGCAACCCATGGACCCGAATAGAGCAGGCTCGCGGCCTCGCGAAAAGGTTCGAAATCGAACGGAACGATTTGGCAGCCAAGGGCGCGCAGGCGTTCGACGGCGAGGTCGTAGAGTCGATCGGTTTCGCTATCGCCACAGAACTCCAGCCGTCCCAAGGGAACGCCGACGCGCAGGCCGCCGGTTAGGGGTTCGCAGGCGTAGGTTGGTGAACGGCGGGCGTAAATGTCCCCGGCATCGTAGGCGGCTGCCACGTCCAAAACGCGCGCAGCGTCTGCCGATGTCAGGGCGAAAATGGAGACAGTGTCCTGCGAGCGGCAGGCCGGTACGACACCACGGGTACTGATAAGGCCCTTGGTGGGTTTCAAGCCGATGATGTTGTTGAAAGCGGCGGGCACGCGTCCAGATCCGGCGGTGTCGGTGCCGAGTGAAAACGACACGTGGCCGCTGGCGACAGCAACTGCGGAACCTGAGCTTGAACCGCCGGAGATATAGTCGGGATCGAAGACGCTGGATGGGATGCCATAAGGCGATCGCGTGCCGACCAGGCCGGTCGCGAACTGATCGAGGTTGGTCTTGCCGATGAGGATGGCGCCAGCGGCTTCCAATCTTTCAACGACGGTGGCGCTGCGGTTCGGGGTGTAGGCAAAGTCCGGACAGGCGCACGTGGTCGGCAAGCCCGCGACATCGATGTTGTCCTTGACCGCGTAGGGTATGCCCCACAGCGGTCCCTTCGGCGCGACTTTGAGTTTTGCGAAGGCGGTTGCGCGCGGAACGACAGTGATCCAGACGGGCCGCGCGCCCTCCACTGCGATGCGATTGTAAATGCAGCTGAGAACCTCTTCGGGCGTCAGCGTACCGGTCGCGTAGGCGGTGGTCAGCGTGGCGAAATCGAGGGAGGGGATCATGCCGCTTCCTCCGCGAGGACGACGAGCGTCTGCCCGAGGGCCACGGCACGGCCTTCGCTGCATTTCAATTCGAAGACGATGCCGTCGCTCGGCGCGTGGACGAGCATTTCCATTTTCATGGATTCGACAACGACGAGAACGTCTCCCGCTGCGACGCGGCGGCCGGGTTCGACGGCGATTTTCCAAACCGCGCCGGGGACCGGGCTTTGCACGGCCAAGTGGCCGGGTGCGAGGCAATCATCGCTTGTGTCGGCCGCGCCCGTCTCGTTGACGATCGCGCCCGCCCGGTCGCTGTCCTGCCATCGTGCACGTTCGGCTTCGAATGCTGCCTGTTGTGCAGCCTTGAACGTGGCGATCGCGCCGGCATTTTGGCTGAGAAACGTGCGATAGGCAGCAAGCGAGAACGTGGCCTCTTCTATCCTGATCCCCGTCTTGCCTTGGAGAAACCCGTCGCGAAAGGTGAGCAAATCCTCGGCGGAAGTCTCATAGAATTGGATCTGATCGAAGAAGCGCAGCAGCCAGGGCTTGCCAGATTCGAACTCGCGCGTGGTGTGGAACCGGTTCCAAACCTGTGCCGTGCGGCCGACGAACTGATAGCCGCCGGGACCTTCCATGCCATAAATACACATATAAGCGCCGCCGATGCCGACAGCGTTTTCCGGTGTCCAGGTTCGGGCGGGATTGTATTTCGTGGTCACGAGACGGTGACGGGGGTCGACCGGCGTTGCGACGGGAGCGCCGAGGTAGACATCGCCCAGGCCGAGGACGAGGTAGCGTGCGTCATAGACGATGCGTTTCACGTCGGCGATGCTGTCAAGGCCATTGATGCGGCGAATGAACTCGATGTTCGATGGGCACCAGGGAGCGTCGGGCCGGACCGACTGCATGTATTTGTCGATGGCGATCTGCGTCTGAGAATCATTCCATGAGAGCGGCATGTGGACGATGCGTGACGGCACTTCGATGTTGCCGATGTCACCCATGCCGTCTTCTATTTCCGAAAGAGCGGCGAGGAGGCGGGCGAGAGGCATTGTCAGGCTGTCGTAGTGGATCTGGAGTGAGCGGATGCCGGGCGTCAGGTCGAGGATGCCTGGGAGTTTCATTTCCTCCAGACGCGTCATCAGGACGTGAACGCGGAAGCGCAACTCGAGATCGAGAACGAGATCGCCATATTCGATCAGCAGATATTTGTCGCCTGCGCGGCGGGCAACGACGCGGGGAAGCCCGTTCGATTCTTCTCGAACGCCAACAATGCAATCGTCGGCGCCTGATATGGAATAATCTGGCGCCTTGTTTGCCGGTGCGACTTGCAGCGTGTCGATCTGTGCGTTCTGAATGAACTCGCGCTCTGCGGCTTCCTGCGGAGACAGGCGGACAAAGCGAACTTTGTCGCCGGGGCGGAGTTGTCCCAGCTTCCACAATTCTGCAGCTACGATCGTGGCCGGGCAGACGAAGCCACCAAGCGAGGGACCATCCGGTCCGAGGATGACGGGCATGTCGCCGGTGAAATCGATGGCGCCGATGGCGTAGGCGTTGTCGTGGATGTTGCTCGGGTGGAGACCGGCTTCGCCGCCGTCGCGCCGGGCCCACTGGGGCTTGGGGCCGATGAGGCGGACGCCGGTGGGGTTGGAATTGTAGTGAACTTCCCAGCCGGTGCCGAAGAACATGGCGATGTCTTCGGGAGTAAAGAAGTCGGGCGCGCCGTGTGGTCCATAGAGAACGCCGATTTCCCAGTGGTGCGTCATCATCGGACGCAAGGTTCCTTGCAGCGGGGCGGCGAGCGACACGGCCGGCGGATCGTCGGCATAGGGGGCGGCGATGTGGAGGATGTCGCCGGTGAGGAGTGCGCGGCCGCCGTGGCCGCCAAACTTGCCGAGGGTGAAGGTCGATGCGCTCCCCAGGTACAACGGAACGTCGAAACCGCCGCGGACGGCGAGATAGGCACGCGCGCCGGCACCCTGCACCGTTCCGATTTTGAGCGTCGCCCCGGCCTTGACGGGGACAGGCTGCCACATGGGGATAGTCTCGCCGTTGAGCGTTGCGGGTATCTCGGCGCCCGTCAGCGCGATTACCGCCGCCGTGTTAAATTTCAGCGTGGGTCCGGCGAGCGTGATTTCGAGGCCGGCGACGCCTTGCGGGTTGCCGGCGAGTTTGTTGGCGTAGCGGAACGAGAGGTGGTCCATCGGGCCGGACGGCGGGACGCCGACCGCCCAGTAGCCGGTGCGGCCCGGCCAATCCTGGATCGTCGTTTGCGTTCCTGGAACGAGCACCTCGACCGTGGGTGCGTGGTAATCGATGCTGGCGAGCGTACTGGTCAGCATCTCGCCGGCGGCGAGAATCTCGGATGACGCAAGCTGGCGCAAGTAATCGAGGTTCGTCTCTAGGCCGCCAATCTCAGTGGCCAAAAGTGCGTATTGCATTTTGGCGAGTGCTTCGGCGCGGGTTTCGCCGCGTGTGATTATTTTGGCAAGCATGGGATCGTAGAACGGTGACACGTCACTGCCGCTCTCGACCCATGTTTCGATGCGCGTTCCGGGCGGCCATGCAACGTGGGTGAGGAGACCTGCGCTCGGCCGGAAGTCGCGGCCGGGGTCCTCGGCGTAAAGGCGAACCTGGATTGATGCCCCGCAGGGCTTGATTTTCGACTGATCGAGCGGAGGGCATTCGCCGGCGGCCTGACGAACCATCCACTCGACGAGATCGATGCCGGTCACCTCTTCGGTGACGCCGTGTTCGACTTGCAGGCGGGTGTTGACTTCGAGGAAGTAGAAAGCGTTCGTATCGTTGTCGTAAAGAAATTCGACGGTGCCGGCGCTGGCATAGTTGACGGACTTGCCAAGTGCCACGGCGGTGTTCCAAAGCTTGGCCCGGGCCGTCTCGGTGAGTCCGGCTGCCGGCGTTTCCTCGATGACCTTCTGGTTACGGCGCTGGGCGGAGCAATCGCGCTCGCCGAGTGCCACCACCCCTCCTTGGCCGTCGCCGAAGAGCTGGACTTCGATGTGGCGGCCGCGGGCAACGTACTTTTCGAGGAAGAGACCGGCGTCCTTGAAGTTGTTACGGGTAAGGCGTTCGACGCGCTCGTACATAGGGGCGAGTTCGTCCTCGGACTCAATCAACTGTAGGCCGATGCCGCCACCGCCAGCTGTGCTTTTCAGCATCACAGGATAGCCGATGCGGCCCGCCTCCTCGCGGGCGTGATCGAGATCGCGGATGAGACCAGTCCCGGGGGCGAGGGGGACGCCGGCTGCCAACGCCAACTCGCGAGCTTTGTGCTTCAGGCCGAAGGCGCGCATCTGATCGGCTGACGGGCCGATAAAGGTAATGCCTATCTTTGGGCAACTTTCGGCGAAGCCGGGATTTTCGGAGAGAAAGCCGTAACCTGGATGAATGGCTTGCGCGCCTGTTTCGCGCGCGACGGCAAGTATGCGATCGGCGTTGAGATAGCTATGCGCGGCGGCGGCCGGGCCGATGCAGACAGATTCGGTGGCAAGCGCCACATGGCGCGAGTGGCGGTCGGCTTCCGAGAAAACCGCGACGCTGGCGATCCCCATATTGTCGAGTGTGCGGATGATGCGGCAGGCAATGGCGCCGCGGTTGGCGATCAGGACCTTCGTGAACATGGTCATGCGCCGGCATCCCAAATCATAACCTCGACCGGCGTCGGGTTGTAGGCGTTGCAAGGATTATTGAGTTGCGGGCAGTTCGAGATGAGGACGATGACGCTCATCTCAGCGCGTAGTTCGACATACTTGCCTGGGGCAGACAAGCCATCGGCGAAGGTGAGACCACCATCTGCTGTCACCGGCACATTCATGAAGAAATTGATGTTGTGGCCGATGTCGCGCTTGTCGAGGCCATAGTGTTCGTTCTCCGCGACGGCTAGGAGGAAGCTGTCGCGGCAAGCGTGCATGGAGAATTTTTCAAGGGCGTAGCGCACGGTGTTGCTCTCCGTCGCGCAGGCGCCGCCCAGCGTGTCGTGGCGACCGACTGTGTCGGCGGTGACGGTCAGCATGGGGCGGCATAGGTCCGACATCAAGACAGTGCCGGCAGTGATGAATACGTTTTCCTGCTCGCGAATGGTGTCGCAGGCGGAATAGCGCTCGTGCGGATCGGCGGCGTTGAAAAATAGCGTGTCGGCGGCCTGGTTGCCTTCGAGGTCGAGGATGCGCAGCGTCTGGCCCGCAGTTATCACGTGCATCCAGTAATCGCCGGCGGGAATGATCTGACGGTAAGAAGCAGTATCGGGCTTGAGGTGACTTTGCTTGATCATGTGATCGTCCTTCAATGACAGCCGCAGGCGGCGTGGAAGAGCGACGTGTTCTCGAAGCCGCGGCCATTCTCGGGGGCAGAGAGACGGCACGCATCGTCCGCTGCTGCCGCGGCACCGTCGAAGAGCTCCAAGAGGATCGACTTTTTGGGATAGGCTGGCGCGGGGTCAAGCGGATGCGGGCAGGTGTGAAATAGGACAAGGGTGTCCATCTCGAAGCGCAATTCAACGCTGGAGCCGGGGTTGGCGGCGGCGGGATCGAAGCGGATGGCGCCGTGTTCGTCGACGGCGACTTTGCTGAACCAATTGACGTTGGCGGCGAGATCGCGGCGCTTCATGCCGTACTTGGCCGCTTCGACCAAGAAACTATCGAGACCGTTCTGGTGCCGGTCATTGCGGTGTGTTTGGAATAACGCATCGCCCCACCTTTTAGCGACGATCGCCTTTGTGGAGTTGCCGCAGACGGTGTCGTGCCAGCCGTGGGTGTCGCTCACGATTGAGCAGAATATGCGTCCCATGTCAGAGTAGAGACAGTGACCGGCCGTGAGGCGAAATGAGTGCTGGCATTTGAGGGTATCGGGGGCGTTGTAGCGCTCGGTCAGATTTTGCGGATTATAGAAGAGCATGGCGACGTTGGCCCCGCCGTCGATATCGGTGAGACGCAGGCG
>ERZ1066138.320-NODE-320-length-16227-cov-8.082117_pt1 | contig 16227 bp, 13 predicted proteins | sample MGYA00382785_ERZ1066138 | MGnify/ENA primary metagenome ERZ1066138 (study PRJEB33369, sample SAMEA5778368) | biofilm metagenome | biome: Industrial cooling water; feature: Water cooling tower basin; material: Biofilm | place: United Arab Emirates | collected... | reverse complement strand
CCAGCTACACCCCACAAACCGCTTGATGCGGAACGGAGGATCTACAAAAGACCCCATTGGGCGCGAAATGGGTCTGGCCCCAATGTAAGGCTGATCGCGCGCAAGCGCGCTCCTACGAAAGCCGCTCGGACTTGCGCCCCAGACCCCGACCCCCAGCCCCTGCCCGACCCCAGCCCCCGTCTCTCCCTACACCACCCGCGAGAATCGCGCTGCAGCGGACTGGCGCTCGCCGGTGGCGTAGGCGTCGAAGGCCATCGCCACCACGCGCAGGAGCAACGCGCCGCGCGGTGTCACTTGCAGGGAATCGGATCGCAGCTCGACCAGGCCATCGCTGGCGGCCTGGCTGAGGCGTGCCAGCGCGGTGGCGAAGTACGCTCGGAAATCGATGTCGAAGCTCGCCTCGATGGCCGCGTAGTCGAGCTGGCCGAAGCACATCACGCGGCGAATCACCTCGCGGCGCAGGCGGTCATCGGCATCCACGATCAGACCGCGATGGATGGGCAGCACGCCCTGGTCGATGGCGGCGAGGTACTCGGCCCAGGTCTTCTCGTTCTGGCAATAGGCGTCGCCGACCTGGCCGATCGCGCTCATCCCGAAAGCCACCAGATCGCAGCCGCTCTTGGTGGTGTAGCCCTGGAAGTTGCGCCACAGACTGCCGTCGGCCTGGGCGCGGGCCAGCTCGTCCTCGGGCAGTGCGAAATGGTCCATGCCGATGTGCACATAACCCGCCGCAGTCAGCCGCGCGATGGTCAGTTCTAAGAGCTTGAGTTTGGTCTCGGCACTGGGTAGATCCGCGCTGCGAATCACCGTCTGCGCCGGGAAGATCTCCGGCAGGTGCGCATAGGAATAGGCGGCGACGCGATCCGGGCGTAGTTCGACCACGGTGTCCAGCGTGCGCGCGAAGCCGTCCAGACTCTGCTTGGGCAGGCCGTAGATCAGATCGAAGTTCACCGAGCGCATGCCCGCCGCGCGCGCCTCGTGCACCAGATCCGAGGTTTCCGCCACGCTCTGCACGCGGTTCACCGCCTGCTGCACTTCGGCATCGAAATCCTGCACGCCCAGGCTCACCCGATTGATGCCCAGCGCATGCAGGGCGCGCAAGGCCTTGGGATTGGCGGTGCGGGGATCGATCTCGATGCCGTAGTCGCGCTGTGCGCCACGGTGCAGCCCGAAGTGCTGCTCCATGCAGGCGAACACCTCGGCCAGTTCCTCGGGCGTGTAGAAGGTGGGCGTGCCGCCGCCGAAATGCAGCTGATCGACCGCGCGGCTGCGATCGAACAGGGCACCCTGGATCGCGATCTCCTTCAGCAGTCGATCAAGGTAGTGCCGGCCCCGCTCGCGATTGCGCGTGATGATCCGCGTGCAGCCACAGTAGTAGCAGCTGGAGCGGCAGAAAGGGATGTGCAGGTACAGGGACAGCGGCCGCCCGCTGGCGTTGCTGCGCTCGGCCTCGCGCGCGTAGTCCACTGAGCCGAACTGGCCATGGAACTGCGGTGCGGTGGGATAGGAGGTGTAGCGCGGACCGGGTCGATCGTATCGACGAATCAGTTCGGCATCGAAGATGGTGTCCATCGCCACCTCTGGCTGCAAGTGCGATGGAGCTTAGTGAGGCTGCTCGCCGCTCGCCTTGACGCGGCGCAAGCGCGCGAGTGTCGGTCAGGGCCCGAGCAAGCTTTCACGCTCGGCGAGCGGCACCAGACGCCGTTCCAGCGCCAGCGTGCAAGCCAGCCCGCGGCTCAGCAGTCGCGCATGTGCATGCGCCGCCGCCTGCGCCTGCACAGGGCTCAGCAAGCCGCGCTCGGCGAGCCAGGGCAGCAGGCGGGTGGTCTCGGTAGGACAAGCCGCGCTGCCCAGTGCCGCGCCAGCGCCCAGCACCGCTTCCTGCGCCATGAATTCAAGGTCGACCAGGCCGCCCGCGCCTTGCTTGAGGTCGAAGTGCGCGGCGTCGCTGCGATCCAGTGCTTCGCGCCAGCGCCTGCGCATCGCGGCGATGTCCTGGTGCAGGGTGGCTGGCGCGCGCTCACGCCCCAGGATCTCGTGGCGCAGCGCCGCAAAGGCCGCGCCCAGTTCCGTATCGCCAGCCAGGAATCGCGCACGCACCAGGGCCTGGTGCTCCCACAACCAGGCTTCCTGGCGCTGGTACTCGGCGTAGGCGCTGAAGGGCGTGACCAGCAGGCCCTTGTTGCCATTGGGACGCAGTCGCGCGTCGATCTCGTACAAGGGGCCGAAGGCAGTTTGCACGGTCAGCAGATGCAACAGGCGCTGGATCACGCGCGCCACCCAGCGCTGGCCGTCCAGCACGCGCGGGCCGCTGCTCTCCAGGCCTTGCATGGCCTCGTCGTAGACGAACACCAGATCCAGGTCGGAGGCGAAGTTGAGTTCGCGACCGCCCAGACTGCCGTAGGCGATCAAGGCCAGGCCGCGGGTGCCCGGATAGCCGGGCAGATACCCGCAACTCTGGCTCACATCGCGCAGTGCCAGATCGAGCAGCGCGCGGATCACCGCTGCCGCAAGGTCGGCCAGTGCAGCTGCGGTGCGTACGCCATCCATGCGGCCGTCCAGAAAGGCCAGGGCCAGATCGAGGCGCGCGCTCTGCTGATACTGGCGCACGCGTTCGAGTTCGGCCTCGCTGTCGCCCTGTTCCACCGCCGCCAGTTCCGCCGCCAGCGCAGCGGCATCGGTCAGGCGATCCGGCGCGGCGCTGCGCCGCCGCTCGTCCAGCAGATCATCGAGCAGGATCGGTGACTCGGCCAGCGCCCGCCCCAGCCAGGCACTGGCTGCCAGCAATTGCTGCACCCTGGCGATCAGCGCCGGCCGTTCGGCCAGCAGCGCCAGATAGCTGGTGCGCCCGAGGATGGCACCGAGCAACGACAACCAGCGTTCCAGCACCACCGGATCGGCACCCTGCTGCGCGTCCAGCACCAGCGGCATGATGCGATCCAGGCGCGCCCGGCCACGCGCACTCATCGCCAGCACGGACGGCGATTCGGCGAAGCTGCGCAGGGCCGGCGCCACCGATGCGGCCGTCTCGGCGCCCTCATCGGCTTGCGGACCGGGCGCCAGACCGCGCCATAAGGCATGGCCGGCGCCGCGCGGCGGGCCCTCTTGCGCCATCAGCGGCAGGCAGCGCTCGAAGCTCTCGGCGACGGCGGCGCGATGGCGATCCAGTTCTGCATGCAGCGCCGCCCAGTCGGCATGGCCCAGGGCAAAGGTCAGACGGGCGCGCGTGAGTGCATCCTCGGGCAGGCGATGCGTCTGCTCGTCGCGCAGCATCTGCACGCGATTTTCCAGGCGGCGCAGGAAATGCCAGGCCTGTGCCAGCGCGTCGGCTTCCGCAGCCGCCAGGATGGCGCGCTCGCGCAGGCGCTCGATCAGCTCCAACGTGTGGGAGACGCGCAAACCTGGGTCGCGACCGCCGCGGATCACGCTTTCCAGTTGCACGCGGAATTCGATCTCGCGGATGCCGCCGGGACCCAGTTTCAGATCCTGCTCGCGCTCGCGCCGGCGCACCTCACTGTCGATCAGCGCCTTGGTCTCGCGCAGGCCTTCCAGGGCGGCGTAGTCCAGATAGCGCCGCCAGACGAAGGGCTTGAGCCGAGCCAACAGGCGCGTGCCGCTGTCCTGATCGCCAGCCACGGGGCGCGCGCGCAGCAGGGCGAAGCGCTCCCAGTCGCGGCCCTCGCGCTGGTAGTAGTCCTCCATCGCATCGTGCGAGAGGCACAGACGGCCGGCGCTGCCGAAGGGCCGCAGCCGCCAATCCACGCGGTACACGAATCCCTCGGCCGAGGTCTCGGCGAGCAGCGGCGTGGCACGCTGCACCATGCGCGCGAAGTACTCCTCGTTGTCCAGGCAGCGCCCGCCATCGGTTTCGCCGGCGCGATCAAAGGCGGCGATCAGATCGATGTCGCTGGAGAAATTGAGCTCGCCCGAACCCAGCTTGCCCATGCCCAGCACAACGATGTCCTGCGCGCGGCCCTCGCTATCGCGCGCCCGACCGTGGCGCTGCGCCAGATCGCGCGCGGCGGCGGCAAAGGCGATCTCGATCGCCGCTTCGGCCAACTCGGTGCACTGCGCCAGCGAGCGCGGCAGGTCGGCGCGACCGAGCACATCGTCGATCACGATGCTGGCCGAGCCGAAGCGGCGCCAGCGACGCAGTTCGCCCGCCAGTTCGGCACTGGCCGGATCGGGGCGCGGCGGCGCAACGGCACAGCGACGTGAAGTGGCAGCCACGGCGGCATACGCGGCCAGTGCCGGCTGGCGCTGAAACTCCTCGCCCAGGAAATCGCTGGCCGCTAGCAGCCGGTGCAGGCGTTCGCGCGCCTCGCGCGAACGCGGCTTCAAGCCGCAGCGTTGCTCGGCCTCGATCAGGTAATCGCTGAGCGCGCTATCCATGGTCCCGCCGCCCGGGTCGGTCGATAAGCCGGGTTCTGTCGTTGGACGATCATTCCTCTAGGCGCCGCGTCACCACGGCGCTCGAGCAGCCTACCCGGAAGCGATGCGGGCCGCATCATGGCTTCCCTATTCGGCCTTGCTGCAGATGGGGTTTGCCGTGCCGTGCCTGTTGCCAGGACCGCGGTGCGCTCTTACCGCACCATTTCACCCTTGCCCGCACCACGCTCGCGCGCGGCCGTTGGCGGTGTGTTTTCTGTGGCACTGTCCGTGGGCTCTCGCCCCCCAGGGGTTACCTGGCATCTTGCCCTGTGCAGCCCGGACTTTCCTCGAGGCATCGCAAGCGACACCGCGCGATCGTCTGACCAACGCCGGTACGGCGGGGCGCGGAGTGTACTGGGTTTGTGTGCGGGATGCGCGTGGGTATGCGTGGGGCTCGGGGCTCGGGACTCGGGACTCGGGACTCGGGACTCGGGGCTCAGGGCTCGGGATTGGGGGCTGGGATTGGGGCGCGAGTCTGGTGAGTCGAGGGGCTTCGCTCTTATCGAACTTGCGCCCCAGCTCCAAGCCCCCTAGCGCTTGCCCGCTACGCCGGCCCGCGCCCGATCAGACGCTGGGCGCCGCGGGTGATGAGGCGCTCGGCGAGGCGCAGGCCGAGGTCTTCGGGGTCGTTGCCGCGCAGCTGGTCGCGCAGCACATCCTGGCCATCGGGCGATGCGACCAGCGCATCCAGGGCCAGCCCCTCAGCGTCCAGTGTCGCGTAGGCGGCCAATGGCACTTCGCAACTGCCGGATAGGCGCCGCGAGAAGGCACGTTCGGCGCGCACCGCACGATCGGTGTCGACATCGTGCAGCGGTGCCACCGCTTGCAGCACATCCTGGCGCTCGGCCAGGCACTCGATGGCGATGGCGCCTTGTGATGCTGCGGGCAAGAAATCCGGCGCCTGCAGCCGAGCGCGCACGCGCTCGGCAAAGCCCAGGCGCTTGAGACCGGCCACGGCGAGGACGATGGCGTCGTACTCACCGGCGTCCAGCTTGGCCAGCCGGGTGTTGACGTTGCCGCGCAGGTCGCGCAGCTGCAAATCCGGACGCTGCGCCAGGATCTGCGCCTGTCGGCGCAAGGATGAAGTGCCCACCACGGCGGCGATCGGCAGGCTGCCAAGATCGGCGTGGTGATTGGAGACGAAGGCATCGGCCGGATCCTCGCGCTCCAGGATTGCAGCCAGCACGAAGGCCGCTTCCAGCTGCATCGGCACGTCTTTCAGCGAATGCACGGCGAGATCCGCCTCGCCGTGCTGCATGGCGACTTCCAACTCCTTGAGGAACAGTCCCTTGCCACCGATCTGCGCCAGCGGACGATCGAGGATCTGATCGCCGCGTGTGCTCAGCGGCACCAGCTCGATGCTGATTCCCGGGTGGGCGTCACGCAGGCGCTGCGCCACGTGTTCGGTTTGCCAAAGGGCGAGCGCGCTCTTGCGCGTGGCGATGCGGAGCTTCAAGCAGGATTCCTCGAATCAATCAGATGAGACGCAACAGGCGCCGGACCTGCGGCAGATTGCGACGGCTGACTTCCAGCGGCTCGGCCACGCCACGCAGACGGGCGACGGTCTCGCCATCCTGCGTGCGCGCCAGCCCTTCCAGGCGATCGCGCGCGACCAGGCAGTTGCGATGGATGCGGACGAAGCGCTCACCGAACTCCTCTTCCAGCGACACCAGCGAGTCCTCGATCAACACCTGACCGCCGTCGTAATGCACTTCGACGTACTTCGCGTCAGCCAGGAAGTATGCGATCGCCGCGACTGGCACCAGCTTGATCTCACCACGCACGCGGGCACAGATGTGCACCCGCGTCCTGGCGCTGTTGGCAAGTGCCGGTGCTTCGATGGCAGGAGCGCCCATGCGGCGCGCTCGTTCCAGCGCCGCGATCAGGCGTTCGCGACGCACCGGCTTGAGCAGATAGTCCAGCGCCTGCGCGTCGAAAGCCGCGAGGGCGTGCTCGTCATAGGCGGTGCAGAAGATCACCGCTGGCGGATGCGCGCTCCCCTTCAGCCGTTCCGCGACCTTGATCCCGTCCATGCCGGGCATGCGGATGTCGAGCAGGACCACATCGGGTTGCCAGCGTTCGCAGGCCGCGAGGGCTTCCAGACCGTTCTCCGCCTCACCCACGATGCTGAGGCCTTCCACCCCGCGCAGGAGGTCGATCAGGCGGCGGCGGGCCAGCGCTTCGTCGTCGGCGATCAGGAGCTTCATGGCCGGGGAATCAGCAGACTGACCGCATAGTAGCCGCTGCCCTCGACCACGTCCAAACTGGAACGTGCGCCGAAGGCGTAGCGCAAACGCAACTGCACATTGTTCAACGCCATGCCATGACCTTGACTCGGTTGGGGTGGGTCAGGACGCGGGTTCTCGATGCTGATGCGCACCCCCGCGGCTTCGGGCAGGGCGCGAATCCGGATCACGCCGCCTTCTGGCATAGGCTGTATGCCGTGATAGACCGCGTTCTCCACCAGGGGCTGCAACAAAAGTGAGGGCAGCCGGATATCCAGGGGCGCGCTGTCCACGTCGTAGCGGATCTTGAGGCGCGGCCCCAGGCGCAACTCCTCGATCGACAGATATCGCTCCAGCATCGCCAATTCGTCTTCCAGGCTGACCCAGTTGTCGTTGGCCTTCAGCGCCGCGCGGAACAACTCGGACAGATCCTCGATCGCTTGTTCGGCGTGATGCGGTTCGGAACGCACCAGCGCGGCAATGCTGTTCATGCTGTTGAACAGGAAGTGCGGACGGATGCGCGCGGTGAGGGCATCCAGTGCGGTGCGCGCCTGCGCCTCCACCTGACGCCGCCATTGCACGTGCACGTAGCTGTAGCGCAGCGCAGCCAGGGTCAGGATCAGGCTGAGCGCCATCACGCCGCCCACGAACTGGCGCACCTGTTCGACCGGCTCGGTGAAGTTGAGCGCCAGCGCCTGGTCCAGCACATAGGCCAGCCAGGACAGGGCGAAAGCATTGGCGCCCACCGCGCCCAGCACACCCAGCAGGGCCCACCATGGCGCCAGCTTGAGCAGCAGGCTGCGCAGCTGACACAGCAGGGCGGCGCTACTCAGCGCCAGCCATTGCGCGAAGACCGTGCTGACACTGAGCGTGGTCCAATCGCCGTCGTGGCCGGGCGCCAGCACCGCAACCAGCACCACCGCCTGCGTGATCAGCATCAGGCCCAGCAGGGTGCTGGCCTGGCAAAACTCCGGCAGCCAATCGGCGGTCGGCGGCAAGCGCAGGGAAGCGCGCACGCGCGGCAACTCAGTCGGCCTGATAGCGTTCGCGCAAGTGCTCGATCCGTTTGCGGTTCACGCCCAGATCGGAATAACCCACGCGCGATGCCGAGCGCACCTGCACCAGCTGCGCGGCGTCGTCGAAACGAAACTCAACGTCATCGATAAAGCGGAACAGCGCGCTGACGCTCTGCACATGCCAGTAGTCGCCCTGCCCTTGCAGCACATGGCTGCGCTCCAGGCTGCCCAAGGCCCGCCGCAGCGCCGCTTCGGTGCTGGCACGGTCGCCGCGATAGGGAAATGCCGCGATCTGGTGCTCACCCGAGCTGCCCTCGCTGCACACGCAATTCGGACTGGCCGGACAGGCGCGCAGGCGGCCATCCAGCAAACCCAGCTCCGGTGGATTCGCCCGCGAGAGATAGCTGCGCGTGGCGAACAGCCCGATTCCGATCAAAAGCAGCGCCAGCACGGCCACCAATAGCCACTTCATCGCCAGTCTCCGCAAAATCGCCCGCCTTGATGATGCCTGATCGTGGTCTGGCGGGACTGATGATCAATCGCGGCAAAGGAGGCGCCGACTTCAAGTGCCAATTGCGCGTGTGGAGCAGCGCCGCAACCCGTCGGCATACGCCGGCAAGACAGCTACACTGCGGTCCGCCAACGAACGCACGCCCGACACGCGCAGACCCTAGTGACATGCCTCGATCCGCCCGCATCGACCCGCCAGGACTGTCCTCCGCCGGCCCCAGCGTGCACGGCGAACGCTGCGCTGCGCGGCTGCAAGCGGTCCGCTGACTCATGGCGCCGGAGTGGCGGATTGCAGCCAGTCATCCGCGGGCACGACTGTGCCACGGACTGCCGGAGATCGCGCCGCTGGCGCATGAGGCGCAGATTCTGGTGTGGCGTTTCACGCCAATGCCGGATGCCGCCACGCAGTCGCGTCTGGGCTGGTCGCTGATCCTCGATTGGCTGGCCGCACGACTGGCGCAGCCCAGGCAGGCGCTGCAGCTGGTCCGCACCGCCAACGGCAAACCGCAATTGGCGGCCTGTCCCTGGGCCTTCAGCATCGCCCATGTGCCGGGTTGCACGGTGCTGGGAATCAGTCAGCAGCGTTGTCTGGGAATTGATCTGGTGGCGCGGCGACCGCTCCAGTCCGGCATGCGTCTGGCGCGTCGGCTGTTGCGCGGCCCTGCTCTGCTTGGCTGGCGCAAGCTGCCGGCCGAGGCCCGCCACGATGCCCTGCTGAGCCGCTTTGCGGCCATCGAGGCCACGGTCAAGGCGCTGGACTTGCGTCTCTGGCAGGCGCTGGCGGATGTGCATCTGGACACGCGCTTGCAGCGCGCGCAGGTTCGCGCCCTTGGCGTGCAGCGCCACTTGCATCTGCTGCCGCTGCAGAGCAGTGGCCACCAATTGCTGCTGGCCACGCCGCGGCCCTTGCGCCGCGTGCATCTGCTTGAAATCCAGGCCAACGGTGGTGATCCGCAATCACCTTGAAGAACTTCCGCGTCTATTGCCCCGATGCCGTGGTGCCCGCCGTCGCATGGCGCTGGAATGACTACTACTCGCAGCTGGCTCGCGCTCAGCGCGCCCAGTGGCGGGTCGCCGCTGCGGAATCCACGCCGAAATCAGCGCCGGTGCGTTGCTGGTACCAATCGTGGATCAGCTGCGCCGACAAGGACAGGATCGGCGGCACCACGATCTCACCCGCCAGCACCGCGGCGAGCAGAGACTCGGGCGTGAACCACCGCGCGTCTTCCAATTCCTCGCCAAGCTTGAGCGTGGGATCCGAGGTGCGTGCGCTGTAACCCAGCATCAATGAGGATGGAAAAGGCCAGGGCTGGGAAGAGTGGTACTCGCAGGCGTCGACGAGGATGCCGGATTCCTCGTGCACCTCGCGGCGCAGCGCGTCTTCCAGTGACTCGCCGGGCTCGACGAAGCCCGCGAGTACCGAGTAGCGACGCGGTGGCCAGCCGGGCTGTCGGCCGAGCAGGATCTGCCCTTCGTACTCGACCCGCACGATAATCGCCGGATCGATGCGCGGGAAATGCTCCAGCCCGCATTCGGCCCGCGTGCAACGCAGGCGATGGCCGCCCTGCAATACGCGGGTGGTGGCGCCGCAGGCGCCGCAGTAACGGTGGCGCGAGTGCCAGTAGCACAGGGCTCGCGCGTACGCGGCCAGGCCGGCCTGCACGCTGGGCAGGCCCAGCGCGGCCATGCGCAGATCGACCCAGCGCGTGCCCGGCCGTGCCTGCTGCAAGGCTTCGGCAGCATCCGCTTCCAGTTCCTGCGCCATGACCAGACGGTCCTGGTGCCGACCGAGATGAATCACCGCCGCACCTGGCTGGCTGGCGCTGGCGGCTCGCCCATCCAGACTCTGCGTGGCGACGTCGATCAGCACCTGACCGCGCGCGTTGAGCCAGATCCACAGCGCTGCCGGCCATTCCTCGGCATGTGCGCCCTCACCGGCAGCGTCGCGGAAACTGGCCGAACGATCGATCGGCAGTGCCGTCAACAGGTTGCGCGTGCTGCGAGCCAGGGCATCCATCAAAGGGAGAAGGACGAGCCGCAGCCGCAGGTGGTTTTCGCATTCGGATTGCGGATCACGAACTGCGCGCCCTGCAGCGATTCGGAATAGTCCACCTCGGCGCCGCTCAGGTATTGCAGGCTGATCGGATCCACCAGCAGCGTGACGCCATCGGTTTCGACCGCGACGTCGTCCTCCTGCCGCCCTTCCTCGAAGCCAAATCCGTACTGAAAGCCCGAACAGCCGCCGCCGCTGATGTACACGCGCAGCTTGAGTTCGGGATTGCCCTCTTCCTGGATCAACTCCCGCACCTTGCGCGCAGCGGCCGCGGTGAACACCAAAGTGCCGTCATCGATTGCTGCATCCATCCTGCGATCCCTCATGCATGGTCAGAAGTCTGCGCCAAGCGACGCCAAGAGGCCGTGTTGGCGATCAGGACTCGAGCTTGGGCAACTGCTTGCGCGGTTCGTCCTGGTACACCATCTGGCCGTTGATCTGCGCACCGGCTGCCATTTCCAGCAGCTTGTAATAGACGTTGCCCTGGATGCGCGCGCCGCTGCCCAGTTGCAGGCGCTCGGCGATGACATCGCCGATCAACTCGCCGTCGATGACCACCTGCGGCGCCTGCACCTCGCCTTCAATGCGGCCGCGCGAACCCAGATTCAAGAAGGCCTCGACACCGGCTTCGGCGCGCAAGGTGCCCTTGAGCTTGCCTTCGACCTGCAAACCGCCGGCGAAGACCACATCGCCGACCACACTCATGCGCTCGCCGATCAGGCAATCGATGGCGCCAGCGGTCACCGTCGCGCTCGCTTTCTTTTCCGAACCCCATTTCATGACACGATCCTCATCAGCCGATTGGGATGCACCCAGCAAGAACGGCGCAGGCTAGCGCTTCTGCTCGGGTCTGTCCTGAGCTTTGTCGAGGGGGCGTACCAGCTCCGCCCAGGCGAACTCGCGCTGCACGCGCTCGCCGCCTTCCAGCTCGGCGCGCACGTTGACGCCGGTCGCGACGAAATCCGCTGGCAGCATCAGCAAGCCATTGATCTGCTGGAAGTAGCGGAAGGAGAAGCGCTGATCGTTGGCGCTGTCACCCAGGTCCTTCAGGCTCAGCCGGCGCAGCTCACCGCCGACACTGCCGACCACCTGGATCTCGTAACTGCCCTGAGCCACGCGGTTGCGCTTGAGGTTCTGGCTCAAGGTGAGCTGGTACAGGAAACTGCGCGGATCCTCGCTGGCGCGCAACTGCAGGCTGTGCACGGCGATGCCAGCCTGTTGCGAGCCGCTTTCCATCAGGCGCTGGTAGAAGCCGAGATCGTTGCGCAGCGAGGCCAGTTCCTCCTGGCGCGCAGCCAGCGCCTGCTGCAGTTCCTCGCGCGCCCGCTCCGCCACCTGGGCACTGCGCTGCTGCACCGCGAGTTCGCGCTCCAGTTGCTCGATCTTCATGCGCGCCGCAGCCAATTCCTCGCGCTGACGGGTCAGCTCGATGCGGGTCTCGGCCAGATCGGGGCCGAGGCTGCTGCGCGCGTACCACCAGCTCAGTAGCACGGCGCACACCAGGCTGAGCGCCCATCCCAGACGCAGACGCCAGACCTTCGCCGGATCATGACGAACCACAACCAGCTTGGCATTGGCGGGTGACTGGGACAATGGCAAGCAGGCGAGGAGGCGGGCCCGGGGCTTATAGACCGCGGCCAAAGCAGGCGACAAGCGAGGCCTGGCGATCGTTCAGCGGGCCCTTGCGCCATGCGCCCGCCTTTGCGCAGGATCGCGTTCTTCATGCGCGGAGAGCGGCCATGCTCTGGCTCAAGGCCTTTCACATCATTTTCGTGGTCACCTGGTTCGCCGGACTGTTCTACCTGCCGCGCCTCTTCATCTATCACGCGGAGTCGACGGATGCGCTCAGCCACGAGCGCTTCAAGCTGATGGAACGTCGCCTGCTGCTGATCACGCATATCGGCGGCAGCCTGGCCTTGCTGTTCGGTGTCCTGCTGCTGATGTGGTGGATCGGCGCAGCGCCCGACTATTTCAAGCAGGGCTGGCTGCACGCCAAGCTGACCCTGGTGCTCGCCTTGATCGGCTACCACGCCTGGCTGATGCGTCTGGTGGTGCAGTTCCGCGAAGGGCGCAACACCAAATCTTCACGCTGGCTGCGGCTCTTCAACGAGATCCCCTCGGTGATCCTCATCGCAGTGGTGCTTCTGGTGGTGGTCAAGCCCTTCTGAGCAGCCGCGCAGGGCCACGCAGGCAGGCAATGGCGAGCGCCCCGCGCATGGCCGGCGCGGGCCTTCCAAAGCGCTGGCGGCGCGCCCTGGATCGGCTGGTATAGTCGGGCGAAATCAGGCTATCGGGCAGGCGACGAGGCACGTGCTTCCCAAGGACGACACCCAGCAAAACGCCGAATTGCGCCAAGCCTTCCTGCGCAACCTTCCCAAGCGCGTGGAAGGGCTGCAAAAGCGCGGCCAGCGCCTGTGCAAGAGCATCTGGGACGTCAACACCGTCACCCTGCTGTTCCAGGACATCCAAGGCCTGGCTGGGGCCGCCGGCCGCTACGGTGCGGTTGACGTCAGCGAGAAGCTGTTCGCCATCGAGAGCCTGCTGGAGCCCTTCGTGCGCCAGCTCAAGCTGCCGACCGCGGAGGAGAAACGCCAGCTCGACCAGCGCATGGTCGAATTGACGGTGATCGCCGAGCCGCCCAAGCCGGTGGAATTGACGGCGCGGGATCTGGTGGTGCCGCTGCCGCCGGCGCTGGCCGAGGCCCATGTGCCGGCTTGCCTCACGCCGCCCGAAGACCACTGGCGCCGCTTCAGCAGCATCGAAGTGCCCATGTATCGGCATGACGGCAGTACCCCGGTCCGTCGCAGCAACCTGGAGCTGCGCCCGGCGGTGGCGGCGGCACCCGTCGAAGAAGCCACGCTGACCCAGGCCTCGTCGATCTTCGGGCTGGACGCAGCCTACGCCACGCCGGCAGTGGCCGAGGCCAAGCCGGCGGCGCCCGTTGCGCCAGCCACCCCGATCCGCCGCGAGGCGCCGCGGGCCAAGACCGGACGCATCTATTACCTGTCCGACATCGCGCCCTTCTCGCGCGAGCTGACCACGGCGATCGGAGCCCTGGGCTACTCGGTGGACCGCATCGAGAACTCCGAGGAATTGAAGGAGATGCTGGGCTCGCTGGCACCGGACATGATCGTTCTGGATGCCAACTTCTTCGAGGAAGTCGAGCATCTGGGCGAATTCGTCAAGCGCGTGCGCCAGCGCGTCAACAGCCAGATCCCGCTGCTGGCGATGAGCGAGCAGAACGATCTGAATGCGCGGCTGCGTGCGATGCGCGCGGGTGTGGACGGCTTCGTGCCGCTGCCCACGCCGCCGCAGGAAGCTGCCTTGCGGATCCGCGAATTGCTCGACGCCAACAGCGCCGATCCCTTCCGCGTGATGATCGTGGAAGACGACCGCTCGCAAGCGATGTTCGCCGAATCGGTGCTGCGCAAGGCCGGCATGGACACCCAGGCGGTCACCGATCCGCTGGAGACCTTGCAGAAGATCGAGCAGTTCCGTCCGGATCTGGTGCTGATGGATTTGTACATGCCCAACATCTCGGGCATGGAACTCACCGCGATCATTCGTGAGCGCGACCAGTTCATCAACACGCCCATCGTCTTTCTGTCCGGCGAGCAGGATTCGGAAAAGCACTTCGAAGCGCTCTCCGCCGGCGGCGATGATTTCCTGGCCAAGCCGATCCGCCCCAAGCACCTGATTTCCGCGGTGACCAATCGAGCCCGCCGGGCCCGCACCCTGGCACGCAAGCGGGTGCTCGACCCCAAGGATCAAACCACGGGCCTGTTCCATCGCACCTATCTGATCGATCGCATCCACGATGCGCTGCTGAACGAAGATCGTTCGCAGATGCCGGGCGGCTTGCTGTTCATCGAGATCGAGGGCGCGCAGAACCTGCGCGAGCAGCAAGGCTTGGCCGTGTACGAACCGGTGATGAAGCAGGTCGGCGCCAACATCGCCAGCTTTGCGCGGCCGGATGAAGTGGCAGCCCGTTATGGCGATGCCAGTTTCGCGCTGCTCAGCACCAGCCGCGTGGCGTCCGAGCTCGAAGCGCTGGCGCATGAGATCGTCGATCGTCTGGCGCGTGAACTGGTAGAAGTCGATGCGCACAGCGTCAATGTGGCGGCGCGCATCGGCGTGTGCGGCTTCTCGCCGCAGATCAGCGATGCGGCGCAGATGATCAATGCCGCCGAACGCGCCTGCATGCGCACCCGCCAGAAGGGCAATGCGGCGGTCGAAGTGTTCTCGGCGCGCACGCTGATTGCCGAGGGCGGTCTGGCCGATGCCATCTATCGCGCCCTGGAAGACGATGGCTTCCAGATGCTGTTCCAGCCCATCGTCTCGCTGCACGCCACTGGCGAGGAGCAATACGAGGTGCTGCTGCGCCTGCGCACCGAGCAGGGCGAGGTGATCAGTGGTGGTCCCTTGATGGAGGAAGCGCGCGAACTGGGCCTGGTCGCCGCCATCGACCGCTGGTGCCTGGGCCGCTGCTTTGGCATCGCCGAAGACCGCAAGCGCCAGTCGCGGCCTTTGCGCCTGTACGTCAATCAGGGCTTCGAAAGCGCGCTCGACGAGGATCGCCTGCCGTGGATCCGGCAGATACTGGAAACGCGCCGGATCGCCCCCGAGTGCATCGCGCTCGAGTTCAAGCTGACCGACGTGCTCGCCCGCATGCGCGAGGCGCTGGCCTTCTTCGAGCAGGTACGCAAGCTCGGATTGCGCGTGGTGGTCGACGATTACGACGGCGGCCTGACCAATCTGCAGTTGCTGGCCGTGTTGCCGGCCGATTACATCAAGCTGTCGACCAAGTACACGCAGGCGCAGAACAACGAGCTCGCCGCTGAACTCAAGACCTTGGTGCGCGCGGCGCATGACGCTGGCAAGTACGTGATCGCCTCGCGCGTGGAGAACGCCAACATGGCGGCTTCCTTGTGGACGCTGGGCGTCGATCTGATTCAGGGGAATTTCGTGCAACAACCGGGCGCCGATCTGGCCTTCGATTTTTCGGCGTCGGCCTTGTGATCGGTCAGAGGGGGCAGGCGATGCCGCGGCAAGCCACCCACTCGTGCCGTGGTTCGGGATGGCGATCCAAGGGATCACCATCCATGGGGAGTTTCAATCCAATGCAGAGAGGCGAACGATGAGCCAATCCGGGGGCGGCTCCCTCGTCGAACTGAAGCGCGAATCCACCATCACCTCCGTGCTGTACTGGTGTGTGGGCAGCGTGGTGTTCGCACTGGTGATCGGCACCACGGCGCGTGGCCTGTTGCCGCCATGGCAGCTGTGGTCCTGGCTGGCGATCCACGCCATGCTGGCGGTGGCCGCGCTGGGCACGCGCCTGCTGGCCGAACGTCTGCGCGAGCGAGGGCTCACCACCGCCGAGGCACTGCTGATCGTCAGTGCGCTGGCCTGGGGCATCGGCGGCATCTGGTTTGGCCAGTTGCCCGACGTGGCCTACAACATGCCGATCGTGGTCACCGTGGCAGGCTTGGCAGCGGCCACGATCTGGCTGTTCGGTGCGCAGTTCTTCCTGATGATCGGTGTGCTGGTGGTGATGCTCACGCCGATCCTGTTCCGCCTGATGGGCGGCGCGGCGGCGGAATGGGCCGGCGCGGCCCTGATCGTCATGCTGGTGATCGGGCATCTCCTGATCTCGCGGCGCCTGATGCAGCTCGATGCAGCCGGCCTGGATGTGCTGGCGCCCTCGATCGAGGCGGAACCGCCGGCCGAGGCCAAGGCCGAGGCAAGTTCGCGTGGCAAGCTCGAACTCGAACTGGTGCAACTGCGCACCGAGATCGAGCGCCACCGCGGCATCGAGAAGGAAATGGAAGCGGCGAAACAGGCTGCCGAGGCGGCCAACATGGCCAAGGGCGAGTTTCTCGCCACCATGAGCCATGAGATGCGCACGCCGCTCAACGGCATCATTCCGCTGCTGGAAATCCTGCGCGACACCAAGCTCGACGTCGATCAGCGCGACTACCTCAACACCGCATAT
>ERZ1066138.319-NODE-319-length-16278-cov-9.182026_pt1 | contig 16278 bp, 11 predicted proteins | sample MGYA00382785_ERZ1066138 | MGnify/ENA primary metagenome ERZ1066138 (study PRJEB33369, sample SAMEA5778368) | biofilm metagenome | biome: Industrial cooling water; feature: Water cooling tower basin; material: Biofilm | place: United Arab Emirates | collected... | reverse complement strand
CTGCCGCAGCGCCTTCAGCTCGGCATCGAAGGGCGCCAGCTGCTGGCGGGTGTCCTCATCGCACAGTCGCAACCAGGCGCGCACACGCCGCACCGCCTTGCGCGTCTCGTGCACCATCACATCGCGATCAGTCGCGGGGTCTTCCAGCAGACTCAGGGCACGCGCCAGCTCGGCCGCGCACACGGAGCACAGCCAGAGCCCGATCGGTTCGGCGTCGGCAGTCATAGGCAGCACTTTGTCCGGACAACATGACAAACGCAAGACAAGCGGGTGAAGCCTGACACGGTCTGGCCCGGCCGTCGCTGACGGCGGTCAAGTGGCTGCCAAGTCCTTCCGCTACGCCTTGCCCAGCAACATCATGATCTCCTTGAAACGTCGCTGCAGTCCTTCGCGGCCGCCGTGTTGCTCGATCAGGGCCAGGGCGGAAGGCACCAGGAAGGCGCGGTCGGTGCATTCGATGATTGCGGCGATTTCCTGCATCTCGCGCTCCAGCGACTGCGTCGAGGGCATGAAGCCGTCCAGCGTGCTGGCGATGCGCGCGCGGCTGAGCTGGGTCTCGCCGGCAAGCAGGGCCTCGCGCCAGGCGCGCCCGACCAAAGCCTCGATGTCGGCGCCGGAGAGATCGCCCACGTGCGGCACTTCGGGCACATCCTCGGGGGCCAGCGTGGCGCCGAACTTGCGCGCGATGATGACGAAGTAGTCGCGCACCTCGTCCTGCGTCTGTGGATAGAACAGCGGGATGTGGATCTCGGCGCGGCCCTGGCGCTTGATGTCGATGGGCAGGAGATCCGGGCGCGCGGTCATCAGCACCCACACGATCTTGCCGCGGTAGGCGGTGTCGCCCATGGCATTGGCGATCATGCCGAAGACGCGCGAGCCGACGCCGGAATCGCCGCCCTGCTCGCGCTGGCCGAGCATGGCGTCGGCCTCGTCGATCAGCACCATCACCGGACCCATGCTGCGCAGCACACCGAGCACGCGTTCGAGATTGGCCTCGGTCTCGCCCACGTACTTGGAGCGGAAGTTCTTCAGCTTGACGCAGGGTATGCCGATCGAGCCTGCCATGCAGGTGGCGAGGAAGGTCTTGCCGGTGCCCACCGCGCCATTCAACAGATAGCCCATCGGCGCCACATCCAGGCGGCCGCGACGAATCAGCTCGGCATCGTCGACCAAGCGCTTCTTGGCCGCCACGTGACCGACCACCCGATCGAGACCGAACTTGGGTTCGATGAACTCCAAAAGGTCCTGCGCCTGGCGCTCGATCAGTGCCTTCTTGCGCGCCTTGAAGCGCTTCTCGTCCAGGCGCTGGCCGTTGCGGCGCGCGCTCTCGATCAGCACCGCCAGATCGGAGAGGCTGACCGCGGCGGTGAGCTTGGCCAGCGTGTCCACCTCGAAGTCGCTGTAGCTGGCCACCTCATCGCCGGCAGTCAGCGTCTTCAGGAAGCGCAGGCGTTCGGGCTCTTCGGGCAATGGCAGTTCGATGGTCTGCACATGCGGCGAGCCGACCAGGCGATCGTGGAAGTCATTCAGGCGTTCGTCGATCAGCACGAAGGCCATGTTGTGGCGCTTGACCAGCGGATGACTGGCCCACTTCAGCAGCAACACCAGATGAGTTGGCGTGTGCGCACTGCCGCGATCGCTGTCGGGGATCACCAGGCTGGCGTAGTCGATCAGCACCGCCAGCTTGATGCGCTCCTCCGGCTTGGCCAGCAAGTTCTCCTGCACCAGGCGGTCGAGCAGCAGCAAACTGGCATGCGCGTCGCGCGGCAGGCGTTCCGGATCGCCCACTTTGCGCGCGAAGGCCAGCGCCATCTGCCGCTGCCGCTCGGCATCACCGCCGCCGTAGGCGCGCAGGCCGTGGGCCAGGTCATAGCCCAGCACCAGCTCGTAGCGTGAGAACAGCTGGCGGGCGAGGAACTCCGACAGCCCGCCGTAGCGCGGCGTCGCGCCTTCGTCCAGCGGAATCAGATCGTGCGTATTGCCGTGCAGCACGAACATGGCCGAGGTGCCGGCCAGATACAGATCGGCCAGCTTGCGCGCCCACTCGGGCATCGCCACAGCGGGCGCAGTGGATGCGGCGGCGGGAGGAACAGGGGTGCTCATCGGCGGCTCCGGCACAGGTTGGCCTGCAGTATCGACTGCCGCGCGGCGGGCTGTCAGGGCACTGCACGCAGACTGGCATAGGCGCACCCTGCGCACGGCGATATCCTCGATCGATCGTCGCGATGGGGGCTGCGATGGATCTGAGCAAGGTGGCGCAGGTGGTGGCGCTGATCGAGGCCGGGCGTTGGTCGCTGGCCAGCCGTGGGCGTGGCGAGCAGGAGTCCGCGTTGCGCCGCGAGCTGGCGGCGATGGAGAGCGCGCTGGGCGTGCGCCTGGTGGCCGAGCGCGAGGGCGATGCCATCCACAGCAGTGCGGCGGGTCAGGAATTCCTGCGCCGGGCCAAGCGCCTGCTGCATGAGGCCGAGGCCTTGCAGGCGCCCTACGGCATCAGCGGCGCCGGCCGCGAAATGCGCCTGTTGTGCAGCCACTACCTTGCCACCTACCTCCTGGTGCCCAGCCTCGGTGCCTTTCGCGAGCGCCATCCGGGCGTGCGCATCCGCCTGTCGCTGCGCAACGAGGCGCAGATCCTGGCAGCGCTGCAGCAGGATCCGCAGGTCGCCGCGGGCTTCTGTGCGCCGCTGGAGTACCCCGAAGGCCTGAGCTATCGGCATTGGTTTGCGATGGGTTGGTCGCTGGTCCTGCCACTGCAGCATCCCTGGGCAGGTCGCGCCACGGTGTCCTTACGCGAACTGAAAGGCGAGGCGCTGATCGTCTTCGAAGCCGGCTCCAGCGGTCGCCAGCATCTGCTGGATGCCCTGCACCGCCTCGGCGTGCAGGTGGACGTGGTGGCGCAGGCGACCACCACCAGCATGGTGCTGCAGATGGTCGAAGCCGGCTGGGGACTGGCGGTGCTGCCACTGTTGCCCTCCGGGCGGGTGACGCGCGATCGTGCGCTGGCGGTGGCGGCGATCGAGGAGCGCATCGATCCCATCGACTCGGGGATCTTCGTGCGCCGGGAAGCCGAACAGGATCCGCTGCTGCTCGAGCTCATCGAGACGGTGCTGGCGACGCCTCCCTGAGTGGCAGCGCATCGCGCGCAGCGAGCGCGGCCGCCAGCGCCTGGCTCTCGGCATCGAGTTCGCCCAGATCCTGCAGTGCCGCCAGGCTCCGCCCAGCGGCCTCCCAGTCGCGCAGCTTCAGCTCCACGCGCAGGCGCTGCTGCAGGCTGCGTCGCTGCAGGTGCTCGCGATCGGATTCGGCCTGTGCGGCATCGCGCACGGCCTGCTGCGCGGCTGCCAAGGCTTGCAGCTCCTGCCCCTGCGCCAGCAAGGCCTCGGCCCGCGCGCGGTGCAGCGCCGACTGCATCGCCAGCGCCGGGCTTTCCAGCTGAGCGAGGCTGAGCGCAGCGCGCTCGGCCACCTGCAGGCCCGCCGCGTATTCGCCACCGCGGATCAGCAGCAGGGCGTACTGCTGGCGGATGACCGACAGCTCCTTCAAGGCGTGACTGGCCGCGACGGCGGCTTCGGCCGCATCGATGGCGGCGCGTCCCTCGGCGCGGCGCTCGGCCAGGTACAAGGTCATGCCGTAGTGGAAAGCGCTCAGGGCTGCGCGCGTGCTGTCCGCCCCGAACAAGGCGCGCTCGGCCGCCAGCACCTGTTCCAGCTGCGCCAGATGACCTTCGACATCGCCACGGTACTTGCGGATCAGGGCCAGGCCATCGCGCGCATTGATCGCCGCCAGGCTGCGCTCGCCATACAGCGCCAGGGCGCGCGCCAGCGCGGTGGTGAGGTACTGCTCGGCTCGCTCCAGGCCGCCGCCATCGGCTTTGCCGCCATGCAGGCCGATCTGCGCGAAGGCGATGTGGGTGAGCACGGCGGGCAGCAGCGCGTGCTCGGGTGGCAGATGCGCGCGCACATCGGCGAGCAGGGCTTCGCCTTCGCGGATCACCGCCTCGCGACGGCGATCGATGCGCAAGGCCTCCAGCCACCATAGCCGCGCGGCGAGCGTGCGCGGGTGCTGGGCGCCATCGCGCGCGGCGCGGGCGGCGATCAAGGCTGCGAAGTGGCCGCGGGCACGCTCGAAGGCACCTTCGCGCACCAGCAGCCGAGCCTCGACCAGGGCGAGGGCCTCCGGCAGCGGAGCTGTGCCCAACGCGGCCTTGGCGCGCTCGACCGCCTGCCGCGCGGCGCGGAAATCCAATGGCGCCATCGCCAGTTCGGCGCGCAGGCTCTCGCGCTCGACCACCGCCAGCGGCGGCGCGACGGCGGTGCCGCGCTGATCGGCCAGACGCAGCGCGACTTGCGCGCCAGCAAAGTCCTCGTGCGAGAGCAGGGCATTGCCGAGCAACACCAGCACGCCGGTGTCGACCTGCGGCGCGGCAGGTTGGCCCTCGATGCGCTGCACTGCGTCGCGCAGCCACTGGCGCACCTCGTTGGCGGGATTGCGCACGGTGCGCAGATCGCTGCCATTGATCAGTTCGCCCAGCGCGGCAGTGGTGGCGCGCGCCTCCAATTCGGCACGTGTGGCGCGTTGCGCCTGCCACAGGGCGGCCACGCTGCCGGCGAGCAAGGAGATGGCCGCGACCGCGGCAAGGCCCATCGACCACCAGTGACGACGCAGGAAGCGCCTGGCGCGATACCAGTAGCCACCCTCGCGTGCCTGCACCGGCAGATGCAGGCGCCAGCACTCCAGATCCGCCAGCAGCGCCTGCACGCTGGGATAGCGCGTACCGGGCTCGGTGCGCAGACAGCGCAGCACGATGGCGTCGAGATCGCCGCGCAACTGGCGGGCACTGATCGGACCACTGCCCGCCGCATCGATCAGGGCGCTGGGCAGCTTGACGATCGGGCGCTGGCGGACTGCGACCAACTCGGCCAGGGTCAGCGTCTCGCCAGCCACCGGCAGCACCCCGGTAAGCATCAGGTGCAGCAGCAATCCCAAGGCATAGATGTCTGAGTACTGGGTAGGCTCGGCGCCGCTGAATTGCTCGGGCGCGGCATAGGCCGGGGTCAGCCCATAAGCGCTGCCATCGACGCCGCCATCGCCCGGCTGCAGCCCGCGCGCGATGCTGAAATCGAGCAGCTTGGGCTGGTCATCGGCAGTGATCAGAACATTCGCCGGCTTGAGATCGGCATGGATCACGCCGTGCGCATGCGCATAGGCCACCGCCTCGGCCAGCGCGCGAAACACCTGGAGGCGCAGACTGAGCCCGGGCTGGCGGGTCTGCAGCCAGCGATCCAGGCAGTCGCCGGCCACATACTCGGTGATCAGGAAGGGACGGCCATCGGCGCTCATGCCGCCATCCAGCAAGGCGGCGATGTTGGGGTGCTGCAGGCGCGCCAGCAGGCGTCGCTCGGCGACAATGCGCGCATCGGCCATGCGATCAGGGCGCAGCAGCTTGATCGCCACCTCGCGCTCGAAGGCGCCATCCGCACGCCGGCCGAAATACACCTCGCCGCTGCCGCCGCGGCCGATCAGCCCGGCCAGCGCCCAGGCGCCCACGCGCTGCGGAATTGCCGCACTGTCTGCGGCGGATTCGAGCAAGCCTTCCGACGCGACGATGGCCTGCAGCCAGCGCCTGAGTTCGGCTGCGCGTGCCGGATCCTTGGCGGCGATCGCATCAAGCGCGCGCTGGCGAGCCGCCGCATCCAGGTCGAGCAGGCTGTCGAGTTCGGCCTCCAGCAATTCCGGTTTGAGGCTCACCCGGCCTCCAGATGCAGGTGCAGCAAGCCGCGCGCCTTGAGCCAGTCGCGGCGTACCGTGCTCTCGTCGACGCCGAGGATCTCGCCGATCTCGGCATCGCCGAGGCCGACGAAGAAGCGCAACTGCACCACCTGGGCGGCGCGCGGCAGTTGCTGTTCCAGCGCCGCCAGGGCAGTGTCGATGGCCAGAAGGTCGATGCCATGCGCGCGTCCGTCGGGCAACTGCTCGGCCGCGCTCAGCGGTTCCATCGCCACGCCTGCGCCGCGCTTCTGCGCCTGCTGCGCCCTGGCGTAGTCGACCAGGATCTGCCGCATCGCCAAGGCGGCGGTGGCGAAGAAGTGCTTGCGGCTCACGAACCTGGACCCCGACTGGGCAAAGCGCAGATAGGCCTCGTGGATCAGCGCGGTGGTGGACAGCGTCTCGCCCGCCGCCACCGCCACCCGCTCAGCCCGCGCCACCCGGCGCAGATCGCTCTGCGCCTCGCGCATCCACTGGTCGAGACCCGCGCCCGGCTGTGGCGTCACCGCCTGCAGCAAGGCCTTGATCCCTGCAAGCTCACCCCCATCGCCCCGCCCTGCTGTGTCCATCGTCGCCTGCATCTGCCCGGACCGCGCCCATCTTGCCACCGCAGCGGGCGCCTGTAGTGGATCGAGATGTCCCGAATTGACCGGATTTTGCGGACGGCTGGTGCCGTGCCGCCGGCGCCCGGGACTTGCGCCGCAAGGCCTCTATGCGCAGCCTTGTCGCCCTCATTCCAGGCCGATGCGACCGCCATGGCACACGCTCCGCAAATCCGCATTCCCGCCACCTACATGCGCGGCGGCACCAGCAAAGGGGTGTTCTTCCGGCTGGCCGATCTGCCGGCGGCGGCGCAAGCGCCAGGCCCGGCGCGCGATGCCCTGCTGATGCGCGTGATCGGCAGTCCCGACCCGTATGCCAAGCACACCGATGGCATGGGCGGCGCCACCAGCAGCACCAGCAAGTGCGTGATCATCGGCCCGCCGTCCGTGCCCGATCACGATGTCGACTATCTGTACGGTCAGGTCGCCATCGAGGAAGCCTTCGTCGACTGGTCGGGCAATTGCGGCAACCTGAGTTCGGCGGTGGGGCCCTACGCCATCGCGCAGGGCTTTCTCGACCCCGCGCGGGTGCCGCGCGATGGTCTGTGCACGGTGCGCATCTGGCAGGCCAACATTGGCAAGACCATCATCGCCAAGGTGCCGATGCGCGACGGCCAGGTGCAGGAAACCGGCGACTTCGAGCTTGACGGCGTGACCTTTCCCGCCGCCGAGATCGAGCTCGAATTCCTCGATCCCGCCGATGACGATGGCGCCGGCAGCTCGATGTTCCCCAGCGGCCGCCTGATCGACCAGCTGGAGGTGCCGGGCGTAGGCACCCTTGAGGCCACGCTGATCAACTCCGGCATCCCAACCGTGTTCGTGCGCGCCGACTCGCTGGGCTTGAAGGGCACCGAATTGCAGGCCGACATCAACGGCGATCCGGCGCGCCTCGCCCAGTTCGAGAAGATCCGCGCGCAGGCGGCGCTGGCGATGGGCCTGATCCGCGATCTCAGCGAAGCCGCAACCCGCCAGCACACGCCCAAGGTGGCCTTCGTGGCGCCGCCGCAGCCTTACCTGGCCTCCAGCGGCAAGCACATCACCGACGCCGAAGTGCTGGTGCGCGCCCTGTCGATGGGCAAACTGCATCACGCCATGATGGCCACCTGCGCAGTCGCCATCGCCACCGCCGCGGCAGTGCCCGGCACCCTGGTCAACCTGGCCGCCGGCGGCGGCGCCCGCGACGCAGTGCGCTTCGGCCATCCCTCCGGCACCTTGCGCGTCGGCGCCAAGGCCGATCTGGTCGATGGCTCCTGGCGCGTGACCCGCGCCACGATGAGCCGCAGCGCCCGCGTGCTGATGGAAGGCTGGGTGCGCGTGCCGGGGTGAGTGGGCCGGTGCTGCAATGCTGGGGGCCGCCCCGCCGAGCCTCCCGACGGTGCTCGACGATCGTCATCCGAAGTGCGATTGGCACCGCGTTGCCGTTTTCGCTTCCGTCGTAGCGTCCACATCGAGTCCGTTCAACGGTGCGCAATTGCATTAAATCCGACGAACGGCGTGCTCTGACTTGCGAGATTGCGTGCCCTCATTACTCTTTATCAAGGGAATTGATGCCGTCAAGCATCCCGATGCAACCACCCTTCAAAGAAGGGCAACCGCAAGGAGCAAGCTCATGCAACTACGAACTCTTGGTGCCGCGTTCTGCCTGCTCATTGCCCCCGTCGCCGTTGCCCAATCCCCCCATCTCGCTCGTGTCGACTCAGACCTGCACGCTGCTGTGATGCGTGGTGACAGCACTCTGGACGTTGTACTGACTGTCCAATTCGATCCTGTGCCCCTGCCATGGGCTCCCCCAGGCACGACTGCGAGTGAATCTGGCCGGGCCGAGAAAAGGGCATTCCTGACGCGGCTTGAGCGCGTCGGCGCGACTCGGCTCTATGACTCGAACGCCGGGTCCATTGATCTGCGAATTCCGGCGCGCGCGATCGACAGCCTGCGACGAGACCGCGCGGTTCTGGCAATCGAGGCACGACAAACCCCGCAGTCATTTTCGAATCTCGTCAGCATCCGGGATATCATCAAAGTCGCTCCATACGCCCCCGTTCCACTCACCAACGCCAAAGGACTCAATCAGGAAGTGGTCGTCATCGATGCGGGATTCGATCCCGACAATCCTGCGCTCGCGTCAGGTGCCGGTCCTTTTGCATCGGGATACCAGATCCGCGAAGAGTGCTTCTCCACCTCCAACAAGTGTCGAACTGCCCTCAATCAACCGACCAACCGAGCATCGGGACCCGGAGCCACTCGAGTCTCTGATCCCCCACCCGCGGGCCAAGTCCCTTTGTATCATGGCGCATTAGTTGCACAGATCATTGGCTCGCAAAACCGGGTTCACCCGTTCGGCGCAAGCTTTGAGGGGGTCGCCCCGGCCACAACCCTCACCTTGGTCAGCGTCTTTGACGGCTGGAAGGCAGATGGCAGCCCGGATTATGATCCAACATCGATCAATAATGCCCTCGACTGGGTCATCCAACAGGTCAATCCGGCATTCACCAGCCCCCCGAGGCCGATTCGGGCCGTAAACCTCTCCTTCGGCGCCTTCCCCAACAATAACCAGACCTGCGAGACCATGGCGGCTTTTAATCCCTACCGAAGCCGGATTCAGGCGCTCAATTCGTTCGGAGTTGCTGTCATTGCGGCATCGGGTAATACGGCCACCAGGCCCGTCGCGTTGCCAGCCTGCATTGATGAGGTGATCAGCGTTGGAGAATCCCTGAACAGCGTTGGTGGAGCGACGACGCTAAGCCCATTTACTACTTTTGGTACCGTGGGTCGTAAAATCAATGTGGCGGCACCTGCCGACACCACCCAATTGGTCGATCGGCTCGCGAATCCATCAACCTATTTCCTGAACGACAACCGTTTCGGTTCATCTTTCTCCGCACCAAGCGTAGCAGGTTGCTTCACTTTGCTGGCCGAGAAACTAAGTCCCGGGAAGTATTCCCCCTTCACCATGAAGTCTGCGGTGATGAGCGGCTTCGCACAAGCAACACGAACCGGGGCGCCTTTCTTCTCGACCAGTCTGCTGAACTGCTATCAGGTATTTCAGGCGGCAGAATTTGGCACCGGATCAATATCGCTGAACCGCTTTGGCTTATCGGGCTCCTGGTACGACGCTTCTTCCGGCGGACAGGGTCTGGTCATCGAGGTGGCGCAGCCCCAGTCGCCGACACAATCTGGCGTGTTGTTTGGGGCTTGGTTCACTTATTCCAGAGATGTGCAGCAACCCAATGAGCGGGGGCTCCGTTGGTACACGCTTCAATCAGCGCCAGCGAATTGGACATCGTCAGACTTTGCGACGGACGTTGCCGTGCTGGAGAGCGGTCCCGCCTCTTTCATGGTGCCAAACTCGCCGGGCGCATCGATCATCACTTTGGTGGGCACGGGGCGCATCAAGTTCAATAGTTGCAATCATGCAGAATTGACCTGGGATCGTTGCGACGTCGCGGGAAGTCAACGCCCAGTGGGCCCGCCCTTGCTCACGTGTACGAACCCGATCTTTGGCGGTGTGCCCACCAACGCCACTTCTCTGGCTTACCAGCGCGGCACGCAGAGGATGGTGCGCCTGGGGCCAACCAATGATTGCAGCGAGGCCGTCAGCTCTGGCGAGAGTGAATCGGAAGTCGGAGGGCGGGCAAGCAGCAATCGGCTCCCCAGAAGCCTGACTGGCGTCTGGAATCCCTATGATCCAGCCAATCCCAGCGTATCTTACGCCGGCCAGGGTCTCCTGTTTGACGTCTATCCTGGACTTGCAATCGGCGGTGGAGGGCAAGGCGCCTTCGGCGCATGGTTTGCGCACGCGAGGGCCGGGGACCCGAGTCCAGGCGACCAACGACTGCGCTGGTGGACTTTGCAGCTGCCCGAAGAGGTGGTGGGCAGCAACGGATTGGCCTACGATTTCAAGATTGCGTATGCCCGGGGGGGGCGGTTTGCGATCTCACCGCCAGTCCCAAACATCGGCTGGGTAGGGAATGCCACGCTGACTTTCGACCCAAATTGCCGGAATGCCACGCTCACCTATCGGTTTTTCACGGGCAGCTTTCTGGATCCTCCGGGTAGTGAGCAAATGCCCGGATTCGTCAGTCCCACTGCGATCGGAACCATCCACCTGCGCAAGGGCACGCTGCCGAATGATCCGGCTTGCATGGTGCCGCTGCCATGAGCCGCTGGATCTTTGGGCTTCTTGCGATGCTCCTGGCGGCGCAAGGCTTTGCTCAGGCCTTTGCGCCGCGTCTTCAGGCCGAGATCACGCCGCCCTACAGCGGCAGCTCGGATGCGTTGTTGGTGCTGCGTGTGCCGAGCTATTGCGGTTACACCGGGCAATTCACGCCAGTGCTTCGGATGGCCTCGCCGAGCTTGCTCGAAGTCGTGTTCGACTACACCCTCATCGACTCGTGCAGCGGGGCGAATCGGGGAAGGCCAGAGTACGAGTACACCGTGATTCGCGATCTGCGAGCGGCTTTGGGCGAACGCGCGCTGCCTCCTCGGTTGGACGTGGAGTTACGGGTGCGGCTGGAAGGCCAGGACCTTCGCCAGCGGACACAGACCTTCACTGCTGTCGCGCCGCGTGCGCGTGCAGTGCCAGTGCCAGCCAGTTTGGTGTTCGAAGGCTCCTTCTCGGCGTTTCGGCGTGGCGTCGATTTGGTTTGGCTGCTGCCGTTCGAGACGTTTCCAAACTCGGTACTGCAAGAAGCGCATGAATATGGCGAAGTGCGCATACAGCCTGGAGTCATGCGCGGTCGCCGTTTGATTCCTAGGGGATTCGCCGGCTTTGTGACTGACTTCGTCGTCGCCTTTGCCTCGCCAAGGAGTGCCATCATCGGCAGCGAAGGAGTTTTTCGCGAGTTGCAATTCCCCAGTAGCGGGAGCCAAATCGATCCGCCCTTGGATGGTGAATGGCAGATCTTGGACCGGGGCAACCACGTGCTGCGTGGCGAGATTGTGCGCATCGAGACCATCGTTCCAAGAAACGCCGGCGTCTTTCACGATCGCTTCGTCTTCCGCTTTGCCGCCGGCTCTGGCCGCATCGACTGCGCCCGTGACTCAGGCTGCCGGGTGACGGCAATGGTGGACGGCGTGGACGTGGAACTACAGGTGGCCAACCTGCCGATCGAGGGCATCACCAGCGACCGTTTGTACACGCGGCGCATCGATCCGGTTGAGGGAGAGCTTTGGGAGTTGTTTGCGCTACGCGTGGACTGAGGCGTGATTGGCGCCCGCTCGCTGCGGGGCATCGTCGGCGCCGCGCTCAATCGGCGGGCGCGGCGAGCCTTTTCTTGAGGCTGGGCGGGATTTCCGGCAGTTGGGCCGCCAGCGTGCGGGCGGCGGCGAGATCGGCCTTGGCGGCAGCGCGGTCGATGGCCTGCAGAAGCTGCATGCGGTCCAGGCGCACGCCGAGTTGTTCGAGCGCTGGAGCCTCGCTGTCTTGCTGGATCGTGACGGCCTGATCCAGCGCGGCGCGGGCTTGCGCCAGATCCTCGCGCTCGCCACGTTGAGTCAGACATTGCGCCTTGAGTTGCAGGACCAGGGCCACGGCACGGCTGGCCGGCCCGTGGATGCGTGCCTGCACGGTCTGCAACTGTTCGAAGTGCCGCAGGGCTGCGGCGTAGTCCGCGCGATCCTGGGCCAGCAGACCGAGCAGGCGCAGCGCATTCAGCCGCGTGCTGTTTTCCTCTGGCTTCGTCTCCAGTTTCTGCCAGGCCGCAAGGCCCAGGGCCTGCGCCTCGGCGCGGCGTCCCAGCGCGCGCAAGGCAGTGGCGCGATTGATGCGTGAGGCGAGCACCAGTTCAGCGTCCTCACCCATGCGCGCAGCCAGCAGCTCCTCGGCCTGCTGCAGCGTGCTCAGGGCTTCGGCATGGCGTTCCAGACCGAGCAGGATGCCGCCGGCATAGCGCAGGGCGCTGCCTTCATCGAAGTGACCAGCGGCGCGGAAGGCCTGGCGCGCACGCTCGTAGTGCTGCAGGGCTAGCGTGCTGCGCCCCAGCTTGCCGAGGGCGAAGCCGGCGGCGAGTTCGGCCTGGCCGTAGCGGCGATGCGCGCTGCCGTACACCGCCTGGCACGATGCGATCGCGGCTTCGGCCTGCTTGAGGGCGCCGCTGGCATCGCCTTGCCGCTCCAAGGCATCACTCAGACTGGCGCGCACCCGGCACACCAGAGCACTGCGTTCGCCCTGATGTTTGACCGCCAGGTCTGCGGCTGTCTGCAGTTGCTGCACGGCGCTGTCGAGCTCGGCCAGGCTGATGTGCAGCACACCCAGGGCGGTTTGGGCCTCCAGCGTGCGCAGATGGCCTTCGCCCAGACGCAGCCGCAGTTCCTCCAGCACCGGCGTCAGCAGCGTCTGCGCCAGTCGCGAGTCGCCTTGAAACAAGGCCAGTTGGGCCAGGCCGGCGCGGGCCTCGTTGCGTTCGATGACCGCGGTTTCGCTGTCGCCGCGAACGCCATCCAGCGCCGCCTGAAAGGCCGCCTGCGCCACGGCCAGATCGCCGGCATGGATGGCCAGCTTTCCGCGCAGATTGGCGGCACGCGGGCTCGGCGCAGCGGCATCGCCCGGCAGTTCCGCCAACAGCTTGCCTGCGGCCTCCACATCGCCGATGCCCACCCAGGACTCGGCGATGGTGAGCGCCAGCTCCTGACGATCATCCGGCGCCAGCGCGCTGCTTTGCAGGCGCTCGGCGCCGCGCTCGATCAAGTCGCGCGCGGTGGGCATGCGGCCTTGATTGGCCTCCGGATTGGCGCTGACGAAGAGCTCGACCAGGAAACGCTGCGCACGCTCGGCGCGCTGCGCCTGCGCCCTGGCGCTGGCGGCTTCGCCATCGGCACGCTGCGCTTCGGCCATGGCTTCCCGCGCCGCGGCATCGGCACGATGTGCCTGCCACAGCGCCAGGCCCAGGCTGAGCAGCACACCGACGCTCGCCGCCATGGCCACGCTCAAGGCCCCGCGATGGCGGCGCGCGAAACGCGACCACAGGTACCAGCGCGTGGGCGGGCGTGCTTCCACCGGCCGGCCCTCGAGATGGCGCTGCACATCAGCCGCCAGATCGCGCACCGTGGCGTAGCGCTGCTCGGGGCGCGCGCGGATGGCCTTGGACACGATCGCGTCGAGATCGCCGCGCAGCAGATGCAGCGTGTAGGGAAGCTGCCGGGCGGCGTTGTCTTGCCGGCTGGGACGTTGGGTCTCTTCCTGATCGATCCGACTCAGCACCACGGCCAGACTGGCATCGCGCCGGGTCTCGGGCAGCTCGCCAGCCAGCATGCGGAACAGCAAGAGGCCGAGGGCGTAGACATCGGTGGCGGTGGAAATCTCGCCGCCGCGCAACTGCTCCGGCGAGGCATAGGCCGGCGTCAGGCCGGCCGCGGTGAGCTCGCTGCTGCTGCCATCGAGCAGCTTGGCGATGCCGAAATCGAGCAGATGCGGCACGCCTTGCGCGTCCACCAGCACATTGGCCGGCTTGATGTCGCGATGCACGATCAGATGGCGATGTGCGTGTTCGACCGCCGCACAGATGCTCAGAAACAGGCCCAGCCGCGTCTGCAGCGAGGGCCGCTCGCGATCCAGCCAATCGGTCAGCGCCACGCCTTCGACGTATTCCAGTGCCAGCCAGGGCGCGCCGCTGGCATCGACGCCGGCATCGATGAAGCGCGCGATGTTGGGATGGGACAGCTTGGCCAGGATGCGGCGCTCGACTTCCAGGCGCTGGGTGAAGGCGATCGAGGCGCCGCGCACGCGCTTGATCGCGACGCGGTGCTCCACCGTGCCATCACTGCGCTCGCCCAGCCACACATCGCCCATGCCGCCAGCGCCGAGCTGGTGCAGCAGCCGCCAGGGACCGATGCGCGGCGGCGGCGGCGCTTCGGCCGGCGGCGCATGGACATTGTCGACCAGCACCTGTGCCACCCGGGCGAAGCGCAACAGCCGTTGCACCGCCGGCGTCGCGGCCAGGGCCTCCGGCAACTCATCCGTGCGGATGGTCTCGCCGGCCGCGATGCGCGCGGCCAGCGCATTCAGCACCGACTCCTCATCCGCGCTCGCCATCGACGCCTCCGGCGATCCGCGCAATGGCGCGATTGACCCGCATGCGCATCGCATCGGGGCTTTCGCCGTACTCCTCGGCGATCTCGGCAAAGCTCATGCCGAACTCAAAGCGCATCAGCACCAGCACGCGCTGCTCGGGGGGCAGGCATTCGAGGGCCTGCTCATAGGCCAGCCAGTCCTCCGGCGCCACGTTGTCGGCTGGAACCAAGACCTCCGCGCTGTCCATCTTGGCGTCGACCGGCGAGCGCCCGTGTCGGCGCAGCGCCTCACGCAGGGCATTCAGCAGCACGGTGCGCAGGTAGCTGAAGAAGTCGCCGGGCGCGCTGAGTGAGATGCCGTCGAGTTTATCGAGCACCTTGAGCCAGGTCAGCTGCACCAGGTCGGCGGTGTCCTGTTCGTGGCGCAGCAATCGCGGCAAGCGGCCATGGGCGAAGCGGCGCAGCAGGGGCTCGACGCGCGCCACCAGGGCGGCCCGCGCATGACTGTCACCAGCGCGGATGCGCAGCAGCAAGCGTTGGGTGGTATGCGCGTCCTCGACCATGCGGCGCGTTCTCATGCGGCGAGCAGGAAGCGCCGAGCATAAGGGAGCCATCGGCGAGCCGCCGTCGAAGCGCCGGGGCCGATGCGAGATGGAACCGACAGCTTGGAGATGGCGTTGCACGTGCATGCCAGCTTGAATGCCGCAGGCACGGAAAAGCGAACAGCGCGCGGCGATCGGCCGGCGCGCAGTGTCGGGCGAGGAGCGCGATGCCCCTCGCCCGCACCGTCAATCACTGCACTTCGAAGCGGCTCGCTTGCGTCTCGACGCCGTTGAGCAGGATCGCCACGTTGTACTTCCCAACCGGCCAGCCGTCGGGCTTCTGGATCATGAAGGCCGTGGCCATGGGGCCGGTGGGATTCAAGGTCTGCGTGGTTTCGTCCACCTTCTGGCCATCGCCGTAGGTCCACACGGCGGTCAGGCTGACATTGCTGCCGACGCCGTCGGTGGTCACCGAGGCATAGATGGTGTCGCTGGGGGCGAATTGCACCTTACCTTCCAGCACGCGCTGATCTTCACCCACCTGGCTGCCCAAGGTCAGCGAGGTGACGCTGACCGGCGCCGGCGCTGCCGTCTCGGTGGGAGCCGGAACCGGCTCCGGGGCCGGCGGCGGTGTGGGTGCCGGCGCGGCCACCGGGGCCGGCGGAGGCGTCGGCGCCGGCGGTGCTTCTTCCTTCTTGCAGGCGCTGAGGGCCAGCAGGCCCACGGCCAGGGTCAACAATCGAATACGGGCATTCATGCGGCGACTCCTTGGTGGCTTTGCTTCAGTTCGGGATTTTCAGAACCCAGCCGACTTGGATGAGATCCGGATTCTTGATCAGGTCCTTGTTCGCCTCGTGGATGCGCTTCCAGTGATTCGCATTGCCGTAGAACTTCTTGGCGATCTTGGACAAGGTGTCGCCCTTGGCCACGGTGTAGCTCTGCACCGCGGGTGCCTCGGGCGGCGCGGCGGCCGGCAAAGGGGCCTCGGCAGGCAGGGGCGCGCTGGCCACTGAACTCTTGACGTTGGAGAAATCGGGCTTCTTGTCACTCATGGCGGGCTCCTCGGGACGATGCCTGCTGCCAAAGCTAGCACCCAAATCCGCGATCTGCCCCAGCGTCCGCGTCAAAAGTCCTGGGCGCAGGAATTGCCGCGCTCGAGCCCAGCAGGCCACGACACCGCGACCCAGCCACAGAAATCAGTCACTTGCGCGGTCGGCGTCCACCGAATCCGGCGATCCGCCCGCGCCCGGAGTCCAGAAGTCGGCGGCCTGCAGACACTCGGCCGGCAAGGCCACTTCCTGGTCGACCAGCGTGGGGTGCAGCAGCTGCACCTCCCATTCCAGCGCGATGCCATGGTGTGGCTG
>ERZ1066138.318-NODE-318-length-16346-cov-8.777730_pt1 | contig 16346 bp, 19 predicted proteins | sample MGYA00382785_ERZ1066138 | MGnify/ENA primary metagenome ERZ1066138 (study PRJEB33369, sample SAMEA5778368) | biofilm metagenome | biome: Industrial cooling water; feature: Water cooling tower basin; material: Biofilm | place: United Arab Emirates | collected... | reverse complement strand
CGGAGTTTGACTTTGTTGGAAATCCAGGGGTGCTCACGTCGGTCCTAACCCCCTGCACATAATAAACGGGCTATCCGGGCCCGACCAGGGTACGGTAATAAGCTTATTGTAACAGACTTGCTGTATGTTCATTTTAGTATGAGTATAAAACTTTATTGAATGCATCTTGTCGCATTTATAAAAAGTCAAGAACACACACACACAGAGAAAAAGTTTATGTAGTGTGTGCCAGCTACAGTACAGTAGTCAATAACGTCCAATTATGGTAAACTGGTTAGTGTCTCGGTGATACTGCAAATTGGACAATCGCTTCCGCATCAAAACATTATTTTCGTGGTCGGTTTGTCCCGATGACCTAGTAACCAAAAAGGCGACCATCCAGGCGACCAGCTCGTCGACCCGCTCCCTCGCCCTGTCTAGTTTAGCGAACCCGAGGGCCCTTGCCATGTGTATCATCGAGTCTGATGCGTTTGCATGGGGATCAAAACAAGCAGATCGCACCCTGTTGACCACTTGATTGGTTATGCGGTGCTTGCTCAACAAAGCGTCAAAATCAGAATTCCTGTATTCAGCGGGGAATGTGCAATTATTGAAGACTTTGGATAAAGTGTTATTACAATCTATAATCACTTTCACAATGGCACTCACCTTGTCCCCTACTTTGGCACTAGACGCAAGTTTTTGTTGGGGAAAGAGATGGTTGTATACCGCACACAAGTTTTTGTATCCGTCTCGCCAGCCGTGCATGTACGGTCTTTTCGGTGTCTTTTGATGATGTGCGTTTTGATTATTTTCTGGAAATGCCTTGTCACCATCATCATGATCATCATCATCATTGTAATCATCCATACATTCTACAATCACACAGTTATCCGGTGATTCACTGTCGTCCTCAAATAGTACAATCGAGGAGGGCGATGATTTGGATGATGGAGAGGAAGACGGTGTGGATTGAGATGAAGACAGGGAGAAGTGAGAAAGACTAGGATGATCATTACTGATCGGCAATGCCGATTCAGGTAAATGTCCTTGCGGTTCGGGCAAATAACTTTGAGATCGTTGAGACGTCTCCACAACCGCCATAGACTGATTCCAGTTGACGTGAAAATGCGGCCTACCATTCCAATAATCGTCTTCATCGTTTCGTCCCCCTAATTCCGCAATCACCGTGTTAAAATCGTTAAATTGCATGTCACCGGTTAACGGCCATTTCACGTCTTCGTAAACGTGCGTCAGCGCATATTCCCGTGTTTCCACATGGGCGTCCTTAGTACGCACTGTATAATAATTGAAAACGTCAAAGTCTTCGTCTTCCGAGTAATAGTCTTCATTCAGGTCAACGTCAAAGACACCGTCATAAAAATACTCTCCACTGCTATCAGCACAAAATGCAGGCGAGAGAAGGGCAGGAGCAGTCGCAAAAAACCATGCAAGAACTTTGGGAAAGAACATGTGGAGACCCCGGCTGGTGGTTGTTGGACAATTCTGTATTAAGGTTAAAAAATGTATAAAGTTTAAATTTTCATATTCGAGACATCAAGTTAGATGATTATCTGATTTGATTCTGCGTCGTATTGGAGCTTATCGAGTCTAATCTGCATCGAATTATAGTCTCCATTCTTGCAAGACGAACGGCAATAAAAGACGACCATCCAGTTGATCAGTTCGTTGACCAAAACAATGGTCTTTGTCTTTTTGTCGACATTCCTTCCCGACAGCAGCTTGATCATCTTTTTCAAGTCCATGAAGGGAGACGATTCTGTGCCTTGCACTTGTTTTTCAAGTCTATCCACTAAATCCTCGGTGATTGGGTAAGCAACGAGGAGGTTCGATAAATTCTGGCAACAGCACTGTCCTGTTGCCGATGATTGCAAATCGATACTCCCAGCACATTTCAAGATGGCTTGAAAGGCCGCATTCAGCTTTTCACTTTTTGATACTTTTGAGTTCAAACCGGCGGTCATGCCTTCCAAACCGAACAACGTATTGTACACTTGTACCAGGCGGGTGTCTGGGTCAGCCGGCTTTTGCTGCTTGCAAACAGGTCTTGACATGGCGGTCCGATTGACCGCACGTTCACGGGGACCAAAGCCTGGCGGAATCTTTGCTTTTGAATCTGATTTCACTTTGATCATTTTGTCTTTACAAACAAGAGACGGGTTTAGAGCATCTTTTGGGTTCAGAATTGTGTTTACGTTTACGGCACTACCGACTTGCATGTTGTCAGTTTGGGGGATGATAGTATTATTGTTCTGAGGAGGAACATTATCCTGATTACTATTCTGATTATTTTCCTGAATAATAATATGCTTATCTGTTATATCCACTGCAAACTTTTCCCTCCCTTCTTCCCCGTTATCCTCGACGATCCTAAAGGCATAGTAGGACGGATACTCTGGCTCAAAGGCAAAATAGGGCTCGTCAAAGACGACGTCTTTGATTAGGTCATGATACTCCATGGTCGAGTTTAATGGCTCCTGATAATCTTTAAAAAAGGGAACGAAAATGTCCTCTCTGAACAAGTATTCATCATTAAATACCCTTTTGGCACCCAGAACGACGTTGAACCCAAAAATAACAAAAACTGAGAACAAGAACGCACACCGAACCACCATTTTACTAACCCTGGCCACTGACCGGGGTATGACGAAAAGCTTGCTGATACTGTGTGTTCTTACAGTACTGTACATGTAAGTATGTACTGAGTACTCGTCAGCAATCAGAGTACAGGTCGGCTAGTCTGTTGATAATATCACTCACATTCTCCTGCTCATCCATACGATCTCCCGATAATGCACACACCAAGTCAATGGCAATCTTTTTGGGGGTGTACCGGTTGGTGTCCAATAGCTGTAGGGTATTATTAGCGGTGCGCAGATCGTTGGCCACTGCCTCCAGCAGTTCGATAAAAGTGCAGCCAGAACTCAATTGACTCAATGGATTGCGCTGATTGTAGATTTTCCGTAAACGATTGTAGGCTGCCTTGGCGGTTTTTGAATGAGAGGAAGATGACGTTTGAGTTTTGGCCTTTTTGCGATTGTTCCTCGGCTTTTTGTGTGCCGCGTCAGTGTCTTCAACGACAAAGTCGTCGTCGTCCTTAACACGCTTGCGCTTAGCTGCGCCCGTTGATCTTTTCATACCGGCTCTCGTTGAAAATTGCTTTTTCGGTGTCAGTTTGGCATCACTGACGTCAGTTGGTTTCTCGTCGTGCGAGTTTGAATGCTGAAGCAAGAAAGGACTGTCGTGGGAATAGTCGCAGTCGCCCATAAGCTGCTCGTAATAGTCGTCGTTGCAAAAGCTGCTCAATTCCGAACACCAGGCTACCCAGGCCAGCATGAAGATTGCGCATTGAAGTGAACTGGCGAAAAATTTATTCATCATCAGTTTGGTCTGTCTATGTATGTACTGAAGTGCCAAATGCAAAAAATCGTCTACTGGCAGGGGCTACTATTCGTTTGTAGTGATAAGTATTTGGACATGTCAAATGTCCAATCGTCGTTTGGTATGATCACAGTTGTGAACACTGTTTTCGGCTCTAAGCTCATTCGTGAAACTTTGACTTGTGGATTTGTATCAAAGTGCTGTCTATGATGGGTTGGCTCGACTTTACAATGGCCTACCACGGACTCTTCCTTTACCAGAGCCGCATCGTAAAATTTGCCAAAATACGGACAGTGCCACCCGGTATGGAAATTTCCATTATCCACGAATTCAAAGTCATTCAATGGGTGGGCCGTGACATCATACTCATCGTCCATATGGCTATCTTCCATCCAACACGCAAGAATGCATGTCGAGAAGAATGAAAATGCAACAATGACGCGAGAACCGAAAACCATTACAATGACCCCGGTCATTAACAAGTAGCACCAATGAGCCACTCGTTATCACAACCAGCGGTCCAATCATATTCATCCTATCCCCCCGGATTAAACCAGGGTGGACGACTGTTTTCGACTCACATCCGTTATGTTTGCTTTTGGGATGAAAATACAGCGCTTTAAGGTGAGGATATGGCTGTTCGCCGCTATATGCTTCACGTCGATCATTTTGGCCTTGCTTTTTATGACTCTTTTCTTTCTCCCCGACACAAGTCGAGAGTCGAGTTCGGAGAACCTTGCCGCTCACCCCCTCCTCCCCCAAACAGCTTCCTCTGCACGATCACAAGGCCCAAAAAATTCGGTTCTGCCGCCGGGTACCTCTCACCGGAGCACCCCTCTCGTTTTTCCAAATCAAGAACGACGAAATTTTGTCCTGACAGTGTTAATCTCTGTTGTGGCCTTGCTGCTTGTCGCCCTATCTGCTTCCTTGTACTACAGTGTCTATCGTGATCCAAAACAGAGCATGGCTCATGAAGACGACTTAAATGTCAACGGTCCGGTAGCGCTTTATGATTTAGAGGAGCAGCCAGAAGAAGAAGAAGAAGAAGTGGTTGCGGAAGGCAGGTCGGGGAAGAGGCTCGTCTTTTTCGCTGTGATGTCGATTCTTGGCGTCTTGGCATTCGTGTTTTTCAATTTCCGGAAGCGTTCGCCGCCTGATCTCGTCTTGCCCGGTGAACGGGGATTTATGGTCAGCTTGGAGACCCCGTTGGGACATGACTTTAACATTTCCGTAGACGCAAGCTCTACACGGACAGACATTTTGAAGGCCTATTGTAAGACCCTTTGGATCAAACCCGAATCAGCCGTCATTGTGGAGGGCCTGGTGCGGGGCAATCTGCTGTTTCCGCTCCGGTGCGTCTACTCTATCGTCGTCGACAGCAGCAGTAGCAGTAGCAGTAGCAAGTCCTTACAGATGGCCTTTGCCAGACCGGGTCTGCCCTCCGACACGGTCCCTGTCTACATTGACTATCAGCGAAAGCTGGGGTGCTTTCCGGTCAGCATTGCAAACAATTTGCCCGGCCAAACCGTGCCAAACCAGAACGAGGTGCACTTCCGGGCCGAGTACAACAAATTTGTCGTGGACTATTGGCCCAAGCTACAAATGATTGCCGGCAATTCACGGTGGCCAGAGCAAGAAGACGGAGGACGATTGCTGTTGGCGTTTGTGCGCAATCGACTCTACGAACGCGACCAAATGCCTGTCGTCGTGTCATATAACGACGGTGAGCCGGACGAAATTGAACATTGGAAGATTGGATCGTCCTCCCTCCTGCTCAATGCTGACCAGATGCTCGAAAGAATGGCAGAGAGCATGCGTTTGATGACAAAAGCACTCGACCTTTATTCTGCTTCTCGTACATTGGCATCATCCTCTTGATCATTCAAGTCGGTGTTGGTATCAACATCCAAAGGAGGGAACGAATGGAATGGCTCCTCAATCCTCCCATAATCAAAGATCAACTTGTACTCTTTAGGCACCAATCCAATCGTGCCAAGGTCACTCGAGGTGACGCCCCGGGGACCCCTTAATTCCGCCTGCATTACTTGGCGCAAATACATTAATAAATCATTTGTTGCGTGTCCCGTACCAATAGCTGACGCATTCGAATATGGAAGGGCGAGTTTTGCGCTCATGTCAATTATGCTTTGGTATGATTGATTGTATTTATCGGCATTACCCGCCAAAACTTGTAGTAATCGCGATAATAGACTGGACAGTAAAGCCATGGCCTGATTGGAAATACTCGCCCCGGCTCGCGCCTGCAACAACAAGGTGGCCACGGTCAAGCGACACAAGGCCCTATGAGCTGCCGGCACGGTCATGTGTACAGTATCGTATATGTTGTTGTTGCTGCTTTGTGTATGTGTGCTGTGTACGGAATTGGTAATATTCAAGTGTTGCTGTTGATTAGTACTACTATATTGATTAATATTGCTGTGGGGAGAGGTGGAATGCGCGTGTCTACCAACGAGGAGATGGGGATACTTCACAGTAGGATGATGATTCATTCACTGGACCCCGGTCGTCGAAATTGTTGCACCTTTTCCCTGGTCGCCTCACTGAGAAGATCGTTTTCAGTGCAGTCGATTTTGGTAAACAGAAAGTCGAGGACGGCAGGATGAGCAAAGTATCGACACGCATTCAATGCGATGATATATTCGTCATCGCTTTCACACGACTCTACATTGATCAACTCACACGCTCTTTTGATAAACAATTGCTCAACAGCCGGCAGAAAGGCGACCCCCTGCTTCTCCAACTGCCTATTTAGCATCAAAGTTTGGGTCCAAAGGGCGTTCAGCTCCAACGTGTCCTTTGATTCTGCCAATACTTGTTCGAGTGTTGTGACTGCATGTAGTATCCATTTAAGCGCAAACAATCTAACCACACCCTTCAAATCACCACAATCATCAAAGAGCACACTGGCAATGTGAATGCTCGGCAATAAACAATCCCGTAAGGCTTTGCAGACATCTCTATACGCGGACCGGGCCGCCTTTGTCTGATTGACTATTAATAATAATCGATTCATGCAAATGTCCCGTTCGGATATGAACTGGTCGAGTTGCAGGTTCAATTCCCGCTTGGCGCGCATCACCAATGCCAATGTGCAGTAGTTGTGTTCAGAGCGTAAGAGTAGTTTAAGGAGATCATTGAATGGCGTACTGTCATTTGTGATTTCATCATATTTGATCATCTCGTCATTGACAGGCTCTATTACCGTACATGTAATCTCTAAAAGAGCATTCTCTAATGATCTACTTTTACTCTCAATCCCTTCATAAACGGTCATGTACTCGACAAACTGCTCCATCTTTGAAAAATGATTATAAACTATTTACTACTTTTTTCCCATGTGGTAAAACTGGACCGGGTCCTTGTCGCGCTCACTAAACACAATTTCCAAATCAGGTAACGCACTTTTCAACTTTTCCATGTAGACTTGACGAAGATAAGTTCGTTCCGAATTGGAATGCTCGGTCAAGATGACACTGCACCCGGCACTATTCAACGCAATCATCTGATGATGGCTCAACTCTCCCGTAATGACCAGGTCAACATCCAGATTGGGTGTCAATAAGGAACCACCAGAGCCAGCGCACACGGCCACCTTTCTAATGTTCCCCTTGTCATCATTACCATCCTTAAGATTGTCGTCTAGGGCCCTGGCGATACGGACAGTGTCCAAATGGAGTAAACGCATGACAGCATCACAGGCTTGCTCCACAGTGATTCCATCTTTTAATTCCACTATCCTTCCATATCCGGTAACTCGATCTTCCGGCTCATTAGCCTTTGTCCCCAGTATGGCCACTGGATGATCAATATACGGGAAATCGCCAAATCTGATCAGGAAATCATTGATTCCGCCTGGGATCGCATCCAGAGCCGTATGAGGCGAATAAACGGATATGCCGTGGTGACTCGCCCGGCACATTAAACCCAAACCACCGGTCAAGGTCATTCGCTTCTCTGCCCGAAACCACGGGGGATGGTAGGCGACGATAAAGTCGGCATTCATGGAGATGGCCTCTTGCAGGACCGGCGCGGTCAAATCGTTGCACACCATGATCTTGTTTATAACAGAACGGGACCCCTCCAACAACAATCCGACATTGTCCCATGCGCTGTCGGCAAATCGAATAGGCGCGATCCGCTCCAATGCTTCGAGCAAGGCCTTTAAGCTAATGCTCATAAGTAAGTATTTCTCGCTAATTAAACTCACCTACACCGACCGGGGTTGATAAACTTTTTTCACCAACAGTAAACCTGCAATTTGCAATCAGCTGATTGAACAGAGTGTAACTATTTTTCTGGTGTATTTTTAAGGGAGGCTATTGCTGATAAGTTGCTGATAGTAAATACATTATACAAAGGATTCCAGAATCAATCTCTACCTTTGGCTTAAACAAAATTACATTTTGACATTAAGGACGAACCCTCAATTGACACATACAGTACATACCGTACATATAGGATTCAAGATGGCCACAATAGACGGCAACCGGGAAGAAAGGAATGCGGACGTGGAAGCGAGATTGGAGGCCTTGCTCGAAATAGAACGGCAGCGACAATCCAGACACTTGTCCCCAAACATTATTCTAGCAGCCACAAACCACCAGACAGCAAACGAAAATCCACAACATGCGCCAAAGCGACGGCATCGCATCAAGGGACGCGCATTGCAGATTTTAGAGTCTTTTTTCGCAAGGAACACCCGTCCCACCCACAATGAAATTGTAAACTTGGCTGCCTTGACAAAGGAGGAGGAACATCGAATCCGCGTCTGGTTCAACAATCGGCGCGGCAAACTGAAAAGTCCCGATTATAATAATCAACCTTGTATTCTGCGGCAGGGAGAGCCGGTAATCAGCAACGGCGAAGACAAAGAAAACTATGAAAACAGTGGAAATCGTCAAAGCAGTCAGAACTTGATGCTTCAAAGTCAACAAATCGAAAATCTGCGATTTGAGACACTCGATAAGGAAACATTTGAAGCAATGAAGAGGGAGCTGATTAGGCTAAAGGAGCAGCGCGAAAGATCAACTGTCAAACTGCCGCCAATATCCAAATTCTTGGGTCCCTCTGACGCCGACTTTGACCTTGTCAAGGCACACTTTCACCGCTTGTTTACCTTGATATCAAAATTCAAGTTTACATCCGCAGGCACTCAGCAGCTTCAAATATTCATAAAGCAAGGCACCGACAGCATCATCCGCGTATTCAAGCATTTCGAAATTCCCCGGAGGGAGTCTCAATATTACGTTTTAACTGGCCCGCAGTTGTGCCAGATGGGCCTCTTAGAGTCACCTGTCCTCGAACTCAATGCATGGGATGATCAATTTTTAGTACGGGTAGACGGGGTGTGTGTGATCATGACGGCTGATGGGGGTGGCTATTGGCTACGGGCAGCCTGCATTGTCACCCATTCTACCAGTGCTCATTAATTTTAAGTTGTCATGGTGTCAGGTACACATAGTACCAGCATGCCAAGCCACACGTGCACAAATTAAATATAAATATATAAACTATAAAAAATAAATTAAACGTCTCACATCATTACGCCCGACCTGAGGAGAGGAGAAGACGATTCGCCCGAACGAACGACAGTCAACTGTTTTGCAATGTTCACCTCCTCGACGTACTTGTGTGTCACTTATATTGCTTAATTTTAATACTAACACAAAAAACACATAGGAACCAATCGTGGAAATGGCCATGGTCTAGTCAGAAATCTGTTAGCGACAATTCACAAATGGAAAAGCACTCGACATCAGTAAATGCAGATGGCAAAGACCAAAAGCATTGGGCATTGGTGAGGGAGAACGCAAAGAATGCAAAAATATTTTTAAAAGATTTTACTGCGTATGTCGAGTGTCCAAAGGGGATTGCCAATGTGAACGAGTGGTTTGCATCCAACAGTAACTGTTTGTTTGTTTGTCTTTTTGTCTCATCCTTTCATTGTAGTCTTTGATTTCTATCAAATGATCAACGATCTCGTCGTCATAGTGCCCCCTTGCAAGCGTGACATGTCTATCGGACAAAATCATGCCATTGTCGAGGCGGGGACAAGTGCGAAAGACTATATTCAAAGGGGCTTGGGGCAGGTCAGGTTGGTGATTGAAGATCCAAAAGCGTTTCCGACTAGGAGCCATGTCCCCTTTCCGGACAATTTTGCGTCAGAGCTGGTTCCCTGGATGGTAAAGATTTTGTTGATGGTGATGCTGCACTGGGTGTCATGTGAGGAATGTTATGGATCAATTGTCAAAATGTCCATGCAGGCCCACTTTCACACTCTATTGAACCATTTGTACACTTTTGCAGCGCACTTTGGATTGCTGGAACATGTGATGGAGGGAGATGAGGAAATCAAGTCACTGTTTGACAATCTAATTTGTATTAATAAATAATTTCCCAATGGTGGTTGTGCTTTTAGGCTCTGGCTCCACTGCTCGGGCAGTGATTCTTAAATACTGTGGATTCGAATTTGTGCAAAGACCGACCAATGCAAAGGAAGACTTGCCAAAGGGAGATTACAAGACACCGGAAGAGTACTGCGATGCCACGTGCTTGCTGAAGGCACAGTCGTGCCTAGAATGTGCCGGGTACGATTTTGCCATCTACGCCGACACCATTGTAATCTCCCCGGACGGAAGGATCATGGAAAAGCCAAATAGTCATAGGGAGGCTGTTGAGATGCTGATGGCACACGCAGTGAACACGTACGCTGACGTTTATACGAGCGTGATTGTACGCGGTAGAGATGGCACCATGATGCAAAAGGGATCCAAGTCGCGCATCCACTTTCGGCAATATCAAAAACAAGAAGTGGAGGAATATTTGAAAAATGATGACAATTTGCGTGAATGCATGACCGGCAGCGGGGCATTGACGGTGATGGGCACGGGGGCTCGCTGGCTGACCAGGGTGGACGGGTGTTTTTACAACAGTGCCGGCCTATCCCCGGCCGTTCTCTTTGGCATTATCGATGCATGGGATGGGATGGGGGTGTAAGGGGTGAATAAAGTCAACCGGGGTACAAGGAGGGCAATTTGTTCTAGGCGTCGCGCGCGCATAATCCATCCTGTGCTGTCTCTATTGTCAATACTTTAAACGAAATGGCAAAGTTTTTGGATGACATTTTCACCAAAGGCGGCGATCACAGGAGACTTTTAAGGCGCAAGTTTGAAGAGCTCGAGGCATACTCGTCCACCCTGCCTGGTGTCCCTTATCAGCTGTTTGCAAAGTGGACCAGTCCCCCATTCGCCGCCAAGAATCGCTATCGCATAATCCTCCCCTTGAACGATGGCAGCCGAGTAAAATTATTGAATAGTGGTCAATCGGATTCAGAAGAGTACATTAATGCGAGCTATGTGGGGACGGATAATCGATACATTATCACCCAGGCCCCTTTGAAAGATGCGACTGTTGATGACTTTTGGCGGATGGTCTGGCAGACCGAAGCAAGCTGCATTGTCATGCTGGTGAAAGTGGATCCACGCAAGGCCGACCGCTACTGGCCCGAAAGTGTAGATGAATGCTTGAGTGCGTGTGATGGAAGGCTGACGGTGACATTTGTGGAGGAATGTAATGTGGGGCAGGGATTAGTGAAACGCATGTTTAGGCTGGAATGTGACAGCAAGGATCGGATGGTCACGCAGTATCATTACGAGCAGTGGCCTGATCATGCACCGCCCACATCCTTTTTAGCTTTTCACAATTTACACTCGGTGATAAGGGCCGATCCAATGTACGCAAAATCGCCTTCAGTAATCATTCACTGCAGTGCGGGGGTAGGTCGCACGGGTACCTTTGTCACCATTGATGCCTGTCTGAAGCGCTTATGTAATCCTGATAATAGTGTAGTTAAGACTGATCCTGAAGACGTAGACAATAGAGATTATATACTCGCATTTATCAAGGAATGCAGACGACACCGCCCCTGGTTCGTGGAGAATGAAGAGCAATTCATCTTTTGCTACGAATACATCAAGTGGGCCTTGGAACGAGGAAAGAGACAAGAGGATTATGTGAGTGAATCTTTGTCTTCTTCCTTTTCTTGAACATTGTCATTGACCTCTTTGATGTCATCAGTACAATCGTAATCACAATTGGCTTCATGAATATCAGGATCACCGTGGTCAGTTGGAACATCGATAGAGTCGAGAGCACTAGCAATGTCATTCATTTTTAGGAATGAAGAAGAGGCGGAGAGCAATTCCCACTTGATCATGGGAATCAAGTGGTAGGCCGAGTCGACCAGTAAGTGCGTGCAATACTGCCCGTCCTCCATCAAGTCGGCGCGTTCAGCGATCAACTGGATCTCTGAAATCATCATTCCAATTGTGGATTGGATCCGTTCATAATCATCGAACCTCTCAAACGTGGACATCTTTTGTATGTATTAGTGGTGTAATCAGAGGAGAAAGGTACTGATTGACAAAACAGACTGGTCAGATGGGCTAGCTTGTTCCTCAAAATAGTCTTTGCATTTGATCCTTCAGTCGATTCGATAGATTCGACGAGGGCCACTAGCTGTGGATCGTGTTTACCAACCAGCTCCAACTACAAGAAATACTATTATGTTACACCATCAGTACCTGTTCACACAACCTCTTTATGTCTGTCTTTTCAATCAACACCACCGACTCTAACAGTCGCTCACTGTCAAAGGCTTGGTCTATAATTTGTAATTTTTGGTCAACGGATTCGTGCTCCTTTGGCGTCATTGCCCGCAATTTGGCTTTGCATTGCTTTTGCGTGGCTTGCGACTTGCGCATCACTTGTTCCTGATAAACGGCCCCGTTATACAATCGGAAAGCATCATCGACCGTCCTTTCGACCGTGTCATCCACCGCATTGATTTGCGACTGCCAGTGGTCCCTGGCCTTGCTGGCAAAGTCGGACAATCGTTTCAAAGTGCTCGTATTATTCGTATTAGTGCTGTTTACGGATTGATCAATATCAGGGTCACCGGGCGATTTTAAGCGCGCCAATCCATACTGGACGTACCCGGTGATGGCCTCGGAGGCCATGTCGAGCGGTTTGAACAGGTCATTCTGTTGCTTTGGACTTGCCGCCTCCCCATCATGGGCATTAGGGTTTTGGGCGCGCTTAATCAATTCGTCCAGTGCATCCGCATTTGTAGCAACAGCCGCACCATGGTCCCAGCTGCCGGGTGGAGAGTCCCTCAGTTTGACCGGCTGATTGGCCAACTCGTACAGCCGGTCAAAGCCTTGCGTCGTCTTCGTCTTCAAAGTGGAGAACCAGCCGCCCCACGTGTTACTATCATTTGTGGGTGTAGTAGCGTGGGTTGGAGGTGAGTTTGGGTTACTGTCATATACAGGTGGCTTAATTTCACTCTCCGTAGCATTACCCTCAACAGTAATACCCTTATTTTCCTCCTTCACATTAGCAGCGACTATCTGGTCGTCGTCGGTCAGCTTGATGGGACCACGTCGTACTTTGGACATTTCAAAACCAATTTTAATTAATTACTTGTTGACCTAAAATTAATTACTTTACCGATGGTCAACTACTGTACATTTACACAGAGTTAAACTCCACGCATGAAGATCAAAACTCATGGATCAACAGCAACACACATTTTGGCCTTTTTCGTCAATGTTCCATGGTAAGCAACAATTGAATTCCTTGTCATTGTCTCGCTTGCGCAGTAAACCCGACACAACAGCATGATAGACGAGTTGGGACAATGGGACCCCAAAGAACAACAGCACGAGGAATACTATCACTTCAGGATCCTCGCTGGGATTTGTATTCAAGACGGAAAGGATTCCGATGATGGCGCCCATGATCACCAACAAGATGGAGGTCCAGGTGGGCCAGTACCAGGCGAACGACAATTTCGGGACGCTTAACAAGACAATCGAAAAAACGGCGCTGATCAAAAAGCACATGGCTGCAACCGAGACGAAGGTTAGCTGTACGATCTTATCCGCGCCATCATCTTCCTGCATCATCTTGGAAAAACCTTTCTTTGCCAATTCATTAAAGCCGTCAAATTTTAAGAAGATGAGGATACCAAACATTGTCAACGAAAAGATAATGTTTCCGATGGCGGCCACCCATCCGAACCATCCTGAGCGGCAGCAGTTCTTTTGTTGTTCTTGCTGCTGTACTTGATACATCTTCAATGTGTGTTGTTTCTTGTGGGGGGGGGGAGTTTGTTTCTTTGTTGTAGAGCAAAGGGTGTAGCTAGGAGCGCGTCTACATAAAAATCTCCGTCTCGCTACATCTAAAAACAGGCAAAAGCCGAATTTCCATTGGTCCAGATTTTAAAATGAGGATTTTTCATTGGCGGAATCGGCGATTTTCCATTGGTCAACCTCAGTTACTACTATTAGAGCTTCGGCAAAAGTAGATGGGGTGATGAAGGAGGCCACGCGGAGCATGTCCTGATCCTTCACCAACGCCGACAATCCTCTTCGTCTGTACTGATCGAAGCAAGAGAAGAAAAGCTTGCGCGAGCATTTTCCGATCGCCTCTGTGCTGCTGAAGGTGAAGCATTTTGAGCTTGTGTTGTTTTCTGAGGGTTTGTTAGTTGCAGAGCAAAGCATGTCTCTAAACTCTTTGAAATGGTTCATTGGTTTTTTGGTGTCTGTTTGAAAAATTGTAGAAGATGTTTTAATTAGTACAATTTTCGCACGGAATTCCCGAATATTCATTCGTCCGCATTTTAAAAACAGGCTATGATTGCTTGCGGCTTGAATCAAAAGTGCTTTTTACTGAATGATTTAACAATTGCAAAGTGGATCTTAATTTCTTTCTTTACCAACAGTCAACTGCTGTTGTTGTTGTTTAGTCGATTATCGACAAGCTACGGCAGACAGCAACTAGCTTCGCGATTGCGCAGGGATGCCGAGATGATCGAGTGATAGATCAGCTGGGACACTGGATACACGACAAAAGTGAGCAGCGCCTTCGCAGTTTCTTTAATGTCTCCCCCTCCAGCAGCATCAGCAGAGATTGACGCATACGCAGCCAGCGATCCGGCAATGACCATTATAATCGACGTCCAGGTGGCCCAATAGCAGGCAAAGGACAGATCTGGGACGCACATCAAGGCGACCGAGTACCCGATGCTGACAAAGGCGGCAGTGGAGGCGATCGGAATGGCAATCAGCTTTACCGTCACGTCAAAATCGATGCTTTTCTTCGTCGTGGCCAAGATGCTAATGTCGTATCCGCAAGCGATCAAAAAGGCAAACGATGCGACAATGCTTCCGATCGCCGCGGCCCGTCCCAACCACCTGGTGTGGGATGCCTTTTCTTCTCAATGATTGTAATGATTAGTAGTCATTGAAAAGTTTGTTGCTCTGGCTGCTGAGGGTAGGGATAAATGAGCTTTTATAAGTGAGATGTGTCGAGTAAGGAAAAAGAAAATCGAACGAATGCTGATTTTTCATTGGCTGATTTGGCGATTTTTCATTGGTCAACCTTAATCATTGGGATAAAAATGCCTTTTAAGTATTAAACTGTCTCTTTGCGCGACTCGACTATCCACGGTAGCACCCAACTTTCCTTTGACATTCCTCTTGACGTTTCTCGCTCCTCCAAAGCATTCAAGACGGCGGAGTGGTAGACGAGCTGCAACACTGGCACTCCCAAAAAGAAGATCACGTCCATGACGCACTTGAATATCTTTTCATCCTCAGAGAAGCGCTCCGAAAGGAATGTGAACAAAATGTCTTGCAGTCCGACAACAGCCCCGGCAATTTCCAGAATCATGGCCGACCAGCGCATCGGCCGGTAGACACTCGCTGATAAATGTGGATCCGAAAGCAACCGGACAGAGAAATAGACGCTCTGCACGAAATACAGACCCGCCATGACGTACGCAACCGGCGCCCTCATCGACATGAACTGCATCTCCCACCATATCCTGGAAGCACAGACACCCGAAAATACGAAGGAAAGGATGATGTTGCCTATGGCGGCAGTCCATCCGAACCGTCCCACGCGAGCCTTCTGTTCTTTTTCAGTCATCAACTGTATACCCTGGTCGGAATCTGATTTTCGACGCGCCCATCATATTGCGGCTTCTGTATAACCCTTTGATCTCCGAAAATTACTTTAATTAAACGTTGCTAGTGTCGGAAATCTTTGTCTATAAGCCAACTCTACATGCTTTCTTCAACTAGCAACTAGTATATTTAGAACACCATTTTAATAAGTACATTTTAAACTTTAAACTTGAAATAATGAATCCTATAGCGGGCATACTTACATGCAGTACATTACCAAAATCAACAACAACACGCAAACTGTCCTTTCTCGTCAATGTTCCACGCACTTTTTTGTTCTTGCTTGACGTCGGACATTTCTGTGGGTTTCTTAGTTGGGGAGCAAAGCGTGCTATTGGTGTAGGCGTGGCAAGTATGAATGGGCAAAAACCGAATTTCCATTGGTTCATGTAATGATACATAATTAATTTGCAGAGTTCAACAAACAGTCAGTACACAATCTAAAACCAGTGTTTAATCCTTCAGATTACATTCCCACAATATATGTCATGGACTGTTCCAGACACAACCTGAACAAATAAAACAATAAATTTCACAATCGACTCGCCCACCCATTCACTTGCTTCGCAGTCCGTTGCGCCTGCTTGAATATTCTCTGCTCAAACTTGTCCAATTTGTGCAGAGTGTCTGATGGGGACGATATGTTTGATGAGGATGCAGTGTAGGAAAATGGTTCGGTTAATAAGGATAACCGGCCCCTTAAGCATTCAAGTCCAAGGGAGCATGAATGCAAGGCGGGTTGGAGAGCACTCAGCCTCCTCATCAAAGGATAAAAAGATTGATGGGTTCCGCCCAAAAAGTGCGATGACGCGCCATCCTGACTCAGCACATCGGCCATCTGGATGGAGCGGGGACCGGCCTGCACACAGTCCCTGACCAGTCTGTTGACTTGACGGCACGGAGAGGGGTCTATGG
>ERZ1066138.317-NODE-317-length-16349-cov-9.478704_pt1 | contig 16349 bp, 12 predicted proteins | sample MGYA00382785_ERZ1066138 | MGnify/ENA primary metagenome ERZ1066138 (study PRJEB33369, sample SAMEA5778368) | biofilm metagenome | biome: Industrial cooling water; feature: Water cooling tower basin; material: Biofilm | place: United Arab Emirates | collected... | reverse complement strand
TATATTCAACGAGGATCAGCCAGTCGCTCATCGCGCGGCCCTAGCGCTGCTCGTCCTGCTCTACACGGACGGCGTGGTCGAGCGCCGCCGCGACCTCGAGCTCGGCCTCGCCGACCTGGCCGCGCTGGTCGCGGAGGCCGGGCACGACCCCCGGGCGGTCGTGGAGCGGATCGCCGCCGAGCTGGGGCCGCGGCCCGCCGACGACTGCGCGCTGATGGCCCTCGCCACCTCGGCCATGCGGGCGCCGCTGCGGGTGACCATCCCGGCCGACCCGGAAGCGCTGGCGGGCGCCCGCGGGCGGGTCCGCGACTGGCTCGCCGACGAGGGCGTCGACCCCGATCAGGCCGACGAGGTCGTCCTGGCCGTGAGCGAGGCGCTCGCCAACGGAGTGGAGCACGCATACGGCGGCGCCCGGGACGGCGAGGTGGAGCTGTCGATCGAGCGCGCCTGGGACGACGCGCTGGCCGTGGAGGTCCGCGACCGCGGACGCTGGCGCCCCCCGCCCGAGGACCCCGGGCTCCGCGGCCGCGGACTGCCCCTCATGCACGCCGTGATGGAGTCGGTGCGGGTGGAGCGGGGCGACGAGGGGACGACGGTGCGGATGCGCTACCGGCTCGGCCCGGCCCGGGACGAGCCGCGCCGGACGCCGCCGGCGACGGGCCCCGGGGGCTCCGCTCTGTCCACCTCGGCGCTGCCCGACGGGACGCTCGCGCGCCTGCGCGCGGAGGTGGACGTCGCCTCCGCGCCACGCGTCGGCGCGTGGCTGCGCGAGCTGCGCGGCGACCGGCTGGTGGTCGACCTCGGCGGCGTCCCCCACCTGGGCAGCGCCGGCGTCCGCATGCTGGTGGAGCTCGCGCTCGACCTCGATCGCGACGGCCGGCGCCTGGAGGTGGTGGCGCGCGCGGGCGGGGTGGTCCGCCGGGCGCTGGAGGTGGCCGGCGTGGCGGGCGCGCCGCTCGCCCTGCTCGAGCGGCCGCCGCCCGCCTCGGCCGGGCTCAGCCCATGAAGAGCGACTTCACCCGCTCGGGCCGGATGCGGATGATCACGCGCTGCTCGTCGGGCTGTCGGTAGGGGTAGGTGTCCTCCCCGAGGTACTTCTTCGCGAGCGCGTCGATGTGGGCGTCGGCGCCCTCGTGGGTCACCTCGACGACCCGGCCGCGGACGCTGACGTTGTGGTACGGGTTCTCCTGTCGGTGGACCGAGAGCCCGATCCGGTCGTCGCGGCGGACGTGGTCGACCTTCTCGCGCCCCTCGGCGGAGTTGATGAGGATGTCGTCCCCGTCGAGCGAGACCCAGACCGGCGAGGCGTGCGGGAACCCGTCCTCGTCGAGGGTCGCGACGTGGACGAAGTTCGGCTCCTCGAACAGCTCTCGCTCCTGATCCGACAGCGTGGGCATCGCGTTCCTCCTGCTCGGTGACGGACGGACGGGACGCTAGCGTCGGACGCGCGCGGGCCGCCCGCGCCCCGCCGCTTGAGCGCCCGCCGCCACATGGACGATGATCGGCGTCCGGCGTCGCTCCAGCCCCCGACAGGTCCCGTGGAGCACCACCAACCCGAGCGCGCGGAGCCGGTCGGACGTGGTCCCGTCCTGCGCGTCCGGCTGCTCGGCGGCCTGGACCTGCGCCGCGGCGACCGTCCGCTCGCGCCGCCGGAGCCGCCTCGCGCCCGCGCCCTCCTCGCGATGCTCGCGTTGCGCGGGGGCTCGCCGCAGCCGCGGGGCCCGGTCGCGTTCCGGCTCTGGCCCGACTCGTCGGAGCCGCAGGCCCGCACCAACCTGCGCCACGTCCTCCACGACCTGCGCCGGGAACGCCCAGACCTCGCGGCGCTCGTCGCCGTGACGCCGCGGGCCCTGGCGTGGCGGCCGGACGGCCCGTGGAGCCTCGACGTGGCGGAGTTCGAGGCCGCCCTGGACCGGGCCGGCCGCGCGGGCGTCGACCCGGGCCTGGCCCTCGGGGCGCTCGCGGAGGCGGTGTCCCTCTACGCGGGCGACCTCCTCGAGGGCTGGGACGACGAGTGGCTGGAGGAGGAGCGGCGGCGCCTCCGCGATCGCCACCTCGACGCGCTCTGGAGCGCGGCCTGCCTGTCGGCCGACCGTGGCCGCCACGCCGAGGCCGTCCAGCACCTGCGCGCGCTGCTGGCGCGGGAGCCGCTGCGCGAGGACGCCGGCCGCCTGCTGATGCGGGTCCACGAGATGGCGGGAGACCGCGCCGCGGCGGCGCGCGCGTACCGCGACCTCGCGGGGGCGCTCCGGCGGGAGCTCGGCGTCGAGCCGTCGGCGACCACGCGGGCCGCCTACGCGGCCCTGGTGCGCGCGGCGGCGCCTCGGGAAGGCGCCGGCCTCGCCGGCGACGCGCCCGCGCGGGCGGAGGTCGTCGGCCGCGATCCCGAGTGGCGCCGCCTGACCGCGCAGTGGCGGCGGGCGGAGCGCGGCGAGCCCCGCCTCGTGCTGCTCACCGGCGAGCCGGGCATCGGCAAGACCCGCCTCGCGGAGGAGCTCGCGGCCTGGTGCGCCCACCGCGGCGCGCTCGTCGCCCAGGCGCGGGCATATCCGGCCGAGGGGGACCTGGGCTACGGGGTCGTCACCGCGTGGCTCGGCGCCCCGGAGCTCGGACCGGCGATCGAGGGCGCCCCGGCCGCCGACCGCGCGACGCTTGCGCGGATCCTCCCCGAGGCGGCGGGGGACCCGGCCCCGTCGCCCGCCGCGGCCCGCGAGCGGCGCCGGCGCCTCTTCGAGGCCGCGACGGGCGCGCTGGCCGGCGCCGGGCCCCCCACGCTCCTCGTCGCCGACGACGCCCAGTGGTGCGACGCGGAGAGCCTTCAGCTCATCGACTACGCGGTCCGGCGGCACGCCGGCCGCCCGTTCCTGATCCTGGCGACGGCGCGCCGCGAGGACCTGGAGGAGGATCACCCGCTCGCGGCGCTCGTCCACGAGCTCGGGGCGGTCGAGCGCGCGGAGGAGATCGTCCTCGCCAGGCTCGGGCCCGCCGAGACCGCCGAGCTCGGGGGGCTGCTGGCCGGCGCGCCGCTCGACGACGCCGCGGCGGCGGCCCTGTACGCCGAGACGGAGGGCAACCCCCTGTTCGTGGTCGAGAGCCTGCGGGCCGGGACCGCCGGAACCGGCGCCGGCGGCCTCAGCCCCCGCCTCCACTCGCTCATCGCCGCCCGCCTGCGCTCGCTCTCCCCGGGGGCGCGCTCCCTCGCCGGCGTGGCCGCCGCGGTCGGCCGGACCCTCACGGCCGAGCTGCTCCGCGCGGCGACCGGCCGGAGCGAGACCGATCTCGCCGCCGCGCTCGACGAGCTGTGGCGGCGGGGGGTCCTGCGCGAGCACGGCCCGGGCGAGTACGACTTCACCCACGGGCGGATCAGGGACGTCGCGTACGAGGACCTCGCCCCGGGGACGCGCCGGCGCCATCACCTCGCGCTGGCGGAGGCGCTGCAGCGGGTGCACCGAGCCGACCCCGAGCCCGCGAGCGGCCGGGTCGCGTGGCACTACGATCGCGCCGGGCGCGTCGCGGACGCCCTGGCCTGGTACCGGCGCGCGGCGGCCCAGGCCCGGCGGCGGGGCGCCGACGCCGAGGCGGTCCGCCTGCTGGAGCGCGCGCTCGCCCTGCTCCCGGAGGGGGCGGACGCGACCGCGCCGCGGCTGGAGCTCGAGCTGCTCTCGTCGCTCGCGATCCCCCTGGCCGTCGCCGAGGGCTTCGGCTCGGACCGGCTGGAGGTGGTCCAGCGACGGGCGATCGCGGCGAGCCGGGCGGCCGGAGTCGAGCCCTCGCCGGAGCTGCTCCGGTCGCTGGCCATGACCAGCCTCTGCCGGAGCGACTTCGGGCGGGCCCGCGCGCTCGCCGGGCGACTCCGCGACGCGGCGACGGGCGCGCACGACGAGGACCTGCTGGTCGAGGGCGAGTACCTGCTGGGCGTGGCGGCGTTCTGGGCCGGCGCGCCCGCCGCGGCACGCCACCACCTCCGCCGGGCGATCGCGGGAAGCCGGCCGGAGCGCCGGTCCGCGCACCTGTCGCGGTTCGGTCACGATCCCGCCGCCGTCTGCCTCTCGCGCCTGGGGAACGCGCTCTTCCTGCTGGGGCGGCCGGGGGACGCCCGCCGTGCCCGCGCGGAGGCGCTCGCCGTCGCCGACGCCGGCGGCCACCCGTACAGCCGCGGCGCCGCGTACGCCTTCGGGGCGATGCTGGCCGTGGATCTCGGGGAGCACCGGGACCTCCCGCGCTACGTGCGCGCGCTGGACGACTCGAACGCCCACGGGAGCGCGACGGAGCTCGGGGCCGAGGCCCTGCGCGGACTGGTCGCGGTGCTCGAGGGCGATGCGGGGGAGGGGATGGAGCGCGTGCGGGCGGCCCTCGAGGCCTCTGGGTCGGTCGACGCGATGCCGGGCCTGAGGGCGGTCCTGACGCGCCTGCTGCTCGCCGCCTGCGAGGCGACCGGCGACGCGGAGGGCGGCCTCGCCGCGGCCGACGCGGCGCTCGCGCTCGCCACCCCGGTCTGGGAGGCCGAGGCGCGCCGGCTGCGGGCCGAGTTCCTGGCGGCCACGGGCGCCACGCCGCGCGAGGTCGCCGGAGAGCTCGCGCGGGCCGCGTCCGTCGCCCGCCGGCAGGGCGCTGCCGGGCTGCTGCGGCGGGTCGAGCGCAGCCGGCGCCGGATGGGCGTGCGGGACGGGAACGCTCCGGGAACGGTCGCGGGCGCATGATCGCGGTCACCCATTGACCTGAGCGGGGGGGCCGATGACCAGCCACTACGACGCGATCGTCGTCGGCGCGCGATGCGCCGGCGCTCCGACGGCGATGCTGCTCGCCCGCGCGGGGCACCGCGTGGTCCTCGTCGACCGGGCGAGGTTCCCCAGCGACACGCTGTCGACGCACTTCATCCACCAGCCGGGCGTGGCCCGCCTGAAGCGGTGGGGCCTGCTGGAGGAGGTCGCCGCCTCCGGCTGCCCGCCGGTTCGCACGCTCCGGCTCGACCTGGGGGACCTCGTGCTGAGCGGCTCCCCCGCGCCGGCCGACGACGTCGCGGACGCGTACTGCGTGCGGCGGACGGTGCTCGACCACATCGGCGTCGAGGCGGCGGCGCGCGCCGGGGCCGAGGTCCGCGAGGGCTTCGCCGTCCGGGAGCTGACGTTCGACGGGGACCGCGTGACCGGCATCCGCGGCCGCGGCCAGGACGGCGGCACGGTGACCGAGCGGGCTCGGATCGTGATCGGCGCCGACGGCGTCGCCTCGCCCGTCGCCCGCGCCGTCGGGGCGCCCGCGTACGACGTCCATCCGACGCTCACCTGCGCCTACTACGCCTACTGGAGCGGCGTCGAGCTCGAGGGCGCCGAGCTCTACCCCCGGCCGGGGCGCATGATCATCGCCGCGCCGACGAACGACGGGCTCGTGTTCTCGATCGCCTACTGGCCCCGCGCCGAGTTCGGCCGGGTGCGGACCGACGTCGAGCGCCACTTCGAGGAGGCCCTGTCGCTCGTCCCCGGCCTCGCGGAGCGGCTGCGGCGCGGCGAGCGGGTCGAGCGCTTCCGCGGCACGGGCCGGCTGCCCAACTTCCGCCGCCGGCCGCACGGGGACGGCTGGGCGCTGGTGGGCGACGCCGGTTACCACAAGGACCCGATCCTGGCGCTCGGCATCTCGGACGCCTACCGCGACGCGGAGCTCCTCGCCGAGGCCGTGGACGCCGGGCTGTCCGGCCGGCGCCGCCTCGCGGACGCCCTGGCCGGCTACGAGCGGCGGCGGAACGAGCTCTCGGCGCAGGGCTACGAGATGACCATCCGGTTCGCGGGGCTCGGGCCCCCGCCCCCGGAGATGCAGGCGCTGATGGCGGCGGTGCGCCACGACCCGGAGCAGACCGGCCGCCTGCTCGGCACCTTCGTGGGCACGTGGTCCGCGGAGGAGTTCTTCGCGCCCGAGAACGTGGCGCGGATCATGGGCGCGAGCGTCCCGGAGGAGGTGTGAGATGGGGTCGGCACAGGTGCAGGGACGTCTCTGGGGCGCCGCCCCGGATGACTGGTCGGAGCTGAACGAGCCGCTCTTCGCGCCGCTCTACGAGACGGTCTTCGACGCCGTCGGCGTCGGTTCGGGCACGCGGATCCTGGACCTGGGGTGCGGGTCGGGCCTGGCCGTGCGGCTCGCGGCCGACCGCGGGGCGCTGGTGAGCGGGCTGGACGCCTCCGAGGGGCTGCTCGGGGTGGCGCGGTCGCGGGCCCCGGAGGCCGACCTGCGGCTGGGGGACCTGGAGGACCTTCCGTTCGCCGACGATGCCTTCGACGTCGTCACCTCGTTCAACGCGGTGCAGTACGCGGCCGATCCGGTGGCCGCGCTGCGCGAGGCCCGGCGGGTGGCGCGCCCGGGGGCTCCGGTGGTGGTGGTGACCTGGGCGGAGCCGGAGCGGTGCGACAGCCGCACGGTGCTCGCCGCCCTGGGCGGCCTGCTGCCGCCTCCCCCGCCGGGGGCCGGCGGGCCGTTCGCGCTGAGCGCCCCCGGGCGGCTGGAGGAGCTGGTGTCGGCGGCCGGGTTCCGGCCGGTGCGCGCCGCCGAGGCCCCGGTGCCCTTCGTCTTCGCCGACCTGGACACCGCGGTGCGGGCGATGCTCTCGGCCGGCCCGGCCCGGATCGCCGTGGAGCACGCTGGGGAGGAGGCCGCGGCCGCGGCGATCCGGACGGCCCTGGCGGGCGCGACGGGGCCCGGCGGCGGGGTGCGCCAGGAGAACGCCTTCCGCTACCTGATCGCCGAGGCCTGACCGTCCGGCCTCGCGGCCGCCCGGGCCCGCAGCAGCGTGACCGGGCGGACGGCGCCCGCGCCGAGCCGCCGCGTCCATGACGAGCGCGAGGCGGCCACCTCGGCCGGGCTCGCCCGGGCGGAGGCCCTCGAGGACCGGCCCGCGCCGGGCGACGGCGGCGTCAAGCACCGCCCGGTGCGCGAGCCCCGGCACGCCGTCGCGGGGGGGCGCGGACGCGCCGGCCGATGACCTGGCGGCGCGCGCGCACCGGGATCGCGGCGCGTGACGGCGCGCGCGCGCGGTGGTTCACTTGCGCCACGGCACCCAGCGGCACGGAGGCGGACATGCCCGACCACCCGGACGGCCTTCCCGACCTGGTCACCCGCGCCCACATCGCCCGGCGCCTTCACCTCTCCCGGGCGGCGGTGCGCGACGCGGTGGGCTCGCCCGGCTTCCCCGGACCCGTGGGCCGTCTCGGCCACTCGGTGGTGTGGCGCTGGAGCGACGTGCGCCGCTGGGCGGAGTCGGCCCGCGGCGCGCCGGGCGGGCCCAGCGACGAGGCCATGCACCTGGCCGGCATCCGCGACCGCTTCCGGGCCGCGGGCTTCCGCCTGCGCATCGGGCCGCACCCCGACGGGGGCTTCCAGGCCGTGCGCATCGCCATCGGGCGCCCGTCCGCGGGCGGGCAGGTCTTCCGGGGGGCGACCGCCGTGGAGGCGGCCGAGTCGGCGCTGGAGTGGCTCCAGACGCACAAGTAGCCGGCGCCCGTTTCAGGATGGGCCGCGGACCGTCCCCCTGAAGCAGGCTCCTCACCACCAGCCGCGGTAGGTGTGCGGGAGCGCCGGGTCTCCGGCCACGAGGTCCGACCTCCAGGTCGGGGAAGGCGGCGCCCTCCGCGGGCGCGGCGGCCGGCCCGTCGCCCCTGCTCACCGCGCCCCGGCGCCGGCGGTCTGCGCGGCCGTGAGGCATCCGCCGCCCGGCCCGCACAGCTCGTCGAGCGCCCTCACGTAGATCTCGGAGAAGGTGGGGAAGGGCTGGATGACGTCGCGCAGCACGTCCAGCGGCACCTCGGCGCGGATCGCGAGCGTCGCCTGCCCGAGCCACTCGCCCGCCTCGGGGCCGACGGCGTGGGCGCCGGTCAGCACGGCGCCGTCGGAGACCAGCGTCAGGAAGCCCGGGCGCTCCAGCGGCCGCTCGTAGGTGTACGCGCGCGGCACCTCGTCGAGCCGGGCGGTGCCGGTCAGCTCGCCGTCGGGCGCCCCGACGGCGGCCACCTGGGGGTCGGTGAAGACCACCCGCGGCACGGCGCGGTAGTCGGCGCGGGCCTCCTGGCCGAGCATGTCGGCGGCGGCGATGCGGCCCTGGTACTTGCCGACGTGGGTGAACTGCATGATCCCGGTGACGTCGCCCACCGCCCAGACGCCGTCGGTCACCCGCATCCGCTCGTCGACGGGCACGCCGTGGGGGCCGGCCTCGACGCCGACGGCCTCCAGGCCGAGCCCGGTCGTGCGCGGGGCGCGCCCGGTGGCCACCAGCAGGCGGTCCCCGCGCAGCTCGGAGCCGTCCGCGAAGCCGAGGACGTAGTCGTCGCCGTCCATGCGCGCCGAGGTGGCGTGCTCGCCCAGGCGGATCTCGACGCCGTCGGCGCGCAGCGCGTCGGCGAGGGCTTCGCCCAGCGCGGCGGGCTCGCGCGCCAGCAGGTGCCCGGCCCCCTCCACGAGCGCCACCTCGCCCCCGAAGCGGGCGACCGCCTGCGCCATCTCGACGCCGACGGCGCCCCCGCCCAGGATCAGCAGCCGCCGAGGCACATCGTGCATCGTGGTGATGTCGCGGTTGCTCCACAGGCCGGGCAGCTCGCGCAGCCCCGGGACCGGCGGCACGATCGGCGCCGACCCGGTGGCGAGCACGATGCGCTCGGCCTCGTGGACGACGCCGTCGACCTCGACCAGCCCGGGCCCGGCGATGCGGCCGGTGCCGCGGATCAGGTCGATGCCGCGGTCGCGCAGCCACCCCACCTGGCCGCCGTCGTCCCAACCGGCGGTGATCCAGTCGCGGAAGGCGAGCGCCTCGGCGACGTCGAGGTCGCCGGTCACGGCCTCGCGGGCCCCGGGCACCCGGCGCGCCGCGGCGAGCGCCTCCCCGGGGCGCAGCATCGTCTTGGTGGGCATGCACGCCCAGTAGGAGCACTCGCCGGCCACCAGCTCGCGCTCGACGATGGCGACCCGCATCCCGCCCTCGGCCAGGGCCCCCGCGCAGACCTCCCCGCCGGGCCCGGCTCCGATGACGATCGCGTCGTAGGCGTCGGGCATGGACCCCGCTCCTCTCCTCACCCGCCGGTCGCGCGCCCGCGCGCCCGGTCGATGTCGGCGGCGGCCCGGATCAGCCCGATGTGGCTGAACGCCTGCGGGAAGTTCCCGAGCTGCTCGCCCGTGCTCGTGTCGATCTCCTCCGCCAGCAGGCCGAGGTCGTTGGCGTAGCCGGCCAGCCGCGCGAAGAGCGCCTCCGCCCGGTCCACCTCGCCCGCCATCGCGAGGCAGGAGACCAGCCAGAAGGAGCAGATCACGAACGTGCCCTCCTCGCCGGTGAGCCCGTCGGCGTTCAGACCCTCGCGGTTGCGGTAGCGCAGCACAAGCCCGTCCTCGGTGAGGTCGCGCGCGATCGCCTCGATGGTGGCCCGCATGCGCGGGTCGGTGGCGGGGATGAACCCGAGGATCGGCATCAGCAGGGCGGCGGCGTCGAGCTCGTCCGAGTCGAAGGCCTGGGCGAAGGCGCCGCGCCGCGCGCTCCAGCCGCGGCCGAGCACCGCCCGCCGGATGCGGTCGCGCTCGGCGGCCCAGGCGCCCGCCCGGGCGTGCTCGCCGAGGCGCGGGGCGAGGGCAACCGCCCGGTCGAGCGCCACCCAGCAGAGCACCTTGGAGGAGAGGTGGTGCTGCGGCTCGCCGCGCATCTCCCACATGCCGGCGTCGCGCTCGCGCCAGCGGCGCGCGGCGACGTCGGCCAGGTCGGCCGCGAACCGCTGGATCTCGGGGTGCAGCATCCCCAGCCGGTCGCGCGAGAGGTGGAGGCAGTCGAGGAGCTCGCCGTAGACGTCGAGCTGCTCCTGGGTCCACGCCCCGTTGCCCACGCGCACCGGCGCCGAGTCGCGCCAGCCGCGCAGGTGGGGCAGCGTCCGCTCGCTCAGGTCGTGCTCGCCGCCGATGCCGAACATGATCTGCAGCGGCGCGTCGCCCATCACGCGCCCGCCCGCGGCGCTGGTCATGAACGAGATGAAGTCCTCGGCCTCGTCCGAGCAGGCGCCGATGTGGAGCGCCTCCACGGTGAGGCTCGCGTCGCGGATCCAGGCGTAGCGGTAGTCCCAGTTCCGCTCGCCGCCCACGGTCTCGGGCAGCGAGCAGGTGGGCGCGGCGACGATGGCGCCGGTGGGCCGGTAGGTGAGGCCCTTCAGCACCCGGGCGCTCAGGCGCACCAGGTCGCGGTGCGGTCCCGCGTAGACGTCGTGCTCGTCCTCCCAGGACCGCCAGGCGGCGGCGACGTCGTCGAGCCGGGCGGCGACGCGGGCGGGGTCGGTGGCCTCCGGCGCGGGGTCCTCGGGGCCGGCGAAGCGCATGGCGAAGCCCACCCGCTCGCCCGCGGACACGGTGAACGACGCCCGCAGCGCGGCGTCGTCGCCGACGCGCGACGGCACGCCCGCCCGCACCGAGAGCCGGGCGCCGCCGAAGGTGCGGCCGCCGTCGGCGGTGGCGCGGAAGAGCGGGCGCACCAGCCCGTACTCGGGCCGCGGCGCGAGCTCGGTGACCATCTCGACGCTGCCCTCCAGGCCCTCCACCAGCCGGAGCAGCTCGTGGGGGGCGCCCAGGCCGAGGTCGTGGCCGCGCTGCCCCTCGGGGACCGCCAGCGCGTCGACCACCCGCACCGCCCCCGAGGGGGTGCGGAAGGTCGTCTCCAGCACGAGCGTCCCGGGCCGGTAGCGGCGCTCCGAGCGGGCGTCGCCGGCCGGGCGCAGCGCCCAGTGGCCGGCCGCCGGGTCGAGGATCCGGGCGAAGAGCGCCGGGCTGTCGAAGCGCGGCAGGCAGAGCCACTCGAGGCTCCCGGCGCGGTCCACCAGCGCGGCCGAGGTGCAGTCCGCCAGCAGGGCGTAGTCGGCGATCGGCGTCGCCGTGGCGGCCTCGAGGGCCGCGGCGGGGGCGGGGATCGCGGCGCTCGTCATGACCCGGCCACCTCCACGTAGACCTTGATCGCGTCCTCGCCGTTGGTGAGGAGGTCCAGCATCCGCTCGTAGTTCTCCAGGCCGCGCACCGGATGGGTCAGGAGGCTGCCGAGCCAGCCCGGGTAGAGGGCCTCGGCGGCGATCATGTCGTTCACGCCGCGCACGAAGTCGTCGCGCGACGCGTTGACCGTGCCGACCATCACCTTGTTCCCCAGCACGAAGCCCTGGTTGATCATGTCGGAGGGCACCTCGACGCGGCGGTCGCCGCCGGTGACGCTCGCGAGGATCAGGACGCCGTTCTTCCCCAGCGCCTGGGCGGCCTCGAAGACCAGCGGGCTGTAGCCGGTGGCGTCGAGGATGACGTCGAACGGGCCGTGGTCGCGGGCGGCATCGGCGAGCGAGAGGTCCTGCGTGGAGACGTAGGCGCCGCCGATCCGCTCGATCAGGTCGCTGTTGCGGTAGGGCGGCCGGCGCAGCGAGGCGCAGGTCACCTCCAGGCCGCGCAGCCGCATGGCGAGGGCGGTGAGCAGGCCGATCGTCCCCGCGCCCAGCACCAGCGCCCGCCGCGGCTCCCACACCCGCAGGCGCCGCTGGATCTCGTAGGCCTGGTTGAGGCCCTTCTCGCCCACGGTCATGGGCTCCAGCAGCACGCCCACCTCCTCCAGGGAGTCGGGCAGCGGCACGAGGTAGCGGGCGTCCTCGACGTAGTACTCGGCCAGGTAGCCGTGGCGGAGGTTGATGCCCCGCTCGTAGTAGACGTCGTCGGTGGTCATGTCCTGCAGGCCGATGCGGTCGTAGACGCTCATCCCCGGCCGCCGCACGGTGGCGACCACGAGGCCGCCGGGGCGGATGACGCTCGGCACCGCCGGGCCGACCTCGACCACGCGGCCGAGGCTCTCGTGCCCGGTGATGAGGTAGTCGTGGCCGGGGGGCGCGGCGCCGTACTCGGCCGCGTTGATCTCCTTGTCGGTCCCGTCGACCCCCACGCGGAGCACCTGGACCAGGACGCCGCGCCCGTCCTCGACGTCGCTGATGCGCGGCGGCTCGACCTCCCGGAGGTGCATGGAGTTCGGCGTGCCCGGATGGACGGCGATGGCCTTCATGGGTGACGGACCTCCAGGGGATGGGCGGCGGCGCCGCCGTCTGACCCCTGGAGTCCGGCCGCCCCCCCGCGCGTTACGCCGCGGCGCGGTAGCGGGCGAAGAGGAACCCGTCCTCCTCGCAGAGCGAGGCCAGCGCCATCGCGGCGGGCGGGGCCGGGGGCCCGGCGAGGACGCGGGGGGAGTCGCCGCCGACGAGCCGGGGCGCGATGGTCAGGCACAGCTCGTCGACCAGGCCCGCCGCGGCCAGGTGGGCGTTGAGGGTTGGGCCGCCCTCGGCCAGCACCGCCCGGGCCCCCCGCCGCCACAGCTCGGCCAGGCACGCGCCGGGCTCGACGTCGCGCACGCCCGCCAGCACGACGTCGGCCACCTCGGCGGCGCGGTGGCGCCGCTCGGCGGGGGCGCCCGCGACCGTGACCACCAGCGGCCGGGAGCGCCCGTCGCCGAAGACCCGCGCGTCCCAGTCGAGGCGGCAGGAGCGGGAGACGACCGCGATCCGCGGCAGGGGCGCCTGGCCCCGGGCGACCCGCTCGGTCATGGCCTCCTCGGGGAGGAGCGGGGGGCCGTAGCGCTCGGCGCGCACGGTCCCGGCGCCGACCAGCACGATGTCCGCCCGGGCCCGCAGCGCCATGTACACCGCGCGGTCGCCCGGCCCGCCGAGACCGCCCGAGACGCCGTCGAGGGCGGTGGCCCCGTCGGCGCTCGCGATCATCGACAGGCGCACCCCCGGGCGCCCCGGCGGGCGCGGCGGGTCGCCGTACACCTCGCCGGGGTCGGCCCGGTCGCGATACGCGGGCAGCAGCTGCCGCATCGCCGGTCGGTCCCGCCGGGCCGCCGGGCGTTACGCGTAACGCCGCGCCGGGCCGGGGGACGGAGCCGGCGTGACCGCCCTCCCGAGCAGCGACCCGGCCGCCGGCTGGTGGTGGCCGTCCCGGTACGGCCCCGACGACCAGGCCGGCGCGCTGAACGAGATCACGCCGGCGGCCGTCGCCCGCGCGGCGGGCCTGGTGCGGCGGGGGCGCGTGATCGACCTGAGCCACGTGCTCGACGCCCGGGCCCCGGCGTTCCCGGGACGGACGTTCCGCCAGTTCATCACCACCGTGGCCCACGACCTCAACCGCCGCTCGCCGGCCGCGGGTCCCGCCGGCCTCGGGCGCAACGGCGTCAACTGGATCGTGGAGCAGGTGGCCGCGACCTCGCAGATGGGGACGCACGTCGACGGCCTCAACCACCTCCAGATCGGCGACCGCACCTACAACGGCCACCGGGTGGCCGACCTGGTGGAGGAGCACGGGACCAACCGGCTCGGCGTCGAGACGCTGCCCCAGGCCGTCACCCGGGGACTGCTGGTGGACGTCGCCGCCCTGCGCGGCGTGCCGCGCCTGGAGGCGGGCGACGTGATCACGCCCGCCGACGCCGAGTCCGCGCTGGCCCGCGCCGGCCTCGCGGCCGGGCCCGGCGACGCGGTGCTCTTCCACACCGGCTGGGGGGCGCTCTGGGACGACCCCGCCGCCTACGTCGCCGGGGAGCCCGGGCCGGGGCTGGCCCTCGCGGAGTGGCTGGCCGAGCGCCGGGTCGCCCTCACCGGCTGCGACACGTGGAGCTACGGGCCGGTCCCGCCGGAGGACCCCGACGAGCCCTTCGTCGTCCCCCAGACCCTGAACGTCCGGCACGGCGTGGTCGTGCTGGAGAACCTGACGCTGACCGAGCTGGCCGAGGCCGGCGCCGCCGAGTTCATGCTCGTCGTCGCCCACCCGAAGCTGCGCGGGGCGACCGGGGCGTGGGTGGCCCCGCTCGCCGTCCTCTAGGAGGAGCGATGCCCGAGCGCTACGACGTCATCGTGATCGGCTCCGGCGCGGGCGGGGGGACGCTCACCCACGCGCTGGCGCCGACGGGCCTGCGGGTCCTGCTGCTGGAGCGCGGAGGGTGGCTGCCGCGCGAGCCGCAGAACTGGGACCCCGCGTCGATCTGGCGCGACCTGCGCTACCGCAACGCCGGCCACTGGATCGACGAGGGCACCGGCAGGGAGTTCAACCCCAAGCAGCACTACTACGTGGGCGGCAACACCAAGGTGTACGGCGCCGTGCTGTTCCGCTTCCGCGAGCGCGACTTCGGCGAGGTGCGCCACGTCGACGGGATCTCGCCGGCCTGGCCGATCGGCTACGACGAGCTGGAGCCGTGGTACGGGCGCGCCGAGCGCCTCTACTCGGTGCACGGCGAGCGCGGCTCCGACCCGCTGGAGCCCCCGGCCGCCGACCCCTACCCACACCCGCCGATCAGCCACGAGCCGCGGATCGCGCAGCTGATGGAGGACCTCGAGCGGGCCGGCCTGCGCCCCTTCCCGCTGCCGATGGGGATCATGATCGACGAGGCGGCGCCCGAGCGCAGCCCCTGCATCCGCTGCGCCACGTGCGACGGCTTCCCGTGCCTGGTGAAGGCGAAGGCCGACGCGCAGGTGGTGTGCGTCGAGCCGGCGCTGCGGTACCCCAACGTCACGCTGCGGACCGGGGCGCGGGTTGTGCGCCTGGAGACCGATGCGGGGGGCCGGGCCGTGTCCACCGTGGTGGTCGAGCGGGAGGGGGAGCGCGAGGAGTACGCCGCCGACGTCGTCGTGCTGGCGGCGGGCGCGATCAACTCGGCCGCCCTGCTGCTGGCCTCGGCGAGCGACCGCCACCCCGACGGGCTGGGCAACGGCTCCGGGGTCGTGGGGCGCCACCTGATGCTGCACAACAACTCGTCGCTGATCGCGATCTCGCACGCGCCGAACCCCACGCGGTTCCAGAAGACGCTGGGGATCAACGACTACTACTTCGGCGACGGCGAGTCGGGCTTCCCGCTCGGCGCCATGCAGATGCTGGGCCGCAGCGACGAGGTGACGATCGGCTTCGACGCGCCCGACGCCGAGGACCCGGCCGAGCTGGCCCGCCACTCGCTGGACTTCTGGATGACCACCGAGGACCTGCCGCTGCCCGGCAACCGGGTGCGGCTGGGGCCCGACGGGGGCGTCCGGCTCTCCTACACGCCCACCAACCTGGCGGCCCACGAGCGGCTGATCGCCCGCTTCCGGGAGCTGCTGGAGCCCATGGGCTGCCGGCGCGAGCTCATCGAGCGCAACACCTACCTGGGCGGGCGCCTGGGGATCTCCGGGGTGGCGCACCAGAACGGCACCATCCGCTTCGGCACCGACCCCGCCACGTCGGCGCTCGACCTCGACTGCCGCATGCACGAGGTCGACAACCTCTACGTGGCCGACGCGAGCTTCTTCGTGTCGAGCACCGCGGTGAACCCGACGCTGACGATCATCGCCAACGCCCTCCGGGTGGCCGACCGGATCGCCGACCGCATGGGCGCCCGCGCCCCGGCGGTGGCGGAGCCCGTGGCGGGATAGCCCGCCGCGCGACCGGCCCGCCCGGGGCGCGGGCGGGCCGGTCTCACCCCCGCGGGCCCATCCGGACGACCGTCCTCGGCGGCAGGTGGGGCCGGCAGGGCGCCGCGACGCGGCCCGCTCCGAAGTCGACCGCCACGATCCCGGTCAGCGTCCCGGGCCCGCTGAACTGGCGCAGGACGAGCGCCTGCCTGCGGGCGGGGAGCAGCCGGAGCCGGAGCGGCTCGTCGGTGATCCGGGCGCGCCGGCGGATCCTGCCGTCCGCGTACAGCGCGACGTCCGTGGTCGTGATGGGCGGGTCCACCCGGAACCCGAGGCCGAAGCGGCCCGCCTCGGGCCGGCAGGCCCAGGTCACCGCCCGAGCGCCGGGATCGAGACGAGCTCGAACGGCCCCCCGCCCGCGCCGTCCCCTGCCTGCCGGCCGTGAGCGCGCCGCCCGCGGCGATCACGACCAGCGCGAGCCCCACCGCGACGCCGGCGCTCACCGCGCGCCGTCCGCCCGACATACCTCCTCTACGCCCCGAGGGCCCCGGTGCGTCCCCGGCGGCGCTCACGCGTCGACGGTCAGCCGCGTCGTTCCGCCACGACGATCGCATCGCTCGCCCCGCCTGGGGGCCCTTCGGACCAGACCGCGGCGGTGCGCCCGGGCGGCCCGCCGACCGCGAGGGGCAACCCGGCGACGCGGCCGTCCGGCGTCGGGAGGGGCGTCGCGTCCCAGCCGCCGTCCGCGCCGCGGGCGGCGATCCACGCCTGCGAAGCCGGCCGCGACGAGGTTCCCGCCCGCTGCACCCACAGCAGGGCCGGCGCCGGCCCTCCCGCGACGATCGTGAACGGCGGCGGCCCGTAGAGGACCGTGGTGCCCGGTGGCGCGGGCACCGGCGGGAAGCTCGCGGCGGCCACCCGCTCCAGCGACATTTCGGCGCCGCCGGCGAACCGCAG
>ERZ1066138.316-NODE-316-length-16362-cov-8.612314_pt1 | contig 16362 bp, 10 predicted proteins | sample MGYA00382785_ERZ1066138 | MGnify/ENA primary metagenome ERZ1066138 (study PRJEB33369, sample SAMEA5778368) | biofilm metagenome | biome: Industrial cooling water; feature: Water cooling tower basin; material: Biofilm | place: United Arab Emirates | collected... | reverse complement strand
GCCATAAACAGACTTCGTACAAGTCCTTGAAGATCTGTGCGTTCGGCAAACCAAACACCATCGGGACGAGCAAGAACGGCGGCACAACGATCGCGACCGTCGTTGCAATCAAGATGCTGGCTATGGGCGGCTTCATCGCTTTTGGGAATTGCTCGGCCAGCGACGTGCGGCACTGACTCGGTCCGACAGTAGATATCCCGGAGCACCGCATCGCTCTCGATGAAAAACAAGATACGAGCACCAAGCGTCGCCTAGTAGACGGGCATCCACCGTCTCAACCTCGCTTGCGCCGTGCCTTGCTGCATTTCGAAGCAGTCTCGACTCAATCCTGGAAGGCGGGTTGGCATTGCACGCGCGATATCGCTCTCGATTCTCGATATGACACGCGAGAGGGGCATCCGGAAATTCAAACCACGAACAGCGCCCCACTCTGGCGACATGACCATCCAAGTCAGCCAGCGAAGCAAGCTGTCTGAGGCCAGCGCTGAGGCCAGTTCTCACCCGCTCTCGCAGTGCTTGATGCGCTCCTTGCTTGCGCTTGGCTATGACAAGGCGTGCGCGACTGCGCGAACTGGCTGCAGCAATCGTGCGCATGGGTGCGAGTACGCTTTCTCATGGTTTGCAAAAGGTACTGGTATTGCGCTGCAGAAGCGAGTACCGCTGCGGTTGCAGCCGGGGCTGCACCTGTCGGCAAGAGAAAGTCCTCTGCCGGCATGCGGCGCCACGCGACGATGGCCCTCGCACGAGTCGAGATCGGAATCAGCCTCCACGCAGCCTCATACAACCGCGCCAAGCCCCCCTGCCCGCTATGCTCCGCCGCTTTCGGCAGGAGCTGGCGGCATGAAGGTTCTGGTGGTGGGCAATGGCGGGCGTGAGCATGCTTTGGCTTGGCGCTTGCGGCAGTCGCGGCGGGTGAGCGAGGTGCTGGTGGCGCCGGGCAATGCGGGGACGGCGCTGGAGCCGGGGATGCGCAATGTGCCGGTTGCTGCCACCGACATCGAAGGCTTGCTCGCCTTGGCGCAGCAGGAGCAGGTGGAGCTGACCGTGGTCGGGCCGGAGGCGCCCTTGTCGCTGGGCATCGTCGACCTGTTCAGCGCGCACGGTCTGCGCTGTTTCGGGCCGCGTCGTGCGGCGGCACAGCTGGAGGCCTCCAAGGCCTACTGCAAGGACTTCCTGGCGCGGCATCAGATTCCGACCGCGCACTACGCCGTGTACACCGAACTGGAGCCGGCGCTGGCCTATGTGCGCGAGCGCGGCGCGCCCATCGTGGTCAAGGCGGATGGCTTGGCGGCGGGCAAGGGCGTGGTCGTCGCCCAGACACTGGATGAGGCGGAAGCGGCGCTGCATTCGATGCTGGGCGGTGGCAGCCTGGGCGATGCCGGGCGCCGTGTGGTGATCGAGGAGTTCCTCGATGGCGAGGAGGCGAGCTACATCGTCATGGCCGATGGCTCGCACTACGTGGCGATGGCGACCTCGCAGGACCACAAGCGCCGCGACGATGGCGATCAGGGGCCGAATACCGGCGGCATGGGCGCCTACACGCCGGCGCCAGTGGTCACCGCTGAGGTGGATGCGCTGGTGCGGCGCACAGTCATCGAACCCACGCTGGCGGGCATGCGCGCAGAAGGCGCGCCGTTCTGCGGATTCCTGTATGCCGGGCTGATGATCGACCGCCACGGCCAGGCCAAAGTGCTGGAGTACAACGTGCGCTTCGGCGATCCGGAGACGCAGCCGATCATGCTGCGTCTCCGCAGCGATTTCTGCGCGCTGATCGAAGCGGCGCTGGATGGCAAGCTGGATCAGGTTGAGCTGGATTGGGATCCGCGCCCCGCGCTGGGCGTGGTGCTGGCGGCCGAAGGCTACCCGGCGACGGTGCGCAAGGGCGATCGCATCGACGGACTGGTGGTGACGCAGTTGCCGGAGGTGAAGGTCTTCCACGCGGCGACCAAGCTGGTCGACGGTGAGGCCGTGACCGACGGCGGCCGCGTGCTCACCGTGTGCGCGCTGGGCCAGGATCTGCGCCAGGCGCGTCGCCTGGCCTATCAGCGCATCGAGTCCATCCGCTGGCCGGGGATGTTCTGCCGCCAGGACATCGGGCATCGGGCGCTGGGATGAGGTGGCGCTGGGCCGGGGATTCGGGGTTGGGGGCCGGGCCGGGGATTCGGGGTTGGGGGCTGGGCCGGGGATTCGGGGTTGGGGGCTGGGGATTGGGGCGCGTTGCTGGCGGGGATTGTGGATCGGGAAGGTCTGATCGCGCGCCAGCGGGCTCCACCGGCTGCTTGGCAGGGCCAATGGCGAAGTGCTCACTTCGGTCTGGAACTGCTTGGCTGAGTCTGGTCGGCTTGGTGTCCCTGCCGGTTGTGTGCAAGCGCCTGGCTTGATGACGCTGCAGCCTCGGCCCCGGCAGCTCGCACCCAACCGGCATGGGAGATTGCCTTTGCGTCCTTCGCTTCCTTTGCGCCCATTTGCGTCAACTATCGAGTCATCTTCAATTCGCGCCGACTCGATAGAAACGTCCCAGACTTGCGCCCCAAGCCCCAGCCCCCAGTCCCCAGCCCCGCTCCACCACCTACCAAGCCCGCTGTGCGTCTCGCGCTGGTTGTTCCGTTCGGGCAAGCCTCGAACCCCTAGATTCAGCCAAGCCCGCTTTGCGTTTCGCGCTGGTTGTTCCGTTCGGGCAAGGCTTGAACCCCTAGATTCAGCCAAGCCCGCTGTGCGTCTCGCGCTGGTTGTTACGTTCGGGCAAGCCTCGAACCCCTAGATTCAGCCAAGCCCGCTTTGCGGGCTTGTTAGTGCTTTTGCCTCCATCTCGAGGGTGATGCCGTAGCGGGTGGCGACGCTGTCCTGGATGCGTTGGGCGAGGGCAAGGATGTCGCGGCCGCTGGCTTGGCCGTGGTTGACCAGGACCAGGGCGTGTGCGGCGTGTACGCCGGCATCGCCTTCGCGGTGACCCTTCCAGCCGCAGGACTCGATCAGGTAGCCGGCGGCGAGCTTGGCCATGGAGGCATCCACCGGGTACACCGGCAGTTGTGGATCGACGGCGCGCAGCGCTTCGGCGGTGGCGCGCGGCACGATCGGGTTCTTGAAGAAGCTGCCGGCGTTGCCGATCTGCGCCGGGTCGGGCAGCTTGCGGCGGCGGATCGCCACCACGGCGTCGTGCACGTCCTGCGCGCTGGGCGTGCCGACGCCGCGAGCGCGGAGTTCCTCGCCGATGCCGGCGTAATCGAGCTTGAGATGGGGCTCGCATGCCAGCCCGAGGTGCAGCGCCAGCACCACGTAGCGATCGGGCTCGTGCTTGAACACGCTGTCGCGATAGCGAAACTGGCACTCGGCATGGCTGAGCAGGACTTGCTCGCCACGCTGCCGATCGTAGACCTCCACCGCGACGACGAACTGCTCCAGTTCCACGCCATAGGCGCCGATGTTCTGGATCGGTGCGGCGCCGCAGTCGCCGGGGATCAACGCCAGGTTCTCCAGTCCATAAGCGCCCGCTTGCAGGCTGGCGCCGACGAAGCCGTGCCAGGACTCGCCAGCAGCCACGCGCACCTGGCGCTGCCCGGCGCTGGGTGCGGCGAAGGCGATGCCTTGCAGGCGCGGGCGCAGGACCAGCGGGAGATCGTCGAGGATCAGCACATTGCTGCCACCGCCCAGCAGCACCAAGGGCCAGCCTTCCTGATCGATGCGTGCTAGCGCCGTGCACAAGGCGCCCGGTTCATGTGCCTCGATCAACCAGTGGGCGCGGGCCTCGATGCCGAAGCTGTTGAGCGGGCGCAGTGCGGCATTGGCGCTGAGACGCAGGCCTCCAAGATCGCCCAGGCAGGCGGCGACGGCGTCGATCCCGCGCATCGCTCAGAGGCCACGCCGGCGCAGCGCTTCCACGCATTCGCCGATCAGCGCCGGGCCGCGAAAGACCATGCCGGAATAGAACTGCACGAGGCGGGCGCCGGCATCGAACTTGGCCACCGCGTCGGCGCCGGTGGTGATGCCGCCCACGCCGATCAGCGGGATCGCCGGGCCCAGCCGCTCGGCCATGCCACGCAAGACCGCGGTGGCGCGCGGCATCAGCGGCGCTCCCGACAATCCGCCCTGCTCGCCGGCCAGCGGATGCCCTTGGATGACGCTGCGATCGATGGTGGTGTTGGTGCAGATCACACCGTCGATGCCAGCCGCGCGCAGCACGCTGGCGATGGCGTCCATCTGCGCCGCATCCAGATCCGGCGCAATCTTGAGGAACATCGGCTTGCGCGCACCATGCTGCGCCGCCAGTTGCTCCTGCCGCTCACGCAGGCCGCCAATGAAGCGCGCCAGCGTGGCTTCTTCCTGCAGGTCGCGCAGACCTTGCGTGTTGGGCGAGGAGATGTTCACCGTGATGTAGCTGGCCCGCGCATAGACGCGCTCCAGGCAGTACAGGTAATCGTCCAGCGCCGATTCGTTCGGCGTGTCCTTGTTTTTGCCGATGTTGATGCCGAGCACGCCCTGATAGCGCACGCATTCCAGGTTCTTGAGCATCGCGGCCACGCCGTCATTGTTGAAACCCAGACGGTTGATCACCGCATTGCGATCTGCCAGGCGGAACATCCGCGGCTTGGGATTGCCGGCTTGCGGGCGCGGCGTGATGGTGCCCACCTCGATGAAGCCGAAACCCAGCGCTGCCAGCGCATCCACATGCGCGCCGTTCTTGTCCATGCCGGCGGCCAGGCCCACCGGGTTGTCGAAACGCAGGCCGCAGATCTCCACCGGCAAGGGCGCGGGCTTGAGCGTGAGCAGCGGATTGAGACCGCTGCGATAGGCCGCTTCGATGGCCTTCAGGCCGAGGCCGTGGGCGCGCTCGGCGTCGAGCGCAAAAATGAGGGGACGCACCAGGCCGTACATCAACGCACCTCGCCCAGGTACAACACGCTGTCGTAGTCGAAATCCACCACGCCGTCGCACGCGTGGGCGGCGTGCAAGTCATCCAGCGCAGCCAGCATCGCTGCATGTCCCGGATGCTCGGGCGGCGGCGTGTAGGAGGAAGAGCGCAAGCGCCCGCGCAGGGCCGCCAGATCCAACTGCTGGCGATGTTCGAAGGACTGCACTCGATAGTGCTCGCCGCCGAAGAAGCGCTGCAAGGCGACCGGATCGGCGTAGCGCTCGGCCACGCTGCTGTAGTCGGTGCCGTGCCTGAGCAGCAGGGCCTCGTAGCCGTCCAGGAAAGGCGTGCCGCCGCGCCGGCGCAGATTCCACACGATGGCCGCCAGCTTGCGACCACGCAGGATGCGTTGTGCCTCAGCCCGCGCAGCCTCAGGATCGAACCAATGGAAGGCCTGTGCCGCCAGCCACAGATCCACGCTGGCCTCGGCCAGTCCGGTGGCATCGGCGCGACCATCCTGCGCCCTGAAAGCCGGCCACACCGCCAGATCCTGAGCCGCCACCGCGCGCATCGCCGCATTGGGCTCCACTGCGATCACCGTGTGTCCGGCCTGCAACAGCGGCCGGCAGGAAATGCCCGTGCCGGCGCCGATGTCGGCCACCACCGATGCCGCTGCCAACTCAGCGCCGGCAGCGAGCGCCGACCACAAAGCAGCCGGGTAGTCGGGCCGGAAGCGCGCGTAATCGCTGACGCGATTGGAGAAGCGTTCGGTGGCGGCCAGCCCGCTCACCGCAGGCCGGTCTCGTTGCGCGCAATCACCAGTCGCTGGATCTCGCTGGTGCCTTCGTAGATCTCGGTGATCTTGGCGTCGCGGAAGTAGCGCTCCAGCGGCATCTCCTTGGAGTAGCCCATGCCGCCGTGGATCTGCACCGCCTGGTGGGTGATCCACATCGCCGCTTCGGAGGCGAACAGCTTGGCCGCCGAGGCCTCGGTGGAGAAGCGCTGACCGCTGATCAGCGAGTCCTGCTTCAGCCACGCAGCGCGCAAGGTCAGGAGCTGCGCCGCATCCAGCTTGCACTTCATGTCGGCGATCTTGGCCTGGGTCATCTGGAAGGAGCCGATCGACTGGCCGAAGGCCTTGCGGTCACGCGCGTAGACCAGAGTGGCCTCGTACGCGGCGCGCGACAGGCCCACCGCCTGCGCGGCGATGCCGATGCGACCGGCATCCAGCACGCCCATCGCGATCTTGAAGCCCTCGCCTTCCTGACCGATCAGGTCTTCGGCGGGGATGCGGTAGTCGGTGAACTCGATCTCGCAGGTGGCGGAGGCGCGGATGCCGAGCTTGGGCTCGGTCTTGCCGCGGTGAAAGCCTTCGCGCTCGGTGTCGACCATGAAGGCGCTGATGCCCTTGCCGCCCTTGGCCGGATCGGTCATCGCGAACAGCATGATGTACTTGGCGACCGGGCCGGAGGTGATCCAGCTCTTCTTGCCGTTGACGGTGTAGTAGCTGCCGTCGGCCGAGCGCTGCGCGCGCACGCGCATCGCCGAAGCGTCTGAACCGGACTGCGGTTCGGTCAGCGCGTAAGCGCCAATGGCCTGGCCGGTGGCGATGGGCGTGACGTAGCGATGCTTCTGCGCCTCGGTGCCGTACTTGAGCAGGCCGTTGCAGTACAAGGTGTTGTTGACGCTCATGATCGTCGAGTGCGCGCAATCGGCCGCCGCGATCTCGATCATTGCCAGCACATAGGCCACCGCATCCAGGCCGGCGCCGCCGTACTCGTTGGGCACTTCAATGCCCATCAGGCCGTTCTCGCCCAGAAGCTTGATCGTGTCCATCGGGAACTCGCCGCTCTTGTCGAATTCGGCGGCGATCGGCGCGATGCGTTCCTGGGCGATACGCCGCGCGACGTCCTGGATCATCAGTTGCTCTTCGGTGTAACGAAAGTCCACGGCAGCCCTCCACACGAGACCAGCGAAAAGGCCGCGGAGTATGCCAGCGGCCTCTTCGAGCCGGCGCTCACCCACTGCTGTCCTGCCGGCACGCTGGGCCTTGCCCTCGCCTCGAACTGAGAAGAGATGGTGACGAGGGCGGCGCTTCAGCGGCTGCCTATACTCGGCCGCCTCGATTGCGATCCGGAGGCTGCCATGTCCTTGTTGCGTCTATGTCTGGCTTTGCTGTGCGTGCTGGTACTGGCCGCATGTGCGCACACCGGCGCGCAGACCCAGGACCCGGCGCCGGTCGCCGATGCAAATCCGACCAATCCGGAGGTGCGGCGCGAGGGCAATCTGGTGCTGGATCAGGTGCCACCGGTGCCCGAAGCGCTGCAGGAAAGCCTGCGCCGCTACCAGAACATGCGCCCGGCCAACTTCATCGACTGGCTGCCCAACGATGCGGGTGTGCTGATCTCGGTGCGCTTTGGTGACGTGGCGCAGCTGGCTCGGGTGACCATGCCCGAGGGCATGCGCACCCAGCTGACCTTCTACAACGAGCCGATCGCGCAAGCCTGGGTGAGTCCTGATCCGACCGTCAACGGCGTCATCTTCAGCAAGGACCAGGGCGGCGACGAGTACTTCCAGCTCTACTTCATGAACCTCGGCGACCAGAGTGTGCGCCGGCTGACCGATGGCAAGTCACGCAACGAACAGGTGGTGTTTGCCCGCGATGGCCGGCGCTTTGCGTACTCCTCCACGCGCCGCACGGGCAAGGATTTCGACATCTGGGTCGGCGATGTCAGCAGTGCCGAGCCGCACCGTTTGCTGGTGCAGCAAGGCGGCACCTGGTACCCGCTCGATTTCTCACCGGATGGGCGCAAGCTGGCCGTGGTGCAGTGGTTCTCGATCGCCGATGCGCGCATCTATCTGGCCGATCTGGTGGATGGCTCGCTGCAGCGCATCGAGATCAGCGCCAAGCCCAGCTTCGACAACGCTGCGCTGTTCGAGCCCGATGGCAAGAATCTGTTGATCCTGACCGACGCCACCGGCGAGTGGCAGCAGTTGGTGCGCTACAACCTCGAACGCCAGGTGGCTGCGCCCCTGTTCAGGCAGAAATCCTGGGATGTGGAAGGGATGACGCTGAGCCCGGATGGCCGCTATCTGGCCCTGATCCGCAACGCCGATGGTTCCAGTCAGATCGAGATCTACGACCGCAGCCAGCAACTGGCCGAGGCGGGCAAGCTGGGATTCGATTTCGGCGTCGTGCCCAAAGTGGCCTTCAACGCTGCCGGCACCGAACTGGGCTTCGGAATCAGCGGCCCACAGATTCCCGGCGATGTGTTCTCGCGCCGTTTGCACACCGACGTCCTGACCCGGTGGACGCGCGGCGAGACCGGCGGCATCGATCCGGCCACCTTCGTCAGCCCGAAGCTAGAGCGCTACGGCGCGCACGACGCCGACCCGATGTTCCTCGGCCTGCCGCGGCAAATCCCGACGTACATCTACCGCCCGGCCGGCGAGGGTCCGTTCCCGGTGCTGGTCATGATCCATGGCGGACCGGAAGCGCAATCGCGACCGATGTTTAGCGACTTCATCCAGTTCCTGGTGCGCGAGATGCGCATTGCCGTGGTGGTGCCCAATGTGCGCGGCTCGGCGGGCTATGGCAAAACCTATCTGTCACTGGACAACGGCAAGCTGCGCGAGGACTCGGTCAAGGACATCGGCGCCCTGCTCTCCTGGATCCAGGCGCAGCCCGATCTGGACGCGCAGCGGGTGGCGGTCTATGGCGGCAGCTATGGCGGCTACATGGTGCTGGCCTCGATGGTGCAATTCGGCGACCAGCTCAGCGCCGGTGTGGACATCGTCGGCATCAGCAACTTCGTGACCTTCCTGGAGAACACCAATCCTTATCGTGTCGATCAGCGCCGTCCCGAGTACGGCGATGAGCGCGATCCGGCGATGCGGGCCTTCCTGGAGCAGATCTCGCCACTGACCCGTGCCCACGAGATCGTCGATCCCTTGTTCGTGATTCAGGGCGCCAACGACCCGCGCGTGCCGGCCAGCGAGGCCGAGCAGATCGTCAAGGCGGTGCGCGACAACAAGCAGACCGCCTGGTACATGCTCGCCCTCGACGAGGGCCACGGCTTCAAGAAGAAGGAAAACCGCGATCAGATGACCGAGGCCGTCGCCCTGTTTCTGGAGCAGCACCTGGTCAAGGCACCGGTCGCCGCGACCGAGGGTGAGTAAGGCGGCGAGGTACAAGCGCCCTTCGGGCCGCGCTGTCGCATCACACGTGCGATCAAGGGGCATGGCGCTGAGGCGCCATTGTCCCGGCACCAAGAGGTACATCCACGAGGCCACGTCGGATCCGCACCTGCGGTGTTTGATCCGACCTGCGCCAGGCCCCTACACCATGGCAGCTTCCCGAAGCTCGCCAGCAAGGCGCCCCCGACCCCCAGCCCCCAATCCCGCCTTCCGGAACCGCCATGTCGCGGGGCTCGCGCATGACTTTCGACCCGGTTGCCCAGCGCGCAGTCGAGGCGTATTTCTAGACAGAACGTTCTGTATAGAAATCTCCTCATGCCGCGTCTGCCCAAAGCCCGCAGTCAGATCCTGGAAGCGGCCGAGCGCATCGTGAAGGAGCGCGGCGCGGCCAATCTGACCTTCGAAGAACTGGTGCAGGAGAGCGGCATTTCGCGCGGCGGCATCACCTATCACTTCGCCACCAAGGATGACCTCCTGCGCGCCCTGATCGAGCGCGATCTGGCGCAGGGCATGGCGGCCGAACAAGCGGTGCGTACCAGCCTAGACAACCAACCCGGCGCCGATCTGATCGCCATCATCCGCACCTGGTCGCAACCCGATAGCGATCGGCGCCGCTTCGTCGCCGGCATGCTCAGCGCGGTGGCACACGATCCCGGTCTGCTCGATCCAATCCGCGCGCACCATCGCCAGGAGTGCGACGGCAAGACCTGGTGCGCGCAGGAAGTCCGCCGCGGGATTTTGCGGCTGGCGGCGGAAGGCCTGTTCTGGAGCGAGTTCTTCGGCTGCAGCGAGATACCGCCCGAGCAGCGCCAGCGAGTGGTCGCCGAACTGGAAGCCCTGGCCCGCGAGTGGTCGACCGCGGTAGCGCCTGTAGCCGGCGATGCCGCAAGTTCCTCAGCGAGCGCCCAAGCGGCGACGCCTCAACCGATTCACTAAGCACAAGGATTCTTCCGATGGCCCGTCCATCTCTCCGCTTTGCCTTGGCCATTGCCTTGTCCCTGGCGCTCAGCGCCTGTGGTGGTGGCGGCGGCCCGCCCGCCGACATGCAGATGCCGCCGACGCCGGTCAATGTGGCGCAGGTGTTGAACAAGCCGGTCACCGCCTGGGACGAGTTTTCCGGCCGCATCGAGGCGGTGGAACGTGTGGAGTTGCGTCCGCGGGTTTCAGGCTATCTGGAGTCGGTGCATTTCGAGGAAGGCCGCCAGGTGCAAGCCGGGCAGCTCTTGTTCCGCATCGATGCACGCGAGTACCAGGCCGCGCTCGCCGCCGCCAAGGCAGACACGCAACGCGCCAGCACGCGGCTGGAAGTGGCACGCCAGAACCTCAGCCGCATCGAGACGCTGGCCCAGGCGAAGGCCGCCTCGCAAGAAGAACTGGAGCAGGCACGCGGCGAAACTCGCCAGGCCGAGGCTGATCTGGGCGCGGCGCAAGCGCGCGTGGCGCAAGCGCAGCTCAATGTGGACTTCTGCGAGATCCGTGCGCCCTTCACCGGCTTGATCAGCCAGGCGCTGATCCGCCCGGGCAACTGGCTGGCCGCCGGACAGAGCCTGCTCACCACCCTGGTGTCGGTGGATCCGGTGCACGTGGCTTTCGATGGTGACGAGCGCATGTACCTGCATTACCAGTCGCTGGCGCGGGCGGGCGAGCGTCCGAGTTCGCGTGACTCGGCCAATCCGGTGCGCATCGGTCTTGCCAATGAAGAAGGCTTCCCGCACCTCGGCAAGATGGTCTTCGTCGACAACGCGCTGGATCCGGCCACGGGCTCGATCCGCGCCAAGGCGGAGCTGCCCAATCCCGATGGCCGCTTCACACCCGGCTTGTTCGCACGCGTGCAGTTGCTCGGCGAGACCGCCGAGGAAGCCATGCTGATCCACGATCAGGCAGTGCTGACCGATCAGGACCGCAAGTACGTCTACGTGGTGGGTCCGAACAACACGGCACTGCGCAAGGATGTGGTGCTGGGCGCCAGCATCGAAGGTTTGCGCGTGGTCGAGAGCGGGCTTGAGGCCAGCGATCGGGTGGTGGTCAATGGCATGCGCAAGATCTTCTTCCCCGGCGCGCCCTTGCAGCCGATCGAGGTGCCGATGACCGAGCCCAACAAGCTGGTTGAGGCAGCGGTCGAAGCCCCCGCCGATTCCGCCGGCACGGCGCCGCAGGGCTGAATCCCATGGCACACGCCGATCTCTCCAGTGTTTTCGTCGACCGGCCGATTCTGGCAGCGGTGCTCTCGCTGCTGGTCTTGATTGCCGGTCTGATCGCCATCCCCAGCCTGCCGATCAGTGAGTACCCGAATGTGGTGCCGCCCTCGGTGCAGGTCACGGCGCGCTATCCGGGCGCCAATCCCAAGACCATCGCCGAGACCGTGGCCGCGCCCATTGAAGAGGCGGTCAACGGCGTCGAAGGCATGATCTACATGAAGTCGACCAGCGGCGCCGACGGCACCATGCTGCTGACCGTCACCTTCAAGACCGGTACCGACATCGACCTTGCCGCGGTGCAAGTGCAGAACCGGGTGGCGCAGGCGCTGCCGCGGCTGCCGGAAACAGTGCGCCAACTCGGCGTCACCACGGTCAAGAGTTCGCCGAACCTGACCATGGTGGTGCACCTGCGCTCGCCGGATGGCCGCTACGACGGCTTGTACCTGTCGAACTACGCCAATCTGCGCGTGCGCGATGAGCTGGCGCGCATCGACGGCGTCGGCCAGGCGCTGAGCTTTGGCTCCGGCAACTATTCGATGCGGGTGTGGATCGACCCTGACAAGGCGGCGGCGCGTGATCTGTCCGCCACCGACATCATCGCGGCCATTCGCGAGCAGAACATCGAGGTCTCGGCCGGTGCCATCGGCGCGGCGCCGCAGCCACGGGGCAGCGCAGTGCAGCTGTCGATCAATGCCCAGGGCCGCCTGGACAGCCCCGAAGCCTTCGGCGAGATCGTGCTCAAGGCTGCGGTCGACGGCGCGCTGACGCGGCTGCGCGATGTGGCGCGGATCGAACTCGGCTCCGACAACTACTCGCTGAACTCGCTGCTCAACAACGAGGACGCGGCGGCGATCGTGATCTTCGAGGCGCCCGGCGCCAACACCATCGCCCTGTCCGACGCGGTGCGCGAGAAGATGGCGGAACTGGCGCGCGGCTTTCCGGAGGGCGTGGAGTGGACGGTGGTGTACGACCCCACGGTGTTCGTGCGCCAATCGATCCGCTCGGTGATCACCACGCTGCTGGAGGCGGTGGCGCTGGTGGTGCTGGTGGTGGTGGTGTTCCTGCAGACCTGGCGCGCTTCGATCATCCCGCTGCTGGCGGTGCCGGTGTCGATCATCGGCACCTTTGCCGTGCTCTGGCTGCTCGGCTTCTCGATCAATGTGCTGACCTTGTTCGGCCTGGTGCTGGCGATCGGCATCGTGGTCGACGATGCCATCGTGGTGGTGGAGAACGTCGAGCGTCACATCGAAGAAGGACTGCGCCCGCGCGAGGCTGCGCACAAGGCGATGAGCGAGGTCTCCGGGCCCATCGTGGCCATCTCGCTGGTGCTGGCCAGCGTGTTCGTGCCGCTGGCCTTCCTGGGCGGCGTAACCGGCGAGTTCTATCGCCAGTTCGCGGTGACCATCGCCGCCTCGGTGCTGATCAGCGCCTTCAACTCGCTGACCCTGTCGCCAGCCTTGGCCGCGGTGCTGCTGCAGCCACATGGCGCACGCAAGGATGCGCTGGGACGCTGGATCGAGAGTACCTTCGGGCGCTTCTTCCGCTGGTTCAACACCCGTTTCAAGGGTGCCAGCGAGCGTTATTCCGGGCGCATCGGCTACACCATCGCGCGCGGGCCGCGGCTGATGGTGATGTACGTGTTCCTGATCGGCCTGACCATCCTCGGCTTCCAGAACGTGCCCGCCGGCTTCATTCCCACCCAGGACAAGCAGTACCTCTTCGCCGCCCTGCAACTGCCGGAAGGTGCCACGCTGGAACGCACCGAGGCCACCATGCGTCGCATGGGCGAAATGGCGCTGTCGGTGGAGGGCGTGGAGAGCGCGGTGCAGTTCCCGGGCTTGAATGCGGTGCACTTCGTCAACACGCCCAATGTCGGGGTGATGTTCATCGGCATCAAGCCTGCCAACGAACGCGAGCTCTCGGCGCCCGAGATTGCCTCCGAGATCAACCAGCAATTCGGCACCATCCAGGACGGTCTGGCCTTCGCCCTGCTGCCGCCACCCGTACTGGGGCTGGGCAATGCTGCCGGTGTCGAGGCCTATGTGCAGGATCGTGGCGCCGCTGGCTACGGCGAGCTCAACAATCAGGTGCAGGCGTTCTCCGGCGCGCTGCGCGGCACACCGGGATTCGATCCCTACGCCGTGTTCAGCACCTTCCAGTCCAACGTGCCGCAGCTGGATGCGCATGTGGACCGCATCAAGGCCAAGGAGCAGGGCCTTGCCCTGACTGACATCTACGCCACCCTGCAGGTTTACCTGGGCTCGGCCTACGTCAACGACTTCAATCTCTTCGGCAAGACCTACAGCGTGTATGCGCAGGCCGATGCCGCTTTCCGCGATCAGGTCGAGGACATCTCGCGGCTGAAGGTGCGCAATCAGATGCAGCAGATGGTGCCGCTGGGTAGCGTGGTCGAGGTGGAGCCCAGCTTCGGCCCCGATCCGGTGATCCGCTACAACGGCTATCCGGCCGCCGATCTGCAGGCGGGCATCAACCCGGCCCTGATGTCCTCGCAGCAGGCCATCGTCAAGCTGGACGAGATGGCGCAGCAGATGCTGCCGCGCGGCATGGAGGTGGAATGGACCGGCTTGACCTTCCAGGAAGTCACCCAGGGCTCCTTGGCGCTGCTGGTGTTCCCGCTGTGCGTGCTGCTGGTCTACATGGTGCTGGCAGCGCTGTATGAGAGCTGGACCCTGCCGCTGGCGGTGATCCTGATCGTTCCGCTGTGTCTGTTGTCAGCGATCGGCACGATCTGGCTGCTCAATCTGGTCAACGGGCTTTGGTTTGGCCTGTCGATCGGCATGGGCTGGATCCAGCCGCCACCGATCGGCGTCCCGCCCACCTTCATCGACAACAACATCTTCACCCAGATCGGTCTTGTGGTGCTGATGGGCCTGGCTTGCAAGAACGCCATCCTGATCGTCGAGTTCGCCCGCGATCTCGAAGCGCAGGGTCGCAGCATCGTCGAGGCCGCCATCGAAGCCTGCCGTCTGCGTCTGCGCCCGATCCTGATGACCAGCTTCGCCTTCATCATGGGCGTGCTGCCCTTGGTCTTTGCCAGCGGCGCCGGCGCCGAAGTGCGCTACGTGATGGGCGTGACGGTGTTCGCCGGAATGCTCGGCGTGACCTTCTTCGGGCTCTTTTTCACACCGGTGTTCTATGTCCTGTTGCGACAGTGGGTGGAAGCGCGCGCGGCGCGTCAGCGTGCGGAGGTGGGCCATGCGTGAGCGTCATCTGATGCGTCCCTTGAGCCTGTCGCTGGCCTTGGCGCTGAGTCTTGGGGCCTGCACCGTCGGCCCGCAGTACACGCGGCCCGACACCCGCCTGCCGACGCAATTCGACCAGGCCCAGGCTGCAGGCGAGCAAGCGCCGGCCAGTCCGCTGTTTGCGGCATTCCAGGATCCCGCACTCAATGGCCTGATCGACAGCGCGCTGGCCGCCAACACCGGCATCGCACAAGCCGTCGCGCGACTGGATGAGGTGCGCGCGCTGCGCGGGCTGGAGAAGTACGCCCTGTATCCGACGGTGACGGCAGCCGCGGACCAAGAGCGCTCCAATCCCAGTTCGCGCGATCCCTTCGTGCCCAGCGACATCGCACAGACCGAGACCTGGCGCGCCGGTTTTGATGCGGTGTGGGAAATCGATCTCTTCGGGGGCATCCGCAGCTCGAAGAAAGCCATCGTGGCCGAGCAGGAGGCTGCCGAGGCCGCGCTGCGCGGTGTGCGTCAGGCGGTGACGGCGGAAGTGGCACAGGCCTACTTCGCGCTGCGCGGCGCGCAGCAGCGTCTGCGCCTCAAGCAGCGCACGGTGGACAATCTGCGCGAGAACCTGCGGCTGCTGGAACTGCGTCGCGATGCCGGCCGCGGCACTGATCTGGACGTGGCTCGTTCGAACGCGCTGGGCTTGTCGATCGCCTCCGAACTGCCGCTGATCGAAGCCGAAGTGGTGCAGCACGAACAACGGCTGGCGGTGCTCACCACGCTGCCCATCGACACGCTGCGCAGCCGCATCGGCACCGAAGAGACGGCAATCGAGTGGCCACAGCTGGTGCAGACCGGCACGCCGGAAGAATGGCTGCGGCGACGGCCGGATGTGGCGGAAGCCGAGCGTCGGCTCGCCGCTGCCACGGCGCGTGTGGGCATCGATGTGGCTGAGTTCTTTCCCAAGCTGAACCTGCTCGGCGGCTTTGGCTACACCGCGCAGAGCTCGGGCGACCTGCTCGAATCGCAATCCGAGCGCTGGCGCTTCGGGCCCAGCCTGAGCTGGAGCTTTCTGGACTTCGGCCGCATCCAGCAACGCGTGCTCGCCGCCGAAGCGCGCGCCGACGGTGCCATGGCGCGCTATCAGGAAACCGTGCTGCGCGCGCTGGAGGAAACCGAAACGGCGCTGGCCAATTACCGTGCAGCGCAACGCGCCACGGCAGCGCTCAGCCTGGCCGTCACCCGCGCCACCGATGCCGCACGCCTGGCGCGCATCCGCTTTGATGCTGGTGCGGTGGATTTCCTGGTGGTGCTGGATGCCGAACGCACCCAACTCGACCTGGAAGACCAGCTGGCCCGTACCGCAACCCAACGCGGCACGGCGCTGGCGGCCTTGTACAAGGCACTGGCCGGGGACTTCGCGCGCGCATCGTGAGGGGTGCGAAAGCGGAATTGGGGACTGGGGCAAGGAATCCTGGAAGACTGGATCGCGCACAAGCGCGCTCCCACAAGCCTGAGGCGCTGCCGTGCGGCCGCTGGCTTGCGCCCCAGCCCCTGATCCCCAATCCCGAATTGCTCGCTACCCCCGCCCGGCCAGATCGGCGGGTTCCATGCGGGCTTCGGGGAAGCGCACGGTGACCACAGTGCCCTGGCCCATTTCGCTGCGGAACTCGATGGGCCAGCCGAAGCGGTCGGCGAGGCGCTTGACGATGGTGAGGCCTACGCCATGGCCGCCACGGCGGCCGTGCTCGGCGCGGAAGAAAGGCTGGAAGATCTTCTTGAGATCAGCTTCGGACATGCCGATCCCGGTGTCGGCCACGGTGACCTGGCCGGCATCCACGGTGACGGTCACCTGGCCCTGATCGGTATAGGCCACGGCATTGCGGATCAGATTGCCCAGCGCAATCGCGACGACCTTGGA
>ERZ1066138.315-NODE-315-length-16409-cov-10.277302_pt1 | contig 16409 bp, 14 predicted proteins | sample MGYA00382785_ERZ1066138 | MGnify/ENA primary metagenome ERZ1066138 (study PRJEB33369, sample SAMEA5778368) | biofilm metagenome | biome: Industrial cooling water; feature: Water cooling tower basin; material: Biofilm | place: United Arab Emirates | collected... | reverse complement strand
CCTTAGGGTCGTGCTTGGGATCGTATTTCGAACCGGCAACCTTTTCCGGATAGCCCGGCTTGGGCTCCCAGCAGTTTCCAGCAGCCTTGCACTTGGTGCCGTCATAGGCCCCGGCCGCACCTGCGCTGAAAACGATAACAAGGGCTGCGCCCGCGGACGCTACAATCGTGCTTATCTTGGACATCTATATTTCCTCCGATGTGGTCGTGACTTCTGGCGGTTTCTCCGCCTTCTTCCTTGCAGCCAGATGGTGGTCAACTAGCCGCCGGATGGTTTGCAGGCGCTGGCCTCGGCAATCTTTTTCACGTCGCCGCCCTCCCCGCTTTTGTGTTCGACGTAGGGCTTGAACTTCGCCTTCTGCTCTGCCGTCAACCACTCCGCGTCGGCAGGATCGCCGGCATAAAGATGTCGGATCCACGCCATCAGCTTGAGCATTTCATCGAGGCTCAGATCATTGTGCGGGCCCATCATGCCCTGCGCGCCGCCATAGATCGTTTCAAAGAGACCTTTGTCTGTGGTGTTCTTTGGATAGGTCCAATAGCCATCGTTGAGGCCCGGACCAAGTTTTCCCTCGCCGACATGACCATGGCAGCCCGAGCATGCCGTGAGGTAGACTTCTTCACCAGCTGGCAGGCAGGCCGCCACTTCGGTATATGGGTTCACGCCGGTCTGTAGAAACGACTTCACGGCGTCGGTATCCTGGCCTTCGGGATTTGCCGTCTCGAGAATTCTGAGATCCTCACCTGTGATCGTGTGGTTGAAGGTCAAGCTTTGCGCGAGCGCGCCGGCCGCTCCGAGTGCCAACGCGGCGATCGCCATGAGCCCCGCGGTTTTCATTGTATTCATTTCAGTAGATGCCTTCCCCTGCACGTTCACTCGAACTCTGAGCCAAGGATCGCGTCGATGCTCGCACCGCGGTTCGACGCCTTAGACACCGGCAAAACCGGAATGCCCTCCTCCTCCAAAATTTTGTCGATCGACGGTTTCGCCTTCTCGAGCGCCAAATCAACCGCTGCCAGAAGCTGCTTATCGTCCAGTCGAACACCAGCCGACTGATCGAAATGATGCGGAACTTTCTCGCCGTCGCTGCGCGTATTGTTGTCGGGAATGAGCGTCATCTTCACTTTGCCGCTCTCCTTGACGTAGCGCGCGACTTCCGGCGCGAAGTGTACGGCCAGATCGGCAGTACCGTCTGCCACCTCACCGACCATCTTCTCCGGCGGAACGCGCACGTACTGATTGCGGCGGTCCTTGTACCCCATCAATGACTTCATATAATTGAAGTTGTCTTCGTAGAGCCCGGCCTTGCGAATCATCGTTTCTATCGGAGTCCCGGCGATGAAACCGACCTTGGACACCTTCTGCAGATCGGGACTGTCCCAGCTCTTGATGTCGAGCGGCGAGTCGCTACGCTGAACGAAGACATACCCCGTCCGGTAATATGGACGCGTGGTGAGCACGCGCGCGTCGCCGGTATCCAATCCCATCACGACATCGCACTGCCGCTTGTCGAGAAGATCGCGCACAAGGTAGATTGACGCTTTGTCGAGAAAGATGAATTCGGGAGTACGACCCATTGCTTCTGCGACGACCTGCGCAATCCGGTTTTCAAAGCCCGTTTTCTCACGATTGGAGAACGGCAGTTCGCTACCGGCTGCGCAGATGCGCAGCTTGGTTATGTCGGGCGCAGCCCCCGCAGCTGTGACATCCGGAGACGCGAACCCAGCCTGGCTCGCCACCGCGGCGAACGAGACTGAAAGAGCGAGAGCGCCGAGCAAGCCGGTCCAGTTCTGAACGATCGAAGTCCGCTCGAGTTTCATAGGTAATTCCTTGGGTAATTGGGGCGCCTCAGGAGGTGCGGAGGACACCTTCGACTGGGGTCGGAAAAGGGGATGGTGATTGCCGCAGCGGTCCTGAACCCGAGGAGACGGGAAGGCGGTAGCCGCTGCGGCAACCGGTTTGGCTAGCTCGACCGCTTAGCCCTTGTATTCGCCGACAGACAGGTCGTTGTACGGGCTCTTGCCATCGAGCGAGAACACCATGAGACCACCGCCCATCTGCGTGTAGTTCTGCAGGTTTTTGAAGGCTCCGACAGCACCGAGGCCGGCAGTCGGATCCTGCAGGTCGAACACGAGGCCAACGCCCGGCCAGCCGCCAACGCCGTACATGATCGCGACGTACTGCGTGCCGTTGTGCTCATACGACATCGGGTGACCGATCACGCCCGAAGGAAGCTTGAACTTCCAGAGCAGTTCGCCGGTGTCGGAGTTGCGGGCCTTGATGAAGCCGTCGAGCGTTCCGTAGAACACAAGGTTGCCGGCTGTGGCCATGGTGCCACCCCAGACGGAGAACCGCTCCATCTTCTCCCACTTGTACTCGCCGGAGATCGCGTTGTAGGCCTTGATCTGGCCGAGGCCGAGATAGTTCTCGCGATCGCCCTTCGGGCCCGGGTACATCCACAAAGTCGCGCCGACGAAGAACTGGCCGGCACGGTAGGGAAGCATGAACGGCTCCCAATCCATGCAGATGTGGTTGATGCCCATGAAGAAGAGTTCCTTCGAGGGATCGTAGCTGTCGTGACCCTGGTTGTGGTAGCCCATGGCCGAGGGGCAAATTTCTTTGCCCTTGTGGTCCATGCGCGTACCGAACTCCGGATCGCGGACCGGCAGACCGGTCTTCAGGTCGACCTGCTTCACCCAGTTGACCGTGTCGTCGAGCTTGTTGGCCGAGATGAGGTCACCGTTCTCGCGGTCGAGCGTGTAGACGATGCCGTTGCGATCGGGGTGGGTCAGAAGCTTGCGCTTCTTGCCGGTCTTGTCGTTCTGCTCCGAAAGAATCATGACGTTGACGCCGGCGTAGTCCCACTCGTCATGCGGAGTCTTCTGGTAGCCGAACTTGGCTTTGCCGGTATCGGCATCGCGGCCCCAGATCGTCATCGTCCACTTGTTGTCTCCCGGACGCATGGTCTCGTTCCACGGCGCCGGGTTGCCCGAGCCATAGTGGAAGAGGTTCGTATCGGGGTCGTAGGCGTACCAGCCCCAGTTCGTGCCGCCACCGATCTTCCAGGCGTCGCCTTCCCAGGTGCCCGTGCCGAGACCCTTCTGGCCGTAATGCGGGTTTGCCGAGTTGAATTCGTCTGCGAGAGCGACTTCGTTGTCCGGCCCCGTGGCGTACACGCGCCAGACCTGCTCACCCGTGCGGATGTTGTAGGCGGTGGTGTGACCGCGCACGCCGAGCTCTGCGCCCGACGAACCGACAATGGCGAGGTCCTTGATCACATACGGAGCCTGCGTCAGCGTCTGACCGACCTTGATGTCGCCGTTCTCAACCTTCCAGTACTCTTCACCGGTCTTGGCGTTGAGGGTCACGAGGTGGCCGTCGAGCTGCGTCTTGACGATGAGCGGCGGGGTCTTGTCGTCACCCGGCCAGTAGGCGAGACCGCGGTTGACGAGGTCGCAACAAGCCACCGAGCGTGCGGCAGGATCCTGCTTTGGCTTGTGCTGCCAGATGATGCGGCCCGGATCTTTGAGGTCCAGCGCGAACGTATTGTTTGGAAACGACGTATGAACGTACATCACGCCGTCAACGACGAGTGGTGTTCCTTCATGGCCGTGCAGAAGACCAGTGGAGAACGACCAAGCTGCGCGAAGATCTTTGACATTTTCAGCGTTGATCTGTGTGCTCGTGACGTAGTTCTGAGAGCTGTAGTTCTTGCCGGGCATCACCCAGTTTTCGTTGCTCTTCGACAGCTCGTGAAGCTTGTCGTTTGCAACGGCACCAGCCGACATGGCGACGATCGAAACCGTTGCCAGCAGCCCCATGACGAGTTGCTTTTTCATCTATTTACCTCGCGTTTCCACCCTAACCGGCCGGCGGCGCAGCGATCATCCAACGGAAGCTGGAAGTGGCGGCGCTGCCGGGATCGGGCTTTTCGGGCCGACAACCGGCCCATTGCCCAATTTGGCGATCCCCGCGCTCCTGACCTCGTCGATGACGGGGTGAAACGAGCTCGACCGCAGAAGGGACGATAGAACGCAAACCAGACATTGGTCTTTAGGCCGACTCCCAGACTTGACCGGGAAGATCTTGCAACTCCAGCGGGATACATATGCCATTGCATAGGGAGTAATGGTGTAACATTACACTACCGGCGAGAGACCCAACATGGCCGAATGGCCCGAGGCGGCCAACCCGCCTGCCTCTGGACCACGCGCGCCCCTGACGCCGGACGGATGAAATGTCAAAAAAAACAGGCCAATGCCCCGAGGCTCAGAACCGCATACCTAGCCGCACCACAAGAGCTGCTGCGACCGCGTTCGCAATTCTGGTTTCGGCATGCAGTGAAGAAAACCAAACCGTTGCCAATCCGGACGCCGCACAAGCGCCGACCATCGCGGCGCACGACATATCATGGCTGGCGGTCGACAACGATCTCTCGCCCGCGCAGTGGCTGGCGAGCCGCAACAATGACGATCTGCGTCCGCTCACCGATCCCGACGTCCAACGCGTAAAGAAGCTGCTCGACAACGCGCACCGCGTTTACCGCGAGAGCCAGCGCATGATCGCCAATCGCACGGTGCAGCTCGAAGGCATGCTCGCAGCCAACGGCCACAACGACCCTGCCGTCGAAATCCTTTCCGATCTCGCCGAGGTTCCCGGCGAAGTCGGCCAAACAGAAGGCTTCGGTGCTATCGGGCAACATTACGTCAACTTGCGTACCGAAGGCCGCAGCAAAGAAGACGCGCTTGCGAAACTAAAGCGCCTCTACGGAAAGCGCCGCCCAGAATGACGAGCGCGTACGACGTGCAGCGATCACGGCTGTCCGCCTGGTGGCACGGCATACCCATCCGCTGGCAGGTGCTGACCGCGATTGTGGCGACCTTCATCGTAACGGGTCTGTTTGCTGGATCAGTATCGGTGATCGACGCGCGCCAACGCGCCCACGTCGAAACTGAATTCCACCTTGCGCTCTGGCAACAATATATAGGCGTGCGGTTCTCGGAACTCATGTCCGAACGCGAGCTCGACGGCATCGAGAAGCAAATTCGTGCCGACCTATCGCGCGTCCGGCATGTCTCCGCCACGCTCACGTTTCGCGCAACGGGCCGCACGATTGAGTTGGCTAACAGCCCGCTACAGGCTCAGCCGCCCGAAAGAAACGAGACGGCGCCGCAATGGTTCATTGATCTTGTTCAGTCCAAGCCAGAGGTCCGCAACGTCGACCTTAATGTTCGCGGCGTCCGCGTCGCCAACATTTCATTGACTGCCAAACCCGACGATGAAATTGCGGAGGCTTGGATTCTCCTGCGCAAAGTGGCCATGTGGTGGATCATCGGATTGGTGGCGACCATTCTGGGTCTCTACTTTATCCTGGGCTATATTCTGGGCCCGTTGGTCAGTTTTGCCAGCGGCATGCGAGAACTGGAAGGAGGACACTACGACGTCCGTCTACCGGACCCCGGCGTCCGTGAACTAACCCCGGTGGCGACCAATTTCAACCATCTTGCCCGCGCGCTTGAAAAGGCGAAGTCCGACAACACACACCTTTACCGACAACTTATTGCTGTTCAGGAAGACGAGCGCCGGCGAATTGCAGCGGACCTGCACGACGAGGTCGGACCATGCCTCTTCGGCATCATGGCCAGCACGAGTTCGATCAAGCGTTTCGCGCAGGATCTGCCGCTTGAAAAGTGCGCGCCCATTCTCGATGCCGTACACGAGATTAATCACATCAGCGACAAGCTGCGCACAATGAACAGAGGACTACTGGCCCGCCTCCGACCGGTCGCTTTGGGTCGTATTTCGCTAGAAGACTTAATCTCCGATCTCGTCACCAGCTTCGCCGGTGCCAACCCTGACGTAAGTTTCGAACGTAACTTCAAAAATCTCCCGCGCAGCTTTGGCGAAACGATCGATCTCACCATATACCGCTGTATACAGGAAGGCGTCACCAACGCTCTCCGGCACGGCTTGCCGAAAGACATCGAGATCGGCGTATTGGCACACGCCCACAACGGCAATCCGTCCACGATCAAGCTATACGTCGCAGACAACGGCCGCGGCATTGAGCCGGATACACCGTTCGGCTTCGGCCTCTCCTCGATGCGAGAACGGGTTCGCCTGCTGAATGGAACCCATGCGATTGCGAACGATCCACGGGGCGGTACACGCCTCGAAATTGAAATCCCGTTTCCCGCCACAACAACAATGGCAGCGTAAGCATGCAACTCGCCACATCGAACTCTCAGACTGCGATGACGGTCCTGATCATTGATGATCATCCCTTCGTGCTGCAGGGATGCGCGCGCATTTTCGAGGATGCCAAGGTCGCGCGCGTCCTGCAGGCCGCAAGCCTCGCCGACGGCTATCGCCTCTACCGGGCCAACAAGCCGGCGGTCATCATTGTCGACCTGTCGATCAAGGCGGCGATGCTAGGCGGTCTATCCTTCGTGCGCCGCCTGCGCATGCATGACAAGAAGACGCCGGTCCTCGTGCTCAGCATGCACCGCGACCCGATGATCGTAAGGCGCGCCCTGGAACTGGGAGTAACCGGTTTCGTCCTGAAGGATGCGCCGGCCGAAGAATTTCTAACCGCTTTCGCGCGGGTCCGCCAAGGCAAGGCCTATCTCAGCCCGGAACTGGCCTCCGATGTCGTCTTTAGCGAGGCGCGGTCGACCGCGAGCCCATTCAAGTCCCTGACGCTGCGCGAATTACAGACGCTCCAGCTCATCGCTGAAGGCAAACCTTATGGGGTCATCGCCCAGGAATTGAACGTAAGCTACAAAACGATTGCCAACACCTGCTCTCAGATCAAGAACAAGCTCGGCGCGCGCAGCCTACCCGAACTGATGCGCATCGCTTTGAAACATCTGCCAGGACCGGACGGGCGCGTCGAGTAGCGCCCATCAGGTCCTGGACCCGCACCCTCATCGAGCCGTTTCCGGTGCTTCGATCGAGATTTCCATTCCAGTTCGAAACCAGCCGTCGAACAGTCGCTTGCTCGCATCTTTGCCGTCGGTCACGATATTCCGCAACGGCATCCCCGTCGCCTTATCGACGTAAAGCGTCTGTTTATTAGGCGGGCCGGATGCTTCCGGCTTGTCCTTGGGCATGGCGCCCACCTTCTCGTCGGCCGGAGCGGCTTGGAGTTCGGACTCATACGCCGCGACTGTCTTCCCTTCGATGCTTTCGTCCGAGCGGCAAGAATAGCTTGCCTCGACCTTCGTCGCGCCGGCGAGCGTCGTCTTCACCTGTTTGGATACTTCCTTCGAGAAGTTTTCGGGCAGCGCGACCCAACCCTGTCCCTGGTTTGACCAAGCCTTCTCGCCGATCACGATCAGTTCCATCTCCTGCGGACTTTCATCGAGCCGGATGCGTTGGTGCATGCGATCAGGTAGCATGTAGTCCACGGTCATGCTTAACCGTCCCTGCGGATTGACGATCTTCGTCTCCATCCGGAACGACTTGCTGGAGCGCAGCTTCTCAAAGGCGTCAGAAACGGGCTTGGTGCAATCGGCGTGGGCGGTCGCGGGCGCAAGCACCGCGATTGAAAGCAGGAAGACGCGCATCAGAATCACAGAGCTCCTCGGCAGTCAGAGATTGACATAGAGCCTTTCAATGCCCTGTTGACCCCTACCAAGTCGCGGCAAGAATAAGCGGGATTATCTCCCGGGGTGCCACGCCGCGAACGATGCTACCACTTAGCCGGAAGACAATTTGTGGAAGAGGACCCCCGCCACTAGCCTGCAAGCGATCTTTCTAGTCTAAAGCACCCATTGCGCCGGACTCGGTGTGTTATTGCGCGATACCCGGACACCGAGTGTCATGCCATACGTCTCTTGATGGCCCACAGCAGCCTCCGCGCACTTGGCACTTTCTAGAGTGGGCATCACTACGCGACTGCCAAAACAGCGCGAGTCTAGTGGGTACTCAGACAGCAGTTGGGTTTCGGACCCGTGCACTTCAGCGACGCAATGCCAAGACAGCCATCGTAACCGGTCGATTGGAAAGAGCTAACAACGTCGTCTGGTGCAGTGCCGCCTTCGGCAAGCACAACTGAATTGGCTGTCAGCGTAGCCGGCTTAGCGAACTATTGACAGGTTCGGCTCTTGATGCTCAATGGGGAGCCATGTTCACTCTTGCTGCATTCCATTTGAAGCTCCCCCAAGGGGATACAGACGCCTCGGGCAACTAGCCCCGGCTCGATTCTGTCTTCGCCCCGAGTCGGGGTTCCGCTCTTTTGCGTTTTTCTGCCGGCCGTAGGCTTCGCGCAGAACCCTCAATAAAAAGCTCTCATCCAACGACACATAGCGCGCAGCCGGTAAATTTTCTGGCAGTGCGAACACTTGTCATGTTCCAGCTGGAGATCGAATTGCCATGCATACAATGACGCACGCGATGCCGCCCATCATTCTTACCAAAAATGAAGAAGCGGCACTCACGAATATTGTCACGAGCCTGCTCGCCCGAAATCCATTCAATTTGGTAGCTCGCACTCTGCTGGCTGAGCTCGAACGGGCGAATGTCATTGCAGAACATGAGATTCCGCCCACGGTCGTGCGTATGAATTGCGTCGTAGAGTTTCAGATTGACCGGGTGGACATTCGCAAATGCAAGCTGGTGTTTCCGGGAAATGCCGACATCGGAAAAGGATATCTCTCCATCCTCAGCCCAATCGGGACAGCGTTGATCGGGTTGGCCGTCGGCCAAAACATACGTTGGTCCGGACACGACGGTCGCTCTCACCAGCTCACGGTTTTGGCAGTGGAGCCTCCAGCGGAGGGCTAAAGGCACCCGCATGATAATATCAACTTCGCAACCAATAGGACGACAATGATTGGCGCAAACAACCGTTCAGGTCGTAATTATCTGCAGACACCTGGTCCAACTCCGATCCCCGAACGGGTGCTTGCGGCCATGGGCCGGCAGGTTATTGATCATCGTGGGCCAGAATTTCAAGCGCTCACCCACCGCTTACTGGCCAATCTTCGCTGCGTCTTCAAGACGAAGCATCCCGTCATGATTTTTGCTTCATCGGGCGCCGGGGCTTGGGAGGCCTGTTTCGTCAACACCCTGTCGCCAGGCGACCGCGTTCTTTTCATCGAAACCGGCCACTTCGCGAAAGCTTGGGCCGCCACGGCGAAGGCTTTTGGCCTGGAGTGCGATGTCATACCCACGGATTGGCGGAGTGGGGTTGACCCTGAAGTTCTAGCAGCCCACTTGCGTTCGGACGTGGATCGCAAGATCAGGGCGGTATGTGTTGTCCACAACGAGACCTCGACCGGGGCGCGAACGTCTGTCGGTGAAGTACGTGCGGCCATCGATGCCGCGCAACATCCCGCTCTTCTGATGGTCGACACTGTTTCTGGTCTTGGCGCGATGGACTTCCGCCATGACGAGTGGGGCGTCGACGTGTCGCTGAGCGGTTCCCAAAAGGGATTGATGCTGCCACCGGGGTTGTCATTCGTGTGCGCCAGCGAAAAGGCCCTAGCCGCGCATCGTAGCGCGCAACTCCCCCGTCACTACTGGTCGTGGGACAAGATGCTGACCATGAATGCCGACGGCTTTTTCCCATTCACTCCCGGAACAGGATTGCTGTTCGGTCTGGCTGAAAGCCTGGCAATGCTCAATGCGGAGGGGCTCGACAATGTCTTCGCCCGGCATGAGCGGCATGCCGAAGCCGTGCGCAGAGCTGTCGAGGCCTGGGATTTGGAAGTTTGGTGTCAAAACCCTCGGCATTATTCGCCCGCTGTGACGGCCGTGGCTGTACCGGACGGCTACGACGCCGATCGTTTTCGCCGGCTTGTGTTGGAGTACTTCGATGTTTCACTGGCCATGGGGTTGGGTCCGTTAGCGGGAAAGGTGTTCCGCATCGGTCACATGGGTCACACCAACGACGTTACGATTGTTGGCGCCCTGGCAGCTGTTGAAATGGGTTTGGACGTTGCAGGCATTCCGTTCAACGAGGGGGGAGTGACAGCTGCTATGCAGTTCTTGCGACGTCCTTACTAGCAACGACGACATACATATACTTCGCTTGCGGCCGCGGGAGGGGGTGCCCCGCGGTTCGAGCCTTTTAGATTACCCCAAGCGCGCGCATGGATTCTGCGACGCGCACAAAGCCCGCGATATTTGCTCCGAGAACATAGTCGCCAGGCGCGCCATATTCTTCGGCAGTGCGATGACAACGATCATGGATATCAGCCATGATCTGGGCCAGCCGATCATTGGTCTGGTCAAAGCTCCACCGATCGCGGCTGGCATTCTGCTGCATTTCCAGTGCCGATGTCGCAACACCTCCGGCATTCGCGGCCTTGCCTGGCGCAAACAACACGCCAGCCTCCTCAAACACCCGGATTGCATCGGGCGTGGACGGCATATTGGCGCCTTCCGCAACAGCGATAACGCCGTTCTTGACCAGCACCTTGGCGTCCTTCCCTGACAATTCGTTCTGCGTCGCGCAGGGTAGCGCGACATCGCAGGGCACATCCCAGATCGAACCCTTGCCGGCCGGAATGAAGTGGGCGCCCGTACCCTTAATGCGCGCATATTCGGAGATGCGCTCGCGCAGAACTCCCTTTATTTGTTTGACGAGTTCCAGATCGATCCCGTTCTCATCGGTCACGTAGCCCGAGCTGTCCGAGCAAGCGGTGATGCGTGCTCCGTATTGCAGCGCCTTCTCCATGGCATAGATTGCCACGTTTCCGGACCCCGAAACGGTCACGCGTTTTCCTTCGAAGTCAGTACCACGGCTAGTAAGCATCGATTGAGTGAAGTAAACCGTGCCGTAACCCGTCGCTTCCGTACGCGCCAGCGAACCACCGTACACAATCGCCTTCCCGGTCAGAACGCCGGCTTCGAAGCGGTTGGTTAGCCGCTTGTATTGTCCGAACATGAACCCGATCTCGCGGGCTCCGACGCCAATGTCCCCGGCGGGAACATCGGTATGCTCTCCGAGGTGACGATGGAGTTCGGTCATGAACGACTGGCAAAAACGCATGATCTCGTTATCCGACCTACCCTTGGGGTCGAAATCCGAACCGCCCTTGCCGCCGCCAATAGGCATGCCAGTCAGCGCATTCTTAAAGGTCTGTTCGAATCCGAGAAACTTGATGATTCCCAAGTTGACCGACGGGTGGAAACGAATTCCACCCTTGTAAGGCCCAAGCGCGGAATTGAACTGAACGCGGAAGCCGCGGTTGATCTGGACTTGGTTTCTGTCGTCGACCCATGGCACGCGGAAGATGATCTGTCGCTCAGGTTCGCAGATGCGTTCGATCAGCGCCCCTTCAGCATAAGACGGATGCTTAGCGACGACGCGGCCAATGCTTTCCAGCACTTCTTCCGCGGCTTGATGGAATTCGGCCTCACCTGCATTGCGGCGCTTCACCTCTGCAAGGATAGGAGCAAGCTTCTCGTCGATCTGGACCATCTTGATTATCTTTTGCGAATGCTGGCTGGAATGACCAATTTTTGAGCAATCTCTATTAGCCAAGAAGCTCTAGATTTGATGGCTTCGCTTATCTACGGGGCAATCAAGCAAATCGGAGAGACACGTCGTCACGGCATGCCGCGGTAGATACGAGACCGACAGTAGCGCCTTATCGAGCCAGGATTGGATCAGCGAAACCGACCAAAACATCGGCAGGAGCGATCCATCTGGGGGCAACCAGTGTTGAAATAGCGCTCGTGCAGCGGAGCAGAAGTCGAGCAGTTCCTTGCCACCGGATGGAAAAGCCCCCGAGCTTTTCACTCGGGGGAAGGGTGATCAACCCCTCTTCTTCGAAGGGGTGACCGTCGGGGATGGCTTAGGAGGGGGAACTTGCTTCACGGCGTCAGACGAGCGCTTGATCGGGGGATTGATTAATAACCGCGCCGGCTTGGGCAGATATTAGGCAGACTACGATCACTAACATGCAGAAAGCTTATTCATGGGGCACCTCCTGCCCGGCAAATGGGCGATCAGGCGCCGTCAGTCCAATCGGAATAGCCGATCAGAGAACCTATGGCCACGCTCGGAAGGACTGTCTGGCGAGGCGGCCCGGAACACCCAAGATTGCGGGTTGATCTCGACTCCAGTCTGGAGGCTGTATCCGCGTTAATGGCCGTCCAAGTCTATGTTCAGACCTTTGGCGGGAAGCCGCGTTTTGCCCGATGGATGGCCAGAAGAGAGGCATCGGCACCAGCAATGCTGAGATCAATTCGATCTGCAGTCGCACGGCGTCGCGGGGAAGATTCGAACCCATAGCCACGCCTCTCATATGTCTCTGATCTTGCTCGGGTATTTTAGCAGGGGTTCCCCCGCACCGCCATCAGGGTCATCAATGAGCATGCCTTGATTATAATAATGCATCATTGGGCGTAAAATATCAGAAACATATATCAGACACTTGCCTTTCCCGCTCATTTTGATGTACTATTCTAATCAAAACATGCTTTTGATCAGGATGCACCATCATGTCATACGCCAGTGAAGAACTTCTGGCCCAGTTACGTCGGGAACGGGAGCGAGCCCGGATCACTCAGCGCGGCTTGAGCCAGCGCTCCGGGGTCACGCAAAGTCATATTTCTCAAATCGAGAGTGGCAAGCTGGAGCCGGGGCTTTCAAGCTTCCTGGCCCTGGCCCGCTCCTTGGACCTCGAACCAGTCCTCGTCCCCCGCAAACTTCTTCCCGCCGTGAGCGGCGTCTTAAGGGCCCATGGACCGTTCAATCACACCCCTGATCCTGACACACTTAAAGCCGTCGGCCGCGCCTTACGCAGCATTGAGCGCGCCCGAACGATGACTGGGGAAACCGAAGATCTGGATCGCCTCACCATGAGCCTGATCACGCTTCGCTCAGCCCCCCTGAGCAGCGTGGATACCGAAAGGCTTCAACAGGCCCTGCGCTTGATAAACACCGGCGAGAAATCTCCCCCGCCCGCCGTATGGAGCGAGGCATCAAACCTGCTCTGGCCCCTCAGAAACAAATTTGTTCATCACGATGTCGGAACGCCCCGCCCCGCTTATGCACTGGACGAGGATGACCGCGATGCCTGACATCTCCATTCTCGATGTCCGGCTCCACGGCCGCTCAATCGCCGCCCTGACCCATCTGCAGGGCGACCGGACGATTTTTTCCTTCAACAAGGACTATGTTGAAGACGAGAACCGGCCGACATTGAGCTTGTCCTTCAAGGATGATCTCGGCGGCCTCATCACCGACTTCAAACCCACGCAGCGCGTATTGCCCCCCTTCTTTTCGAATCTCCTCCCGGAGGGCCATTTGCGGCGCTATTTGGCTGATCGGGCCGGCGTCAACCAGCAGCGCGAGTTCTTTCTTCTGTGGATGCTAGGCCGCGACTTGCCGGGAGCGCTCGAGGTCAGGCCCCTAGAGGGCGATGCGATACCTCCCGGAGATAAGGTTGGCGGCCAAGACCCACGTGAGAATGCACTGCGCTTCTCTCTGGCCGGGATCCAGCTCAAGTTTTCGGCCTTATTAAACGGAAACAAACGCGGCGGCCTGACGATCCCGGCTCAAGGCGTCGGTGGCTCCTGGATTCTCAAACTCCCCTCGCAGCAATTCGCGGGCGTTCCAGAGAATGAATTCTCCATGATGAGCCTGGCGCGCCTTATGGGGATGGATATCCCGGATATTCAGCTCGTAGATCTTGAAGCGATTGGTGGGCTCCCGGATGGGCTTGGGGAATTGAAAGGCCCGGCTTTGGCCGTCAACCGCTTCGACCGCACGCCTCAAGGCCCCCTTCACGTTGAAGATTTCGCTCAAATCTTCGGGATCTTCCCGGATGACAAATATGCAGCGGCCAGCTATCGAAACATCGCTAAAGTTATCGGGATAGAAGCGGGTAACGAGGCCGTGGCTGAATTTATTCGGCGGCTCGTATTCAGCACGCTCATCGGCAATGGCGACATGCACCTCAAGAACTGGTCGCTGATCTATCCGGACACGCGAGGCGCTGCACTAGCTCCCGCCTATGACCTGTTATCGACCATTCCCTATATTCCCGGCGAGGACACAGCAGCGCTCAATTACTCTCGGACCAAAAAAATGGCCGAGCTGACCGTGGATGAACTCCGTCATCTCGCGGCCAAAGCCGCCCTTCCTGAAAAACTGATCATCGATGCCGCCCAAGAAACCGTGCAGCGCTTTCAGGATCTCTGGCGCAAAGAAAAAAACAACTTTCCACTCGCCAAGTCTGTCCTTGAAGCGGTGGATCGCCATGCACCCACGATCCCGATCTACAAAGAGCTGGCGTAGCCTCCGTGACGAGCGCTTAAACAACCAGTCCCCTCTCACAATCTCCCATCCAGCGCCCGTTTACACGCGCACCGGATGGGACCGAGAATGAGCCGGGAAGAGGAAGGTCAGGAGCGGCTTTACGGGATCGGGATCGAGGGGCTCGATCACCAGCTCTATGAGATCGTGCTGCCCGGCCGCAATCATCATCATGCGCGCAAAGCCGCTGAAATTCTGTACGGGGCGACCGGAACACACGCCTTCAAGCCTTTCGACCTACTGGCTGAGGAACCACCCGACCTTGCAGCCGCGTACCGGTCCGCCCTCCCCCGAATCTTGCCTTGTCTTTTCACAGCCTACGAGTTGCTGAGCCATGCCCGCCTCGAACTGCGCGGCGAACCTGAACTCTTCGAAGCGCTCGAATATCAGATCAATCATGCGCGCCGCCTGATGAGGCCCGCACCGGCGCTGCTGCGAGACTATTTCAAGCAACGCGCCCTCACCAGATTGCCGCCTCAGATAGGGACGTCCCTGAGCCTACGGCAGGCGGCCAATCCCTTTCAGCCAGCATCCAGACTGACACGCAGGGCCGTCTCTGCCGCATCAGCCTTTAGCTGGGCTCTCGAGAAGGATGCCCAAGACATCGGGGCGCTTAAAGCCCGGATCGAAACCGAGCACCGCCTCGTGCGCACAGACATCTCACGGGCAGCCCGCCGCCGCTGCGCGGCGCTGCGGCGCCAGATAGGCGCGGCCTTCGCCGCGCACTATAAAGCAATCAAGGCACCGCCCGGCGCGATCTCCGCAGCGCCTGAGACCGGCATGGTTCCCATTGGCGCCCTCGCCCGCAAAAGCCTGCGCAAGGCTACAGTCAAAGCCCACCAGCAAGCGCTCCGCACGGCCATGCAGCCCGTCCTTGCTGAAAAGCGCGCGGGCTTGGCCCAGGCCGACCAGCTCCGGGACCGGTTTTACAAAACCGACCGCGCGCTTACGCAATCCGCCACGCCCGATCTGCAGCGCCAATGGAGAACCATGGCCTCAGACCATGCACGCCAGCTCCATGGACCGGCCCAGCCGGTCCCCGCCCCAAACCACAGAAAGCCGGGGTTTTTGGAGCGCATCGGCGCGCGGGCTGGACAATTGAGGCAGCACCCCCCTGCCCCCGAACAAAACAATCTCCCCGAGCCCGACTAAGACCGCCAAACAATAAAAAAGGCCCGGACGTATCCGGGCCTCTTCGACAATTCTGAAAGCGGCTGATGATCAGATTTCGAACTGATCGATCTTGGCCCCTTTCTTGAGCTTTTCGGCGAGCCAGCGGGGGGTCCGCCCCCGGCCCGTCCAGGTTTCCGAGCGGTTCTCCGGATTGATATATTTTACAGCCACCTTACCGCCTTTCTTGCGGCCGGCAGAGCCAAACAGATCGGATACGCTAAACCCACGCTTCTCGGCGAGTTCCTCAAGAGCCCGCCTGGTCTCATCACGATCCTCTTTACGCTTATCCTCAATCGCGGCCCCCAGCCTCTCATGCATATCAATCATCTGCTTGAGGGTCATGCCGCTAAAATCATTCTTAGCCATGGGTTTGCGTCCTTTGCGAAGCATTCAATATCTCCCCGGTTAGCACCACTGATCCATTATGGAAAAGATATTTTATGCGTCATAAGTCTTTATTTTTTGCAACCGCAGCGCTCTGATCACGCCAGGAGGGTTATTGCATGCCCTTTTGAGACGATGAATGCACATTTACAACCATAAGGCATTATTTCTTGAAATTATTCTATTATAGGGCACACTAACGAAGTGACCCGTATCCCACCTCCCCGGCGGCCCCGCCAAACCTCCTCCAAAAGCTCTAAAGAGCCGCGCGCGCCCGGGTCCCTGATCCTTCGCATGAGCGGCCGGGATGATGCACCCCTCACAGTCAGCGAGCTCAAAGACACCCTCTACGCCACCATCCGGATGCTGGAGCCCTTTGCATCTTCGCATCGCTTCAAACGCGCTGCGTTGTATCTCACATCCATAGATGAACACGGACGCCCCTCGTCTATAAGCTTTGAACACGAGATCACGCTGCGGCCCTATGATTGCGCAGCCGATACCTTCGACACGTCCAAGAGATGAGAGCCCCTTCGGGGCGGTGAAAAAATCAAGGCCCTCAGAGAGAGCCATGGTC